>WNGL01003495.1_pt1 | contig 18861 bp, 16 predicted proteins | sample 5400591 | NCBI WGS metagenome assembly WNGL01 (sample SAMN13153377, study PRJNA577476) | soil metagenome | isolation source: 80 cm soil or saprolite under Garry oak tree replicate 1 | place: USA:California | collected 2016-06-15 | reverse complement strand
AGGTCGGTATGGCAGGCCATGCCGCTGTCAATCACCGCGACGGCTATTCCCGTGCCGTCCCAGCCGGCTTGCCAGGCGGCCTGGGCATTCACCGCGGCCGCGGTTTGGTCGAGCGCGCCGCTCAATCGGCGGTCGGGCGAGATGTAAACGACGTCAGGGTCGTCCGCCAGGGCATCCAGCGAATCAACCGGAACGGAATAGTGCGCGCCCTTGATGAAGTCCAGCTTCGTCTTTAGGACGCCGCCCTTGTCCTGCACCTTCTGATGGTGGGCATCGGTCGGCGTTTGGTTGAATTGGATGATCACGTCCACCATGGCGCCGTTATTGCTGCCTTTGAGAGCGTTAAGATCGTTGGACAACTTGTGCTTGTTGCCATCAGCAATGCATACTCCGGCAACGACCAGCGTGATCAGAGTCAGAAGCGCGAGCCGCGCGCCCCAGGTGGTTGTCTTAAGGACGCTGTCGTTCGAGGATCGCTTCGTTCCAAGTGTGGCCGACATGAGCGAGACTCCTAAACTGCCTCGAAGGCCGAGTGGGGACAGGGCCTGTTGCCTTGAGTTCTGTAAGCGATGGAAGTATCAGATCTGGCCACGAAGGAGTCGATAGTACAGGCGGTCCCCGGGCTTAGTACTAAAGTACAGCCGGTTTTGTGTATCTTTTTTATGCTTCAGGGACACATGAACGGATTTCGTCTTTCCCTGAGCTAAGAGCAGCATCTTCCTCCTGAAGGGGAGTATCCCTTTCAATACCAAACACTACGCGTACTATTCTCACGCCTGCGATCTCACGCCCAAGATTTGTTAATAAGGACCGGAATCTGTCCTTGATGTAACCTCATTGGAACATGATTGCGGTAAAGTGCCAACGAGGTACAGGGGAGCGATTCGACGATGTTTCGATGCGGACAGTTCCGTCACTCCCCGCAAGGAATGGCCAATCTGGCTGGGTGACGATAAAGAGCGGGAACGCGTGTGGAGATAAGAGACAGCAAGGGCTACTGGAACAATACCTGGCGTGACGTCCAGTCACTCGGGATTCCTGCGCTCACGTTCGTCGTCACTCAGCTGATTGCAGGGCTGCCATTATTGCTTTATGCCCTCGTGCGCTGGCACTCGGATGATTTCTTCCGATATATCTGCTTTCTAACTGTCGCTTTATTCGCCTCCGTACTCAAAGTGACCTTGCCAGGCATCAAAGCCACGATGTCGGCGAATTTCCTCTTTATTCTGGTCGGCATCCTTGACCTCTCCTATTCCGAGACGATGCTGATGGGCTGCCTCGGGGGACTTGTCCAGACCCTGTGGCACCCCAATCTGCGTCCCCGTCCGATTCAATGGCTCTTTAATCTGGCAAACCTCGCCCTTTCCATCAGCGCCGCGGAACTGGTGTTTCACAGCAAAGTCGCCGCCGGTGTCGGATTTCGCTGGCCACTCTTGATAGCCGCGGCCGCGACGACCTACTTCGCCTTCAATACCATTTCCGTTTCCGGCATCATCGCGACGACGGAGGGGGGCAACCCCGTCCAAGTCTGGAAGGAATGCTATTTGTGGGCCTTCCCCTATTATTTGCTCGGTGCGCTGATTGCTTGTGGGGTGAGCGCCATCAATCGGCTGGTCGGCTGGCAATTCGGTCTACTCGCCTTCCCCGTCGTTTATTTGATCTACCGCTCCTACCGGACCTACTTGAACCGCCTCGAAGCAGAGAAGAAGCACGCCGAGGCGCAAAAGAAGCACGCCGAGGAAATTGCTTCGCTTCATTTGCGCACCATTGAAGCTCTCTCCCTCGCAATCGAAGCGAAGGATCACACCACACACGACCATCTGCGGCGAGTCCAAGTTTACGCGGTCGAAATTGCCAAGGAGCTTGGCCTGAACCAGGATCATTTAAACGCTGTTCGCGCCGCCGCGATGCTCCACGACATTGGCAAGCTCGCCGTGCCCGAGCACATTCTCTCGAAGCCTGGGCGCCTCACTCCGGAAGAGTTCGAGAAAATGAAAATTCACCCTATCGTGGGCGCGGAGATACTGGATCGCGTCCAATTCCCGTACCCCGTGGTGCCCATCGTGCGCTCCCATCACGAAAAATGGGACGGCTCTGGTTACCCGGACGGCCTGAAAAGCGAAGCCATCCCAATAGGGGCGAGAATCCTTTCGGCCGTCGATTTCTTCGACGCGCTTGCTTCAGAACGCCCCTACCGGCAAGCAATGACTCCCCAAGAGGCCATGAAGGCACTGAAAGCGGAGAAAGGTCAGAGTTTCGATCCGCGCGTTGTCGAGGTCATGGAACGCCGCTATCTCGAATTGGAGGAAATGGTTAACACTACGGAAACCGCTAGAAAGCGCTTGGACACTGCGCCAAGTGTGCCTCTTCCGGCAGCGCCTTCCTCGGGTTTTGCGGAGGTGGCGAATGACGCGGAAGTCCACGCAACCTCCTTTGTCGCTTCGATTGTCTCGGCGCGCCAGGAGGCTCAGCTCCTCTTTGAACTTGCCCAAACGCTCGCGAACTCCCTGAGCTTAAAGGAAACTCTCTCGGTGGTTGCGATCCGCTTGAAGCAAATGATTCCCCACGACTCCATCGCCTTCTTCGTTTGCCAGGAAGGTATGCTGATTCCTGAATACGTCCATGGTGTGGATTACGACCTCTTCTCCTCCCTCCGAATTCCATTGGGACAAGGTGTTTCCGGCTGGGTGGCGCGAAATGAGAAGCCGATAACGAACGGCAATCCCTCCGCGGAATGTTCCCATCTTGGAAAATCCTCTTTCGTAACGGCTTTGCAGTCGGCTCTGTGCGTCCCACTTCGTGGCCGAGAGGGCGTTGCGGGCGTGCTGACGCTCTACTGCTGCGAAAAGAACAGCTTTACCACAGAACACCTCCGCATGCTTCTGGCTGCCAGCTCCAAACTCGGCGTCTCCATCGAGAATGCCCTCCAATACGAGAAAGCGCAAAGCACGGCCAGTACTGATTTTCTCACTGGCCTGCCCAACGCCAGATCGATTTGTCTGCATCTTGATACAGAACTCGCCCGCGTCCGGCGCTCCAAGGGATCTCTGGCAGTACTGCTTTGCGACCTGGATGGGTTTAAAGCGGTCAACGACAAATACGGGCACTTGACGGGAAACAGATTACTTCAGGAAGTGGCCACGAAGTTTAAATCTTCCTGCCGCGAATACGACCAGGTTGGCCGGCTGGGTGGAGATGAATTCGTCTTTGTTCTCTCTGAAGTGACCAAGGATGTCGTTGCAGAGATGGAAGAACGGCTCACGTGTGCTGTGCAGGAGGCGAGCCACAGTGTTTGCGGTGAAACGGTCGTCTCCGTCAGCGTCGGCAGCGCCTTTTATCCGAACGACGGCGTTTCAGCGGAAGAACTTCTTTCGGAAGCGGACCGCAGCATGTACCAGATCAAAGAGAAACACTATTCGAATTTCCAGTCGTCATCTTAGTCGGGTTTAGGCTAGGAACCCTTTTTTTGTGAGGGCGCAAAGTGACCGCCCCAAAAATCTCCGAATTTGTGAATCCGTCCGATGAATCCTGGATTGTTTATGTTCGGGGAAAACCCCGTTTGCAGGTCAAGCTGTTTGGACGAGGGGGAACGGTCAATCCGGGATTTCCGATTTCAACGAGGGTCTCTGATGAGGCGACGTTGGTTGTGATGTTGTCATCTACTGCCTCGAAGCAAATCCTAAGAACGAAACGTGGGAAACGGAATCTCATTCAAAGGATTCGAGGAAACGTGCACATCTCGCTGCGGGACAGGGAATTCAATCCCCTCGTCACGAAAGCGCTTGTAAATGCGTTTTCGCAATTCATGTTGGGCCAGATACTGATCAACGTAGTTGCCAACGCTGCAAATGAGTGTGAAATCGAGTGAGAATTGCCCGAAACCGGGAATGAATCGAACGAAAGGCGCCGAGTCTCGAAGCAATCCGGGAACGGTTTCCAAGGCCTTTGAAGCCTCATCGACCAAGATCTTTTCCACCCTGTCGGGGTCAGAATTCAAGTTGACGCTGACAGGAATCAGGAGAGACATGTGCGGATCGGGGAGCGAAAAATTAGTCACGATGGTCGACGCAAGCTTTGCGTTCGGGACCACAATTGTGTTGTTTGAAAGCGCCTTGATCCGAGTCGACCTCCAGCCACGCTCAACCACAAAGCCCTCCTCGCCGCTCTCCAGTTTGATGTAATCACTTAGCCGCACAGGGTGGTCCAACCGGAGATAAACACCAGCAAAGAAATTCGAGAGCGTGTCCTGCAAGGCCAATGCGATGGCTACACTGCCAACGCCCAACTGGTCCATACCGCCGTGAGGGATATGCCCAGGTTTTCAAGCACGATCATTGTTCCGAATGCGCCAAAGACGACGCGAACCACGAATTGAGCGGGCTCACGAAAATTTTCGCGTCCCTCACTGCTTTCAATCCACTGGTTTATGAGAATCAGCACAGCTTTTGCCACGCAGTAAATGCCAATGGCGAGAACAGCGACATAGAAAGACCGATTCAGTACGGTCAGAAGTCTGCCTGACAACGGAAAGAGGTTGAAGCCTGCCGATACGACAGCAATCACAACGATCGGCGTGATCATGCGCTCGACGAGGGCAACTAGGAAGTGTTTATGTCTCCAATTCAGAAGCATTGTCCAGCGCTTGACCAGACGTAGGGTCACTACTCGCAGCAAGGCTGCTCCCACTGTGAGCAAGGTGATTTCGAGCGCATATTTTATCCATGCGTGCTGCGCGAGCAGCTGACTCAATTGCAAGATTAGATCTTTCATCGGCCTCCAAGTTGCGCTCTGTAGCGACAGCCCACGTGCTTCGGCCTCGCCGATGAGAAGGGGCTGGGCGTGAACTGCCTGGTGATGCATCTACCCTGGCAAATACTCAGCCCGGGCCTCCATGCAACCGACTGTTAAGGCTTTTCCTTCGGCTTGGGCGGCTGCTGGCGCTCCTGGAGCTTCTGTTGTTGCTGGGCGTGTTTTTGCTCCAATTGCTGCGTCTGTTGCTGGTGCTTCTGCTCCAGCTGCTGCTTTCTCGCTTCGTCCGCCTTCTGCTGCGTCATTCGTTGATGGTCCTGGTCCTGTTTCTGATGGAGCTTCTGGCGTTCCTGCTCCTGTTTGGCGTTTAGCTTTTCCTGCTCTTGTTGGTATTTCTTGTCCACATTCGGGTTCCCCGCGCTGGAAGGCGTGGGGCGCGTGGCCGGCGGAAGGTCGTTCGGGTGGACCGCCGTGGGTGGGCGATCCGCGTTGTGCTCCGAGCGGGTCGGCGGGTTCACGGCAGCGCCGGGACGAGGGGCGCTGGTCTCCGACCGCGGAGGCGGATTGTAGCGTCCTTGTTTGGCCGGCACGATTCCGCGATCGTTCAACGCTCCTGGTCGAGGAGTAGCAGCGACCGGGGGCTTGCCAAGATTCGCGGAAGCCCGCAGCGTCTGGTCTGCGCGCGCGGCCTGAACGTGCTGCACTTGAGCGGATACGGGCGAGATATGTTTCTCGCGCGCGGCAGCTTCTTCCTGGGGCGTGGGACGCTCGTTGATCCCGCCGTTGCCGCCATTGTAGCTGACGCGAGTCACCGTGGTGGTGTTGTTGATCACCGTGGTGTTGTAAACGTTGTGAATCTCAATGATGTTCACGTTATTCACGGAACGGTTGTAATAAAAGCGTCCGTTGTCCCAACGACCGCCTTCATAACCGTGGCCAAAGTAACCGTAGCCATAGTTGATTCCGCCATAAAAGCCTACAACGGGACCCCAATAGCCCTCGTAAAAAATGAAACCGGCACCGTCCCAAGCCCAATAGCCCGGGGTCCAGAAGAAACCAACTTCCGGAACTAAAACCCATGTGCCCGGCACCCAATAATAGTCGTAACCGTCAACGTCCCAGGCCCAGTAACCGGGGGTCCAGATGTAACCTTCGCCCGGGCAAAGAGGCTGCTCGTAGACTGGTAGCTCTGGAGGGCCAAACCGAACGGAGATGCCCACAACAACTTGGGCGCGGGATGGAGCGGGGATGGCCAGGATTCCCACGGCGAGCAACAAGGAACAAATGAAGCGAGCGATACGCATGATTCCTACCTTTCTGGCGTTTGCTGGGCGTGCTTGTTGATTGAGATGTGCGGCCGATTGCCACATCGGCCGCGCATCATGGTGCAAGTCGTTCCTACCAAGACAAAGATTAGTCCAGGCTGGTTCCAGTAAGAATTACTAACGCTTGAGCTGAGGGGAAGAGTTTTGCAGGGCTGCGATCAGGTCATGCGCTGCGTCTGGAGCAGGGACATCCGATTCCAGAATGATTTTTGCCGCGCTCGTCGATTTGCCGTAGAGCTTGCGATTGGCTTCCTCGTCGGGCCGGAGGGTAGAGCCATCGAGGGAAATGCCGGCAAAGACACCTCTTGCGCGGGAATAGCTGAGAATCTCCGCGCGCATGTAAGCGTCCGTGTCGGCGGAAGCGGAACGGCCCTTGGGTCCGGCCGCGGCAGATGCATCCGCGCCCAGCCTCACTTTTGTATGAAGCAGGCTACCTGCGCCGCGGTCATTCATGATTAGAAAGACAAAGTCCGTGGCTTCGCCACCAATCTGCAAGCCAAAGCTGCCGCCTTCAAGAGCATACATGGCGGGGGCTCCCCATGGACCGGTGAAGTCTTTGCCAGTGCGGCAGACCATGGTGCCGCGGCCGTAGCTGCCGCCAACAACAAATGCGGCTTTCAACACCGACGGCATCACGACAACGCAACGGGCCTTGTCGATCAGGTCTTGCGGAATGTCGTCAGGAACCTTGAGGATCTCTTGCATGACCGTTCCTGCGTTCTGAAGACGATCGTGCTCAGCCTTTGCTTCGCCCGAATTCTTAGCAGGCGACAATGGTCCCAAAGTCAGCAGGCCCGCCGCTAAGACGATGCAGCGCTTTGTGAAGTTCATTTGAAGCGCCTCCTTAAGCGCCCTTTGTTTCTCCATACACTGTGGTTTTCTCTTTTGAGCGGGCTGACGCTCTAAGAGCTTTTGGTCCCATGATTCGAAGCGCAACCTCGCTTCCAGACTCGCCTTGGATTTGGTAATAGGCTTAAGATTCAATCACCTAGAACAGTCTCAGGTGGCAATAAGTGGTGAGACTTGAAATGCGCGGTGTGTAGAAAGTACAAACAAGAAAGAGGAAATAGTCGGTTTCTGGGTACTGGAACCCATGCTCAGGAACACTGCCTAAGCTCACAAAATCCCTAGAACTCGTGACTTATATTGTTGGCGAACGACGTGCACCAGCGTCAGTGAAGGGAGAGAGAAATGAGCAACCAAGTCTCCGTCGAGACGGCGATATGTACAGAACATCAAAAGCTGCTTGCAGAGTGTCAGCGGGCCTTGGAAACCTGGAACGAGCACCGCGCCGAGTTTTGTCAGTATCGTTTCATCCGGAGGGAAGCAGGCGACGAACTCCAGCGATTGCAAGCGAAGTATGCTCGGGCTTACACAGTGTTACAAAACCACGAACGTAACTGCTCACTCTGTCAACTGGGGTCAAGAATGGAAGAGCGAGATTTTGAAGACAGTTCGGACATCCTCTCCGACTACGAAGTATGCACTTGAGCGGTGCCCTTCCCGTGAGGGGCCAGCAGGAGGCCGTGACACGACCAGAATATCCTTCGGGACATAGCCTATTCGCAAAAGGAGAATTTCATGAACAATTCCGGACGCACGACCGTTACCTTTCTCACGGGCCTTGGAATCGGAGCCGCAATCGCCGTTCTGTTTGCGCCTCGGTCGGGTGAAGAGACACGAGAATGGATCGCCGATACGACGGAACAGAAATTTAAGGCCTTGCGCCGCGTGGGCCGCCGGTCGCTCAGACAGCTACAAGACGCGGTAGCTGAAGGGGAAGATAAGGTCACAGAGGTTTTGAGAAATGGGAAGAAGGCGCTTGGATCGGTTGCTGCCAAGTTGGATTAATAAAACATCGATAATCCGAGCGCCTGTTCATTTGAGATCAAGCGAAATTGATGAGCTGCAAGCGCTCAAGGGAATCACTCACCGTTGGCGACGGAAAGCCTGTGAAAGTTCAAGGGGCCGCAAGACTCGTTGCAACGGCCTCAGGTATGGTTCGCTCAGGGCGGGAGCTATTCGCGAATTCTTATTTGATGGGGTTTCAGCAGGATGCGCCGCTAACGTCCCAGGCTTGATGGCCGAACTGCAACGATTGAGTACTTACTCGCCGTAGGGGACCCAAATGTTCTTGATTTGCACGGTGTGATCGAGGAACCAGCGGCCTTCGCCCTGCTTTGCGTCGAACCAGTCGATAGCGCGGCCTTCGTTGGTGAATACCTGCTTCAAATTTCCAATGGACAGCGCCTTCGCAGCGGCGGCGCTGGCCTCATCGGTGAAGCTCCAAATCGCGTCCACGTCGTCGTGCTCCGCCAGGGTCTTCAGGAGCTCCGCAGCGCGGCCCGTGACGACATTCACTACGCCGCCGGGCAGGTCGCTGGTTTCAAAAACCTGGTACATATCGCCAGTAACAAGCGGATATTTCTCTGAAGGAATCGCAATCACCGTGTTGCCCATACAGATCGCAGGCATCACCAGCGAGAGAAAACCAAGCAACGGCGTGTCCGCAGGGCAGAGGATACCGACCGTGCCGACGGGCTCTTTCATGGCCAGGCTGACACTTCGAAACGGCGGATTGTGTACCGCGCCGTCAAATTTGTCGGCCCATGCGGCATAAGCGAAAATCCGCTCAATGCCAACGCTGACTTCCGCCTCAGCCTGTTTTCTCCCCACGACAGCAGCCAAGCGCGTAGCAATTTCTTCTCGGCGTTGTGACAGATTCTCCGCAATGTAGTAGAGCACCTGCGCGCGATTGTGCGCGGTAGTCTTTCCCCAGCCTTCCGCTTTGCGCGCCGCCTCGACGGCATTGCGAATATCCTTGCGATTACCAAGCGGCGCCTCGCCAAGCAGCCGGCCATCCGCACCCAGCACTGCCATGCTGCAGCCGGAATCCGGCCGCGCCTGCTTCCCGCCAATATAAAGTTTCACCGTGCGGTCAATCGCCGGCTCCTGCGAATCCGTCGCAGGTTCAGGCGGCTGTTCGATAGCCAACGGCGTCGGGCGAATCGGCGGGGCTCCTTTGAACCACGCCGGCTCCAAATATTCGAGCAAGCCTTCACGCCCGCCCTCGCGCCCGAATCCGCTTTCGCGGTAGCCGCCAAAACCGCACGCCGCATCAAAAAGATTCGTGCAGTTCACCCAAACCACGCCGGCCTTCAACTGTGCGGCGACATGCAGCCCGACGTTGATACTTTCGCTCCAAACGCACGCAGCCAGGCCATACACCGTGTTGTTCGCAAGCTCCACGGCTTCGCGGGGCGTTCGAAATGTCATTGCGGCAAGCACAGGCCCGAAAATCTCCTGTTGAGCTACAACCGAACTCGGATGCACGTTGCTCAGCAGCGTCGGCGGGAAATACAAACCTCGCGTGGGAACCGGAATCGAAGGCTGCCAGCACGTTGCGCCTTCGGCCACGCCTTGATCCACTAACCGTTGGATTCGCTCAAGCTGCACACGCGCAACAATCGCGCCGATGTCAATCGCTTTGTCGAGCGGCGAGCCGATGCGGAGCATGTTCATGCGGTCCTGGATTTTGGCGATGAGCTTCTCCGCAACGCTCTCCTGCATCAGTAGGCGCGAACCGGCGCAACAAACCTGCCCTTGATTGAACCAGATGCCATCCACCAAACCTTCCACCGCGCTGTCCAGATCCGCATCCTCAAAAATGATGAATGGGGACTTGCCCCCAAGTTCGAGGGAAAGTTTCTTGTGACTCTGCGCCGTGGCTTTGCGGATGGCGCGCCCAACTTCCGTTGAACCGGTGAACGCAATCTTGTCCACGTCCGGATGCTTCACCAGCGCCTCGCCGGTCGATCCGTCGCCGGTCACAATGTTCACCACGCCGGGCGGCAGTACAATTTCCCGGCAAATTTGCGCGAAGGCCAGCGCCGTCAGCGGAGTGAATTCCGCGGGCTTCAGGACTACGGTGTTTCCCGTGGCCAGGGCCGGAGCGATTTTCCAGGCCAGCATCAGCAATGGAAAGTTCCACGGAATAATCTGCCCCACGACTCCGCAAGCGGTGTAACCAGGGAATTCCTGCTCGAGGATCTGCGCCCATCCCGCGTGATGATAGAAATGCCGGGCCACAAGCGGAATATCAATGTCGCGGCTCTCGCGAATCGGTTTGCCGTTGTCTAGAGTTTCGAGCACCGCTAGCCAGCGCGAGTGTTTTTGGACTTGCCGCGCCAGCGCGTAGAGGTACCGCGCGCGGGCATGAGGCGTGAGTGCCTGCCATCCCGGCAATGCCGCGCGAGCCGCCTTCACCGCGTGATCCACGTCCTGCGCCGACCCTTGCGCCACCGTCGCGAGTTTTTCGCGAGTGGAAGGATCTGCCGTTTCAAAATAAGTTCCCGCCGCTGGCGCTTGCCAATCCCCGTTAATGAAATGACTGAAGCGGCGCTGATGCAAGTCCAGCCACGCCAGCGCCTCGCGCGGATCCTCCGGCGCGGGACCATACTCCATGGTCATGAACTTTTCGACGATGCTCACTGGCTCTATCTCTCTTCTTTCTTCATTGCACTAAAATCCATTCGCTTACGCAATCGGATGCCGGTAATCCGCCGAATAACGTCCCGTCGCGTAATGCTCAAGCTGCCGCTCAATATCAGCAAGCATCCCGCTCGCGCCGAAGCGGAACAGTTCCCCTTTCATCCACGAAGTGCCTAGCTCTTCTTTCATCAGCGCCAGCCATTCGAGCGATTGCTTCGCCGTTCGAATACCACCAGCCGGCTTGAAGCCCACGGCCATTCCCGTCTCCTGCGCGTAGTCCCGAATCGCCCGCACCATCACCAGGCTCACGGGCAGCGTGGCATTCACCGGCTCTTTGCCCGTAGAAGTCTTGATAAAGTCCGCTCCCGCCATCATGGCGACCAGGCTGGCGCGCGCCACGTTCCGCAATGTAAGCAAATCTCCTGTTCCCAGAATCACCTTCAGATGCGCCGGCCCGCAGGCATTCTTGAACGTCACGATTTCATCATAAAGCGCCTGCCACCGCGCGCCAAAAACGCGAGCGCGCGTGATGACCACATCGATTTCGTCTGCTCCCGCTTCGACCGACCTGTGGATTTCATTCACGCGCTCTTGCAGCGGTGAAAGACCCGTGGGAAATCCCGTTGACACCGCCGCAACGTGAATCCCGCTGCCTTCCACGGCGCGCCGCGCTGTCTCCACGAACGTGTGATACACGCAAACGGCCGCCACCTTAATGTTCAGGCTCTCGACGCCAAGCTTTTGCACAATCTCCTGCTGAATCGGTTGCCGCGCCTTCGCGCATAGCCGGCGCACACGCTCGTCCGTGTCATCGCCGGAAAGAGTCGTCAGGTCCATGCACGTGATGGCGCGCAGTAGCCATGCCGCCTGCCACTCTTTCTTCACCGTTCGCCGCGTGACCAGCGTTTGTGCTCGCCGCTCGACCGCGCTGGTGTTCACGCGAACCGCATCGACCCAATCCGAATTCAGGGAAATCCCGCGGTTTGGTTGCAGATCGCGCCCGCCATATTGAGCAATCGCTGTGTCCGAGGGAGAAATCGAGTTCGTTGGAGGTGCCGACAGGCGGTCGAAGCTGGAATCATGCATTGCGGGCGGCTTGTCGCGAAGTGTCATGGAATCTCTGCACAAAATCAGGAAAACGGAATCGGTACCTCATCTTATCACCTTGCCATCGCGCATTTACAGACTGCCGCAGCGTTTCTGCCACTCTTTCTCGAATTCCGGCCGGCTGCAGAACGATTTTTGCGTACCCACTTTGGTCGTCGAAAGGGCCGCGTAAAGACTTGCTCGCCGAACGGCTTCCTTTTCGGAAAGCCCTTCGCCCAGAAACACAGCAAAACTGCCGATGAACGCATCCCCTGCGCCGGTCGTATCGACAGACTGCACCTCGAACGGCGGCACCAGCTCAGTGCCATCGTTGTTTGCCAGAAGGCATCCGCGTTCGCCACGCGTGATGATCACGCGCTGCACGCCTTGCTCGAGCAGATACAGCGCACAGTTTTTCGCGTCGCAGGCCGTATGCACGGACATTCCTGTGATTGTCTCCGCTTCGCTTTCGTTGGGAATGAAATAGTCCACGCCGTGCAGTTGCTTGAAGTCCACAGGTTGTGCCGGCGCGGGATTCACGATGCACCGAATCCCCTTGTCTTTCGCGAATTGCACCGTGTGATAGACCGTGCGCAAAGGGATTTCGAATTGCAGCACGATAGCGTTGGCTTTTCGCAAAAGCGGCTCTGCAGCATCCACATGCTCGGGAGACAGCAAATCATTAGCACCTTTCACCACAAAAATGCGGTTTTGCCCCTCGGGGTCCACGAAAATCGGAGCGACTCCGCTCGAAACGCCTTCGGCCGTGCTCACATAGCTGGTGTCGATTCCCAGCGATTCGAAATTCTTGATCGTGGCCGGGCCGAACAAATCATTCCCCACTTTCGCCACCATCGCCACACTGGCTCCGCACAAGCGTGCGGCCACCGCCTGGTTTGCGCCCTTTCCTCCGAACCCCAGGTCGAAGCTTTTGCCAAAAATCGTTTCTCCTGGTTTGGGAAACGCATCATGAAACGTGGTGAGGTCCACGTTCGCGCTCCCTACGACCACGATGAAAGATTGGCTGGACATCCTTTAATCCTTGTTGGCTCGCGCGGATTATATAGGAACTGACGCTCAAGCAGAATCGGCCTCAAGTGCCCAATCATCCTCTGCGGCTACAAAAGCGCGGCACTTTGGCTCTTCGGTTTGTCCTTGACACTTGCGCTCGCCGTGATTATAAGCGCCCTCAGCATTCTTGAAACTGAAACCAATGTTTGTTCCGCACAGCCTCGCTTTCGCTCTTTTAATGATGGTTACAAGCTCCATCTGCTGGGGCTCTTGGGCAAACACCTTCAAAGGCGTCAAGAATTATCGCTTTGAACTTTTCTATTGGGACTATGCTGCCGGGATTGTTCTTGTCTCCCTGGTGCTGGCCTTTAGCATGGGCAGCACAGCCAACGATGCCTCCAGCTTCCTCAATAATGTTCATTTGGCTGACCGTTCGAATTTTGTCTATACACTCATCGGCGGCGCGGTCTTCAATCTCGCGAACCTCTTACTGGTTGCCGCCATCGATATGGCCGGCTTGGCCACAGCGTTCCCCGTTTCCATTGGTATCGCTCTCGTCGTCGGGGTTGTCTCGAGTTACGTTCTTCAACCCAAAGGAAACCCGATTTTGCTCGCCGCGGGAGTCACGTCTGCCATCATCGCCGTGATCCTTGACGGCAAGGCTTATGCCAGCCTTCAAAAAACCGCCAGCTCGCTTTCTCGCAAGAGCATCGTCGTCTCCGTCATTTCCGGAATCTTGATGGGCCTTTGGGCGCCCTTTGTTACGCATGCCATGACGCACGGACATTCCCTCGGCCCATACACCACCGCCGTTTTCTTCACCCTTGGCGCGTTTCTTTCCTGTTTTCTCTGGAACATTTATTTCATGAAGAATCCGCTGGTGGGCACTCCAGTGAACTTCAGCGGTTTTTTCCGCGGGCCGGTCTCAGGGCACCTGCTGGGCGTCTTGGGGGGAGTCGTCTGGGGCACAGGGACCGTTTTCAATCTCGTCGCAGCAAATTTCACCGGCGTGGCCATTTCCTACGCCATCGGCCAATCCGCCCCGATGGTTGCTGCGCTCTGGGGTGTTCTTGTCTGGAAGGAGTTTCAGGGAGCCGGCCGCAGGGCCCAAATATTCCTCGCTCTCATGTTCGTGTTCTACATACTGGCGATTCTCATCGTTGCCCACGCAAATACCGCGAGTTAGCGCGAATTACCTTCTATCCGGCGAACACGTTTCGTGCGATAAACCACAAGTTTGCTGGCCGCTCCGCAAGCCGCCGCACGAACCAGGGATACCAGAACGTTCCGTACGCCACAAGAACAACGGACGTGCAGCCCTCCGCGGCCAGCCGTTCCTGTTCCGCGCGCTGGATGCCATAGAGCATTTGCACTTCGAAATCCGCCTTCGAAAAGCCATCCTGTGCAGCTTGTTCGGAGAGTCGCCGGATCATCGCTACGTCGTGCGTCGCAAACGCCACTCGCATGCAAGCTTTCTCTTTCTTGGCTCGCAGCAGCGCTTTTCCCAGCTCGAAATAACTAGCATCCACGTCCGCCTTGCGTGGGAACGCAATCTCCGGCGGCTCCATGTACGCGCCCTTCACCATGCGGATCGACGGCCGCAGTGGCAGCAATTTCGCGATATCTTCCTTGGTCCGGTGGAGATACGCTTGCAGGCACACGCCCACGTTGGGAAACTCGGCCAGCGAACGCCGGTACAAATCGAGCGTCACATCCACGTAATTGCTCGCCTCCATGTCAATCCACACTGTGGAGTCCTTCGGCGCGCGCGCAATAATGGTTTTCAAATGGTCGAAGCAAAGATCGGGGGAAAGGTCCAGCCCCAGTTGTGTCAGCTTGACCGAAATCTCCGTCTGCAATCCTTTTTGTCCGATGCGCTCGAGAACTTCCAAGTAGTGATCTGCCACCTGCTGCGCTTCGGCGCCGTCGCCGATGTTTTCTCCCAAGTGCGTGAAAACCGTTCCGATTTTCTTTCCGCGCAGCGTCTGGGCGGCGATGAGAGCATCATCCAGCGTCTCTCCCGGCATGAAGCGCGCTACGCTCTTTCGCACAAACTTGTAGTGCGAAGCATGATCGCGCAGCCAGCGGTTTTGGGAAGCAGCCAGCAGAAAGGAACGCATCAAACCCATAACGTCGGTTATCCTCAAATAGCGTAGTATGCAAGCGCTTGCAGTAGCGCTTTGGCACTCTAGATTCTAAACCACTCTTCCCTAAACTCCGAGCACGCGCAGCAGCGCTCCTGCCAGCAACCCTCCCGTCAACGGGCCCAGCACGGGTATGGGCGCGTACGTCCAGTCGGATCCGCCCTTGCCCGCAACCGGAAGGATCGCGTGTGCCAACCGCGGCCCCAGGTCTCTCGCCGGATTGATCGCGTAGCCCGTCGGTCCGCCGAGCGACAATCCTATGCCCCACACCAGACTTCCCACCAAATAAGGTCCGAGCCCGGCCGCGGGCCCTCCTGCCGCAACGCTCTTTGAGAAAATCGCTCCCGCCACAAAAACGAGCACGAACGTCGCAATCACCTCGCTCATGAAATTCGTAATCGTATTTCGAATCGCCGGCGCCGTGCAAAAGCATCCCAGCTTCACTCCAGTATCTGCCGTCTCTTTCCAGTGAGGATGATAATGCAGCCACACGAGTGTGGCGCCAACGATCGCTCCCAGCATTTGTGCCACGAGATACGGAATGAACTTTGCAATGTTTCCATCGCGTAAGGCAAATCCCAGCGTCACCGCAGGATTCAAGTGTGCGTCGCTGCTCCCGCACGCAATTGCTGTGAACACTCCGGCCATCACCGCCAACGCCCATCCCGTCGTAATCACCATCCAGCCGCTGCCCTCGGCTTTCGATCGTTTCAGCAGCACGGCAGCCACCACTCCGTCGCCCAGCAAAATCAAAATCATCGTGCCAAGAAATTCGCCCAGCCATGGTGAAGTCATAAATCCACGCCTCCTTAGGATTCCATCCAATCGAACGAGCGAGTGACCGCTTTCTTCCATTGCTGGTAAAGCCTTTCACGTTCGGCTTCTGCAAGGCACGGCTTCCAGGTACGGTCCACCACCCACTTCGCGCGCAATTCTTCCAGCCCCGCAAAAAATTTCACCGCCAAACCCGCCGCATAAGCAGCGCCCAACGCCGTCGTTTCCTGAATTACCGGCCGTACCACTTCGCGGTTCAAGACATCTGCCTGAAATTGCATCAACAGTTCGTTGGCCACCATACCGCCGTCCACGCGCAGGCTCGCAAGCGCAATTTGCGAATCTTTTTCCATCGCTTCAATCACCTCGCGCGTCTGAAACGCACTGGCCTCCAGAGCCGCGCGCGCAATGTGTCCCTTGTTCGCAAAGCGCGTCAGACCCACAATTACCCCTCGCGCGCTCTCTTTCCAGTACGGCGCAAATAGTCCTGAAAAGGCCGGAACAAAATAAACGCCGCCATTGTCTTTGACCGTGCTCGCCAGCGCTTCCACTTCCGGACTCTTCGCAATAATTCCCAAATTGTCGCGCAGCCATTGCACAAGCGCTCCGGCAATCGCGACGCTTCCCTCCAGCGCGTAGTGCGCTGGCGTGCCGCCAAATTTGTACGCCAGCGTCGTGAGCAGGCCGAAGTTCGACGGCACCAGCCGCTCACCAGTATTCATCAACAAAAAGCAGCCTGTGCCATAAGTGTTCTTCACCTCACCGGGACGAAAGCACGCCTGCCCCACAAGCGCCGCCTGTTGATCCCCCAAAATTCCCGCCACCGGAACTCCCGCAATGGCCGCGAGTGTTGCCTCGCCATAGATTTCGCTGCTCGACCGCACTTGCGGCAGCATCGCCCGCGGAATCTCAAACGCCGCTAACAGCTTTTCGTCCCAATTTAGCGTTTTAATATTCAGGAGCTGCGTGCGGCTCGCATTCGTCACATCCGTTGCGTGCACGCCTCCTTTGGCTCCGCCCGTCAGGTTCCACAGCAGAAACGTATCGATGTTTCCGAAAAGCAGTTCTCCGGCTGCGGCTTTTTCCTTTGCGCCGGGAACCTTCTGCAACAGCCAGCGGAGCTTCAGCCCACTGAAGTACGTGCTGAGCGGCAGCCCAGTCTCCGCGCGGAAGCGGTCCTGCCCGCCCGCTGCGGAGAATCGCTTTACTTCCTCGGCTACACGCGTGTCTTGCCAAACGATCGCGTTGGCAATCGGCTTTCCTGTCTTGCGATCCCAAACGATTGTCGTTTCCCGCTGATTCGTGATGCCGATCGCCGCTAAATCCGACGCGCGCAGTCCGCGCTGGGCCATCGCTTCTGCAATTACTTCCTCCGTCCGCCGGAGGATTTCCAGCGCATCGTGCTCCACCCATCCGGGTTTCGGATAAATCTGCTCGTGCTCTTTCTGCGCCACCGCCACCACGCGGCCCGCTTGGTCAAACACCATAAACCGAGTGCTCGTTGTTCCCTGATCGATTGCCCCAACGTAGTTTTTCACCGGAGCCCTCTTTTTTCCCGCGCCGCAGCATACTACGCAATCCCCATATTTGGACTAGTGAAATCGTCTGCCGAACTCTCGCCCCGCAAAGAAGGAAATCCACCTCATCCAGCCTTCATGCCTCTTTACGGCTCCCCCGCGCATCTAACGATAGGGAGAATTGAAATGATCATGAACATGCCCAGACGTACTTCTTTGCTGCACTTCGTTGGTTTGTTTACTTTTCTGCTCGCGTTCTTCGCGCCAGGAGTTTCCGCCGCTGGCGCGGAAAACGTCAACCTCACCGTGACCGCGATCGGCAAGAAAGATGCCGCACCGCCGGAAATAGCCAAGGGAGATGTCCAGTTTTTCGTGAACAAAGAGCGCACGCAAATCGCCAATTGGCGCCGTGGCCAGAAACTCTATCTCGCGGTGCTGATTGATGATTCGCTGGACTCCAACGTTGCCAGCCAGTGGAACGATTTGAAGGAATTTTTCAACGCGCAGCCTTCAGGGACGTACATTTCCGTATCTTACGCGCGTAACGGCACCGCCAATGTTGTGCAAGATTTCACCAACAACCATGAGCTAGCCGCGAAAGCACTGCGCATCCCGATCGGGCCCGGGGCGTTCTCTAGCCCGTATTTCGCTCTGATCGACCTGCTGAAGCGCATTCCTGGATCGTCTGCGGAGCGGCGCGCCATTTTGCTCGTCTCTTCCGGAATTGATTATTTCCACGGAAACTTCCCAGAAAGCCCTGACCTGCAGTCCGCCTACGAGCGCGCCCAGAAGCAGAACGTCAATGTGTGGTCCATTTATTATCCCGACGCCGGGCACTTGGGCCGCCGCTTCTTTCGCGCCTTCCGCGGGCAGAATGATCTCAGCCGCCTGGCAGAGGAAACCGGCGCCGAGTCCTATTATCTCGGCACCACGGAAGCGGTTACTTTCAAGCCGTATCTGGACGAGCTGGCGACACACCTTCTCAACCAGTATCTTCTGACCTTCAAAGGCAGCGGAGGCCCGAAAGGCCGCTTTCAGCGCGTCAAGGTGGCCACGGAAGTTTCCGGCGTCCAGTTTCTGCACTCTCCCCAAGCTTTCCTGCCCTCGGCGAAATAAGCGGTAGGAAAAACACCCTGTTATCCGGAGGGCCCGATTTGATCGGGCCCTTTAGGGTCTCAGCCTTACTTTCAGCTTGATGTGTCCCCAAGGAGGGAGAGGGCGTGAATTGATTGAGCTCCTCAATCGTCCGCAGCCGACAGCATGGCTCTCGTCGAATCCCGAATCACCAATTCCGGTGTCATCTTGTGTCGCGAGATGCTCCAATCGCGCTTTTCCAGACCGGCCTTAATCCCCTCAACGACGAGGTTCACCGCAAGGTTTCCCATGGCCTCCAGCGGCTGCCGCACCGTAGTTAATGAAGGAGCCGCCAAAGCCGATAGCGGGACGTCGTCGAAGCCCACTACCGAGCATTGCTCCGGCACTTTAACGCCTGCCTTCGTTAGGGCGCGGATAGCGCCAAACGCAGTCAAGTCGTCAAACGCGAGGACGGCAGTGAACTTCTTCTTCCGCTCCAGCAATTCCTCGGTAAACCGGTAGCCGCCCTCGAATCCCGAGTTGGCTTCCAATTCGTCTGGCAGTTGCACGACAAGCGAGGGATCGATTTCCAATCCCACCGAATGCGCGAACTTCTGGATGCCTTTCCACCGCGGCCCGCTGTCAATCAGCATTTTTGGCCCGCGGATGACCGCAATTCTGCGATGCCCC
>WNGL01005500.1_pt1 | contig 18862 bp, 15 predicted proteins | sample 5400591 | NCBI WGS metagenome assembly WNGL01 (sample SAMN13153377, study PRJNA577476) | soil metagenome | isolation source: 80 cm soil or saprolite under Garry oak tree replicate 1 | place: USA:California | collected 2016-06-15 | reverse complement strand
CTCCGCGCCGAAGCAGTAAGCTGCCGACGCGGATCTTCATAGGAGCCCCAGGAGAACATCCTGGGGCTCGTCTTTTTTGAGGGGCGAGGGGCGAGGGGCGAGGGGCGAGGGGTGAGGGGAACGATGAACAGTGCGACAAGGCTTGCTGCCGACGGAGTCGTATTCCTGATGTTGGCCGTTTCGGTCCGGACCCAGGAGCGCGCGGCGTCGGCTGCGCCCGCATCCACAGGCCGCGCCGCGCAGCCGGTCGTGCCGGTCGCGGCGAGCACCCTGGCCGCAAATCCGGACCGGTACATCGGCATCATGGTCACGCTCACGGCCGCCGTGGATCAGCGTCTTGCCGAAACCGCGTTCACGGTCGAGCAGGCGCCGACGAATAGCGCCGGCAAAGACGTCCTCGTGTTGACGGCGCTGCTCACCGCGCCGGTGCAGCCGAACACCTACGTCACCGTGATTGGGGAGGTCGTCCGGTTCAATCCGGCGACGGTTGCCGCGCGGATGAAGGAGGCGATGCCGTCGATCCCGGCGGACATCGCCGCAAAGTATCAGGGCCGTCTGGCGATTATCGCCACGTCGGTCATCAACGGCGCCATGACCGATCTCGCGAAGAAGCCGCCGCCGCCGATGTCGCCGGAAGAGCAGGTGTTGAGCAAGGCGATGAAGCAAGTCGGTCCTGGATTCACCGCGCTTCGGCAGGCCGCGTCAGGCGGAGATGCCGCCGAGGCGGCCGCTCAGGCTGCGGCGCTGAAGGAGGGCTTCACAGAGGCCGCCGTGTTCTGGAAGGGCACGCCGCGGCCGGATGCGATGCAATGGAACGCGGATGCGCTGCGCGCGAGCGACCAGATCGCGACCGCAGCGGGCAAGGGCGATCTCGACGCCGTCAAAGCGGCGGTGCCCAAGCTGCAGCAGATTTGTTCGACCTGTCACAGCACCTACCGTGAACGGCTCGATGACGGGTCGTATCGATTCAAACACCGGTAGGCCTACGGGCGGTCTGAATCGCGCAATAACTCCACCAGGTAGTTCTTCCACACGGCGGCGAGCGTGTGTGTCCCGTGGCCGGCGGTCTTGTCGCTGAGCGGAATGATCACCGCGCGCCCGTGCGGCACGCGCTTGATTTCGTTTTCCAGGATGCCGAGCTCCGGCGGATTGATCAGGTCGTCTGCGGAGTTCACCGCGAGCAGCGGCGCCTTGATCTTCTCGAGATTCGGTCCCGGATCGTAATCATGCGACGCCTCCAGCGCATAAAGGATGTCGTTCGCGTCGCCGGTGCGCACGTAATTGGCGATATAGCGATCGATCTCGCTGTCTGCCGCGGCCAGCGTCGCCGCCGTCCGCTGCCGAATCACCGGGTTGCTGCCAACGAGCCAGAGCATCGCGGCGGCCGTGCGCAGGGACTGCGGCTGCGTCGTGTAATTGCCTCTCTGCCATTCGGGGTCGTGGCGAATCGCGTCGATGACAATCCGCCGCCAGACGCGGTTGCGCCCGGATATCTGCGTCGGCACGCTCGCGAGCGGCATCAACCCATCCATGAAATCGGGATAGCGCTCGCCCCAAAGCCACGTGTGCATGCCGCCCATCGACGTGCCCATTACGAGCCGCAGGTGATTGACGCCGAGGCCGTCGGTCAGCAACTGGTGCTCGGCAGCGATCATGTCGGCATATCCGTAGCGGGGAAACGTCGCCCGCAGACCGTCGCTGGGCTTGCTTGACTTGCCGTGGCCGATGTCGTCGGGCAGGACAATGAAGTACTTCTCGGCATCGAGCGGCTGACCGGGAAGAAACAATTCGCCCGCGAAGACGCGCCCCGCGAACTGTCCGCCCGTCCCCCCTGTGCCGTGCATGATCAGCACCGCGTTGCGCACGATCCCTTGCGCGTCCTTCTTCGGCGTTCCGTACGTGCGATAGTGCATCTTCAGCTCGGGCAGCGTCTCGCCCGAATTGAATGTGAAGTTCTTGATGACGAAGTCGCCCTCGGTCGGCTGCGGCAACGGGCCGCCGGGCTGCGGCGCCTGCAATAGCAGCGACAGAAGAACAAATTGGATCATTGGAATCACCACAGGCCCACTTTTCCATTCACCGATGCAATCAGCTTTGCAGGATCGAAGCCGATGCCCTGCTTGAACACCGTCTCGACTTTCCGTACGTCGCTGATGTTCTTCGACGGATCGCCGTTGATGACGACCAGGTCCGCCTGCTTGCCCATCGCGATCGAGCCGATGCGCGACTCGCGCCCGAGGTACGTGGCGCCGTTCAAGGTCGCGATGCGGATCGCTTCGAGCGGTGTGAAGCCCGCCTCGACGAGGAGCTCGAGCTGCCGCTGATTCGAATATCCCGGGATGACGCCGCCGCCGCCGGTCGGATCCGTCCCCGCAAGCAGGACGCCGCCGGCCTTCGCGAAGGCACGCTCGAGCGCGAGCGCCTTGGGAAACAGCGTCGGATAGACCGACTGCTGGTTCTGGTTCTGTTTCGTTCGCTCGTAGTTCTGCTCGAACTGCTGCTTCAGCTGCGGCAGCAGCACGTCGAGACCCGGCGGCATCGGCCGCCCCGGCGTAAACGTTTCGAACACCGTGAGCGTGGAGGTCAGCGCGACATGTTTGTCCACGAGCTTCTTCACCAGCGCCTCGAACGGCGCGCCCTTCTCGTCGAGTGCCGCGATCGTCCGCTGACCGGCGCCCTGACCCGGGCACTCGTCGACTCTCTTGTCGGGCACGAAATCGGTCGCCGCCAGGAATCCATGTTCGAGGTTGTCGATCCCGAGATCGGCGGCCTCCGCGTACGTGACCGAACAGAGATGGCCGGTGATCTTCAGGCCGCGCTTGTGCGCTTCCTCGACTGCGGCGCGCAGCTCGTCGCGCGTGATCTGCATGTATGCTTTGAACGACGTCGCGCCCATGTCGGCCCAGTACGCCACTTGACGCCGCGCTTCGTCGGCATCCTTCATATCGCGCATCTGGAGGAACGCGTTCGGGCCGTTCAGGTACGGCGCGGTTGCGTCGATCGCAGGGCCGGGCTGCTGTCCTTCGTCGATGAGGCGCTTCAGCTTCAGATCCATGAAGCCGTTCACATTCCCCCCGGTCCTCATCGTCGTCACGCCGCCGGCGAGATACAGCCGGATGAAGCTTTCACCGAGCTGGCCATACACGCCGGGGCCGGTCGGGTAATAGAGGTGCTCGTGCATCATGACGAGCCCTGGCATCACCGACTTGCCGTTGAGATCGATGGCCGTCGCGCCCTCAGGGGCCTTCACGCGGGAGGCGTCTCCAAGCTCGGTGATCGTCCCATTGCGGAGCACGATCGTCTGGTCCTCCTTCGGCGACGCGCCGGTACCGTCGATGACTCGGACGTGCGTCAGCGCGACGACCGGAGCGTCGACCTTGATGAAGGTGCGAACCGCGTTCGCGAACTGTGGAGGCTGCGCGTTGCAGACAACGCCGAGGCACAGAGCCCCGACTACCGCGTGGATGGAACCTCTCATGGCGCCGGATGTTAACCTGAATGCATGTGTCGAAACATTCGCCCGCTCTTCAATTTCGACCCCCCCGTGACTGACGAGGAGGTCCGGGCCGCGTCGCTGCAGTTCGTGCGGAAGATCAGCGGCTTTACGAAACCGTCGAAGGCGAACGAGGATGCGTTCGACCGGGCCGTGGACGAGGTCGGTGCGGCCGCCCATCGTCTGCTGGACTCACTGGTGACGACGGCGCCGGCCCGCGATCGGGACGTGGAGGCCGCGAAGGCCAAAGCGCGCGCGGCCGAGCGCTTTGGAGTCTAACCTTCACAGGAGATACTCCTGTAAAGATTCAACCTCCGCTGCGCCTCGGCGAGGGCGTGACGGACCTGCTCCGCGCCTTCGAGATCCGACAGATCCAGCTTCCTCACGCGTCCTCCGCGCGTGGTGATGACCGCCCACCGCTCGCCGACCTCGATCGAGGCCAGCTCCGCCCACGTCGCGCGGATCTTCCGCGCCTTGAACGGCCTGCCACCGACGAACAGATCCGTGCCGCTGACGCGCAGCGAGCGGCGTCTCTCCACCGCGGCTGTGATCCGGCCGTGGAACAGGCCGAGCACGAGCATGACGACTGCGGTCAGGAACGCCGGTCGGAACAATTTGTGCCGCACCTGCCAGCGTTCCATGCCTTCCGCCGCAAGCACGGCTGACACGAAGATCTCGGTCCAGCCGATGCGGTGGGGCGTGGGGTGCGCGACGTGCGTATGGTGCGCGGAGTGCTTCCCGCGAAGAAGGTGCCTGGCGCCGCGGACGGTCTTCACGATCGATCCGAGCAGCAGTACGCTCGAGGCGACTTGAAACAGCGCGAGCGCCAGTTCGAATCCGTGCGGACCACGCGTCAGCGTCTGTGCCCCTGCGATCAGCAGCACGATGCCCGGCGTCACGTGCTGCAGTGTCTGCCCGAGCTGCGCTCGCTGATGCTTGCGCGATCGGAGAGGGACGATGAGCGGCGGTTGCACACTCCGCCGATCAGAAACCGCCGCGCGGATCCGGATGGACGATCAACGGCTGCGAATAGGTCTTCCCATCGACCGTGAGACGGACGGTGTACGCGCCGAGAAGGGCCTGGCCTCCGCGTCCGCGACCTCCGCCCCCACCCCCTCCGCCGCCCGCACCGCGTCCGCCACCGGCGCCGCCTCCACGGCCGCCGCCGGCAGGCGGCTGCCCGCGAAGATCCCAGACCCAGCGATGCATCCCCGGCGTCGCCGCAAGCGGCTCGCCCGCCGGCGCCCACACCGTCTGGACGTTCAGCGTGTTCGGATCGCGCGGCGGCGGACGATCGTCACTGGCGAAGCGGCGGACGGTTGTGCCCGAGGCGTCGACGATCTCGAGCACCACGGGCGCGGACGACGCGGCTTTCAGGTAGTAATCGACGATCGCGCCGGTCGGCGGGTTGTCGGCGGACGGCTCGTCCTTCGGAAGCGGCGTCCCTTGTTCGCTCGGCAGCGGAAGACTGGTCGCGTCGGCCGGCTTGAACAGCACGGCATCGGCCGCGGACCCGGCCGCGTCGATCTGCCGGAGCGCGGTGATGTCGTCGACCATCCAGAAGCCCCGACCGTGCGTGGCGACGATCAGATCGTTGTCCTTGATCGCCAGATCGCGCATCGACGTCGCAGGCAGGTTCAACTGCAGCGACTGCCACACATCGCCGGCATCGAACGACACGTAGACGCCGCGTTCGGTGCCGCAGAACAGCAGGCCGGGGCGGAATGGGTCTTCCTTGACCGTCTGCACATAAATCCCGGCCGGCAGTCCCCTGGTGATCGACTGCCAGGTCTTCCCCGCGTCGCGGGTCCGATAGATATGCGGCTCGTAGTCCTCGAGCTGGTGGCGTTCCGCCGACGCATACGCGATGTTCGCGTCGGCATGCGACGCCTCGATCATGGTGACTTTCGTCCATGCGGTCAGGTCCGGCGGCGTCACGTTCTGCCAGGACTGTCCGTCGTCCTGCGTGACGTGGATCAGGCCATCGTCTGTTCCCGCCCAGAGAAGCCTGGCGCGGACCGGCGATGGAGCCAGCGTGTAGACGACGCCGCGGCGTTTGTCGTCCCTCGACCCAGCTCGGGACGACCCTGAGCCTGTCGAAGGGTCGGGCGGGACGTCCGCGGCGGCGGCCGCATCGAGATTCGGCGGCACGCCCGGATCCTCACGTGTCAGATCGCCGCTGATTCGCGTCCAGCTCTCGCCGCCGTCAGTCGTCTTGTAGACCAACTGATTCGCGAAATACAGCGCGCGCCGGTCGGCCTGCGAGAACACCAGCGGCTGCGTCCAGTCGTGACGGTACGTCACGCCCTGCTGCGGCGTCTCGGGCGAGACGTTCTTCGTGGCGCCAGTGACGACGTTGCACTTCTCCACGGTGCCGCCGAAGAGGATGTCCGGATGCAGCGGATCGGGTGCGGTGTAGCCGCTCTCGCCGCCCGCACAGAGTCCTGTCCACTCGTGCATGGAGATGACGCCGTGATACGTGCGCTCCGGCGTGCCAACGGCGCCACTGTCCTGCTGCGCCGCGGTCAGCCAGTAGGGGAATCGGTAGTCCGGCGCCACGTGATAGAGCTGCGCGGTCGGCTGATTGTACCAGGAGCTCCACGTCTGTCCGCCGTCGACGGACACGATCGTCCCCTGGTCGCCGCCGACGATGAGGCGCGAGGAGTCGTCAGGCGAAATCCACACCATGTGATAGTCGTCGCCGCCAGGAGACGCCTTGAGCGGCGCGCCCCACGTCTTGCCGCCGTCGACTGACCTGTACACGCCCGTATTCGGCACGTAGACGACGTCGGAATTCCTAGGATCGACGGACACCTTCTCGAAGTACCAACCGCGGCTCCAGATGCGCTCATCACCGGAGGTCTTCATGAAGGTCGCCCCGGCGTCGTCGGATCGAAAGAGGCCCCCCTCCTTCGCGTCCGCGACGACGTAGATGCGCCGAGGATTCGCGGGCGAAATCGCAATCCCTATGCGGCCAAGGCCTTCCGCCGGAAGTCCCTTCGTCAACGGGTTCCAGGTCTTGCCGCCATCGGTCGACTTGAACAGCCCGCTGCCGGGACCGTTCGCGGGCGCGTAAATGAACCACGGCGGCCGCCGCACGGCCCACATCGCCGCGTAGACGGTTTGCGGATTCGACGGATCGAAGGCCAGATCGATCGCGCCCACGCTATCGCTCTTATAGAGGACCTTCTGCCAATTCGCGCCGCCGTCCGCCGATCGGTAGACGCCGCGGTCGGCGTGCGGTCCGTACGGGTGACCGAGGGCTGCGACGTACACGATGTTGGGATCGTGGGGATGAACGATCACCCTTCCGATCTGCCGCGTCGTCTCCAGGCCGATGTGTTTCCAGGTCTTCCCCGCGTCGGTCGACCTGTACATGCCGTCGCCGAACTGGATGGAATCGCGCATGTCGGCTTCACCGCTGCCGACGTAGATCACGTCGGGATTCGACGGAGCCACGGCGATGGCGCCGATCGACGCGACGTGCTGGCTGTCGAAGATCGGGTTCCATGTGCGGCCGCTGTTCGTGGACTTCCACACGCCGCCGCCGACGGATCCGAAATAAAAGGTATTCGGCTGACCCGCCACGCCGGTCACCGCGTTGACGCGTCCGGCACGGAACGGCCCCACCATCCGCCACTTCAGTCCCGAATAGAGCGCCGGATCGATCGCCGCCGCCGACTGCGCCGTGAGCCGCGGAAGCGCGACCATCGACACAGCCGCCGCGGCGGCCAGCGCCATGGAAATCCGAACTCGTCCGAACGCGTTCATCGCCCCTCCGCGGTTGTCGTCGTCGCGTGTGTGCCGAAGAGATACTTGTCGAACCAGTCGAGGTTGTGCTGCATCACGGCGCGGCTCGACTTCGGCTTCGACGGACCGTGGCCGACGCCCTCGAAGCCTTTATAAATAACCAGCTTCGACGGGACGCCCAGGTCCTGAAGACCCCGGTACAACTCGTACGCGTCGGGCGGCGGCACGCGCTGGTCGGTGGCGCCGTGCTGGATGAGCGTCGGCGCCTTGGCACCCTTTATGTACGTGATCGGCGACGTCTTCGCGTAAATGTCCGGATCGTCCCACGGCGTCGCCTTCAGGTACTGACGAGTGAACGGCGTGATATCGGTGTTCGCGTAGTACGTCATCCAGTCGGAAATTCCCGCGCCGACCGACACGGCCCTGAACCGCGTGCTGTCGTGTGTCGTGAGAAACGCCGAGATGTAGCCACCCTGGCTCCAGCCCATGGTGCCGACGCGATCGGGATCGGCGAGGCCGTCTTTGATCAACCGATCGATCCCCGACAGCACGTCCCACGCGTCGCCGACGCCCAGATTGCGAACGTTCAGCGATCGGAAGGCCTCGCCGTAGCCGGCGCTGCCGCGATAGTTCGGCTCCAGGACGAGCGCGCCCTTCGCCGTCCAGATGTCGATCGGATAGGTGCTCGCGCTCGCGAACAGAGCCGGGCGGGATACTCCGGTCGGTCCCCCGTGAATGACCACCAGCAACGGATACATCCGGCCCGCCTGGAAGCCGACGGGCTTGTGCAGCACGCCCTCGATCGTCGCGCCGTCCTGGCTCTTCCACGAGATGACTTCCTGAGCGCCGCGCGCCCACGTCAAGACCTGCGCGGTCATGTCGGTCAGCTTCCGCGGCTTCAGGGCCGGCAGCGGGGAGACGTAGATCTCGGGCAGCGATGACGCATCGCCCGCCGCGAACGCCAGCGACTGGCCGTCCGGCGTGATGCTGAATCCGGATCCGATCCACGGTTCTTCAGGCGCGAACTTCCTTACCACGCGCGTGCCAGGATCGATGCTGAAGAGATACGCCGAGGTGCGCTGCTGCGCGCTGAAAAAAATGCCGGCGGACGTCCAGCGGACGATGGACGGATCCTCGTCGAAGGCGGTGCTGAGATTCTCAATCGGACCGCCCGCCGACGGGATCACCGCAATGGCGCGGTTCGTGTAGAAGTAGGACGGCTTTGCCATCGACGTCTCGAACGCGATTCTCGATCCGTCGGGGGACCACACGGGTCCGGCGTCGGGCCCGTCCTGCGTGACGAGGGGCCGCACCGTGCCGTTGGCGACGGTCACGATGGAGATGTCAGCGGAGCCGCCGTTGGCGTTGGCGGAGTTGATCCGATGGTCGAACGCGATCCGCGTCCCGTCCGGCGACCAGCTGAATTGGCCGACCGTGAACGGGCCGCTCGTCAGCCGCCGCGCCTTCTGCGCGGCGAGATCGAAGACCCAGACGTGCGACATCCGGTAGCCTTCGCCGACGACGTCGAAGTCGCCGTACGTCTTCTCGCGTTCCTTGTCGGCGTCGGTTTTCGGATCGCTCGAGGTGTATGCGATCGACTTGCCGTCGGGCGACCATGCGAAGTTGCCGACGCCCTCCTCCGCCGACGTCAATTTGCGTGCTTCGCCGCCTCTCGGATCGATCAGGTAGACCTGCCGTTTGTCGTCGCGGTCTGTCGCAAACGCCAGCATCCGGCTGTCAGGTGACCATGTCGGCGATGTGCTCGATTTCTTCGCGTGACTGGTGAGCTGCCGCAGCTCACCGGTCTTCGCGTCGGCGAGCCAGATCTCGGTGTGATACGCGTTCTCGTCCCAGTTCGTCTCGCGGACGGTGTAGGCGATCCACTGGCCGTTCGGCGAAATGGCGGGCGGCCCTGCGCGCTTGAGCGAGATGAGCTGATCGATGGTGGGCGCCTTGACGGCGTCCGCGGGCTTCTGCGCACGCGCCCCGGCGGGGACGAGGCACGCGACCAGACCCACGGCTGCTGCGACGGTCGTGATGCGGCGAAGCAATGCAGGCTCCTTGCTGATGAAGACTTGAGAGCATATCACCGGCCTGACGACCACAGAGCACGTGCAACACAGAGGCACAGAGGCCACCGAGACGCACAGAGGATCTGGCCACGGACGACACGGACCGCACGGAACGATAGCCCGAAGCGGTCGCGCGCCGGCCTCCGGCCGGCGTCGGTGTGGTCGAGCGATCCACAAATGCAAGCCGCCGCAGCGACAGAGATGCGGCTTGTATTTGCGGATCGTTCGACCATACGCCGCGCGAAGCGCGGCGCGACCGCTTGATATCGCACAAGAGCAAAGCCTCTGAGCGTCTCTCTGTGTGCTCTGTGACTCTGTGTTGAACCGTCTTCGTCCGTGTCGTCTGTGTCGTCCGTGTCGTCCGTGGCATACTTCCCGCCGGAGGATTCCCGGGATGAAACGACTCGTCTTCCTCATATCCGCCGTGGTCGGTCTTGGCAGCGCGTGGCCGATGGCGCAACCTTTCGACTCCGCTCAGGGCGGACAGACGCGGCCTGCGATGACCGCGGCGGACTACGCGCGCGCCGAAAAAATGCTGGGCGGTAATGTCACGCCGCTGGTACACCGCGCGGGCGTGCGCGCGAACTGGCTGCCCGACGAGCGCTTCTGGTACCGTGTGACGACGGAGTCCGGCAGCGAGGCCGTGCTGGTCGATCCAGCGAAAGCAACCAAAGCACCCTGCACGCTGCCGGCGTGCGCCGCCACCGGCGGACGCGGAGGCCGTGGCGGACAGGGCGGCGGCCGCGGCGCGGCACGAACCGACGTGCCGTCGCCCGATGGCAAGCGCACCGCCTACATCAAGGACTGGAATCTGTGGGTCCGCGACGTGGCCAGCGGCAAAGAGAGAGCGCTGACGGCCGACGGCGCGCAGGACTTCGGCTACGCCACCGACAACGCGGGATGGGCCAAGAGCGACCGCGCCGTCCTGCTCTGGTCGTCAGATTCGAGGAAGATCGCCACATTCCAGCAGGACCAGCGCAAGGTCGGCAACATGTATCTGGTCAAGAGCCAGATCGGCCACCCGGAGCTGGAAGCGTGGAAATATCCGCTCCCCGGCGACGAGCACGTCGCCATGATCCAGCGCGTCATCATCGACGTCGAGTCGCCGAAGGTCATCCGCCTCCAGATGCCGCCAGAGCAGCATCGCTCGACGCTGTGCGACAACATCGCGTGTCGCGGCAGCGAATGGTCGGACGTGTACTGGAGCGCTGATTCGACGAAGCTCGCGTTCGTATCGACGTCGCGCGACCACCGGCAGGAGAACCTGCGCGAAGCCAACGCGTCGACGGGCGCCGTGCGCGAGGTGCTCGAAGAGAAGGTCTCGGCCTTCTACGAATCGGGTAACGGCGCGGTGAACTGGCGTTACCTGCCCGCGTCGAACGAGATCATCTGGTTTTCGGAGCGCGACAACTGGGGGCAGCTCTATCTCTACGATCTCCAGACCGGCAAGCTGAAGAACGCGATTACCACTGGTGAGGGGAACGTCACGCAGGTCGTGCGGGTCGACGAAAAGACGCGGCTGATCCATTTCCTCGGCGTCGGCAAGGAGAAAGGCCGGGATCCGTACTTCTCCTGCCTCTATCGCGTCGGGTTCGACGGGAAGAACCAGCAGCTCCTCACGCCGGAAGATGCGACCCACGATGTCGCGCTGTCCCCATCGGGCAAGTACTTCGTCGACAGCTACTCGAAGCCCGATGCGCCGCCCGTCGCCGTGCTCCGCGATGCGATGACCGGCAGGCACGTCCTCGAGCTCGAAAAGACTGACATCTCGAAGCTGCTCGCGGCCGGTTGGAAACCGCCCACGGCCATTACGGTGAAGGCACGCGATGGCCAGACAGACTTGTACGGACTGATGTACAAGCCGGCGAATCTCAACCCTTCAAAGAAGTATCCGATCATCAATCACATCTATCCGGGACCGCAGACCGGCAGCGTCGGCGGACGGACGTTCACGGCCGCCCGCGGCGATTCGCAGGCGCTCGCCCAGCTCGGGTTCGTGGTCGTCGAAATCGACGGCATGGGCACGCCCTGGCGATCGAAGAAGTTCCACGAGACGTACTACGGCAACCTGGGCGACAACACGCTGCCCGATCAGGTCGCGGCGATGAAACAGCTCGCCGCGACATATCCATGGATCGATCTCGATCGCGCGGGTATCTGGGGACATTCGGGCGGCGGATACGCCACCGCCGATGCGATGTTCCGCTATCCGGATTTCTTCAAAGTCGGCATCTCTGAATCCGGCAACCACGACAACCGCGAGTACGAAGACGACTGGGCCGAGAAATGGATGCCGCTGCTGACGACCGACACGACCGCCGCGTACGAGGACCAGGCAAACCAGACGCACGCGAAACACCTGAAGGGCCACTTGCTGCTGGCGCATGGCACCCTCGATAACAATGTCCCGCCGTACAACACGCTGCTCGTCGTCGACGCGCTGATCAAAGCCAATAAAGACTTCGACTTGCTGATGCTGCCCAATCAGCGCCACGGTTACGGCGACGCCTCGAACTACATGACGCGACGTCGATGGGACTACTTTGTGAAGTATCTACTCAACATGGATCCGCCGAAAGAGTACGAAATCACGGCTCCGGCGGCGCCGCCGCGCGGCGGCAGCCTGCACTGACCGGGAACTCGCTTCCCAGACGGATTTGTCGCTTGTAGTGGACCGAGCACAAGCGTATCGTGCACACCTCACCAGGAGGATTTTGCCGGTTCATCCGGTCCTCGCGCGTCACAGGTGAGTGGCGCAGCTGCGGCGAGGGACACGAGGAGGTGCCCGATGACACAATCACGGGCGGTAGTCGTGTCGGTGGCGTTGGCGGCGGCGGCGTATCTTGGCTCCTTTACTCTCGTCGTCGAGGGTCAGTCTGGCGCGACTGAAGCGCCTGCTGGTTTCGACAATCTCACGAACGGCATGATCTCGCAGGCGGACTTCGACGCGGCGAAAGCCACGTTCGCAGAGCGCGACGAGATCGCCGACGGACTCGGCCCCGTCTACAACGCGCAATCGTGCGTGGAATGCCACCAGAGCCCGGTGGCCGGCGCGATCAGCCAGATCTCTGAGTTCCGCGCGGGACACAGGGACTCGTCGGGCAACTTCGTCGACGCGCCCGGCGGCTCGCTCATCAACGATCGCGCGATCGATGCCTCGATTCAGGAGCGGCTGCCGGGAACCGAAACGACGGTCACCCTTCGGATGTCGACGAACACGCTCGGCGACGGCTTCGTCGAGGCGATCAACTCGAACACGCTGCTCGCGCTCGCCAATGCGGAGCCAGGCCAGAGCGGCGGCGCCATCGCCGGACAGCTGATCCAGGTGCCGGTCTTCGAGGCGAACAATCAGATCCGCGCCGGACGGTTCGGCTGGAAGAACCAGCAGGCCAGCCTCCTGTCGTTCGCCGCTGACGCGTATCTGAATGAGGTGGGCATCACCAACCGCTTCCTGACGACCGAGAACACCTCCCTCGGGCGGTCGGTGCTGGCGTTCGACCATGTTGCCGATCCTGAAGACGTGGGCAACGACATCGACGTGTTCGCGAAATTCATGCGCGCCACGAAGGTGCCGCCGCGCGATACGGCGCTCGCCGCGACGTCGGATGCCGTGTCGGGATCGCAGCTCTTCGACGGGATCGGCTGCAACGTCTGCCATACGCGGTCGATCACGACGGCGCCCGCCGGCACGGTCATCAACGGCGGCGCGCTCACGGTGCCGGCCGCGCTCGGCAACAAGATCATCCATCCGTTCAGCGATTTCCTGCTCCACGACGTCGGCACCGGAGACGGCATCGTCCAGAACGGCGGGCAATCGACGGCCAACAAGCTGCGCACCTCGCCGCTGTGGGGCAGCCGTACGCACGATCGCCACATGCACGACGGACTGTCGGTGACGTTCACGGACGCGATCCTGCGCCACGCTGGTGAAGCGACAGCCGTGATCAATCAGTTCCGATCGCTCTCCTCAACGCAGCGGAGCCAGATCATCACGTTCCTGCAGTCGCTCTGAAAAGGTTCGGGGTTCGAGGGTCGAGGTTCGGGGTTCGAGGGTCGGGGACCTTCGGACCTTCGGACCTTCGGACCTTCGGACCTTCGGACCTTCGAACCCTCGAACCCTCGAACCCTCGAACCTCCGAACCTCCGAACCCTTTTTATCGCGCTGACCCCGCGCCGCGCAGAATCCGGCCGGCCAGCGCGTTCGTGGCCTTCCCGTCCGCAATCACTGTGACGCCGTTGATCAGCACGTATTCCATTCCTACGGACAACTGGTTCGGATCCTCGAATGTCGCCTTGTCCGTGACTCGCGCGGGATCGAAGACGACAAGGTCGGCCCACATTCCCGCCTTCACGACGCCGCGATCGGCCAGGCGCAGCTTCTGCGCGGGCAGCGCCGTCATCTTGCGGATCGCCTCTTCGAGCCGCAGCAACCCGTCTTCGCGCACGAACTTGCGGATGATGCGCGGGAACGTGCCGTACGCGCGCGGATGCGGATGCTCTTCGCCCAGAAGGCCTGTCGGAGCGGTCCCCTGCGAGTCGTTGTCGAACGCGACCCACGGCTGCGACACCGCGAGCGCGATATCGGGCTCCGACATCGCAAACACCGCGACCTCGGTATAGGCGTGATCCTTCACGAGGACGTCGAACAGCGTGTCGATCGGATCCTCGTTCCAGAGCTTCGCCACGTCAGCGAGGCTCTTTCCCTGCAGCGATTTCAGCTCGGGGTTCTGGACGACGCAGATCGTGATGGCCCCGGGGCCGGGAATCTCCTGCCATTCGTTGTCCCACGCGGCGCCCGGAGTCTCCATGTCCTTGCGAATCCGCTGACGCATCGCCGGATCCTTGAGCCTCGCGAGCAGCGCTTCATCGCCACCATCGTGCGCCCATGGCGGCACGAAGGCCGAGAACGAATTGAACCAGGCCGGATAGGCGTAGGTGTCCGCGGTAACCTCGATACCGCTTCGCCGCGCGTCCTCGATCCTGGAGACGATGTCCTTCATGCGGCCCCAGTTCTGCTTGCCCGCGGCCTTGATGTGCCAGATCTCGACGGGAATGCTCGCCTCGCGTCCGATGCGAATGGCTTCGTCGAGCGCCTGCAGGACGGCGTCCCCTTCCGATCGCATGTGGGTCGCATAGACGCCGCCGTATCTGGCCGCTTCGCTCGCGAGCGCAATGAGCTCTTCGGTTTTCGCATAGGGCGCCGGCGCGTACTGCAGCGATGTCGACACGCCCACCGCGCCCTGCTCCATCGCCTCTCTGACGAGCGCCTTCATGCGTTCGAGCTGTTCGGCGCTCGGCTGGACGTCGGCGTCTCCCAGCACCATCCGCCGGACCTGCGTCGCGCCGACGTACGTGGCCATGTTGATGCCGAGGCCCTGCTTCTCGAGGCGCGCGAAGTACTGCGAGAGCGTCCGCCAGTCAGGCGTGATCTTCAGGTGCTCGTAGCCGACGCGGTCCGCCTTGATGATCGCGTCGTTCAACGGCGCGACGGAGCCGCCCCGCGATGCGGCCATCGCGGATGCCGACGTCCGCCGCATACCATGGCGATCCGGTGCCGTCGATCACGTGGCCGTGGAGGATGACGGCGTCGAAGGGATCCGAGCTCCGAGGTTCGAGGCCCGAGGTCCGAACAGCGCCGAGAGCGGAAACACAGACGAGAACGCCGAGCATCGAAGGTCGCATTTACGAGCCGCTCCTGTAGACCTTGCCGTTTTTCATCACGAACCGGACACGGCGGACCGCCGTAATGTCGTCGAGCGGATTGCCGTCGGTCGCCACGAGATCGGCGGCGCGGCCGACGGCGATCGTCCCGATGCGATCGCCGAGTCCGAGCGACTCGGCTGAAACCGACGTCGCGCTCATCAGCACGTCCATCGGCTTCTCCGAGGCTTCCTTCACCCGGTAGACGAACTCGTCGGCGTTACGGCCGTGCGATCCCGCGACGGCGTCCGTGCCGAACGCAATCTTGACGTGATGCGCCCTGGCGCGCTTCAGCGCGCCCGCCATCGGGGCGATTCCCTTCTCGATCGTTGCGAGCGTCTGTTCCGTAAAGGTCGAAAACCCGGCGCGGTTGTCGAGATAGTTGTGCAGGACGAGCAGGTTCGGGTCGAAATACGTGCCGCGCTGCGCCATCAGGTCCAGCGTGTCGTCGGTGACGAACGGGCCGTGCTCGATCGACGTGCAGCCGGCCAGCACGGACGCGCGCGCCCTTGTCGCCAATCGCGTGGACGACGCTGCGCAGTCCGGCGGCGTTCGCTTCGCTGCACACCGCCTCGATTTGCGCGTCGGTCATCGTCTGATCGCCGCCCGCGCCGAGCCCGGACGTCGCGAACAGCTTGATGAGATCCGCGCCCTCCTGTCTGGTCTGCCGGACGAGCGCGCGCAGCGCGTCCGGATCGCCGCTGCGACTGGTGATCTGACGCAGGGACGTCAGGATGCGCGGGCCGGGCAGCAGCCCGCGATTGATGCGATCGCGCACCGGACCGTCGATCGCCGCCCCGACGGATTGCACGGTCGTAAACCCGCCCTGCAGCGTGATCCACGCGTCCTCAGCCGTGAAGAGCGCCGCCTGCTCCGCCGGCTCGCCGCCGGACACCGACTTCTGCAGGTCGTCGAAATGCCAGTTCAGATGGACGTGCGTGTCGATCCAGCCCGGCATGACGGTGCGACTGCGCAGGTCGTAATCGATGGGGGCGGCCGCGGGATCGATCGCGGCGATCCGGCCGTCCTGGATGACGAGTCGTGTGTCGCGCAGGGCTCCGCCGCGCCCATCCAGCGCCACGCCGACGGCGATCACGATGCGCGGCGATTGCGCGAGAGGACCCGTCGAGAAGAGTGCGATGAAAGCAAGCAGCAGCGCACGCAGACGCATGCGCGGATCATATGCGATCGATCAGTTCCTTGTAGAAGATGACCGCGTCGTGCGGAGCTCCGTCCGAATCGAACGCATAGCGCGGGATCGTCCCCGCGGCGATCCATCCGAGACGGCGGTACAGGCGTTCCGCCGCTTCTCCCCGCTTCGCATCCAGGGTCAGCAGTCGAAAGCCGGCCTCGCGCGCCGCGTTCTCGATCGTTTGCATCAGCGCGGCGCCCAGGCCTCCGCGACGCCCGCGGCGATGCACGATCAGCTTCACGATCTCCGCGCGATGCGGCTGGTTCGGCGCCCAGGCCGGATGGAGCTGGACGGTGCCTATGATTCCTTCGAGATCGCGAGCGACGAGAAAGATGGCGCGAGGATCAGCCGTGGCAATCGTCCGTTGCCACCACTCCTTGGCTCCTTCGAGCGTGAGAGGCGCCAGAAAGCTGACCGCCGCTCCGGAGTCGACCGCGTCCACGAGAAGACCCGCGAGTTGCCGAAGGTCCGCGTCGCTCCCCGGTGGCATCAATCGTTCAATTACGACACTCGGCATGAGCCACTGCATACTGCCGACTGTCTACCCCCTACACCCTACCGCCTGTCCTACTGCCTGCGCGACGAGGGCGGGACCATGCCCTTGAGACGAAAGTAGGTCACCAGGTTGCCGTAGTGCTCGCTGTCGTGGGCGATCTGGCTCACGAGGCTGTTCGCGCGGGAGACCCGGCCGCTGCCGAACGCGGCCGGCACCATATCTCCCGCGGTCGCGTCCGTCACGGCAGTGTAGGCGGCATCGCAGTACGCGATCGCGTCGTTGGTTGCCTTCACGATCGCCGCCCTCGTCGTCGCGTTCTTCTCGAAATAGTCCTCCGCATACGGCGTCTTCTCGTCCCTGGCCGACGCGCACAGGACGTAGCTCGCGCCGGCGACATGCGCGAGGATCGCGCCGAAACTGCGGACCTCCGGCGTCGGCTTGAAACTGTAGTTCTCCTCGGGCATCAGGTCCGCGGATTCCTTGATGTTCCGCTTCACGCCGTTCCATTGGCTCCGCAGCGAATCGCTGACCGGATTGGCCGACGGCGGGCGCGGCAGCGGCTGCTGAGCGGCCGCGGGCAGCGCGAGCAAGAATGCGGTGGCGATCGAAAGATATGTACGCATCAGAGACCCTCCAGATTCAGCATTCAGCATTCAGCGTTGATACTTCCAATTGCGGCTCCTGCCGTCAGCCATCCACTGGACCGCGGTCTGGAGACGGCGAGCGCGAGTCTCATCTGTCTTCGCGTCCATGATCCACTCGACGTACTCGCGCTTGTGCGAGGGACTGAACGCCTGGTACGCCGCGAGGGCCTTCCTGTTCTTCCTGATCGCGGCCAGCATATACGACGGCGTCTTCGGAGCGGGCTTCGGCAGCTTCGGCGCACGCTTCAGCGTCACGCCCGCCTCATTCAATGCCGCCGCTTCCTTCACCATCGCGATGAGCGCCTTCTCGCCGGGCATCGCATCGATGGACGCCAGCCGGCCGTAGCGGCCGATGCGATCCTTGCGCGCAGCGACGGTCTTCATCAGCGGCGCCTTCCAGAAACCGAAGATGCAGTGCGCCTTGAATGCGGCCATCCCGCCCAGCATGCCGTGGTGCTCGAACGCCGGCACGCTCCATTTCAAGGTCTCCGTCACGCCTGGACAGCCGGCGTGCATCGCCTTGCGAAACCGGGCCAGGATTGGCCTGGCAAAGGGCTGCGCCTTCGCGATGTAGGCATCTATGCGCGGATCTCTGGTTGCCACGAGCTCCCTCTAATACGCGATATTATGCCGCACACGCAGGAGTGTGTGGCGACGCGTAAACCTCCGGCGCCCCGACCTCGTCCAACTCCCCATGAGCGGTCTGAAGTTCGCGTTCCGCACGTTGTTCAGGACGCCGTTTGTCACAATCGTCGCGATCGTGTCGCTCGCCCTCGGCATCGGCGCGAACGCAGCCATCTTTTCCTGCTTCAATCAGATGCTGCTGCAGGCGCTGGCCGTGCCGCGTCCGGCGGAGCTCGTGAATCTCGGGGCGCCGGGCCCCAAGCCGGGCTCGCAATCGTGCAACCAGGCCGGCGACTGCGATCAAGTTTTCACCTATGCGATGTTCCGCGATCTGCAGAAGATGCAGACGGTGTTCACCGGCGTCGCCGCCCACCGCATCGTCGGCGCCAACCTTTCATTTCAGGGGCAGACGCTCAACGGGCAGGCGATGCTCGTTTCCGGGAACTACTTCCAGGTCCTGCAGCTCCATCCGGCGCTCGGCCGCCTATTCGACTCGACCGACGATCGCCTCGTCGGCGAGGCGCCGGTCGTCGTCCTCAGTCACGCATACTGGACGACGCGGTTCGCGGCGGATCCGGGCGTACTGAACAAGGGGCTGATTGTCAACGGACTGACGCTGACGGTCGTGGGCGTGGCGCCACGCGGCTTCGACGGCACGACGCTCGGCGCGAAACCCGAGGTCTACGTTCCCGTCACGCTGCGCGGGGCGATGTTCCGGTGGAATGGGTGGGCCAACCGCCAGAACTACTGGATGTATCTGTTCGCCCGGCTGCGGCCGGTGTGTCGATCGAGACCGCACGCGCCGCGCTCAACGCGCAATACCACGCTGTCGTCAACGACGTCGAGGCGCCGCTGCAGAAAGGCATGAGCGACACCACGCTGGCCCGGTTC
>WNGL01007576.1_pt1 | contig 18864 bp, 13 predicted proteins | sample 5400591 | NCBI WGS metagenome assembly WNGL01 (sample SAMN13153377, study PRJNA577476) | soil metagenome | isolation source: 80 cm soil or saprolite under Garry oak tree replicate 1 | place: USA:California | collected 2016-06-15 | reverse complement strand
AGGCGGCTGGCTAGGGTCTCGCCATGCCCAGCCTCGCCATGCTCGCCGTGTTGCCAGCGCTCCTCGCAGCGACCGATCCCGGCCCGCGCACCGATGGGACCGCCGCAGGGTCCGCGATCAGCGGCCTCACCTCCCAGGAGGACGCCATGTTCCAATCAGGGAAGAAGGTGTTCGAGGAGACGGATACCGTGGCGGGGGCGCCCGACGGTAACGGGACCGCCACCGACGCAGGCCTGGGGCCGCGCTACAACCTGGATAGCTGCGCTGGATGCCACGGTCAGCCCGCCAGCGGGGGGACTTCCCCCCGAGTGAACCCGCAGGTAGCTGCAGCCACTAAGCAGGGCGCGACGAACGCAATCCCGTGGTTCGTCGTCGCGAATGGCCCGGTGCGGGAGGCGCGATACAAGAAGCACCCGGATGGCACGGACGACGGGGGTGTCACCAACCTGTTCGTCATCACCGGCCGCTCGGACGCCGGCGCCTGCAACATCTCCCAGCCCGATTTTGGCGCTGCCGGCGATCCCCTGAGCGGCCTGGGTGGCGATGCCAACCTCATCTTCCGCATCCCGACGCCCGTTTTTGGTGGCGGCCTCATCGAGGGCATCGCCGACTCCGCCCTCCTCGCCAACAAGGCGAGCCAGCCGCTCGTCAAGGCAGCCCATGGCGTCCGCGGCAGGGAGGGTCGCAGCAATCGCGCTGCCTCCGGTGGTCAGGGCGCCGCAAATCGCAACGGCAACGACGGCACCATCACCCGCTTCGGGTGGAAGGCCCAGAACAAGTCGCTCCTGCTGTTCGCCGCCGAGGCGTACAACGTCGAGCAGGGCGTCACCAACGAGCTGTTTCCCAACGAGCGGGATGAGACTGCTTCATGCATGATGAATCCGGTCATGGAGAGCGGCTCGACGTTCGATCCGGATCCCGCCGTCGCGCTGCCCGACATCGTCAAGTTCGCCGCCTTCATGCGCTTCCTGGCTCCGCCGGAGCCCGCCCCTGAAACCCCCTCCACCGTCAGCGGGCGGGCGCAGTTCGAGGCGATCGGCTGTGCGCTCTGCCACACTCCCCAGTTCACGACCGCGAGGACGGCGAGCCCGGCGCTCTCCGGAAAGCCGGTGAACCTCTTCTCGGATCTCCTCCTGCACGGGATGGGAGAGGGACTCGCCGACGGGATCGCGCAAGGAAACGCCGGCGGCGACGAGTTCCGCACGGCGCCGCTCTGGGGACTCGGCCAGCGGCTCTTCTTCCTCCACGACGGGCGCACCAGCGACCTCGTGCAGGTGATCCAGTCGCACAAGAGCGCGGGGAGCGAGGCGAGCGTGTCAGTGGATCACTTCAACGGCCTGCCCGACGAGCGCCAGCAGGACCTCCTGAACTTCCTGCGCTCCCTCTGACTCAGAGCGCCCGCACGAACTTGCAGTCCGCAGAGCACGCGGAGCCGGGCTGTCCGTTGCTCGGGCCAAGGTCGCATGCCTCGTCCGGCGCCTTGATGCCGTCACCGCAGATGCTCGAGCAGCGGGTCGTGGCTTTGACGAAGCCGCCCAGCGTGAGCTTGAAGTTCGATTGATCCGTGTGGCGCTCCGCGTGGAAGAGGGAGATCTCGTAGACGCCGCCCTTCACGATCCCCAGGCTGCCGGCGTTGGCGTCCAGGTCGATGCTGCCGATGGGGCTTCCCGCCGGCAGATCGCCGCTCCTCGGGTGCAGCCCGCCCAGGTCCACCGCGAGGTGTCCATTGATGAAGACCCATACGTCGTCATCGCCCGTGAAGTTCAGAACCTCGCCGCCCTGATACGTGAACGGATCTCGGAGCTCGGTCGTGAAGCCGTAGTCGTGGTTCAGGCCGTCGGTGGGAGGCCACATGCCGCTCGGCGGCGTGATGCCCCAGCTCGCCGGGGGAAGCACTCCGTCGAGGGGGAAGAAGCCGAGCTTGCTCGTGCTGGTCGTGTTCCCCACCGGCGTCTGGGCGCTGTCGAAGACGTAGGTGCTGGAGGTGCCGGAGCGGGTCAGCGTCAGCGTGCCGACGACCGTCCTGTTCACTCCTGGTGTATCGACGTACCACTGCGCGAACGTGGCGGCGCTGGTGATCATCTGCTGATCCGCCGTGCTATCGGTGCCGCACCCGACGTTGGAGGTCGTCCCCTTGGCGAAGGCCGGCCTCCCGTTCACGAGGTTTCCCTGGACGAGGCCGAAGGAGGGCACGAGGCAGAAGAAGTGCTCGAAGTCGGGATGGCCGCCCGGCTCGGGGAAGCCCTTGAAGTCACGATAGATGATCGGCACGTCGACGGAGCTCGGCGGGGCGGCCTCGGTGTTGCTGCAGGAGATCCCCGCGATGTTCTCCAGCTTGCAGCTCGCGGAGCACCCGTCACCCGAGACGTTGTTGCCGTCGTCGCACTCCTCGCCAGGCGAGATGATCCCGTCGCCGCAGACGCTGAGGCAGGTGCCGTTCGGGCAATCAGGCTGCTTCCGGCACTTGTAACAACCGTCGAAGGGCAGGTCGTTGCCGTCATCGCACTGCTCGTTGCCGGCGACGATGCCATCCCCGCATACGGTCCTGGTACAAGGGCCGCCCGCCGGGGGACAGGACCATCCGTTCCCGTCGGGGTCTTGCGGCTCGATCTGGCACGCGCTCGAGCACCCGTCGCCGGAGCTCGTGTTGCCGTCGTCGCACGTCTCGGGCGGAGTGACGATGCCATCGCCGCACCCCGTGCTGGTGCTCGCAACGTTGCCTCCGTCCGTGCCGCTCCCGCCATCGCCACCCGCAACGGGGCCAGGGGAACGGCCTCCGCCGCAGCCCGCGTCAGCAGCGGCCAGCCCAGCGACGACGAGGGCAACGAGGAGCTGGCGACGTGATCGGGACCGACTCATGCGAGGTGCATCCTGTCCCCAAGGTACGCAGGCGCACTGGGCGGTGAAGGACGCCTATTGGGGCGCGCTGCGCGACTGGCTCCACGCGGGAGCACCTGCTTCCAGGTCGCAAGGGTTCCTTGCGTCCCATGGCACCTCGAGCCGGTGGGTCTCTTGCCCACACCAGATCGCCGACGAGTTGTCGTTCCGTGAACTCGCGAACTCTGGCAGGGTGGCCGCCATTCTCTTCTCGGGAGATCTCATGATGTCTTGGCTCGACTCGCGGCACCCGCCGTCTCGCACGGCCTTCGTGGCGGCGATCTTCGCCACCGCGGCCGTCTCCGCGTGCGGCTCCAACTCGCCGGGTTCCAGCGCGAGCTGCTCGTTGCCGACGGCCGCGAGCCTGACGGTCGTCCAGGTGACCCCGCCGAGCAACGCCAGCGGCGTCTTCCTCGGTGCCAGCGTCTCGGTGCGCTTCAACACCTGCCTCGACGTCAGCACCATCACCTCCATGAACTTCCATCTCGCCTCGCTCGGCTTCGTCGCGGGATCCCTCAGCTACGACGCGCCGACAGCCACGGTGACGTTCAAGCCGACGAGCAACCTCGCGTACGACACCCTCTACCTCTTCGGCGTCACCGGCCCGAAGGGCGCGCACGGCGAGTTGCTGGCGGTCCCCTTTGGCTCCGCCTTCACCACCCAGGCCGTGCCCGACGCGGCGCCGCCGACGACGGCCGCTCTTCCTCCCGGCGGCTTCTTCAACTCCACCCAGAGCGTCACCCTGAACTGTGCCGACAACGTCGGTGGCACCGGCTGCGCCGCGACCTACTACACACTGAACGGCGCCACGCCCACCACGCTCTCGACCCGCTACACGGCCCCCGTCGCCATCGCTACCAGCGCCACCCTGCGCTTCTTCTCGGTGGACGCGCAGGGCAACGCCGAGGCCCCGAAGCAGGAGACGTACGTCATCGACAAGGTGCCGCCGACGCTCACATCCAGCGATCCCGCGAACGGCACCGCCGGCGTCTCCGTGGCCAGGGTGATCACCGCCACTTTCAGTGAAGCGATGAAGGCCACCTCCTTCACGCCCACTCCGGTGACCGTCGACAACGGCGTGACCGTGACCCTGTCCTACACCGCCGCCACGAACACGCTGACGATCGCCCCGACCGAACGGCTCGCCTGCAACACCACCTACCATGTCGCCATCGGCGGCGGCGCCACCGATCTGGCAGGGAACGGGCTCGTTCAGCCTGCCACGTTCAGCTTCACCACCACGAGCGACTGCGTCGAGCCGGTGACGACGGCCAGCGTCTCCGCCGGCGTCTACAAGCTCGCGCAGAGCGTCACCCTCACCTGCACCGACGGCGGCGGCTCTGGCTGTGCCCGTATCGTCTACACCACGGACGGAACGGTGCCGAGCCTCGATCCGCCGGCGAATGGGACCATCATCTCCGGCACGACCGCTGGCCCGATCTCCGTCGGCGCGGGAGACACGACGCTGCGCTACTTCTCGGAGGATGCCGCCGGGAACCGCGAGGCGCTGCGGCAGCAGCTCTATTCGATCTCGACGACCGGCTTCACCTTCGTCGCCACCGATGAAGGCCTCGCCCGCGGCGTCGGCCCCGTGCCGGCGAGCTTCGTCACCATCCGGCCGGGCGGCAGGACCTCGGCGTTCTTCCGCGACCCGTCGAACAACCGGCTGTACCGCGGCACCGAGCTCGGCCTCCTCTTCTCCGACGGTGGCGAGGCCTGGACGTTCGCCCCGGCGAGCCTCCCGTGGGTGATCTCGGTGCTCGCCGAGGGCAGCAAGATCTTCGCCGGCACCACCGCCGGCCTCCTGGTCTCGATCGACGGAGGCGCCACCTTCGCGACGCGCAGCCTCGGCGTGAACGGCGCGGGCTACGTCAGGACCGTCATCGCCTCGGGCGATCGGGTCTACGCGGCGACGGACTCGGGTGTCGCCGTGTCGGCCGACAAGGGGCAGACGTTCACGATGCGGACCAAGGCCGACGGGCTGGGCTCGGTCTCGGTGCGAGGCCTGGTGCTCGCCGGTTCAACGCTCTATGCAGCGACGGGCGGTGGCGTATCCATCTCCACTGATGGTGGAACGACCTTCACCAACTACGCGAGCGGCCTTGCGAGCCCGTCGGTGAATGCCATCGCCGTGACCGGAAACACGGTCTACGCTGGAACGGACGGCGGCCTCTGCGTCTCCCCCGACGCCGGCCACTCCTACGTCGTCAAAGCCACCACGGCGAACGGGCTCGGCAGCAACTACGTCGACCAGCTGGTGCTCGCGGGCACGAAGCTCTACCTGGGCACGGGCGAGTCGTGGTTCACCGGCACCAAGTCCTTCGCCATCTCCCCGGACGGCGGCACCAACTTCACCTTCCCGCTCGTGGCCCCGAAGACGGACCCGGGCCTGCATGTCGGCTCCATCTTCGTCGACGTCGACGGGACGACCGTGCGGGTGGGCGCGTACCCGGCGTACTACCTCTCGGTCGACGGCGGCACGAGCTTCGTCCCCAAGGACCTGCGCGGCGCGCTGAAGAGGGTCACCGGCTCGGGCACGAACCTCTACATGGCGGTCGAGGACAGCTCCGGCCATGGCGGGGTCGCTGTCTCGACCGACCGCGGGCAGAGCTTCACCATCCGTGGCCTGGAGAACGGACTCCTCGACAACAGCGTGGCCGACGTGTTCGCCACCGGCTCGAACGTCTACGCAGCCACCGGCAACGGCGTGGGCTTCTCCACCGACGGCGGCACCACCTTCGTGAATCACGCCCTCTCCACGGCGGCGAACGCGGGCTGCGTCTACGCCAGCGGGACGACGGTCTGGGCCGGGTCGGGCGCCCTCGAGAAGTCGACGAGCGGTGGCGCGTTCGCGAGCGTGAAGGCCGGCACCGGCGGCGGTCAGGGGATCGCCGCATCGGGGACCAACTTCTACCTCGCGACCTGGAGCGGGCTCTGGGTCTCGAACGACAGCGGCGCGACCTTCAGCCTGAAGGACGCGACCAAGGGACTCGCCAACACCGGCCTCTCCGGAGTGGCGGTGGACTTCAACGGCACGGTGCTCGCGGTCTCCAATTCCAGCGGCGGGCCCAACGGCTTCTACCTGTCGACGGACAACGGCGCGACCTTCACCGCCCTGGGGACGACGATGTTCCCCAACGGCGTCTATGCCTCCGGCACGACCTGGTACGCCTCGACCTACTCCGGTCTGGGCATCTCCACCGACGGCGGCGCCACCTGGACGTGGCGCGGCGCGACCCAAGGCCTGCAGGGCAAGGCGAACGGCGCCTGGTATATGCCGTGAGGATGGCGGTCGTGGTTCCGGCGGCCGCCGGCTAGATCGCCTGGTGCTGCACCCGGCGGGCTGGCGGGCGATCGATCGAGGCGCACCGATTGAAGCGCGCGGAGTTCAGATTCTACGCCGAGCTCAACGACTTCCTCCCGCCGTTCCGGCGAGGTGTCGCGTTCCCGCTCGAGTTCCAGGGCGGCCCATCCGTGAAGGACGTCATCGAATCGCTCGGCGTCCCTCATACCGAGATCGACCTCATCCTGGCGGACGGCGAGTCGGTCGACTTCTCGTGGATCCTTCGCGACGGGGCGCGGGTGAGCGTCTACCCGGTCTTCGAGTCGATCGACGTCACGCCGCTCACGCGCGTCCGCCCGGCTCCCCTGCGCGAGGTCCGGTTCGTCCTCGACGTGCACCTCGGCCGCCTCGCGCGCTATCTGCGGATGCTCGGCTTCGACACACGCTGGCGAAACGACGCAGGCGACGAGGAGCTCGCCGGCATCTCGGCCGCCGAACACCGAATCCTCCTGACCCGCGACTCAGGCCTGCTCGAGCGACGCATCGTGACCCACGGGTACCGGGTCCGGGAGATCGACCCTCGGCGCCAGCTCGCCGAGGTCGTCCGCCGCCTCGACCTGTTCCGCTCCATCGTCCCGTTCCGCCGCTGCCTCTGCTGCAACGCGCTCCTCGAGACCGTCCGGAAGGAGGACGTCGCCGACGATCTGCCCCCCGGAGTCCGCGAGCGCCACGACGCGTTTCGCCGCTGCCCCTCGTGCGGACGCCTGTACTGGGCGGGCTCGCACCATCGAAGGATGGAGCGGCTCGTCTCGGACCTCCTCGTGCGTTCGTGACGCGAGCGTCAGAACGCGCCGGTCCCGATCGGCGTGCCCAGCCCCGTCGGACCGTCGTACCCCGCCACCGCCGTGCAGAGATACGTCCCCCCGCACGAGCCATTGGAGCCGCCCGTCACGTCGTTGAGGCTGCTCGTGTTCGCGTATGGGGCCGAGGCGTAGGTCAACGAGCTGACGTTGCCCGCGAGCGCATACACGGACGCGACGATGGGCGCGCTCGCGCTCGTGCCGCCGACCACGAACCAGCCCTTCTGCCCCTGGTATGCGTAGCTGTCGTAGACGGCCACGCCCGTGCTCGGGTCGGCGACCGCCGACACGTCGGCGACCGTCCGGCGCGAGCAGCTCGCGTCTCCCTGCCAACTCGGCTTGCTGACGTACGCGCTGCAGCCGCTGCCGGCACCGCTCCACGCCGTCTCCGCCCACCCGCGCGTCGAGGACGACCGCTGGAGCGTTGTTCCACCCACCGCCGTGACGTACCGAGACGCGGCAGGGAACTCGACGCCGTACCCGCTGTCGCCAGAGCTGACCGTGATCGCCGCGCCCGGGTGGTTGTAGGCCCCCTCGTAGCTCGTCTCGCCGGAGAACTCGCTTCCGCCATAGCTGTTGCTGATGGCGACCGCGCCCTGGCTGGCGGCCTGGTTCACCGCCGCCATGAGATTCGTGAAGCTGTTGCTGTCCGCCTCCACGAGCAGGATGTGGCAGGTCGGGCAGATGGCGCTCGCCATCTGCACGTCGAGCGCGATCTCGAGCCCCCATCCCGAGTTTTGGCGTGGAGCCTTGCTGCCTCCCCGCTGGTTGATCTTCCTGAAGCAGCCGTTCGCGGTCGTGCAGGGCGGCAGGCCGAACGTGGTCCGGTACACTCCGAGATCCGCCTCTGCATTGGGGTTGTCGTACGCATCGACGATGGCGATGGTCGGCCCGTCGGTCGGCGTGCTCGAGGTCCCGCTGAACGGCACGCCGTACGCGTTCTGCAGATCCGACGGCGCCAGCCCCGAGGTGTAGGTGCTGGACACGTTCGGATTTCCCCGCTCGCTCGTCACCACGTGCGAGTGGCACCGCGCGTCGCCGAGCGCGGCGGGGCCGGGGCACACCGGGATCGAGGGCACGGCGAAGGGCGGAACCGCCGCCTGCGCCGGCAGCGTGAGAGCGCTCGATCTCGCGCTGGAGCCCGATTCGCCAGAGGACGAGGTCTCGACTGCGCCACCGCACGCCGTGAGGACCACCACCAGAGCGCAACCGACCTTGGTCTTCATGTACCCTCCCGCTAGGTGCGGCATCTTACCACGCTCCAAGTAACCTCACTTGGGGTGGCGACAGCGGTCTCGCATCCTGATCGGGGCCGAGCGCCCGGCGGCTCCGGTCCCCCTCCGGGGGCTCGGGTCATCCTCCACTAGAGCGGTACGCCCTCCTGCTCGTTTCGGCCGAGCGCCTCTCGAAGCGCGTCACGCACTTCCTGTGCACTCTTCATCGCGCCGGAGTGGATTCGGTCGGCCAGATCCTTCGTGGCGGTCTCCGTCCGCTCCAGCGCGTGCCGGAGCGCCTTGCGCTCCTCGCCGGTGAGTCGCTCGGCTGGAGACTCGACCTTCCAGGCCCCGTCGATGCGTCGCAGGCGCACGGGCCGCTCTCTCTCGGGGCGCAGCACCGCCCTGTCACCGTGCAGCTCGACGGTGGCGACCTTGATCGCATCGAGGAGTCGGCGATGACGCGCCGCGATCCCGACGCCGCCTCGCTTTCCGAAGCGTGACTGAGCGAGCTCCTCCAGGCGCCGGAGCCCCTCTGCGCTGGCGGCGCTCGCATGAACTGCGATCCGGTCCGCCTCCGAGGGAGCTGCCACGAGCGTCAGCGCAGCATCGGCGTCACCGCGGGTGATCGCTCCGAAATAGGCGCCTGCGGCGGCGCGGCAGGCTTCAGCGGCCTCAGGCGGGGTGGCCGTCGACGACACGAGGAGGGCCGCGACGGCGAGGGAGATCGTGCTCATGGCGTGCTCCCTTAGCACGGCGGGAGATGGCCGGTCTGCCGGCGCCGCTCAGCGCTTCTTCGCCATCTTCCCAGGTGCCGCCTTCGCCCTGGCGAGCGGTGCTTCGCCCCGGGTCGCCGGTTCGGCCTTGGCCGCCGCGATCTTCAGAGGCGCAGGGTCGAGGGCCGGCGTGAGCAGGATCTCGATGCGGCGGTTGCGGGCCCGGCCGGCGGGGGTGGCGTTCGACGCGAGCGGGTGGAAGGAGCCGTAACCGGTTGCGACCAGGCGCTTCGGTGAAACGTGCGCCGTGTCCTCCAGGAACCGGACGACGTTCGTGGCCCGTGAAGTGGACAGCTCCCAGTTGCTGGGATACCGGCCGACGAGCCGCGCCGAGATGGGGGCGCCGTCGGTGTGCCCCGCCACCTGGATCTGCCGATCCGTGACGTTCGACAGGACGGCTCCCACGCGGGCGAGCACCTCCTCTCCCCGCTTCGAGATCTGCGCGTCGCCAGAGTCGAACAGGATCTTGTCGACCAGGTCGACCTGAAGCCGACCGTTCGCCTGGGATAGCCGGATCTCGCCCCGAGAGATCTCGGCCTTCATCTTCTCCTCGAGCTCCTGGGCGGTGCCCTTGAGCCTGGCGAGCTCGTCCTCCTTCGCCTGGACGCTGCTCGACAGCTCGTCCTGGGCCGCGAGGAGGCGCCACTTGTCCTTCTCGAGCAGCTGAAGCTTCGCCTGCTGGTCCTCGATGGTGGCGCGCGCCTCGGCGAGCTTGCCGTCGGCCTCGAGCACCTTCGCGCCGGCGCTCGCGGTCTCGGCGCGGAGGGCCCCGTTCCGACGGAGGAGGAAGAGAGAGGCGGCCGCCCCGGCGGCGAGCGCCAGGACGAGAAGCATCCAGGGCAGCCGGCTCGGCGGCTTCATGCGAGCCTCCTCCATCAGGTCGTCGTAGCTCGTTCCCATGTGCGCTCCAGTGAAACCGGGGGAGCCGCTATTGTCGCGCGTCACGAGGAATCTATCGCGGTAGGTATTGTGCCCCGGCCATCCGGGATGTGGGCGACCCTCACTCTCGGTGGGACATCACGGCATGACGTCGTCGATGTGTGCGCGGACATACGTCGCCGGGCTGGTCACCGGCACCCTACACTGGGAGCGTGCGGCAACGACCAGGAGCAGCGCGTCCGTCTCGGGCGCGGACCTGGTGGCTCCTCTCCGCTCCCTTCCTGGTGCTGATCGGCGGCTGCGGCCAGACGCCCGCCTCCTCCGCGGTGACCACGGAGGTCGATCGCGGATCACCCCCCGCCATCTGCTCTGCGGACGCGGGCGAGGAGAGCGCAGCCCCGGCGGAGAGCGCAGCCCCGGCGGAGAGCGCAGCGCCGGAGTGCAGTCCATCCCTGTCCGTCTCCGAGGCGGGGAGGGAGGTCGGGCGCGTGTGTCCTGCCGACGCGCTGCGAGACGGGCTCACCGTCGTCGATCTGTCCGATGACTGGGTGCCATGGGCGCTGCGCGAGCCGGACGACGATGTGCACATGCCGCAGCCTTACCGCGCCACCTATGTCCGTCTCGCCAACGAGGAGTTCCCGGCGGGGCCTGAAGGGGAACGGCCGCGCCGCGACGCGTTCCTCGATCTCTACGGGATCTTTCCCAGCTTGCGGGTGGTGGCGGCGCGCCTGCTCGACGAGGAGCGCCACCTCTGTCACGCCGCCGTCGATCAGTCCGCCATCCAGGCGCTGGCGACGAGTCCGCAGCCGTCGTCGTCCCGCCTCACGCCCGCGGTGCGAGCCGCCTTCGCCGCCCTCGACCAGCTCCTCGTCTGCGAGCGGCTGCTGCCCGTATCGACCAGGCGACGGCCACCCTGGCGGCTGCAGGAGGCCCTCGAGGCCTACCAGCGCAAGCACATGATCGTCTCCTACGGGGTCCTCGACCGTGAGACCCGGCGCGCGCTGGCGCAGGACAGCCGCGAGCTCGACTTCCGGGCGCTGCTGCGCACGCTGCGGGCACGCGTGATCGACGCCACCGGACTCATCGAGGACGGAACCGCGCTGGCGGCCCGCGGTACCATCCTCTCGCGCCAGGTCGACGGCGACGCGTTCTACGCCGGCGACGGCCACGAGGCGATGGAGGAGGGCGCGCCAGACCTGGTCTCGCTCGCGACCGAGGCCGCGGCAAGGGCGCTGGGATGGACGGATCCGGGTGCGGCCGCCGACTTCTTCCTGCGGCACGGGCCCGATCCCACGCGCCGGTTCACCGTGGCGCTGCGGCTGCCACCCGCCCCCGCGTACCACGCCGAGCACATGGACCTCAGGGTGGAGATCGACCGTGGCGACGTGTGGTACGAGCTGCCGACGCGGCGGGGCCGCATCGCGCAGCGCCCAACGCTGACGCTGTTCGCGCGCATCTCCAGTGAAGAGGAGGTGGCGCTCGTCCGCTGGCCCACCACCATCGGTGGCTGGAAGAAGGAGCTGGGCCTCCAGGGCAAGCTCGGGCTCCGCTACAAGAACTCGGACGTCGGCAAGCGCCTGTGGCGCGACCTCATCGTGTCGCCGGCGTGGCTTCCCCCGCCCGAGACCCCGCCCAGGGCGCTGGTGCGCCGCCAGTCGGGTCCCGCGAAGTGGCTCCCGGATACGGATCTGCTCGGCCCTGGATACGCGTCGGCCTATGGCCTGGTGATGCTCGTGCACCACCGCGCTGCGGAGGACGCGGATGGCACCGTCTGGTACGACAACGGGATTCGTACCCACGGCTCCGTGAACTACCACTCCATCCTGAGGGCTGAGAGCCACGGCTGCCACCGCCTGTCCAACCACGCAGCCGTGCAGCTGGCGTCGTTCCTCCTGCGCCACCGATCCCACCTCACCCGTGGGCTCATGGCGAAGCCCTTCACCCACGAATTCACGTGGCGGGGCATCAAGCTGAAGCTGCCCATCCCGCAGCGCGGTTACCGGTTCGAGCTGACGCCGCCCGTCGAGGTGGAGGTGCTCCGGGGAACGGTGCGCGGCAAGGTCCTGCGAGTGCCGCTGCGGATCGTCAGGATCCCGCGGCCCGGGCCGCAGCCGCACGTCAGCGACGTCGCCACGAAGGTGGCGCCGCCGCTCCCTCCCACCTGATGCGCGCGGCCGATAGGGCGCGCCACGCCGCGCGCATGCACGCCGGAACCCAGCGGACCGTCGGGACCTGAAGGACCTCTGGGAGCCGCGCCCGGTTTCGTGGTGTGCTGTGGTCATGAAACTCCGCCGATGGGTTCCCGGGCTGCTGTTCCTGACGTTGGTGCTGGCGGCCGTCGTTGGGCTCGTCATCACGCGCGAGCGGCCACCACCCACCGCAGACGGCACGCCAGCCGCTCGGGCAGGGCAGGCCGCGCGAGCCGGACCATCCGCTCCGCGTCGCTGGCGGCGAGTCGACACGAGGCCGCTGCTCACCGCCCGTCGCCTGGCGGTTCTGGCCGTCACGCCCGAGGAGCAGGAGCTGGCACACCAGGCTCAGAGCTTCGCGGATCACGCGGTCGACCTGGCGTTCGCGGAAGCCTTGCGTCAGGCCGCGGACGAGACCCCCGAGCAAACCCCCGAGGTGAAGGCGCTCGCCCAGGCGAAGCAGCAGGCTCAGGCGGCGGTGTCGGCGGGCGAGGCGCGCATCAAGAAGCTCGGCGAGCAGCTGAGCAGCGCGCGGCGACCCGCAGGCGCAGATCAAGCGGCTGAAGGGGATGCACGACGCGGCGCAGAAGGACCTTCGCCCCGCGGCCTCGTCGCCGGCAGCCGGGGCCGCCGCCACCACCGCTCCGAGCGAGAGCCTGATGGCGCGGCTGCGCGTCTGGAGCGCGCTGCGCGAGAAACGCGCGCAGCTCGCGGAGGCGGAGCAGGACGCCAAGGACCGGGTGCAGCGCCAGACGAAGCGCCGCGCGGATATTGCCCAGCACATCCAGGAAGCCGAGGAGGCGCGCGCCACGGCCAAGCGATCTGCGGCGGGCTTCGCGCAGCGCGCGGACGGGGCCCGGGAAGCCTCGAAGCAGGAGGCCTCGGCCACGATCCAGACGCTGAAGCAGTTCGCGGACGACCAGCGGCGCGTGACCACCATCGGCAGGCGCATCCAGGATCAGGAGGGCCTGTCACAGGTCTACGCGAGCTGGGGCGCGCTCGTCGACGGCTACGCGCGCACGGCGCTCCACCGCGTTCTGGAGGGCCTGCTGTCGATAACGCTGGTCTTGCTGGCGACCTTCGTGGCCATCCGCCTCGTCGACCACCTCTACGAGGGGATGGCGCGCGAGCAGGAGCGGGTGGGGACGCTCCGGACCGTGGTGAAGTTCGCGGTGCAGGTGGTGGGCGGGCTGGTGATCCTCTTCATCGTCATCGGCGTCCCTGGCCAGGCGACCACCATCCTCGGCCTCGCGGGCGCCGGCCTCACGGTGGCGATGAAGGACTTCATCGTCGCCTTCTTCGGCTGGTTCGTCCTGATGAGGAAGAACGGCATCCGCGTCGGGGACTGGGTGGAGATCGAGGGCGTGGGCGGCGAGGTGGTCGAGATCGGCCTCTTCCACACGGTGCTGCTGGAGACGGGGGCCTGGATCGACGCCGGCCACCCGACCGGCCGGCGGGTCTCGTTCGTGAACAGCTTCGCCATCGAGGGCCACTACTTCAACTTCTCCACCTCGGGCCAGTGGATGTGGGACGACCTCCGGCTGCTCGTCCCGCTGGGCCAGGACCCCTACCCCATCCTGGATGGCGTCCAGAAGCTGGTGGAGCGCGAGACGGCCGCCAACGCCAAGCTGGCCGAGCAGGAGTGGCGGACGAGCTCCGGCTACCGCGTGAAGACGTTCTCGGCGGTCCCGGGCTTCACCGTGGTCCCCACCGCCGGTGGGGTCGAGATCCACGTCCGCTACATCACCCGCGCCCCCGAGCGCCACGAGGCGCGCAGCCGGCTCTACCAGGAGGTGGTGGCGCTCCTGCACGGCAAGCAGGGGCGGGGGTCCGACGCGGCGTGAGGTCGTGGGGCACCGCGTTCGCGCGGCTGCTACATCTCACCCAGCTGACGCGCAGAGGCTAGTGTCCACGGGGAGGCATCTCCATGAATGACGATGCGAAGAGCGACTGGGACATCCGCGACGAGCTGGCGGCCACGTTCATGGCCGCGATCATCACGGGGCGTTACGCGAACGGGCGCGACCCTGCAGTGGAGTCCAAGGCGGCGGCCAGGACTGCGTACGACATGGCCAAGGACTTCCTCGAAGTCCGGCGCGAGGACGTCGCCGCCGAGTAGCAAGCGTCCGAGCGTTGCTGAAGCGTGCGGGCATGACGAGCGGGATCTCCGTTAAGGAGGGGGAATGTCCCGCCCGAACGCTTCCGACCTCTCGTACGTCATCCCGGTCGACTTCCTCCCGCCTTCGGCCCTTCCGCTCCCCGGTCGGCTCGGGCTGACCCGCGCCCCCGGCCGCTGGGCCCCGGACCGCAGCACCGACTCCCACGCGTGGCTGCGCGAAGACCTGGACGCGCTCGCTCGCATCCACGACGCGAAGGTGCTCGTCACGCTGCTCCAGCCGCACGAGATCGCCGAGCTCGGCGACCTGAAGGGGGCCGCGCGCCGCGCCGGGCTGGTCTGGCTCTCATTCCCGATCCCCGACATGGGGATCCCGTCGGACCTGGCGGCCACCCGCCGCGTCGTGGACGAGATCCTCCACGCGCTCGAAATTGGGTATGGCGTCGTGGTCCACTGCTGGGGCGGCCTCGGACGGGCCGGCACCATCGCCTCCTGCTGCCTCGTCGCGCGCGGTGCGCCGCCCGCGCAGGCGCTCGCGCTCGTCCGCTCGGCCCGCGACGGAGCGGTCCAGAGCGAGGTGCAGGAGCAGTTCGTGAGGTCGTTCGGGGAAGGGGGCAGCACCGAGCAGCGAGGAGCGGACTACCGCTGACGGGGCCGACTCAGGTTGCCTCGTGGCCGCGTCAGATCCGCTCTGCACCGTCCAGCTTGGAAAGCTCGCGATCGAGGGTCCCGAGCGGCAGGTGACCGGCCTTGCGCGCGACCTCGAGGACGAGGCAGTCGGAGAATCCCAACGCCGGCCGCTTGCGGAACAGCCCGAGAGCCGTTGCCACCACATCGGCGTCCTGGAGGGTGAGGTCCCGGTGGTCGAGCAGGAGCTCGATCGCTTTCGCGATCTGGGCCGGCCGCAGCGCGTAGACGGAATCGAGCACCCACATCGTCTCGGCAAGGACCAGGTGCGAGACCCAGGCCCCGCGCGCAACGAACGCCTCCGCCGCATCGGCCTGATGCGCGTCGTCGCGTGCGAGCAGCCTCACCAGCACGTTGGTATCAACGGCGCGCATGGCGACGTCTCATGTTGGCGCGGATACCCGCCTCGAGGTCCTCGAGGCTGCGAGGCGCCGCCGGACCCTGGGGGAACAGCGCTGCATTCACCTCGGCGGAGGAGTACCGCCCGGCCCGGCGAACGATGATCCGCTCGCCTTCCTCGTCCCACTCGATGACTGACCCCGGCCCGAGTCCAAGCCGGCGACGGACCTCCGCCGGGATGGACACCTGCCCCTGCGACGTGAGTCTCGATTGAGCGATCGTCATGAGACTCACACATTACCGGGGTAACGGGTCCGGGTCAACTGCATCAGACGTGAGCCGCGGGGCGTGTGCTCCTCACGGGACCACGATGATCCTGAACTCGACCCGGCGGTTCCTGGCGCGCCCCTCCCGGCTGATGTTGGGGACGAGCGGGCGAGCTGGGCCGAAGCCCTGGGCGTCGAGGCGCGTCGGGGCGACACCCCCCTTCTCGACGAGCCACTTCTGCACGGCCTTGGCGCGCCGCTCCGAGAGCTGCGTGTTGTGAGCGGCGTCGCCCTTCGCGTCGGTATGTCCCTCGATGACGACCTTGCCGATCTCGGGGTGAGCCGCCAGCACGGCCGCCACGTCACGCAGGATTGGCGCGCTCTCCGAGCGAATGACGGCCCGGTCGTTCTCGAACTGGATGGACTGGAGGATCTCGATCTTCTCCTTCGTCATCACGGCCAGACCGGGCGCGGGCGGTGGCGCCGGCGCGATCGCCGGGGCCGGCTGGACCGCGGGCTCGGGCGCAGGATCCGGTTCGGGCGCCGGCGCGGGAATGGCCTCGGCCACCGCGGCGGGCTGCGAAGGAGGGGGCGCCGGAGCCTGCGCTGCCTCGACCGCGAGCGCCGGCGCTCGCGCCTCCGGGCGCCAGGTCACCTGGGCGACCACGCGGAAGGGCGAGGCACCGGGCGCACGGTCGAGCTCGGTCCCGATAGCCAGGCCCGTCTCGATCGCCCCTCGACGCCACCGGCCGCCGAGGAGCGCCTCGACGGGCGAGGTGGCGCTCCCCTCGAACTGGTAGCGGCCGTAGAGCTCGGGGCCGACGCGGAGCTCGCCCCAGCGGTAGGCCGCTGCTGCGGCATAGGCGATGGCACTGCCCGTCTGCGTGTAGACCAGGTCTCGGCTCTGGCGGTACAGGAGGCCCAGCTCTGCTCCGACGCTCCAGCGCCGCACCTCGGCTCCGGCGATCACCTTCGGCATCAGGCGGACGCTCCCGTCGGAGGTGAAAGCGTCGCGTGAGCCGATGGGCACCCACAGGTCGAAGGCCGCCGCCAGCGTCAGCGGTCCGCTCACCACGACCGGGACTCGCGCGCCGAGGCGAAGATCGCCGAAAGCGGACCCGCTCACCTGCGCCAGGTCGCTGAAGGGCTTGGAGCCGCTCTGGTACAGCGCGACGGGCGCGACCAGGTCCACCAGCACCTTGTCGGAGATGGCGAGAGAGCCGCCGGCGAAGCCCCATGACTGGCGGTGGACGAGTCGGTCGCCGGGGACGATCGATCCGCCAAGGTCGAGCACCAGGGGAGCGGCGGCCCAGGAGAACGCCACGGCAGCGGCCGGGCGCAGGTGCCCCTCCACCGTCGCATCCGGCACGACGAAGAAGTGATCGCCGGCCGGAGCGGGCTCATACGTCTGGAGAGCGAAGCCCTGGAGCGTCTGGGCGGACGCCCCGCCGGCGAGGACGGCGAGGGCGAGGACGAGCGCGACCCGCAGGGCCTTCTCAGATCCGCCGGTGCGGGAGCGGCGCGCCCGGCGCCGGGCGAGGAGCCCCAGGGCGAACAGCCACCCGACCAGGGTCGTGCCACTGCCGCCGGAGCTGCAGCCAGCGCCGCCGGCCCGGGCTCGGATCTGGGTGGGCGCGGTGCAGGCGCCCTGGAGGCAGACATCACCGCCGCCGCAGTCAGCGTCGGCGCGGCAGGCGAGGATGCGGTCCACCGTGACGTCCACGGTGTACGAGCTCGACGAATCAGCGTCCGCGAGCGTGAAGGCGAGCTCGTCGTCGCCCAGGTACCTCGCCGCAGGGTGATAGGCGACCTGGAGGTCGGCCTGATCGGCGGTGGCCTGCCCGTGCTGCGCGGGAGTGGTGACGGTCAGCGTGAGCGGATCGCCGTCGGCGTCGTAGCCGGCCGCGATCGCGGCGAGGTCGCGCCCCTCGAAGAGGTGGCGGTACTTCCACGCGTCCGAGGCGCTGAACGGCGTGGCGTCCGCCGGGGCGGTGCTGGCCATGGTCACCTGGCCGTCGAGATGGTTCGGGCCCGCGTCGAAGATCTCGCGCCCCTGCCCCTCGTCCATGCGCCAGTAGGCCAGCAGGCCCTGCTCGTCCCCGTTCAGCGGGCGCCGCAGGTCCGCCGCCAGCGCTGCAGCGTCGCGGGCGTTCGACCAGGCGCGGACCTCATCCACCTCGCCCACCAACCCGTCACCGAGCGTGAGGGTCTTGCCCGCGACGCCTCCCGCGAAGCCGCCGTCGACCGACACCACCAGAGCGGCGTCGAGGAAGAACCTGAGGCGGCCGGCGTCGGAGACCAGGGCAAGGTGGTGCCAGGCGCCGTCGTCGAGCGCGGCCGAAACGGTCGTGTCGGTGGTGCCGAGCCGGACGATCAGGTGCTGGCGATCGGGAGCGACGGAGAGCCCAAAGCGGCGGTAGTCACCGTCACCAAGGGTGATGAGCGACGGCGTCCCCTGAACGTCCGTGGGCGCGGTCCAGCCGGTGCGGGCCCACAGTTCCACCGTGCCGGTGACGACGTCGAGCGTCCCCCCGGAGGCGTCGAGGCTGACGCGGGTCGCTCCGTCGAAGGCGAGCGCGGTGCCGCTGCCGGCCACCGGCGGGGTGTTCTCGATCACCTCGCCGCCCGAGACAGCGCCGGTGGCAGCCGCGAGGTCGGCGGTGCCGTCGTACGCGACGGCGATGGCGTGCGTGCCCTTCACCAGGCTGCGAACCGTGAGCTGGGCCGTGCCATTCGCCAGCGTACCCGTCCCCAGCACGACGTCGCCGTCCTTGAACGTGACGGTGCCGCTGGGCGTCGCGGAGGGGGAGGTGGCGGTCGCCGTGAAGACCACGGGCCACCCCCGGCGCGACGGATTGCGCGAGGAGGTCACCGCGACGGTGACGGTCCCCTGCTGCACGGCGAGGGCGGTGCTGCCAGTGGAGGTGATGAAGTTCGCGTCGCCGCCGTAGTCGGCGGTCAGCGCGTGGCTGCCGGTCGTGAGCGAAGAGACCGACAGCGTCGCGTGGCCGGAGGGGTCGAGCGTGCCAGCACCGAGGATGGTGCTGGCGTCCTTGAAGGTGACGACGCCGGTCGGGATGCCCGCGCCGGGCGCCGCCGCAGAGAGCGTGGCGGTCAGGGTCGTGGCCTGACCATAGAGGGCCGGCGCAGGCGCGGCCGCAAGCGAGGTCAGGGAGCTGGCTTTGCCGACCTGGATGGTGGCCTCGACGGTGGTGGAGGCGGCGTAGTTCTGGTTTCCGGCCTGATCGGCGGCCAGGACGATGGCACCGGCACGGGTGATGGTGAGGGTGCTTCCTGTGACGGAGCCTGGCCCGCTGACCACCGCAAACGTGACCGGGTTACCCGAGCCGCCGCCCGTGGCGAAGGGGGCGAGGTCGA
>WNGL01003490.1_pt1 | contig 18868 bp, 15 predicted proteins | sample 5400591 | NCBI WGS metagenome assembly WNGL01 (sample SAMN13153377, study PRJNA577476) | soil metagenome | isolation source: 80 cm soil or saprolite under Garry oak tree replicate 1 | place: USA:California | collected 2016-06-15 | reverse complement strand
GGTCGCGTTCGACCTCTACCGCGCCGACCTGCTGCGCTGCCTCGACCTGCCGGCCGACCCGGCCACGGAACGCGCCACCTGGCAGCAACTCACCCGCCTCTGGCAGCTGGGTGTCCCGCTCGCCGCCGACGCCACCACGGAAACGCCGCAGCGGCCGGAACTGGGCGAGCCGGGGCGGGTTTCCGCCGTACCGCTGCAAATTTGGTGGTGGACTTTGATTTTTCTGACCGGGCTGGCCGGTCTTGCGCTGACGCGCCGATGACGGTGTACCACGCCACGAAGGGGTGATCACGGTCGCCCGCGTCGAGGCTGGAGCTCGATGATCGGTAGCAGGGTTGTCCCGGGCGGCGTGGCGAGCTGACGCGGTGTCGGACCGGCCGGTGTGGGCACGTCGGCCAGACCGGTGAGGAGGCGGTCGAGGGCGGTCTGTCCATCGTCGACCGCGGCGCGTTCCTCCTCGGTGAGCGGGATTTCCGCTGCCATGCGTTGCAGGTTCTCTTTGGCCTCCAACAGCTGGCCGCGGCTGGACGCCTTCGGCGTGTAGAAATCGCAGCGGGCGCAGGCCATGCGGTGCGGGCATTGCTCGAAGAAGGTGTAGGTGCAGTAGCCGTGGCCGAGGTCGTAGTACTGCCACGGCTCGCCGGAGGCGGCTGCTGCGCTGGTGACGGCGTCGCGGTCGACGAGGACTTCGATGGTGCGCATGTTGCGTTCGAAGTACCCGGCGTCGCGGTACGCCTTCGTCAGAACAGTCGGGATGATCTTGGCGTAGTGGCGGGTCGCTTCCGGGGACCGGTGGCCGAGCCACGCCTGTAGCTCGAACAAGGTCATCGGTTCCTTGGCGTTGTAGAGCTGGCTGGCGATGGTGGCGCGGGCGCGGTGGCTGGTGATGCGGCCGCGTACGTCGGCGGCGGGCACGCCGGCCCGGCCACGTAGAGCCGGGATGATCGTTTCGTTGATGTAGGCGGTGGCTACGCGGCGGGCCCGGATCGCGAAGAGCAGGTCGACGTGCTCGCCGGTCTTGCGGTCGCGTAGCTTCGGCTGGTCGGGGCGGATGGCCTGCCAGGCCTCGATGGCCTGGCCAATGAGCGCGTCGACGGGTTTGGTGAACGCCGTTCCGGTCTTGTGTGTAGGGATGTCGAGCAGGCAGATGGCGTCCTTGGCGAGGACCTGCGTCGAGTCGGCGGTGATCGGCACGCCGTTGTGTTCCCACCGCACACAGCCGACCCGCAGGCGCACGATCTCGTCGCTGCGCAGGCCGGCGAACAGCCAGGTCAGGGTGATGGCGCGAATGAGTTCCATCGGGTAGCACAGGCCGCTGGCGTTGGCGGGCAGGTCCGCCGGTTCGATGTTGAGCCCTGCCCACAGCAGCTTGGCCCACACGTCGTCGGCGATGATGCGGGGGTCAGGCCCAAGCAGTCCGGTGATGCTTCTGGGCGTGGCCAGCGCGCGAAGCGGATCGAACCGGCGCGGGATCCACTCCCACTCCTGCAGGTCGCGGAAGAAGGTGCGGATCGCGGTGATGTAGCCGGCCTTGGTCCGCGCCGACAGCGGCTCGCCGACCCGCTTGGGCAGGCTCTGGTGGTGCTGGACGTGGTCGCCGACGCTCATGCGGTCGATCGCGGCGATCCAGTCCACGCAGGTTTGGCGGCTCCACTGCGCCGGCTCGGTGATGTCCGGGTGGTGTTCGGCCAGCCATCGACCGGCTTTGGCGAGGACGCTGCGCCAGGAGGTCCGTACCTTCGGCGTCAGGGTGGACGTCGTCCACCACCGATCCACGCAGTCGCACCACAGGGTCGGGGCGCCCTCGATGTCGCGGCGGACGTTGCTCGGCGCGACCGGCCGTGGATCGCAGAAGCCGAGGGACGCCACCACCTTCTGAATGCTGTGCAGCGCGTGGGAGTGTCGTCTGCCCATGCTGGGATCGCGGCGGAGCCGGCCGAACACCTCCGTGGTGAAGTCCTCCAACCGTGGGCTGCGATTGATCAGCATCGCCTGGGTCAGCGCCGTCGACAGGCGTTGCTCGTTGGCCTGCCCGATCCGGTAACCCCACCGCGCCAACGTCCGCGTGATCTCGCTGTATGCGACCTCGACGGCATCGCTGCCGAAGACCCGACGCGCGAGCACCTGCCGTCCGAACGGGCCAAGCCGGTCGAAGTCGGTGAACCCGCCGATCAGGTAGGCCAACGCGGCGACGTACGGGCGCACGGTCGCGTCCACCCGGATCGGCCAGGGCCGCTGGAACTGCTCGACGCTCGTGCCGATCAGCGCGATCCAGTCGTCGTCGGACCAGCCCCAGAACGTCCGGCCGGACTCGGCGCAGCGCAGCAGCACCAAGGCGACCGCGTCGCCGGCGAAGCCGCGGTGGGCTCGGGTGTCGGTGGACCAGTGCAACGCCGCCACCGCGTCGTCCAGCGGACGCAGCAGCCAGCCAACCCGCTGCCACGCCATCGCCGCGTGGTCGTAGCCGCGCCGCCGGCGCAGCTGCCATCCCAGACCGGTGATCGCGCAGCGCTCGCCGTCGGCGAGTTCGACGCGGCGCTCGTACTGGTCGGTCTCGATAGGCCAAACCCACGGCGGCAGTTCCGTTACCGGCATGGTCGTGGCCGTTGCTACCGCGGTCATGAGCCGGTCGCATCCCGACGCGACGACTCATCGGCCGCGAGTTCGGCGAGCATGGTCACGCGCCAGCCGTGGATGTGGTCCATGCCGCTGGCGAGCTTGTCCGCCAGGTCCCGTCCAGAGAGGTGGATGTAGCGCATCGTCGACTCGGTGGAGCGGTGGCCGGCGAAGGTCGCGATCGCGTGCAGCTCCCAGCCCATCCGGGCCAGGTCGGTCAGGCACAGGTGCCGGGTGGTGTGCGTGGAGAACCGGGGCACCTTCGCCGCGAGGGCGATCCGACGGATCACCTTCGACCAGGTCCACAAGGTCAACGGCTGCGCCCAGTTGCGGCGCGACTCGGACAGAAACAGCCGACCGCGGGCACGGCTGAGCCTCGCCCGATGAGCCAGGTACTCCGACAGCAGCACACCGGTCGCCGCGGAGTACGGCACGACCCGTTCCATCCGGTTCTTGGTCGTCTCCGCCCGGATCCGCAGCGTCCGGTGCGCCGGGTCCAGGTCGTCGGTACACAGCGAGCACAGCTCCTCACGGCGCAGCGCCGCGTCGTAGGCCAGCGCGAGCATCACCCGGTTACGGACCGGCTCGACACGTGCCACGTCGAGTACGTCGAGCCATTGCCGCTCGCCGGGAATCCAGGGCAGCTTGTGCAGCCGGGGCACCAGCCCGCGCTGCTGGCCGCCAAAGCGCCGGCCAGGCGTGTACCTGCCCCGCCCGACCGGGTTGGCGTCCCGCACGCCTTCCTCAATGAGGAAGTCATAGAACAAGCGCACCGGCACCAGCCGCTGCTGCAGCGTCGCGTTCGCCAGCCCCGCCCCTGAGCCGATCGAAACGACGTTGCTGCCGCGTCGGCTCGGTCGGTTGGCCAACTCCCGCACGTACGCGGCCACATGTGCCCGGCTCGCGGTCAGCGGCTCGACGCCCGCCCGCTCGCATATCTCCAGGTACTCGCTCAGCCCTCGGGCGTACGCGTCGATCGTGCGTGGCGCCCGCCCCAGGTCCGTCCAGATCCGCAGCCACTCGGCCGCCCGTTCATGCCGGCTCAGGACCGGCCACTTCTCCTCCAACACGACCTTGACGCCCAACACGTCTCCTCAGTCCGTGGTTATGACCCCGAAAGCGAGTCCGCCTCCGTGACCAGATTCCACGTAACTAATACCTACCCCGGTGACGACAAGTATCTGGCCTGGCTGTCCGCCCGCACCGCGCACGTTGCCCGTGCGCGTTTGCCGCCGCGCCCGACGTGGTCGCCGACGGCGCCGCGACGCTGGCCCGGTCCCTGCCGATGCTCGAACGGATCCGGGCCCTGGGCTACCCGGCGGCGCTGGTTGCCCTGTCGAGGAGACGTACAACCTTCAGTGGCGCGGCGCGTGGCCTCGGACCTGAACGATTGGCGAATCTTGGGAACATGTCGCCGCGGCCATCGATCTTTCACTCGACCACAGGAACGGCGGCATGCTCGTCGCTCGTAACTGGCGTTGATAGGTGTGGCCGCTTCGCTGGAGGAGGGAGCCCACGCTGTCAGTGACCCGCCCAATGGCGGGCTGGCAACACGTTGTCATCGTCCCGGATACTTCAGGCATGGATGCGTCATCTGCGAAGCCCGGCGACTTGCCGCGCGTGGACTTCGGCGTGCCGACCGAGTGGTTTGCGTTGAGCGAGCGGTTGGTGCAGCGGACCGCGGCCGCAGTGACAGACGACGACTCCCTGCGCTTGGTCGCCGGCGCGGTGGGCGGAGTCTTGCTACAAATGGCAGATGATCCGGGCTGGGTGCGCTTGCTCACACCGGCTGAACCGACCGCGTTGTACAAACCATTGACGAGGGAACATCTGCTTCGCATTCCTTGGGCGCACTATCTGAACCTCGCCGGCTACGTAGGCCCTCCGCCGGCCGAGGCGCTTGCCTGGCAACTGGGGCATGCCGTTGCCGGCGATTCCCAGGCGACCGTGGCAGACCTGCGGAATCTCCTCCGCAGGCTTGGTGCAGCGCTGGTACGGGACGCGGTCAGCGACGCACCGGATCCCGGCGGTGCGATCCTCCACCGGATCGGTGTCGCATTATGGACCATCGCCCGGGTCGCATTCGCCGCCGCGTTCGCCGCGATCGTCAGCGCATTGCTTCCTGGCCTCGCGCCGGCTGCGCCGGTGATCGCAGTTGTCGTGCACCAAGTCGCGCCCGAGGTAGCGAAGGCACTCGCGGAGCAGGTGGTGCCGGATCCTGCGAGCCGGACCACGCCGGCAGCCAGCACCGCCGGCGCGAGCGCCGAGATTCTCCTCGTGGCGAAGGACGAGGTCGAGGCTCTGTTGCAACGGTGGAGTGGTGTCGATGGGCCGATTGACCGTGATCTGGTGACGACGACTCAACGGTGGTGTGCCGCGGTCCAGGGCGCGCTGTTCGTGGAGCGGTACCACGAGCGACTCCACGGTGGCGACTTCGTTCGCTCGGCGAGCGATGCGGTCTGGCGGCTGCAGAAGCTTCTCGGCGATTCGACCGACCGGAAGGCCGTGGTCAAGGCCATCGGTGACGTACTGCAGGAGGTAGTCCCCGGCAAGCCGCCGCTGATCCCGCCACCTGACCCCGAAGCGGCACCGCCCGGACCGCCTGCATCGCCGACCCCGGACGCTGGTGCCGCCGCCTCTTTCAGAGACATACGCACCAGTCTGGCCGCCTTCATCGAGGAGGTGGGTAGTCTCACGATCCTCCTCGAGCAAGTCCGGGTCGTCGTCGCGTCGACCAGCGAGAGCGCACACGTGATGCTGGACGGCACTGAGAACCCGCTGGCGATCGCCATGGTCGACACCATGACCTCTTCGGCGGACTCGCTGCGCGCCGCAGTAGCCCTTCTCCGGCACGCCGTCGATCGAATTCGTGACTACGACCTCGAGATTGGTGGTTCGGCGGATTCCCGGTCCGCAGCCACGTCCAGTGGCCGCGTGCAGCGCCGTCGGCTCTCGCTGCCGCCCAGGACGATCGTGAGCCGCGCAGAACCCGACCCGCCTCAACAGTTGATCATCGCGCCCATCGTTCGACGCGAGTCGGAGTGGAACGAGGCGACTGGTCCGGGCGTTCAGGACCACGGGCCGCACAGGACAGAACATACCGAGCAGGGGGACATGGATATCCGTCAGTGAACATCCGGCATGGTGTCTAGCCGGATGTGGGTCCCGCCGGAAGACTCATCGAAGATGGCAGAGGCATCGATGCATGGGCGGACGAGCAGGTTTGCTGGCGCTCGACCGCATGAGGTCATGGTCCGGCGCTTGGCTCTGGGGGTTGCGCCTGCACCCGGGGAGTCGTTCGCTTCCTGGATAGACCGGTTGGGCGCAGACATGGCGTTGCCGCCGGGTCGGGTGGCCGACGTGATCGGACTTGGCCGTGAGGCGCGCGCGAACGACGGTACGCCGTTGTTGTTCGGTGTGTCGCTCCCGCCGTCCGCGGCGTTGGCTGTGCAGAAGGCGACGAACGTGTCCGTGGCGAGGCTCGTAGCCATGCAGTTGTCGGTCTTCGACGGGACCGTGCTTGACCTGGCCGGGTGGGATACCCACGCGGGACTGGCCAGAGTGAAGCGTAAGCAGTGGGCGCTGTTCCTCCGGAGTCGGGCATGTCCAGCCTGTCTGGCGCAGTCCGGTGGGGTGTGGCAGCTGTGGTGGAGGCTCGGGGTGGCGGTGGCCTGCCCGGTCCACAAGACGTTGCTGGCCGATGTCTGCCCCTCCTGTGGGGTCGCGTTGCGGCGCGGGACGGCCGCGACGGCCAGGGTGCTGTCCCGTACCCTGCTGATCCCCCCGTTGACGTGCGGCAACCGGACGGATTGGCCGCGAAGTCCCGCCGGCTGTCGGCAGCAGGTGGACGCAATCGAGACGCAGCCTGCTCCCGGGTGGTTGGTAGACCTGCAGATCGCCTATCTCAACGCTGCCCGCGGCGCACAGATGACGTTCGGCGATCACCGGCTGCCACCTGCTGAGTGGTTCCAGTGCCTACGTGCGGTGATCGCGATGACCCGGGCTACGGCCTCGTACCTGACGCTGCCGGGCCGATCGGGTCTGCCGGCCATCGCTCGGGACGCGTGGGGCGCGGACGTGGCCGCGTCGTGGCGGCGCTCGGTGGGGCAGGAGTCGGCCCGATCGCTTCCGCGCAGTGCCGCGTTGATGGCCGCGTTGTCCGTCTTCGCCGCGCCAGTGGTCCTCGCCCGCGGCGATGCGGAACTGGCGGACGCGATAAGGCCGGTCGCGGAGGCGATCGCCGTAGCCCGCGCCGAGCGGCGTCAGCACGGGGACAGCAACAGTCCTCTGCGGGGTGTGCGGGTGCCGCCGCTGGTCGAGCAGGCGCGGATGCGTGCGGTCCCGTACCGGGTGGGCGTGGTCGCTCACCTGGCGCCGTTCACTTCGTCTTCGGCGTATCACCCGCCGCGGCTGGGGTTCCAACACATCCCGCAGGTGGTGTGCGCGGAGGACTACCAAGACCTGCTCGCCGTGTTCCTGCCCGGCACGCTGCCGCGCACCGGTCGGCGCTACGCGGCGCTCGCGTTAGCAAGACTGTGCGGGGCGACCAGTTGGCCGGACGCCGTGTCCGCGCTGGGAATACCTCCCGAGCGGGCGCGGGCGCTGGGCGGGTTCGCGTCCTTCCGGATCGCGGACCCGCAGGCGTTCTTGCGGGCGGTCGCGGTCCTCGCCGAGCGGCTGGAGCAGCGTGGCCCGGTCGACTACACCGCGCGGCGCGCGGCGCTGGATCATCTGGTCATCTTGCCGCCGGAGGCGTGGCGGCGGCTGTGCGGCCAGGCCCGAGTGGTTGCAACTTGGCCGCGGGCGCGCCATGCGGCGGCCTGGTTGTGGACCGAACTGACCGGAGGGTACTGGGAGGAGGCCCCGGCACTGCAGGAGGCGCGTTGGCCGGCCCGGCCGCTCGGGTGGGCGCGGTTGTACCGGACGTTCGCGCGTACCATTCCCGCAGTGCTGGCGGGCAGCTTGCGGGGGTGGGGAACCGATGTCCTGGCCGAAGCTGGTATCCGATGAGCCGGGCGACGGCGTTGCCAGGCCTGTATCGGGTGCGTGTTCAACCAGCGTCTGCCAAGCCCGGCGGCTCGGCGGCGTCCGGGTACCCTGACGCGCCGCGGCGGCCCCGTCCACTGCGCGCGTTCACGATGGTGGCGTAGTCGCGTTGGCTGCTGAACGACAAGCTGATCGTGTCCAGCAGGTCGCGGGTAACGGCCTCCGCGCCGGTGCCGAGGGCGCGGATCGCGGCCAGGCGGATGAGCAGGTGCAGGGCGGCGATACTGCCGCCGGTGCGTTCATGCAGGTAGCGCCAGTGGGTGCGGGCCAGGCTGTACGGCTGGTGCTGGAAGAGGATCAGGGCGTCTTCCAGTGTCTTGACCACCGCGACCCATTCGCTCCGCTGCTCGGCGCTGGTGATCGCGAAGCGGCATAGCTGGTGGTGGGCGAACCGGCCCGCGGTCTGCGTATGTCGGGTGGTGCCGCTGCCCTCGGTGAGCAGCGGCGAGGTAGTCAGGTCGACACCGGTGCCGACGATGGTGCAGGCGGCGTGGTTGGCGAGGTACTTGACGTGGTCATTGGAGGCCCGGCCCTCCTTGTACGCGCAATCCAGAAAGTGAAGGTCGTCGATTACAATGAGTTGGGTTCCGCACCGGCGAAGCGCCTTGAGGATCAGATCGTCGATGCAGTCCTTGGTGCCCTTCGCCGGAACGTTCAGGTAGCGGGCCAGGGCGAGGGAGATCTGCTTCGGGGTCACCGAGTCGGGGACGCTGAGGTAGACAACGGGCACGTAGTCGTCGACTCGGTCGGTGAACCGCTCGGGGTACTGGACACGGAGTTGGAGTTCGTACTTGCGGGCGATCATCTTCACCAGGGTGGACTTGCCGACCGTGGCCGGTCCGTCGATCAGCAGTCCGGGACGTGCACCGGCCGGGGCGCACTCGTTCGCGGCAAGCAGGTCGAGGATCTCCCGCTCGAACCGGCGGACCGGTGGTGTCCAGGCCAGCACCAGGGCGCTGTGGTGGCGGGACCGGGCGGCGTCGAATCGGGCCCGCTCAACGTCGCTCATCGCCTGGTACCGCCCGAGGCTTGGCAGGGTGGGTTTGGGTGGTGGCTGATAATCCAGGTAGGCGCGCCAGTCCTCCTTGGTGCGTGGTTCGGCCAGCCCCGGGTGCATCAGACCCCCTCCACCGGTGTGGGGTGGCCGCCCCACGCCTCGTACGCGGTGATCGTGTCGACGTCAATATCGTCGTCGGCGGGTAGGTCGGGCACGGCGTGCAGCCGGCCGGACGTAGTGGATTCCGTGAGTGGGCCGGCATCCGCCGCCGTGCGGGCGCGGTCACGTGCGGCGGCCCGGGCACGTTCCGCGTCACGCACACGGGCTCGACGCGACGTGGCGGTTGCGGCTTCGGGGGCGTCGGTGCGGTTCTGCAGGTCGGTCAAGGCATGGGCGACCTGTTGCTGGTCGGCTGGATCGCGGCCGCGGGCGATCAGTTCCCGCCGGACTTCGCGCATTGTCACGTCGGTGAACGGCTCCAATCCGGTCGGGGCGTGGGTCCACCGCAGCGTGTGCCACACGGCGTGGTCGTGCGGGTCCTGGAGGTACACCTGGCTGGGGTCGCGGGGGTCGTAGTGGACCGGCCACAGGCCATTGCGCCGCTGGTAGGGCGACTTGCTGCGCCGGTAGGTCGCCACCGCGTCGCCGTTGTACGTCAGGCCGTCGATGTCGATCCCGTCGTGGCTGATGGTCCGCCACTCGACTGGCATCAACTCCAGGAACAGGTTCGCATCCCGTGGGCAGGCGACGAACCCGGCGTAGCTGGTGGCCAGCCGATAAGCGTCGTTGGGAGACAGGTTGATCTCCGGGAAGCCGGGGATGAATAGCCCGTCGTGGCGGCGGCGCTGGTACACCGACACGACGTACTCGGCGAAGAACTCGTCCAACTCGCCCAGTGTCCACCGGGCCTCGAGGTCGGCGTCTCGGCCGCGGTAGGCAACGTGGTGGCCCCGGTAGCCAGCCACGTGCTGGGCGAACTGGGACCGGATGACGGCGAACACGGCCTCGATTTGTGGCTTGTCGGTGGGACGGTACTTGCGGCAGTCCTGGATTGTGATGCCATAGCGTCGGCACGCGTCCTTGACCGCGTCGGAGGCGAACGCCTTGCCGTGGTCGATGACGATCAGCTCCGGGTACACCACTGGCCGCGCCGCTGCGGCGGCGAAGCGTTCGTCGAACGACAACGCCCGTTGGAACGGCAGCCGCAGCATCGCGAAGCACAGTGAGTCGGGCCAGCCCGGCCTCATTGGTTCCGGCGTCATCGCGTCCGCGATCAGCATCGCCGCGTCGACCGCCTTGGTGCCGCGCGGGGTGAGCCGCCAGGCCAGCAGGCTGCGGGTCGCGACGTCGATCGCAGCGGTGATCTCGGCGGGGAAGGTGACGTCCTGCAACGGGTCGTAGGCGATCACGTCCAACCAACTGCTGTCCAGCATCACGATCTGGCCGGGCCGGGTGGCCTCGATCGTGGCGTACACCCCGGGCGGCTGGTTTGCCGTCGAGCGCCGAGTCGTGGCCAAGCCGAACGTGTGCCTACCGGCCAGCAACAGGCCGACCTTGCGGTGGAACGTCGACGGCGGCGGCAAGGGCACCACGCCCTGCCCGTACGCGGCGTCCAGCCGACGCTGCACACGCCGGCGGAACCGCGCCGGAGATCCGGATGACAGGCCTTGCTCGGCCGCGTCCTGAGCCAGCACCGCGTCAACGATCCGATGGTCCAAACCGGCGAGCGGGTTGGACAGCCGTTTGGACCGGCCGTCAACCAGGCCCCACAGTCCCTGATCCCGCCACCGGCTCAGGTACTTCCACACGCTGCGGGTGCTCAGCCCGAGCTCGGTCGCTTTGGCCGCGACCCGGTCCTCCATCGGAAGCGCTGGGTCGTACTCCGGCCGCGGCTCCCCAGGAACAGCGACGGCCGCCTCACCGCTGCGGAATCCGGTGGTCAACTCCAACAGGTGCGCCTGCAGCCTGCTCAGCCGATCACGCTCGGCGGGCGGCAGCGATTCCAGCATCGCCGCGACGTCCATCCGCGCGTCGACGCGCACGCTGCCGCCGTCCGTGGCGAGGCAGCGGCGAAACGACGAATCGGCAAGCAGCGCACCGGTCACGATCAGCTGCATGCCGCCCGACTCCGAACGCAGCCGGATCGCGGTCTCGGTGAACCCGACCACGTCATGCCGCTCGTCCTCGAACCAGACCCGTGTCCCGATGCTCAGGCGAGCCGCCCCGTTCATCGCCCCGGCTCCCACGCCCGTACCACCGTGCTGTCCCGCAGCGGCCCGCTGTCCAGGTCAGCTACCAGCAGCCCCCGCCACAGCAGATGGAACACCACCGGCCGGGCGATCTCCGCGACCGGCGCCGCACCCACCAAATCGCCGAGACGGATCGGGTCGCAGGCCAGCTCCACCAACCCGTCGATCAACTCCGCGCCCAGGTACACCGGTCGGCGATAACCGGCCAGCCACGAAACGTTCGCCCACCGCTGCGCGGGAGGCTCACCCACCATGTCGTAGGCCCAGCCCAACCTGCGGCAGACCGCCGCCGTGCGGGAGTGCTGCAACACCACCTCGGGCCTGCCCAGCCGGCTGGTCTCCTTCACGTCCAGCAACAGGACGCTGCCATCGTCGCGGCGGGCGAACACGTCCGGTGTGTGCTCCCACGCCCCGGACCCGTCGGCGGCCTCCAACCGCAGCGGCTGCGACACGAACGCCACTACACGTGGATCGAAGTCCAGCAGCGTCATCCACCGGCACTCCAGATGGCTCTCGTACTCCACGAGCTCACCAGTGGTCGCCGACCAGTACCGGCCCGGAGCGTGCTTCTGGCCCCGGCGGCTCGGAATGCTCCGCACCATCCGACCGTCCTCGAACGCGACCGTCCCTGCCTGCTCGAGCCTGACGGCGCGCCGGGTGCCCCGTCCGTCGACGTACACGATCCGGCACGCCGACCCACGATCATCGACCCTCACGCCGACCGGCGCGACTCGGACGCCATCCATCGACGAACGACGGTATCCGTCTTCGTCGTCCGAGTCCCGCGACCGCTCGGCGTGTCGCACGACCGCCGTGTTCACCACTTGACTGTTCGCCAGGCTCCGTCGCCCCTGCCAGTTGCCCAGCAGACCCGACGGCTCCGCGAGATTACGAGAAGGGATCAAGGCTTATGAACGGAAGTCTTGTTCGTCTGAAACGAGCCCTGAACGAATCGGTGACCCCCTGCACGATCCAATGGGACTCGACAGCCCAGGACGGTCTTGAAGACCTGGCCGTGCCCTGGCGCGACATGGACGCCATGTTCATCGGCGGCACGACATCGTGGAAGCTCGGGCCCGCCGCTGCCGGGCTCGCGGCGCAGGCGCGGCGTCGGGGCCTCTGGGTGCACCTCGGGCGGGTCAATTCGTTGCGGCGCATGCGTTACGCCCAGGCCATCGGCTGTCACTCCGTCGACGGCACCTTTCTGGCCTTCGGGCCGGACCGCAACCTGCCCACCCTGTTGCGCTGGCTCGGCGAACTCCACGCACCGCAGGTACACGGGGTGAGCGATCCCCGTTGTGTGACCGACGCCGACCGCGTCGGTCACAGCCCTTCGGGCACCAGCAGCGGATCGAGCACGACGTGATGACGGGCCTTGCCGAGATCGGCCCGCGCCTCGGCCAGACGCTGCCCGGCCCGGGCGAGGACCCGTTCGCCCTGCTCCGAGTAGTCACCCACGTACGGGCCGACGCTCGTACACAGCTGGACCAGCGCGGCGACGGTGTCCTCCAGCGCCGCGACGGGGGCCATCGGCTCGTAGAAGCCGTTGGCCGCGACGGCACGGCACGCGTACCGCGCCGCCTCGACGAGACCCGTCAACGCCGCGGGCACGACCTCGGGATCTTCGCGGTCGATGCCGCCGGCTCGCACGACGGGGACGTCCGCCAGCGACACGCCCGGGACGGAGTGCCCGGGCGTGGACGACCTGTCGGGATCTTCCACAGGCTTGCTCACCTTCATCCGCACGACGACGCGCCCGCGCCGCCGGTGCCGGCCACCCCGGCACGGTGACCATGAACCGTCGGATCGGCGCACAGATCAAGTCCACGTCGCTTCGATGCGCATGGATCGGCGCGACGATCGCGGCTGCCGGCAACGCCCGCACCAACGAAGCCGCCTTGCGCATCCGCACGCCCAGAGGTCACCGGCCGTCGTCGAGGCACAGGATCCTCTATCCCCCGGAATCCTCTGTGCCCCGGATGGCATGGCTGCTGCAGCGGTCGAGTGTCGCAGGGCCGGCCTCGGATGCGGGGCCGGCCCTGCGACAGACAGGACCGCCGCCGGCAGCAGCAGGGTCAACGGCCTCACACGGTTGCGGACGCCGCCAGCGTCGGCGGCCAGTCGGCCCACGGCACCTTCCTGGCCTTCGGGCCCGACCGCAACCTCCCCGTCCTGCTGGGTTGGTTGCACACCTTCCACGCGCCAACAGCCGCCTCAACCCCTTGGGAGACAACGTCATGAGCGAGCGTCCCATCCCGGCATCGCCCGGCACCGGTCCGTTGACCAGGCCGGCAAGCCGACCGGAGTGGACCGAGGAACGCATCCGCAACCTCGGTCTGCTCACCGACCTGCCCACCGCCGCGTCGATCTTCGGCCTGGGCCGGGCCCTGGCCTACGAACTGGCCAAGAACGACGACTTCCCCGTCCCGGTGATCCGGGTCGGGTCCCGCTACCGGGTGCCGGTCGCGGCGATCCTCGCCGCCCTGCGCTTGCCGCCCGACCCGCCGACTTGAACCGTCGCCGGTTCCGAGGGTGGATCACCACCAGCGAATCAGCAGCATCGACCCGCAGCACACGACCACACGCCACCCGAGGAGAACCGTGATGACGGAAGGATCCGTCTACAAACGCTGCTACTGCAAAGACCCCGACACCGGCCGGCGCCTCGGCGGCACCTGCCCGAAGCTGCGCCGCGCCGCCGGCACCTGGAGCCCCAACCACGGCACCTGGGCCTACCAACTCGAACTACCCACCCCCGCCGGGCAACGCCGCCGGCAGCTACGCGCCGCCGGGTTCGACAGCCGCGACGACGCGATCGACGAACGCGACCACGCCCGGGCGCTGCTCGACCTGGCCGGCGACGACGAGCACCTGCGCATCCAGATCGCCGACCTGATGCTGGCCGAGCGCCGCCACGGCCGCCCGCTGCCCGACCGCGACACCGTCGCCGGCCACATCCGCCCCGGCGTACCCGCCACCGCGGCGACCACCACCGCGCAGTACCTGGCCACCTGGCTGGCCCGCCGCCGCGGCCTGTCCGAGAAGACCATCCGCGGCTACGACGACCACCTGCGCCTCTACCTCATCCCACACCTGGGCGACATCCCCATCCAGCAGTTGGACACCCGCCACGTCGAGGCCATGTTCGCCGCGCTGGAACGGCGCAACGCCGAGATCCGCAAGGCCCGCACCCACAGCGACCCCGCCGTGCGGGCCACCGTCAAAGGGATCCGGCCGCTGTCGGCGGCCAGCCTGCAGCGGCTGCGCGCCACCCTGCGCAAGGCTCTCAACGACGCCGTCCACAAGGCGAAGATCCGCGAGGGCAACCCGGCGGTCGGCATCGAACTGGCCTCCGGCAAACCCCCCAAGCCCCGCATCTGGACTGCGAAAGCGGTCGCCCGGTGGAAAGTCACCGGGGCGCGGCCCGGCCCGGTCATGGTCTGGCCACCGGCCCTCGCCGGGGCGTTCCTGGATTACACCGAAGCCCACGACATCGTGCTGTACGCGATGTACCTGCTCATCCTGCACCGGGCGCTGCGCCGCGGCGAAGCGTGCGGGCTGCGCGAGGAGGACGTCGACCTCGACAACGCCCACCTGACCATCATCCAGCAGATCACCACCGTCGGGTACCGGCCCGTCACCAAAGACGTCAAGACCGACGCCGGTGACCGGGTCATCCCGCTCGGCCCGACCACCGTCGCGGCGCTACGCGCCTACGTGGCCATGCGCGAGCGGTGGCAGCAGGTGTGCGGCGACGACTGGCCCGACACCGGCCTGTTCTTCGTACGCCCCGACGGCAGCCCGTGGCACCCGCAGACCATCACCGACCGGTTCGACCACCTCGTCGCCAAGAGCGGGCTACCGCCGGTGCGGCTGCACGACCTGCGCCACTGCGCCGCCACCTACCTACGCCACGGCGGCGCCGACATGAAAGAAGTCCAGGAAACCCTCGGCCACTCCACCATCGCCCTGACCTCCGACACCTACACCTCCGTCATCCTGGAACTACAACGCGAAAACGCCGACGCCGTCGCCGACCTGATCCCCCGCGACATTCCCCGCGACCCACCCCAGGCGGCGGCCTGACCCACCCGAACCCCGCCACAACCCAGGCAGGCCGGCAGCCCCACATTGCGGGCTGCCGGCCTTGCCTCGGCCCGTCGACCGGGGCGGACCGGACAGTGCCGCCGACAGCACCGGGGGTGGGCCTCGCCGTCGAGCCGTCAGCATCCGGCACAACCATTGGCGCCGGTCAACGCCGATCTGAGCCTGGCCCGGCCCTATGCCAGCGTGACCGCAACGTACGACCACCGCCCCCAGCACAGCCCGTCCGGGGAGGGGAGGGCAACTGCGGCCCCGCCGGCCGCCGCCGACGGGCACGTCAGGTGGCGACGGCTCGGCGCCTTGTCTCGCGGTCTGTCCGGGGCAGCCATCGGCGACGCGCGTGACCACCGCGCCGGACGGCGACGTCCCTCACGATCCCAAGCGCCGTCCGCGGAGGATGGGGCCACACCTGCGGGGTTGCAGGTCGCCCTCGGGCGGGTGCCGTCGCAATTGCTGTCTGCTGGTCTTCATGGCGGTGCCGAGTTTTATGGCGGTGGTGCCGAGCGGTTGACGAATCGCTATGGCACCTCGCCGGCGAAGGGCTCGTCGGGCCAGGGCGGGTCCGGGTCGTCGCCGCTGTTCTGGCGCCGCCCGCCGGCGTCCGGCCGGTCGGGCCACACGTGCTTGTGGTAGCAGCGCTTGCACACGCCGGGTGGGCAGTTCTTGTCCGTCCAGGGCGGGCGCCTGCGGCAGATCCGGCAGCGCCTCGGCCTACGCTTGCCCGCCACGATGGTGGAGTTTAACCACGGCGCCGTCCCGGTCGACATGCCCGGATCATCCCCGCCGGGTTACGGCGCCGTGCGTTCGCCCAGAGTTGCTCGCGTACGCCGACCCTTGCGCCGATGCGCTATTTGCGTTGCGGCACCGGTCGCCGCCCGCCTACCGTCGCGCCTGTGACGTTGTTCATGAACATGGTGCACCGTGGCCGCGCCATCGCGGCGGGCGTGGGGCTGGCACCCGCTGACGGATGCGTGGGCCGCGCGGGTCGTCGCTGACGCCGCCGTGCGGCCCGGCGACCTGGTCGTGGACATCGGCGCCGGCCACGGGGCGCTGACCGGCCATCTGATCGCTGCTGGAGCCCGGGTCATCGCGGTCGAACTGCACCCCGAGCGGGTAGCGCACCTGCGGTGGCGCTTCGCCGGTGACCCGGTCACCGTCGTACCCGCCGACGCCGTCACGCTACGGCTGCCCCGACGCCCGTTCCGGGTGGTCGCCAGCCCGCCCTACAGCATCAGCAGCGCCGTGCTGCGGGTACTGCTGGCACCCGGCTCCCGGCTGGTCGCCGCGGACCTGGTCCTGCAGAAGGCCGTCGTGCGCCGCTGTGTGCAGGCGCGCGTGCCGGGAGCCAACCGCTGGCTGCGCCATTGGACGCTGAGCGCGGGCCGGTCGCTGCCGCGTCGCGCTTTCCGACCGCCGCCGCAGGTCGATTCGGCCGTCCTGGTCATCCGCCGGCGCTGAATGGATCTCCGGCGTCGCCGACGCCGCCTATCCGGATCGCGCTGGGGCGGTTGTACGCGGACGGGCCTACGACGTCCAGCGGGCGATCATCCAGACGATCCGGCGGACGGCGTGCGGCGGGTCGTGCGGGCACCCGCTGGGTTGCCGGCCGGCCTGCACTCGTCCGGTTGTCCAGTGCTGGGCGCAGGACGCAACGGTCGTCACCCGACCCACCCCACGGTCGCCGTGTTCCGGTGGCCCCGGTCCCGAGTCGTGATCGCCCGCCACAGGCGCATCGGCGCCCGGGTCCTGCCGGCGTCACGTACCTGCATTGCGTGGCCGGCCGCCGCCCGAGCGAACGGGCCCACCGCGACAGTATTGGCTCGCGTGCCCTTCGGCAGGGCTGGCACAGTCTCATCCATGCCCGACAACCTGCCGCCCCACGCCTACGGAGACGCGATCGCCGACGTCTACGACGAGCTGACCAACGTCGGCGCGTACGGCCTGGCAACCGAGGCGGCGGTGGATGTCCTCGCCCGGTTGGCCGGCGAGGCCGGTACCGCGTTGGAGTTGGGGATCGGCACCGGCCGGGTGGCGCTGCCGCTGGCGGCCCGGGGTGTGGCGGTGACCGGGATCGACGCGTCGGCGCGGATGCTGGCGCGGCTGCGCGCCAAGCCGGGCGGTGCGGACGTGGCGGTCACCGTCGGGGACATGGCCGAGGTCGCGGTGCCCGGACCCTTTGACCTGGTATATGTCGTGGCCAGCACCCTGTACTGCCTGCCCGACCAGAACCGGCAGCTGACCTGCCTGAGCAACGCCGCCGGGCGGCTGCGCCCCGGCGGGCACCTCGTCGTGGAGGCGTTCGTCCCGGACCCCAGCCGTTTCGAGCGTGGCCAACGCGTCGAGGCCCGCGCGGTCACCGCCGACGGGGTACGGCTGGACGTGGCCCGCCACGACCCGGCCACCCAGACGGTGTTCTCCCAACAGGTCGCCATCACCGCCGACGGGATCCGGCTCTACCCGGTGCAGGTGCGCTACATCTGGCCGACCGAACTGGACCTGATGGCCCGCATCGCCGGCCTCACCCTGGTGCGCCGCGGCGGCGGCTGGTCCGGCGAGGCGTACACCGCCGCCAGTGCAACGCACGTGTCGGTCTACCGCCTCCCGGCGCAGTGAGCGCGACGTGAGTACGAGCGGGACGCAGCCGCCGCCACACCCGGTACACGAGGTCCTCGCCGCGCACCTGACCGCCCGCCCGGACGGCGTGATCCTCGACCTCGGGTGCGGGCCGGGTGCCGGCCTCGCGGCGCTGCGCCGCCGCTGGCCCGCCGCACGCCTGGTCGGCCTCGACCTGTCCACCGCCTCCCTGGCCGCCGCGCACGGCCATGCCCGACCCGACGGTGCGGTGGTGGTGCGGGCCGACCTGTCACGTCCGCTTCCGCTGGCCGACCGCGGCGTCGACGCCCTGCTCTGCCACAACGTCACGGAACTGCTACCCGAGCCGGCCGCGCTGATCGGCGAGGCTTGCCGGGTCCTGCGCCCGGGCGGCACGGCGGTCTGGTCCTACACCGACTTCGCCGGCTTGGTCATCCACGGCGCCGACGACGAGCTGACCCGGCGGGTCTGCCGCGCCTACGCCGAAATACCGCAGCGGTGGATGGCCCACATCGACCCCCGGGCCGGCCGGCGGCTACCGGGCCTGGCCCGCCGCGTCGGGCTGGCCGTCGCCGCGTTCGACGCCCACATCGAGGTCAGCGACCGGTTGGACGGGCAGGCCCGCCGACGGGTCGATGAGATCGCCGACGTCGCCGCGCGCCATGCCGCACAAGGACGGGTCGAACTGACCACGGCGCAGGTACAGGCCTGGCGTGCCCAACTTGAGGACGCCGACGCTGCCGGGCAGTTCTGCTTCGCCGAAACCGCGTTCATCACCGTAGCCGTCAAACCGCCCGGCTGACCGGCCCCGCCGCCAGCCCTGGCGGACGCATGGTGCCCCGGGCTGCCCCCGATCCGGCACCGTCTCAGGCCTGTCGCTGCCGGCGCTGATCGACGCCCACGGACCTCCGGTCGGCGCAACCAACCATCCTCGACACCTCGGTACGACCCGTGCGACACGCCCCCGCGCGCGTGGCGTTACTCCTTGCCTCGGGGGCCGGCCGACGACCGGCATTGCCCTCAGCGCACGAGCGCCCTGACGACGGTCCCGTCGAGCAGCGGCTTGTCGGCTGGTCCCTTGACGTAGGGCCCCCTCAGGATGATCCTGTGGCGTTGCTGCGCCGGGTACCACTGTCTGACCTTGTGCATCTGTACCACCCACCGGTGGTGCCAGTTGACTCGGCGATGCTCGCCGGTCGGGTCGCCGGCGTGGCTGCGCATCCGGATGATCCGCACGTCGGGGTCGGTGCCGGTGCGGTGCGCC
>WNGL01003868.1_pt1 | contig 18877 bp, 13 predicted proteins | sample 5400591 | NCBI WGS metagenome assembly WNGL01 (sample SAMN13153377, study PRJNA577476) | soil metagenome | isolation source: 80 cm soil or saprolite under Garry oak tree replicate 1 | place: USA:California | collected 2016-06-15 | reverse complement strand
GGCGAGGCGCGCATCAGTAATGCGCTGCAACGGCGGATCAACGAAGCGATCGAAGATTTTCTGGTCAGGGTGAAAGAGAGGCTGGAAGGTGGTAAAGGTTGATGGCCCGAGGCTCCCGCGCCCGTTCGGAACGCGGATCGCTTGCGGCTTTGCCGCCCGATGTGCGGTAAGGCTTTGCCTTACCGATTAGTTCACCATGCTTCCGATTGCGGCGAGGCTGAGCCTCGCCGCGATGAGAGAGGATCGTAACAAAGCCGGAGGCTTTCCGCACATCAGGCGGCGGCGCCAAAACAGTTCGCGCTTCGCGCTCAATGCGGACGAGGACGTCCGCGTTCCCGGCATTATCTAGTGTGATCATAGCTAATCATGTTCGCCAGCATGCGATAGGCGCCCGGCACGCCGGCCCGCAGCTGCCGGTACCAGACTATGCTCGTATAGATGTAACGCCCGCGGCCGTAATCCGCGACCAGCAATCCGCCTTTCAAAGGCCCTTCGCCTGGATCATTTGACTGCAGCAAAGCGTGAAACTGCGGATCCCATTCTTTCGGATAATAAAGTCCGCGCTCCTGAATCCAATCCTTGAAATCCTCCTGGCCCATTTTGTTCGGAACATTCAGGAGAGGATGGTCCGGTTCAATGAAAGTAATTGGTGCATTCTCGTCAGTGATTCGTTCATCGCCGAGGATTAATTTGTAAGGAGCGAGCTGCGGACGGCTGCGCCTTGGATCGGGATTCCATTCAAACGATTTGTGATAGAAAACGATCAGGTTGCCGCCGGCATTGGCATAATCAAGCAGTCTCTGATTCGCAGCGATCAATTCCGGCTGCGATCGTCCTGACTTCATCGACTGTCAGTTCCTTCGATTCCACTCCGAGTGCGGTGAGCGCGTCAGGCAGGCTGTAGTCAAAGCCGCGGACATAACCTACACGAACGTTGGGTGCGACCTGAGCCTCGGTAGAGAACAGCGACACTGTCGTCTGCGAAGAAGACCCCTTAAGGTCCGGAATCAGGAAGGTCACAGAATTGTTCCTGATGGCTGACAGCGATCCTGCGACCATGAATCTCACGGTCTGTTTTTCGCCCGCGGCCAGCTTTACAGCCATTTCGTTGATCGGGTTGCCGAACGTGCTATCGAGTGCCGCTAAGCGACCGTTGAACGGGACGGCTTGATGGTTAATCACAGTAACCTCAAATGGATGTTCCACCCGTAGCGATCCATCGTTTGCTTTCTGAGATGAAAGAGGCGCAGGTGACGGTGCGACGCTCGCGATTTCAACGGGCGGCACCATGTCTAAGAATCGTTTCAGGACTAACGGGAAGCTGATTCCCCTCAGTTCAATGAGCACCGCTCCGATGACCGTCATCCCGGCAAAGTCTTTCTCATAAAGATGCGCTGAGTGAGGCACAGTGAATGATGAGTAATCCGGCATCTTGTAAGTCGCCGGAATCTTGATAGTTTCTCCGGGTGGCACCGCAGAGTTGACGTGATGCTTAGCGGTCAACAACACGTCTCCTCCGGCATTCGCGCCCGCGCCCTCGGCAATTAAGTCAACGCGGATGGGGTTGTTTCCTTTGTTCGTGACGGTCAATTCGAACGATGCGGATTGTCCGGGAATCAGGACATCATTCCCAGCTGTCAAAGTCGCCGAGACGCCGCCGGCCCTTGCCAGTGCCTTGTTAAGCCGCACCTGCATTCGGGCTCGACGGAGGTCAGCGAAGACGTCTTTTGTAGATCTCATTTCCTCGCCAAAGACGTGTTGTTGACTGGCGGCAATCAGAGCGTCGAGCACTTTTCCACGTTGATCGACAAATTCGGTCAGGGGCTTGCCGTCGATTGTTGGCGGTGCAAGTTGCTTTGCGGACTGTCCCGTCAAGGATATGCCATCAAGAAAATTACGCGCAGTTGGGGGTAGGGGCGACAGAAAGTCTTTTTCTTTCACCAGCGCGTATCGAATCACTGGAAGCTGGCCCGGCGCCGCATTTTGACTGCCAGCTCCGCGAAAGCGCGCGGCAAATTCTGCAAAGGTCCTTGGCCATGGTCCCTGGGTCGCGTGTTTCTGCAAAGCGTTTAAGGCTTCCTCCGCATAGACGGTACCGCGAATCGGATCGCGTTCATTAGGATCGATTGTGAGGATCGGTGTGTTGCCAGTCTGATTCTGATTTCCGCGGGCGCGGACAAACAACCTCTGAACTTGCCAGACGGTTACACCATTTGTTAGTTGTTCGGGAAAGCGTTTTGGATCCGCGGCAGCATCAAAGGCTTCCACGACGAGTCGCGCCGTGGCCTGATGATGACCGTGATCGTTATTCGTGACCGAGTGATTCGTAATGATGACGTCAGGCCGCAGCTTTCTGATCTCCAGAACCATCCGGCGGAGCGCTTCGTCGTGACCCCACTTTTGAAAAGTCTCTTCGAAAGATTTGGAATAACCAAAATCTTTTAAGCCGAGAAAATGCGGTTCTGATCCCTGGATCTCGGCGGCGGCCATCGTCTCGCGCGCACGAATCGCGCCCAGTTCTTCATAAAGCTCCGGTCCAATCGCGTTTTGTCCGCCTTCTCCAAAAGTCGAAAACAAACTGACGGTATGTGCGCCATATTTGCGTCGCATAACTATCAAAGAAGTGCCATCCTCATCATCCGGATGCGCGGCGACGCACATCACTGTAAACGGATTCGTCAGATCCAGCAGTGCCTGATAAAGCGCGATGCGATCGTCGGGTGACGGTTGTGTTATCGCTGCCGATTGTTGAGCGCCCGGCGTCGTGAAGATTGAGGCAATGACGAAAGCCGCGAGGAGAAGATAATTACGCGCGTTAATCAATCGAGTTTTGAAGGTTTTCATAACCAAGCAGTTCCAATTCTCAGGTCCGTACAGGACCGGAATATTTATAGCCCAAAGAACGTTAATTACAACACGAAGCTCCTTTAGGAGCGAAATGGATGTCGCGCCTCTCAAGCGTGCGGAGCACGCGCAAGCGTAAAGACTTCCACCCCAGCCGAGATGCTCGGCTGGGGACCCCGGCCTGGGGTGGAGCGAAGCGAAACCCCAAGTACAGATTAAGGATCATTATTGAGCTCGCGAAGCGAGCGCCAAAGGTTGTGACCGATCACTTAAGATCATTAACTTGCTGTCGTCCGCTCCGCGGACTTGAATCCAAACTCGACAAGCGGTTTTTTTTCACGTAAACAGTCTGGCTAATGTCCAGGCCCACAGAACTGCCCGCGTCCGCTAGCGTCAGCGACGAGGAACAACAACTGATCCGCGGCGTCGGCCTTTGGGGCGCGACCACGCTGAACATGATCGACATGATCGGCGTCGGGCCGTTCATTACTATTCCGCTGATTGTCGCCGCGATGGGCGGGCCGCAAGCGATGCTCGGCTGGATCCTGGGCGCGCTGCTGGTCATCTGCGACGGGCTCGTCTGGGCTGAACTCGGAGCGGCGCTGCCTGGTTCAGGAGGTTCTTACCGGTATCTCGCGGAGATTTATGGTCCGCAGAAGTTGGGGCGCCTGATGTCATTTCTCTTTATCTGGCAACTCACATTCAGCGCGCCGCTCTCGATTGCATCGGGCAGCATCGGGCTGGCCCAGTACGCCACGTACATCTTCCCCCGGCTCGGTCATGAAACAAAGATTACGCTTCCCATCCTGGGGAGCGTCGAGATTAACGCGATTCCGGTCGCGCTCGTCGCGATTGCGGCGGTCGGTCTGGCAGTCTTCCTGCTCTATCGCCGGATTACACTGATCGAACGGCTGTCAAAGTTCTTGTGGGTCGGCGTGATGCTGACCATTCTTTGGGTCATTACGGCCGGTGTCACACACTTTGATCCCAAACTCGCATTCGACTTTCCACCTGACGCATTCACCCTGCGCCCCGAATTTTTCACCGGGCTGGGCGCGGCGCTGCTCGTCTCGGTTTACGATTACTGGGGCTATTACAACGTCTGCTTCTTCGGTGGCGAAGTGAAAGATCCGGGACGCACGATCCCACGCGCGGTGCTGCTTTCGATCCTGTTCGTCGCAATCATTTACATCGTGATGAACATCTCGGTCCTCGGCGTCATCCCGTGGCGGGAGTTTGCAGGCACGGCCAACACGCCCGCGCAGCGTTACGTAATCTCGTCGTTTATGGAACGACTGTACGGGCCGAGGGCCGGCCTGATGGCCACTGTACTAATTATGTGGACGGCGTTCGCGTCCGTTTTCTCTCTGCTCCTCGGCTACTCGCGCGTGCCCTTTGCGGCAGCGCGTGACGGCAACTACTTCCGCATTTTCGCGAAGGTCCACCCGCGCCATCGCTTTCCTTATGTCTCGTTACTGGTGATGGGCGCAATCGCAACACTGTTCTGTTTTTTCCGGCTGGCCGACGTAATCGCGGCGCTCGTCGTGATTCGCATTCTGGTGCAGTTCCTCGCCCAGATTGTCGGCGTGATCGTCTTGCGCGTGCGCCGGCCCGGCTTGCCGCGCCCGTTTCGGATGTGGCTTTATCCGCTGCCGGCGCTCCTCGCGCTGGGTGGATTCATCTACGTACTTATTTCACGCAAGAACTTTCTGAGAGAGATACGCTACGCTGCTGTCCTCGTCGTCGTCGGTCTCACTATTTACTTCGTCCGCGCCAGGATGCGCGTCGAGTGGCCCTTTGACAAAACGGAAGAAACTAAAGACTGACTTCTTTCCGCGGATACGTCAGGAAGAAACCAATTAGTGACTTCCAATTTCAAGGTCGGCAACTACGGGAATGTGATCTGAAGCCACTGTATCCACGTTCCACGCGCGCCTCGCTTTTATGCGATCTAGCTGTCGAGTGAAGATATAATCGATCCGCTTCGCCGGCTTGTCCGCGGGGTAGCTGAATCCCTGGTCATCAGGTCGGGTGGAAGACCAGGCATCGTCAAAAGCCTGCCGCATCAGTTTATAAGCCTCGCCAATCGAAACTTCGTTGAAATCACCGACGACAATCAACGGGTTCTTCACATCCGCCAACGCGCCCAGTAGCTGCTGCGTTTCAAAGATGCGACCGTCTTCGTATTGATAGTCGAGATGAGTGGTAACAAAGTTCAAAACTGAGCCGGCAACGTTTATTTCAATGCGAATGAAACCACGCCGTTCTGCTTCTCGCCGGTTCTTGTAAAGTCGATGATCGATTGCCCTGATCGGATACCGGGAAAGAATCGCTACTCCGTATTGGCCGCCCTGATAACGCAGGTTGAAAGCGAAGGCATAGTCCATCCTGGTCATCTTTGCGATTTCAGCGATTTCGTCGATCTTCTGCGTGCGTTCGACGCCGCGATCAACTTCCTGCAAGCCGACCAGATCCGGATGCTGAGAATTAATCACGCCGGCGATGCGAGACAAATCGAGTTTTTTGTCCATGCCGACGCCAACGTGGATGTTGTAAGTCATCACCCGCAGCTTGTGCGTTCGCCCTCGCGATTCACTCGTGTCACGCGCCTTCGGCGGCAATCCGGCGCCGAAAACCAGAAGCGCAGGAAGAAAGCCGGCGATTAGAGAGCGGATGAGTCTCACAGATTGGACAAAGCATTTCCCTCGTCCATTGGTGAGGGAACCAATTAAGACTGCGGTTCGGCGCTTTCAGGATTGATGGTTTCGGCAGCCTGAAATCCGATCTTGCTGTGCGTGCCGTCGCAGAAAGGTTTATTCGACGACGCACCACACCGGCAAAGCGCGATGCGCGGCCGATCGTCAGTGGCAATTTTGTTTCCCGCCGTGTCGTACACATCGACCGGGCCTTCGATCAGGTACGGTCCGTTTGGTTTTGGACGAATGGATACGTCTGCCATGTTTTGCTCCTGAAGACTTGGTAATGAATAGTGTGGATGCATTCTAACACGCTCCGCGGCTCGGCCGCTTGATGTGCGGAAAGCCTTTGGCTTTCCGGATCGTTCGTTAGTTCTCCCGAGGAGGCTGCGTCTAAGATATTGGGGCGAAGCCCCGATATCAACTAGATAACCAACTCCGGAAGGTCGAAGACCTTCCGCACATCAGGCGGCAGAGCCGCGACGGCGCATACGATTCTTGCTGCTGCGTTGATGGAATTTTTCCTTTAGACTAGCGCGCGTGCAATTCCTTCATGTCGCCGCGATGTTTCTCGCTGCGTTCTTTGCCGGGGTGGTGAATTCAATCGCCGGCGGCGGAACCTTGCTTACTTTCCCAATCCTGATCTGGCTGGGACTCGATCCCAAAGTTGCGAATGCCACGAGCACGGTGGCGTTGTGGCCCGGATTGTTCGGCGGAGTTTTTGGTTATCGGCGCGAGATGAATGACAGCTCGTTGATCCTGATGCGGCTGGGCGCGATTAGCATAATCGGCGGCGGCATCGGCGCCTGGCTCTTAATCAAAACTCCTTCTCTGACTTTTGCGCGCCTGGTTCCGTTTCTGATTTTGTTCGCGACAGTATTGTTCATGCTTCAGGGGCCGGTCAATCGCTGGGTGCGACTGCCGTCGGCTTCCGGTGATTCACAGAGAGCCTGGTGGACCATCGCGATTGTCGTGCAGTTTTTTTCGGCAATCTACGGCGGGTACTTTGGAGCTGGAAACGGTATCTGGATGTTGGCGGCCATGGGACTGCTCGGCCTGCACGATATTCACCGGGCTAACGGCATCAAGAATTTTCTCGGCATCTGCATCAACAGTGTGGCCGTCGTAGCGTTTTCGATATCACACCTCGTTTCGTGGCCGCGCTCTTTACTGATGGCGGTCGGAGCGTTGCTGGGCGGTTATTTCGGCGCCCGCAGCGCCCAACGCGTCGGCCGAGTATTCATTCGCCGCGCGATCGTCGGGATCGGACTGGTGATTACGGTGGTGTTGTTGTGGCGGATGAGATGAGTTGAATCGCAGGCTACGCATGACAAGCGCTGAGTAACGAGTCATCTATTTCTTTAGAAGTAATCTTAGGATGGCGGAAGTATCTCCCTTCTTCCTTTGGTAAAAGGGTTGGGGAAGAGGGTTTAGGCGGCGCATACAAGTAGTCCGTCTCTCCCATCCCTCCCAAAGGGAGAGGGAGAAATAGTTTTCCAACCCAAGCTATTGGATCATATGAACAAACTTCCTCGCGAATTCTACACGCGCTCAGACGTCCTCGAAGTCGCCCGCGATCTCCTGGGCAGGAAGCTCGTCGTACCGAACCGAAACGGCTCGCGTGTCGCCGGCATCATTGTCGAAACCGAAGCCTATCGCGGTCCTGAAGATCGCGCGTCCCACGCCTACGGCGGCCGGCGAACGAATCGCACGGAAACCATGTACGACATCGGCGGCACGGCTTATGTCTATTTCGTTTACGGCATGTACAACCAGTTCAATGTGGTCACAAATATTGAAAATGTGCCCCACGCCGTGTTAGTACGCGCGCTGGAGCCGGTTGAAGGAATCAACACCATTCGCCGCCGGCGCCTCGGCCGATCCGAATACGAATTAACCAGCGGTCCCGGCCGTTTGTGTCTGGCGATGGGAATTGATCGCCGTCTCGACAAAGCTGATTTACTCGGCGAACGTGTTTGGCTCGAAGAAGGCGTTTCGGTCTCGCCGCGCGAGATTGCGCGCGGGCCGCGAATTGGAATTGACTATGCGGAAAAGTGGGTGATGAAGCCGTGGCGATTTTGGATTCGCGACAATCCGTTCGTGAGTCGAAATCAGAAGCGCTCGTAGCATCGACGGTTGACTCTCTCAAATCTCGAACCTGGTCTTGCGTCAATCCAAAGTACTGTTGGCCATTCTGAGACGGCCCCGCCTGCTTGGCAAGGGCGTGCGACGAGTCGATGTGCGGGGAACCTGCCGGACGGAGGTCATGCAGGCTCTTCGCTTGTTTGCCGATCTAAAATTGACCGCAGATCGGGAAATTGAGTTTGAAGACAGGCAGATCAATTCAGAATCGTTCTTTATTCAGATTCACACAATCATATCCTGATAATCCGATAGACCGGGCTGCGGTGGTTCAATATTTCTCGGAAATCTGTATATGGAATGGTTACCGAGGGTGCTCCATGCGCGCAATCAGGAAACGTGCATTGATCGAAGTTCAGCACTAGACCTCTATCTGTAATGTTCCATTCAGCGCGATCGTGAAGATATTTTAAGATGAAGTCTGCATCAAACTTAACCAAACTCCCATCCTCGTAATATATTGATATTCCTTGCTTATTGAATTCGCGGGCACAGAGTTCAACAAGTTTTCGATAAAACTTTGCGTTTGGCTTAAACAGAGATCTCAGCGATACAGCAGCAGCACGTTTAATATCGTAGTTAAGAGTAAAGTAGCCACTAACATCGTGCACTTGTGGAAACGAGTAATTCCTATCATGAAACCGAATGCTCAGAAGTTCTTCGCTCTGGAATAGCACTTCGTAATCAAACTCGGCGGTATCGAGGATTTCAATCTCCGACATATCTCGAATCCGCTTGCGCAATTCTTTCAAGTTCGGTTTAGTTAGACGAACATAATGCCGCGCGATTGTTCGCCTTACCTCACGGTTGAACCGTAGGACGCGACGATCGTTGGCTGCTTGAATCTGCGGATATTGTCCCCCAATGCTGTATCGCAGCCTATCGTTTTCTATCTTGAACGGCGTCCGGACAAGGTTCATTCCAAACGAAATTGTTTGCTCTTGGTTGGTGGTTAGCGTGATCGGCTTTGAGGAACTTGGCCGGATTTCGGTCGTTGTGAAAGCGATGGGCAACATGACGGGAATCGCCAAGGATAGAAGAAGTTGACGTGACAATTCCATGCTATTGAAGTCGAGGCTTTCAAACTAAAGTGAGTCGTCTCCAAACTCCCGTCTCGGAGTCGGACCGAACTAATTCGACGACCTTCTGATAAGCTAGCGCGTAAAGCGCGTGCATCTCTTGCTGGGAACTCGGGCGTTCAAGTTTGCGCTCGAGTTCATCGGTCGTCATTTTTGCTTTCGTGGCGTAACGCGAAATTGACTGGCCTTCGCCCGCGAGATAGATCGCAAATCCTTCTTCCAGCCAGCGCGGCGCGCGATTGTGACTGACCATATCGATTACCGCGTGCGCCAGCTCATGACGGAGCGTCGTAATCAGCACTCCGCGACGTTTCAGAAGCGCCACGGGTTGCAGCTCGATGCGATTTCCTTTTGTCGCTGCGCCGGCCCACCATGGCTGCCCTGAACGCGAAGTGAAGTCGCCGGTGCTTTGATTTAGACGAATCTCCAGCATCGTAATATCGGTTGGGATTGACGCCGCTGAAACGCGTCGCAAGAAATCGGATCGCGCATTTTCCAGCGTGCTGAGAACCAAATCAGCTTCACGACGGTCGATGCCGGCGGGATAGTTAATGCGAAAGTGATCGCTTGAAATAGAAACGAATCGAGATCGTGTCTGCGGAAACCTGACCGTCAGGGAGGGCGCCAAACTGACGCCGCCATCAAAAAGAGGAAGAATATCTGCGCGCCATTTCGCAAGTCGTTCGGGTGCCGGCGAAGCTCGTCCAAACTCGGCCGTCGCTAACGCGACTTGATCTTTCACGTTTGCCCGTCCAGCCTTAAAAGGCCGGACTAAACTCAAACCTCCGCCAGGCGCAAGAATCCGGGTTCCAGGGAAATACTTTTCGAGTATCTTCTGATAGCCGAGTCCCCTCGCGGCCATCACGTGCGCACCTTCCTGGCACAATCCCAGGCCGTGGCCGAATCCTCTGCCGCGAAAAACGAAATCAGATCCGATGCGGGAGACCTCGAACCGTGAGCTTTTCAATACATTCCAGCCAAGCACGCGACCGACGATAATTTTGAAGTCCCAGCCGCGAACGGTCTTTTGATGTTCGCCTTCAAGAGTAATGAATTCCGCGCGGCCGGAGCGGTCGCGCCTGGCAATGATGACCTGGTTCAGGCGCGCGCCGACGTTTGTGCGCCCGTCGCTCCTGAGCGCTCGCAAAAGATCGTCGCGCTTGATCACATCGGTCCAGCTTGCATGCGGCCCGGTAAGACAATATTCGTCGCCGACACCGCGCAGATAGTCGGGAGGAGTTACGCCCCAAAGTGTTCCGATGTTAGCCGTTTCGCCGCCGCACGAGGCGCTGAAATATGAATCCACAATTTGGCCGTGCTCGTCGAGCAGTACCTGTCCTCCGGTGGCTCTGACGGCCTGAACGATCCTGTCCGGGATCTGAGTATCGGCTCGATCATTAAGGGCGCCCTCCCTCACGGTCGAGCTTCTTACACTGTCGACAAATCTTTGGCAGTGCGTCGTCGAACAAAAGTCGTAGCCATCCTTTGCGTGTCGGCCGCGATTCTTCAGCGCGAAAGTCCGAATTGCGATCGCCAGGGCCTTTAGCGCTTCGGGCTCAGTTTCGGTGGCGCCTTCCGCGCGCATCACGCCGAGCACATAGTCTTCCAGCGACAATTCCTGAGTAACATTCTCATGCACCAGGTGAATTCGGATTGCTGATTGAGGATTGCCGATTGCGGAATTGGCCGGCTTCAGATCACCCGTTTCGGGAGAAACCTTGCTGATCCGTTGAAGGGTCTCGCGTCCTGAAGTTGCGCCTGCGTAGATTTCGAATATTGGTTTGGCTAAAGCTGCCGCTTCAGCGCCATGCGCGTGCTCGAGCAGGACCAACACGGCCAAATCAATCCTTGATGGTTCGACTTCACGGTTATTTTCAAGCGGCGCTGCAAATCCGATGAACCAACCGTTGGTGCGAAAGCCTTTCGGTGGCAACGCGGTTCCAGTTTTGCCGAGCAGGTAAAGCGGCAGGGAATCGAGCTTCACGCTTCTCGCCGTGCCGTAACGAACAGCGCCGGCCATGCCTTCGGTAATTATCGAGCGATGCTCCGGCGCAATATTGATCGACGAACGTTCCACCGGCCGAAAGGCACTCGCCATGGCAAGAGTGGGTTGAAAAAGATGACCACCATTAACGATTGCTGCGTACGAGGTCAACAGCTGAATAGGTGTTACCTCTATACGAGCGCTTGCGCCGATGGCTTCGCGAGCATTGCAGTCCGTCGACGAGTCTACTTGTTTTGCCGATCGAACTGTTGGATAAACTGCTGAGTCGCATGGCCGCAGCATTCCTCTCTCTTCTTTTGAATTTAATCCGGTGGGTTGACCGAAACCGAAACCTCTCAACGTGGTCACCAGCTCTTCTTTCTTTAGCCGCTCACCCAGAGTGGCGAAATAGTAATTGCATGAATAAGCGATTGCCTGGGAAGGTGTGAATGGCGGCAGATGGTTGTCATGGACACAGGCTACCGAAAAACTCAGCCCCTTGAATCGTCCCGGGCATACGCTGCGAGAGTTCGCGTCGATCAAACCGCTTCGCAGTGCAGCCAGTGCGGTAAACGGTTTTATCGTGGATCCGGGCATGCGAATTTGCGCAAAGGCGACTTGCGGATTTACGACCGCCCGTACGCGGCCTGTCTGCGCCTCCATCACGATGATCGTACCTTCACGTTCTCCCAACGCTGATTCGGCAGCCTGCTGCAACGCTGCATCGAGATCGTTTTCGCGCGTGTAATCATTAGCGACAGACCAGTTCGGGAGAGCGACACTTCCGGACTGAGGCAGGTTTAGGGACAGCAGCGCGCAGCAGGTCAGCGCCAAGGCCACGGAATGGAGAGCCTTGAGGCGATCGGGATACGCGGTTGCGACTCTCGCCGTCATGCAGCGGCCTCCGCCGGCGCAGACATTTCGCGATGCGTGACCGGCTCAGTTTCGGCGTTCATTTGTGAAAGAGAACTCACGGTTACGATCCAGCCGAACAAACTAAAAACGAAGACCAACAGCAAGCGGGCGATGAATATCGCAAAATCACCTTTAGTCCCTTTTGGTGAAATGTTAACGAAGAGAATTGCGTAGGGAATCAAAGCGAAAACCAACAAACCCAGCGCATAGACGAATACCGAAGTCGAACCGAATGCTCGACTCAGAACCCGGCCCAGCCGATTCAAGACGCCGCGCGCGCCGCCGCCGAACAATGCGCTCACCTGATCGCTTGAAACTTCGATCCACAGATGAATGCTCGCCAGCGGCAGGACAATGCCAAGCAGCAGACCTTTGGCGGTGCCGAACAATATCGTAGGCCAATGCAATGGTTGCAGAGGTAATTTATTCGCAGCGGACAGAGCCTTCGGACTTGGCCAGACTCGCAGCGGGGCGGTTGTGATCGGATAGTGGGCGGCCCATTTATTCAAGAGAAGCAGCAAGCCATAGCCAATAAGGATGACTGGAAGTGTAACAATGGCGATCTTGGTCGAATCGCGAAGTATTTGTAGCCAATGAAATCTCCGGTCGTGAGTGTGGCGCACAATTGATGACTGCAAGATAAAAAATTCTGCCGGGATGAGCACCAGGAAGGACAGCGTAACCGTCACCTGCCACAGCGTTGCTTCGCGGGTTGAAACAAACCCGAAGAGGGTGGCGAGGAGCAACGCGTAGAGTCCGGCGAAGATCGCCAGGGGGGCAGGATTACTCAGCAATCCTCTGATATTCGCGATCCACGTTTTGAATGCAGCAGTAATCATCATCGTCCTCTGGCGGCCGTGCCGCCTTCATTTCTTATCGAAAATCCGCAAACGATCATTAGCGGTATTTGCTTGCACAGTCGGTTGATACATCAGCTCTGCCCGCGCGGGCGCGATGCGAAATTCACCCGGCACCTCGACCCGCATGGCGTACTGGAAAGTCGCCTTGCCGTCAAAGTAGTCCTTGAAGATGACTGTGCGATTGTCGCGGAATTCGCGGTTGCTGTACCAATCGCTCCAACGGCCTTCGCTGTAGTTCAAGTTGATCCCGCTGACGTGGCCAACCTGTTCCGCGCCCGCGGGAATCGGATCTTCAATCATCACGTATTGAGCGCGCGCGCCCTCCAGCCGCAGCCGCACGACGATTAGATCGCCGGATCGAAGTTCACCTTGAAGTGGTTCGATATTCCAGCTGGGCTTGCCGCCTTCATTTTCATTGACGCGTAAGCGCAGGTATTCGCGGGTTAGCTTCAAAGTTGGTGTTGATTGCGCGGCGACGTTATCGCCGGCGGTAAAATATTCAAGCGCCGTCGAAACATAGAGCGCGCCTTTTCCATGCTTGACGATGCGGATCTGATTAGTGTTTCCGACCTCGCTGCCTTTCCTGGTCGTAACAAACGATTGGGCATTAACGGCTTCAGTCGCACCGACATGCTGAGCTGCCAGCTGTACGCCGTTCACATAGACTTCGTAGGAATAATCGGGCGAAAGCTCGTGGCTTGTCTTCAGGTAATCGCTAAGGCCATAAATCGCAAATGCGGTTTCTTTGGTTGACAGCCAGTAATAACCGTTGCGGCGATTCTTCACCAACCAACGCGCGGCCTTCGGTAGTAGGGCGTTGCCGGGATCAATCTGGGCCAAAACCTTCAGGGAAAGGGCGGTGGCTTCGGAATCGAGGTAAACATCACGGCCATAATCATTGACGCGCGCGGTTTGCCAATACGCCTCGAACTCATCAGCCGTCGCGTGAGTTGTGATCTCGGCGGCAATTTCCCGTGCGCGCCCATCCTTTCGCTCCTGTAACGTCAAACCCAGCAAAGCGCGGCCATAAGGACCGAGACTGCCGTGCTTGCGATAAAGCTCTTCCAGAAAACCGGTATCGGCGCCGCCGCCTTCCGTGAAGGCATAAATCATATAGGCGCGCGTCTCATCGTCGATGGGATTTCCATTGTCGCGCTTGCCCGCCGTTAACAACGCTTCCAATTTATCGCGCCCGCGATCGCGCCGCGCTTCATCGATCTGGTAACCGGCGCGTTGCGCCATGGTGAGACCGTCAACCACGTAAGCCGTCATGAAAGGGTCGCTCTGATCGTCTTTCCACCAGCCCCAGCCACCATCGCCGTGCTGGTAATTGTAGAGGCGGTCGAGCCCGCGTTGGACTTTCTTATCCAAGTCGTTTGAAGCGCGAATCTTTGCGGTGGGAACGTCCTTCAAGGTTTGAGCGACGATGATGTTCGGCAAAAAACTCGACATCGTCTGTTCCGTACAGCCGTAAGGATAGCTAGTCAGGTAATCGAGTGCGCCAAACAGAGTTCCGGCAATCGAAGGCGACGCTTCGATGCGCAAGGTCCGAGCTTGCACGTCGGGATGCAAGGGAAGGTCCAGCGAGAAAGTCTGGTCAGCATCGTTTTGCGTAAGCGCGGTCGTGTTGCCCATGGTTTGCTTCAAACCATGCGGGACAATTTCCATCGACATCTCAACCGCATCAGACTCTGTATCGGTTAAAGCTTTGGCCAGCAGCGTGAGCCTGCCAATGCTGTCGGCGCGCACTCGCCAGTCAACGCGATGCTCGCCGTTGCGCGGAATTGTTATTGTCTCTGCGGAAGGATCCAGCAACTGCGCACCGTTGAGATCCAGAGTAATCTTCGTCGACTTGTCACTCTTCAGGAAGTTATGAACGACACCCGAGATCGTTACTGTATCGCCTTCGGTGAGAAAGCGCGGCATTTCCAGCCGCATGATAACGTCCTTACGCGCGATCGTTTTTTGCACCACTGAACCGACGCGGGTGTCCGCGGTGATCGCCCGCGCGGTCGCGCGCCAGGTCGTGAGATTGTCCGGCAGCGTGAACTTGACCGTGGCTTTGCCGTCGCTGCCGGTCACCACGTCTGGTTGCCAAAACGCGGTGTCCTTGAACTCTCGACGAATCGTAGGTTCCGAAAATGAGCCTTCGTTCTTGAAATCGGCCAGTTGATAGCCTGGTTTGTTCCGGGCCAAATCTGCAGGCTTTTCGCCGGCGTATCCCGTAAAGGTGTAACGAATCGCCAGGCTGGTCTGCACTTCGTTATAGCGTTTGCCGTAGAACTCGCGCTTGATGTTGCCGGCGGTATCCGGCTGAATGCTGTAAATCGCTTCGTCAACGATGCCCAGACTTACTTCGGTGTTCGCCGCCGGTGATCCATCTTCATTACGCGCAAGGATGGTGTAGGAAGCCACATCGCGCGGCTTGAATTCCTTCTTATTAGGTATGACATCAAGCTTCAGCATCTTGTCCCGCGCGGGTACAGCTAATACCTGGCTCTGGTCATACATGTCATTGTTCTTGACGAATGAAACATCGAGGTAAACATTTGGCTCATAGCGGCGATCGATGGGCACATCGATTACGACACTGCGTCCCGGCGCCTCGATCATTCGCGCCGTCATAATGCTCGACAGTTCAGTCGTGACCAGGAGGTGCGCCTGATCGGACGGCAACATTGCGAGCACGTGCGCCATTTCGCCCGGGCGGTAAGATTTTTTGTCGGGGACGAGTTTGATCGACTTCTCGTCATATTCGCGATATTTGAAATCCGACCACTCACCTTTCTTATCGGGTGCCCAGAACGACCCGCCGCGGTTCACGACTTCGCGCCCGTTCTCGTTGACGATTGCCTTAACGTAAATCGAGCCGGGCGAGGGAACGGTAAATTCGTAGATCGCGTTCCCCTGACTATCGGTTTTCACCTCCGCTGAGGCAAGGTCGCGCTCGTGCAAAATGTAATCGTAGTTCTTGTACTTATAGCCGTTGTACTCTTCTTCCTTTTCGATTTTTTCCCACTTCTCTTCGATAAACTTCAGCGTGACGTTTTCGGAATCGGGGTGGCCTGAATAGTCAGCGGTCTTACCCGGATTTTCGCGGCATCGCCCTGGTAGTAGAGATAGCGTTCCGGGTAGGCGTCCGCGACGGTTTTTCCGCGAGTGCCGATGAAGCTAACCGCGCCCTGCATTTCGCGACGCGACGAATCAGTGACCTGCGCTTCGAGGCGATACGAATAATCCCACTCATCTTTTTCCTCCGGCTTGGGAACTTCAAAATCGACTGACATCTCACCGCGCGCATTCAGCTCGCCATCACCTTCGGTAACCATGTCATTGCCGTAATAACCATAATCACTCTCATCGCCGCCTTCGTTTTCAGGACCGGCAAGATCGTCGAACTCATCGCCGGACTCGCTGCTCCACCACCAGTGGTAATACCGCTGGCGATAAATGTAATAGTGCACGGCGGCGTTGGTGACCGGCGCGCCGAAAAAGTAATTCGCGTTGACGGTGAACTTCACTTTTTCGCCGACCGCCGCAAACTCTTTTGGACCCTTGACCGTCACTTTGAATTCCGGCTTCTTGTATTCCTGGACTTCGAAGTAGCCGCTGGCCTTGGCTTCCCCCACCGTCGCCGTGATGTTGTAGCTGCCGAGAGGAGCCTCGTCAGCGATGTCGAGATCGCCGCTGAAAGTTCCGCGAGCTGAAAGCGGCAATTCCCTGTCGAAGACTTTTCCGTTGTTCGGATCTTCAATTGTGACGGTGACGGTCTTACTGTTGACGAGCTCGTATCCATTGCGGCCCCACAACCGCAGAATACCGCGGAAAAAAACCTTCTGCGCCGGCCGGTAAATCGGCCGATCCGTATAGATGTAACTGGTGAGATCGGCGCCGTTAAGGTAATCATCCTCGCCGCCTTCGCCGCCGAAATAAAAAGAATCCAGATCTGAGATCGCGAAGTTGTCACGTTCGCGCGCCATAATCAGGTACGCATTCTTCGGCTGCGGGGCCTCCGGATCGTAATCTTCTGCCGCCGTTTCGTCGGCGGACTTGGGCGGCTTGACCTCCGCTTTGAAGATGCCGCTCTTATCGGTGGTACCTTTCACCAGCGTTTCCTTACTGCGGGTAACTTCCACCGCGACGCCTTCGTGCGGAGCTCCGGACTTGCGATCGACTACGTATACGAGAACTTGTCCGTCTTTAGTGGTCTTCTCGATCATTGTCAGATTAGTGACAACCGCGACTGAGTAAGCGCGCTGATTCCCATTGACGGCTTCAACCAGGTAGACACCGGGCTCGCGATGGCCGAGAGAGATCACGCGGCTGTCGTATTCGTTTTCGAGGGCCGACAGCTTTTCGCGCCAGTCGCTCACTTTCTGATCGGGGTTTAGCAGCGGCACTCGCGCATAGTCGGCGACGTTTAGCGGCGTGCGCGTCGGTTCGTCCTCCTTGCGAAATTTCTGATTGAAGGTTTCGCGATGTTCCTTCAACAGATGGGCGCGCACATAATCCTTAATCGCTGAGAAGATCGAGAGCTTAAATCGATGCGTACGCTCGAGCACTGAAACGCGGCTCCCATAACCTTGCGAAACTTCCGTCTTTTCCTTTTCGCCGAGCTGGTGCGGATCCTCGAGTTGCTGAAAAAACTTGTTCGGATCCTTGATGCGATAAACGCGAAAGTCGAGATGGTCGACATTCTGATAACTGGCCCACAGTCGGGCCGTCTCGTTTGGCGAGTAAGTTCGATTAGTCGTCAGCGAGAAGTAGGGCTGGGAGCTGAACGCGCTTGCCTCAGGCTCTGCGCTTGGCAGCGTGGCATCGCGCGCGGCGCGCGCGCGAATTACGTTGAATCCTAAAACTGAACCAATAAGCGCCAGGTAGACAATGCCAGTCGCCACATAGCGACGCAGGTGGAGATGGGTTTCAGACACGTCGTGCCTCCTCAGCGAACGAGCCAGTAATCAGTTGAAAGGCGGAAGCGCGCCCGCCGGCGCAGACAAGTCCGCGCTTAAAAGGATGGCTCCTGATCAAAATGAATTTGGTCATTGAATTATCTTCAGTCGATAGAACCCGAGAAAGTTCCTGTTACTTTCCACTGGCCGCCAACGGGGATCAGGATGGCGATCCAGCACCGACAATTCGACTTTCTTAACGATGCCCTGATCGTTTGGTGATGAACCTGTGTGGTACACGACCCAATCCTGCGCCCCGCTGGCAGCGACGCGTGGCGTGCCCAGGAAAATCATTACGTGATAGGGAAACTTCTGAACCCAGGGCTGGTAGAAGAACAAAAGATCTCCGGGCTGAGCCTCGCGGCGATCGCGGCTGACAAACACGCTGTTAAAGTTCTTAAGTGACCGGCCATCCGCGAATTCCGCAAATCTGTTGTTGAGCAAATCGCCCTCAGAGAACGATCCAAAGTCGGTGCGAAAGACTTTTTCGCCGAGGGGATTGTGGTCGAGATCAAAACCGGCAACGTCGGGCGCGACCGTCTCATAACCCGCGCCCATTCGCTGAAACCACAGGTGGTCATGACGGCGCAGCGCTTCACGCATCGCGAAGCGCACCAGGCCCGCGCAGTCACGTTGATCGAAATTCCACTGATCGCTGATTTGATAAAACTGAATTTCAGCTAATGCAGTAAACCAGCGGCGAAAACTTTCGCGATCCTGAAACGTTCGCAGCTCGATCGCGTCGGGAATGCCGTCGTTATCTGAATCGACTAGTTTTGCATTTGCGCCGGCAGGATCAGTTGATGAGAGATTGTTGTTCGCCTTCTGCTTTTCGGAGGCGTGTGCTCCCTCGAGGTCATGGCTGCGGATTCGATTGAGAGTCCAACCGAGCGCCGCGAGCGAAATGATGAGAACGCCCGCCAATGCCGACCGGCGCTTCGAAGGGGCACGCATTTGAAAGGCAGAGACCAGCATTGCCGCGATTATGGTGACGTCTGTTTTCGCGCGGCACGCGGATGCTATCACGTCTGCGGTAGGTCAACCACTCTTTTCGGTGGGACGCGTACGTACGTCATGTCTGTGGATTCCCTCAGTTCTTTCCGCCATGCTAAGCTGCGCGACGACGCGGCGCACTCCTGCCAAAGGTTCGTGCGTTGGCAGCAGTCTTCATAAACGAAGTCAAAAACGTCCATGCCCATAGAAAATCGAAACCCCGAGGCGATGCTTGAAGCAGTAAAAAGGATTGATATCGTCTCGGAGCTCCTCGACGACAAAAACAAGAACAATCTGAAGATGGTCGTTGAGGGCAAGGTTTCCGGTGGCAAGCAGATCGGACCCTACGCGCGCCTGCTCGCCTACTCGCCGGGCGAAAAGATCATGCGTGAAGGCGAGTGGGGTGGAAATA
>WNGL01004862.1_pt1 | contig 18882 bp, 19 predicted proteins | sample 5400591 | NCBI WGS metagenome assembly WNGL01 (sample SAMN13153377, study PRJNA577476) | soil metagenome | isolation source: 80 cm soil or saprolite under Garry oak tree replicate 1 | place: USA:California | collected 2016-06-15 | reverse complement strand
GACCTCTGTATCCTTTTTCACATGACACCTCTTGGTTGTTACTGATGGGTGTCATGGTAGGTCATCACCCAGCTTTTGTCCACGGTGATGACCGGCCACTTTGATGATCGCCGTCGGCCTTTCTAATTATCTCTCAACAATCTGCCGATGAGTAAGATGGCAGGTGAGTCCTCGAAGGAGCAAATTGCTAAATTCAATGCGGCATGCACCGTCGCCGAAAGCCAGGGGAAGATCGCAGACGACTGCCACTTTTGACTCAACGACGGTCAAGCGTCTTCCTTCCTGTGTCTTGGACCGCTCGAAGTCCCCTTTTGCCAACTGATCGCGAAGATCGGGATAGCGATCCAATGTATGCATGAGATCAACGTAGAGTGTGTGGGTCAACTCATCAGTGAGTTGTTCTTTGAGGTACTTGACCACATCAAAACGTAGTTGATGATAGAGTTGGCTCGCCGTGTCTTGCTCCTGGAGTTGGAGAATAGTCACATCGAATACCTGTTCCTCTCCACGATAGCCATGCCGTTTGACCACCAGCAGCCGATGAGCGTTGGTCACCACGAGAAAGAGCGGCGTGAGTCGATAGCCGTACGAGCGGGCTTGTTCCAATGCCTCATCTAAGTGTGTTTCGCCTGGCTCTTTGGCTTCGACGATGATGAGCGAGGTATCAGGAGTCTGCTCCTTTCGCTCAGTGGTTGAGAAGTAGATTTGATCAATCGCCTGGCCCCTCCCCCTCCTTCTCTCCCTGACACTTATGGGAGGGCCAGGGGAGCGGATCGAGAAAGGAGCAAAAGAGGCAGAAGCAGCAGAGGGTCTGGGGAAAAGGCGTGGGAAGGGGCGGCAAGACGAAAGGGGGAACTGTCATATGGGTCGCTTGCTTGCACACAAACAGGTCTCCTTCCACAATGAAAGAAGCACAGCTTCAAGCTTTTTTCTTGTGGAAAGGAGACCGCAGATGCAAGCATCTACTTACAGAGTATGGCAACAGTTTCATGGCTTTGTCAAACAGATCGCCCCGAAGCTGCATGGGCATCGCTGCAAAACGCTGGCATGGCTGGTGGTGGGGATCATACTGGCAGGGAGCGTAGCGAGTGCTCGGATCGCCGAAGTCTTGCGGCGAGTCAGCGGGACGCAGGCCAGCAGTCAAGAGCGGACCATCCATCGCTTTCTCGCTAACTCAGGGCTCGACCCGCACGCCGTGTGGCAGCAGTTCCTGCCCTATCTGCTGGCCGACTTTGCCCACCAGCCGGAGATCACCTTCGTGGTCGATTTGACGCCCATCGGGACGCGGGCCATCATTGTGTGGTTTGGCATCCTGCACCATTCACGGGTTTGGCCCCTAGGCTGGCGCGTGATGCCGGGGCAAAGCGCCTGGGAGCAAGGCCAATATGCGATCATTGCTTGCTTTATCGAACAGGTCTGCCCCTACGTGGCGCAAGCTCAGTGTCGCTTGCTCACCGATAGCGGCATTGCACGCGAACAGCTCGTGCAGCTCTGTGAGCAGTTCCATTGGCACTACCTGCTGCGGATCGAACTGGACAAAGGCTATTACGCCACCGAGCGCGATCAGCGCGGACAGCTCATCTGGCAGCCACTCCAGACCATCTTGAGTGCACCAGGGCAGTACTGGCAAGGACAAGTCTGGTTGTGGAAAACCTATCAACGACCGGTGTGGCTGACCGCCTGGTGGCGGCCAGGTGAAGAGGCGCCTCTGGTGGTCATTTCCGATGAGGGAGCCGGACGGCACTATCTGCGTCGCTATCGCGGGCGCATGCGGGTGGAAGCGCTGATCCAGGATAGTAAGAGCCGAGGCTTTGGGCTACAAACGACCCATATCCGCGACCGCGAGCATCTGGAGCGGCTGCTGTTGCTGCTGTGCCTGGCCATCTGGTGGCTCGCCCGCGAAGGCGCCGCCTGTATCCATCACGGCAAGCGGCGACGCTTTGATCGGGCTGCACGGCGCGATAAGAGCGTGCTGCGCCTGGGCCGACAATGGTTCCTGGAGATCTTGGAGCTGGCCAAGAGCGCCGCCAGCTTGGCGCGGTGCTTGCCCTTTCACCGGCAGGGAACCGGCTGGCGGCTCTGCTTGCGCTTCTAATACCTGTTCTACCTGTAATAAGTGTCAGGGAGAGAACCTCCCCCTCCTCCCACGCCTGCCAGGCTCGTACATTTTCAAGGAATATTGAGGGCGACGGCACCCTTCAGGATATCCCAAGTATTGGAATAAGGGCACGACAAATTTCGATTCCACCTCCGCTTCGTTTTGGAATGAGTATGGATCGAGTGTCTGAATCCAGGCGAAGAAATGATCGAACCGCGTATCATCTGACATTATGCAGCATGAACCCTTATTAAGCAAAGCGCTACGTTATTCAATGATATTATTTCACTCTCGCTGCTAAGGAAAGTCAATAGCCTAACAACGAGAAACCTCGAAAAGGATGCTGGAGGATTTATAGGGCCTGCAATCCTGTTTGTACTCTCTCAGACATAACAGACGTGCATTATCGTTACTTGAATCATGGCCCCGATTGTAACTCATAATTTATCACCCAACCGCCGTCGAGGCATGTACTTTTCCTCACTTCCATGATCAGTACGAGCAACGACGTCCTTTGGTGCTAGTGGTCTGACCACTAAAATTTGACAAGTTCAAAAGTCAACATTCAAAGCCATCGTGTTAACGCTAACACGATGGCTTCTTCTTCCCAGCGTGGCTTCACGTCACCTTTGCTCTGCACTACGTCACGTGTCACCTGGGTCATGAGGATCGAACATCATACATCTGGTGACACGTGACGTAGTGCAGAGCCGAAGTGGACAGATGTCGAACCCGGGTAAGCGAGAGCCTTTCCAGGATCACGAGATCGAGATGGCGAAGGTGCTCGGGGTCGGCGACCACATGGATCTCGACGATCTTGCCGCTCGTGATCGTGAGCCTGAAGACGAGGACCTGTTGCCCACGCTGGGCCACGGCTCCCACGGCTCCGTTCACCAGTGCCGGTTGCAACCCCCTGACACGCCCGGAGATCTGCCGGGCCACGGCTCCTGCCCCGCGAACTTCGCCTGGTGCGCCCACAGACACGGCGGCGCGGTCGGCCCGCAGGACCACATCCGGATCGAGCAGCGTGAGCAGCGCGTCGAAGTCCCCGTCGCGCGACGCCTTGAGGAAGGCATCGACCACTTCTCGGCCTGCTGGATGCTCCGCTTCTTCTCCCCTCGCGGCCTCCCGCACTCGGTGACGTGCGCGGCTTGCCAGCTTCTTTGCCGCTGCTACCGAGCGCCCGACGATGGGGGCAATCTCGTTGAAGGGCACATCGAAGAGATCGTGCAGCACGAAAGCCAGGCGCTCAGCAGGCGAAAGCGTGTCCAGGACGATCAGCAGCGCCTGGCCAATCGAGTCGGCCAGCAGTACCTCTTCTTCAGGGTCAATCCTGTCCTGCCCTTCTCCGCTCCCTTCCGGCCCAACCAATCCTGCTGGCTCCTCCCGACGCGATTTGCGTGAGCGCAGTATATCCAGGCAGATTCGCGCCACCACGGTCGTCAGCCATCCGCGCAGGTTCTCGATCCCGATCGAGTCGGCACGGCTGAAGTGGAGCCAGCCCTCTTGCACCGCGTCCTCCGCTTCGGGCAGCGAGCCGAGCATGCGGTAGGCGACTGCCCGCAGGTGAGGACGTTGTGCCTCAAATTGTGCGGCCAGCCAGTCGTGTTCGTCCATTCCTTATCTTTCCCTTAGCTCAGCGGTAACACTTCTTCGGTGTGTTCCGTCACTCTATTGACGGGTGAAACCTCTCCGATGTGACCATTCGTTCATCGGTCGCCTTCCCTCGTCACGTTCCATCACACGCTTGATGGGCGAAACCGATGATATGTGACAGGGAGATGAACTCCCCTGGCACGCATGTGAGCGAGAACGTCTCGATCAAAACTGAGATGAACCGCTTCAGATTCATGTACAAGGAGCGTGATCATGCACACACAGATGAAGCAGACTCACCCATGGTCTCGACGGCTGTCGACAGGCCTGTGCTGGTTCATCGCTGTCGAATTCTTCTTCTTCGCGCCGTTCAAGTTCTCTCCAGTCGGAGTCCTTGGGTGGCCATCGTACTTTGTAAAGTTTGTGGCCTGGGGCTATCCCGCCTGGTTCTCGGTCGTCATCGGGGCCTGCGAGCTGGTTGCCGCGGTCCTGCTGACCTTGCCGCGCAGGCGGTTCCTGGGGGCCGTGATACTGGTTGCCATCATGACGGGGGCGGTGACCACACACATTGTCGATCATGATATGCTTGCCGACCACTTCACGGCACCGATAGAGCTGGTCTTGGCAGGCATCGCCGCTTTGACCCAGTGGCCAGCGGATTGGAGGGAGCCGTTGAAGTTCGGGCCTCGGAAGGCGCCGTCGGACTCGGCTACCCACTCGGGTTCCTCCCTCGGTCACATCTCTTCCTCGTCTTCCGTCAAAGGAGTGACCAAAGCCATTCCCCCGATCTCATCGGGAGATCAGCTCGAAGGGGAAGATCGAGTGGGGAATCTCGTCAAGCAAGATCGAAACTGAGGCCAGTAACGCCCAGGTTTTAGAAAAGGAGAAATCATGAAGTACATGCTACTGTTTTACGCAAACGCATCTCAAGCACCACACTATACCGCTGAAGAAGGCCGAGCTGCCAGGCAAGGCTGGTTTGACCTCCTGGCGGACATGAAAGCTGCCGGAGTGTATCTCTCGAATCATGGACTTGCCCCAGTCACCGACGCGACGACGGTGCGCGTTCGGAATGGCGAGACGGTCGCCACTCCTGGCCCATTTGCTGAAACGGATGAGCAATTGGGCGGATACTTTCTGCTCGACTGCAAGACCCTCGAGGAAGCGATTGGTTGGGCCGCGAAAATTCCCTATGCGAAGGGCGGCTCGATTGAGATCCGCCCAGTGATTACATACGCCGAGAGGTGACAAGATAAGCCATGCTTATCAGATGGGGAGGTGGCTGCTCGCCCGCCATCTCCCTGTCTGATGTCTCCTGGTCTCCATCTCGTGCGCGTGCGTCGTGGGATGACCGCTGGAGGAAAACTCGTTGCCCAACCCGTGGGCAGGCATTTCCAAGAGCTACACAGAGGCTGCCTCCTCCAACTCCGCCTCAAGAACAGGATAGAGCCGCTTGAGCTTAATTCGCGCGTCCTGGGCAGTAAAGCGCCAATTGACTTTGACCTGCTGCGCGTTGCGTTCCGCCTCCCACGCAGTCACCTCTTGCCGAAGCGTCTCTTCCTCGCCGATCCGCCGATCTAAACATTGCCCATTCAAGACGGCCAGTTCGATTTCCGCCATATTGAGCCAGCTCCCATGTTTGGGTGTGTAGTGGATCTCGATCTTCTCGCGAATGCGCCAGGCTTCCTCCGGTTCAAAGGTCTCGTAGAGCGCGGAAAAATCATGCGTGTTGAGGTTATCCAGCACCAGGACGATCTTCTCCGCATTCGGGTATTGGACATCAACGAGGTTGCGAAGGACCTGGGCAAAATCCTGCTTCGTGCGATGCGCGCTCACCGTCACATGCCGCTTGCCCGTCAGTGGCTCAAAGCACATGAAGAGGCTACAGACGCCCTGTCGCTCATATTCGTAGTCAAAGCGCTCGACCTGCCCAGGTTCGGCTGGGATGGGCACCCGTGTCTCACTGACCAACTGCTTGCTCGTTTCGTCCAGACAGACCTGCGGATGCCGTGCATCATATGGGCGTGTGTAGATGTCCAGCACCTCTTCCATCTGGCACACAAAGGCGGCATTCGCTTCAGGAGGAATACAATACTGTTCTTTGAGCCAGGGCTTGAGCTCGTTTTTTTCAGTACTTGGCGTACCGTTTCGCGTCCGACGCGTTCGACATAGCCCAGTTCGACCAGTCTGTCGGCAAGCAAGCGAATGGTCCAATGCACGCGCCCTGCTGGCGCAGGCGAACAGGCCAAAGCGATCAGATGGGCTTCTGCCTCGCCATCGAGTCGTCGCAGACGATGTCCACAGGGCAAACGGCGCTCCAGGGCAGCAGCGAGACTGTGCTCGACAAACTGCCGGCGCACTCGCCCAATGGTCGTGGTGCTTACGTCCAGTGCTTCACTGATCTGCTCATCTGTCCAACCTGGTCCGTCTGGGCTGGCATCAGCTTTGAACAGAATCCGGGCATGCAGCAATTTCCTTGCCGCCGCTTTTCCTTTGGAAATCATGCATTGAAGATCTGCGCGTTCTTCCGCCGTGAGTTTCACCACATATTTTTTATTCAAGTTGTTCCCCCTGTGCTTGTTGATGTAGCTCAAGGATACAACACTGCTTCCCAACTTCCCAAATGGGAGTGGTCAAGCCACTAGCGTCTGGTGGCCACCAGCATTTCAACTTTATCCTCTCACGTATTTAAGTTTCTCTTTTACCTGTTCTCTGCTCACTGGTGTATAACGAACAGTAGTTTGAATGGCCGGTGTTCCCTTCTTGGTGTAAATCCCAGGACTCTGCGGGAGGAATTGGTATCATTCCGCGGGCCGTTATACATCGGTGGAATGATGAGTTATACTATGCCAATCTGGGGTGCATTTTTTTGTGGGATGGATCAGGAGGTATGACGTGAACCCACGTGATCGTGCGTTTCTCTATGAATTAACTCAGTTTACCCATAAGAACTATATTGCATCAGCCTACATTTATCGAGCGCGGCTGAACTCGCCGGAACTGTTGGAGGATGTGGCTGTGTTTGCGGGTGATCAACTTCGTCACTATGCCTCGCGGGAGGAAGCTGTTGCTGATGTACGAGTGCATGGTGAAGCGAAAGCCATTGAACGGATCGTCTGTGCCAAGATCTTTGCCGAGTTTGTCTCCGCGTGTGAAGATCTGGGAGCGCTAGGTGACGCCATCAGGAATCGTGCTAGAAATGGTGTTTTTCTGCGCTATATGTCTTCTGGCACCGCGGAGGCAGCTTCTTTCTTTGACCATGTTTTGTCATATGATGTGCTGAATGATCCAAGTATGACAGTAGGAACGCTGCTCGGCCTGCCAGATATTGCGGTCCTTGCGAACGGTTTTTCTCCGGAGGACTATGTAGAGATCCAACAAAGCTTTCGGAATCAGGCGATCAACCTTTATGCTACAGCGGCCATGTATCGGGATAGAGTAGGAGCGCAAGTCAGGACAGCAACTGGGAGCGTCCCACTCCCGGCCCAGGCCGATGAGATGTATATTCTTCTCGATATTAGGCAGTCGGGAAGTGCCTCAACACAACGAGGCGGAATTCAGGCTCGTGCTTTCAATAAGATCAAACATCGTTTCATGCTAACTGATCAGTTGAATGATTATGCACTTGTGGGTGCAGCGGATACCATCGAATATGCCGTTTTGAGACCTGAAGTGATCGATGCGTTTTTTGAGAGCATCTCTGCAATTGCAGGAACAATGGCGGAACTGGCCGCATTCTTACTTCACCTTGATACAGTGGGTGTGTCTTTGTGAATAGCCCTCGGGTTTTCAATAGTTTGAAAACCCGATCAGAGCCAATATGACAAGGATGCGTTCCTAAATGGCAGCCAATTTGGAGTCGTAAGGCCCGAAATGGCGCTTTAATACTAGCCAACTGCGTATTGCGTTAATGATGCAGTTGTAGTTACCTTCCCGATGCTCATGCATTTGTATCGTCATGAAAAGCTGTACATTACAAGAGGCCAACTTTATGCTTTCTAGTCTTGAATATAACCAATAGGATGACAAAGATGTCCCCTCCAATTGTTTACCTGGATCAGTGCCATTGGATCACCTTGGCACAAGCGCAATTCGCCAAGCACAAGATTCATTCATCTGACGAACTCGCCGCAGCAGACTTCATCCTCAAAGCAGCTGGTGACGGTCGGATTCGCTTGCCGCTCTCGGGCGCCCATATGGTTGAAACGATGAAGGCAGGCAATGGCACGCGACGACATCAGCTCGCAGATACCATGCTATCCGCGTATGGTGGCTGGCATATGAATAACCCGGTCATCGTGCGCGGCTGGGAGATGGCCCAAGCATTAACGCAACAAGGTGCTTCGCTCGACCGAGACCAGGTGTTCAACCAACGCCCAGGGACCCTATTCGGGAACTACACACCATATATGCACAATGACCAAACGCTCCCACCACAGGTGCAGCGCCTCGTTGATGAGCTGTCGTGGCGCCTTGCGTGGCAGGATGTGCTGCGATCTGGCACTTACGAAGCCACCGAATGGGCGGCAGCCTTGGAGGTAATCCACGGGTGGGTATGGACACATCAAGACCTCTTGACCTATCTCACATTGCACCCCGCAAACCGGGACCTGAGAGTCGTAGCTGCAGCGAGAACACTTGACGATCTACAGCAGGAGCTTGCCGCAGCAGCGCGCCAAGTTGGACTTAACATCGACGAGCTCGAGCAACGATTACATTCCGGCAACCTGGTCGAGTTTTTCCAGCGACTTCCGTTCGTCGGCAGAGTAATGGAGATTACGCACTTACGTCTATGCAACCCACAGGATGTTTGGGTTGAAAACGACCTCATCGACCTGCTTTTCCTGTCGTGTGCCGCTGCCTATGCCGATTTTGTTGTCGCCGAACGAAAGGCAACACATCTGTTGCGGCAAGCCGCCCGCTGGACTAGTTCCGGTGCTACGGTATTCGCGACCTTGCGCGAACTGCGTCATAATCTAGATTTCTGATGCTTTAGAAAATGAATGCTTCAGATTTTAATCGTTATCAACAATTGCACGTTGCCAATTGTAAACCCCAGAATTCTGCGGGTGAAATTGGCACAACTATCTGAGTGGGGGAGAGGGATGAAAACATGGGTTTATGGCTTGGGAACGGCCCGCAGAATCATACCAATTCCTCCCGCAGAGTCCTGGGATTTACAGCTATAGCAATTGTAACACGCTCTTACCGCCTACTGTCGTTTCTCTCCACCTGGGCAATCTCAGCACTCCATACAGTCTCAATGGCAAAACTGCCGAGCTTCCAGCTTCTCTAGCTCCATCAAATCCGGTCAAGGTCACGTGGAAGTCTTTCGATGCAGTCCCCAGTTCTGACCTCTTTAAATGAAGTTCACTCCTGCTATCGAGGATGGCTGCTATCAAGAGGCGGAATCCAAGCTGGCGAGCCAAATCCACCCCCTCCTGTAAATAGACTTCCGCCGGCTCGTAGTCTCCGGCTGCCCGCTAACGCACCCAAGCTTTGCAGCAGGGCAACAAGGCGCTCGGAGTCTTTAAGCTGGCGGGCCAGGTCCAGCCCCTCCTGTAAATAGGCTTCCGTCTGCTCGTAGTCTCCCCGATGTGTTGCCACTTTTCCCAAATTTAGCAATACACCTGCCAGACCACCTTTGTCATCCAAAGATGTGGCTAAAGTTTGTGCCTGCTTCAAATAGCTCCCTTCCTGGGCATACAAACCTCTAACGTTTAAAAAATGGCAAAATGCATTTACCCCTTTGACAAAGGCCTGGTGCATTTCCTTCTCGGATGCTAACCACAATGCTGTTTGCATATTGCTCACTTCTTGTTCGAGTACCTCATAGTCTAATCTGTGTTTCTCTCCAAAGCTCACAAAGTATTCGATCATGCGTTCTTCTACTTGCGTATCAGTACGACTGATACGTGCATAATCCGAGATTGTCTGGTGCAAAGTATAGCGTGTGTGGTTCTCAGCGGTGCCCCTTCAGGCCTCGGGCGTCAGCTACGACGACGTGCGGCGCATGGTGGAACGGTACTGCGATGTGACGTTGGTCAACGAGCGTCCACCGTCGGAGGCCCAGCTCGAGGAGTAACTCGCGTGGCGGAATCGGGTCATCCGTACTTCATCCGGTACGACTACATCGGGTCGGGGGAGCCCCAACGGTGTGGCTTTATCTGTCGTGCCGAGAACGGGCGAGCCGCTGCGGAGTCCTTCGCGAACCAGCACTCAGGGCTGTGGTTTCAGCTGATTAGCGTCAACAATGGCAGCATCGAGGCCTTCTGGTCAGCGGAACACATGACGTTCTACACAATCCCGGACCGCGAGGAGATGGGGTTATAGCCGTCCCTCTGGCTAGGAGGCAGGCTATCGTAGCGGTTCCACTGTGCACGGCGACAGTTCTTATCCGCAGCACAGCGGTGAGGTTTCGTCCCTCTCGATCGATGTGCGGTTACGACTCAACCCGACGAGTGCGCCCAGGTCGCGGTTCTCGCCCCGGACGGTGGCGCCCGTCGTCCAAAGTCCTCGCCGGAATGTGGACGCGCTGGATGGGCGCAGCGGTGACGAATGCCACAACGACTCTGCTCGCATTGTCTCCGTTGCGACCGTACGCCCATCAAGCGAACGCGGTCTTTGGAGCGATGCTGCCCGTGGACTTGGCGTGAACGTTACAGTGCGCGATCAGTAGCGCGGTGGCGGCTACATGTAGTAGGCGTACCGAGCTTGGACAGCCGCTTCGTCGGAACACTGACGGAGGATGGCGGCCACCTGTTTCGCAGCTCGGAGTGTAATCGGCCATCCGCCATCGAACTGTGTGTTGTTCCAGTTCATCTTCGAGAGTGCGAGTATTTCGGCGGCTAATTGGATTGGAGGGCTTTCGATGGCTGCGGGCAGGAGGTCAAGGGGATGGGGGACATAGAGCCCGGGGTATGCGGAGAAGAAAGCGACGCTTCCGCGTGTGTAGAGAAGCTGCTGCTGCTCGTCGAGTGTGATAAAAGTCCCGCGCAGCGGTGGGTATACGCCAGTGCGGAAGGCACGAATCTGACCGGAGCGTACGGTGAGGAGTTCCAGCGTATCGATTGCGGCGTCTGATGCCGCCGACACGCAGCCGGCAATCTCGTCGGCGTTGAACAACGACGTCTTATGGACCAGGATACGGGCCGGTGCCGTTCTGTGCTCTCCGCGATATGCCTTGAGTGCATGCGTGATCAGAGATTGGATCGCGCCTTGTTCCAGGTGAGCCTGTCGATCGTCTTTGTGCACTTCAGCGGGACCGCCACGGACGATGACGCCGTCGCCGCGTTCGTCAAACACCTGGGCCATGCTCGTGAGCAACCGCTCTCCGTCAGCTGACTTGTAGAAGCTGATGCCGACGTAGCATGTGGTGAGCGCGGAGGGGTCGCGCTGCAGGCGCCACGGCACTCCGCCAGCTTTGTAATAGAGGGCTGTGTGAACGTTCCAAGCGCGTGTCGCAGGATCTTGAACCGCGTCGGGCCGTGAGCTTCCTTGGTGTCTCCGGCGCCTAGCGCGTCCGCCGTAGGTGCTCGGCCGAATCATTTGGATCGGAACGCCGAGTGTCATACCGCGAGCCTTGAGGACGTCATGGAATGCTACCGGTGGGAGGGGCGTGGAGCTCTCATCGGCGTCGGGCTCCTCCTGACCCGGAATTCGACCAGACGCGAGCGGGTCTACAGCGTCCATTAACTGCGCGGGTGGGGCGCAGACCACCACATCACATCGAGCCTTCTCGATGAGGCGGCGCGCTTCCCCAAGAAAGAGCTCCACGGAGTCAGCAATGAGGCGATCCGTCGGTCCAGCGATGACGCGGTCGAGGTCGCGCTGGTGGATTCGCCCTTGAAGGGTGGGGTCCAGTGCCAGCTTGGCTTGGAAGGGCGTCGTCTTGTCGAAACCTGGAAAGCGTGGGAAGAGATTGGGCCGTGGTGAGTCCTTGGCCGGGAGTTCCTTGCGGCATGCCTCGAACCATCGGGACATGCCATCGATGGTCTCACCGGTCCCAATGATGGCCACGGAAATATCCTGGGGACGACGAGGGCTGCCGATGTCCAAGGGCCCGAACGACATCAGACCAAAGCGGATGTCCACGTGCCGCCCGCCGTGCCCGAACTCCAGTTCAGGTTCGTCCAGGAATTCAGCCTTCATATCGTTAATAGGGGGAGTTGGTCATCGTCCGCGAGCAATGCCCGCTCCTGAATGTCCTCGCCCGGAAGCCAGGAATCGTCGACGATGCCGCGTTCGATCGACAATGGTACGAGTTTGCCGAATGACAGAAACGGATACTCTGCGGTGAACAGGTCGCCGCGACGAGCGAGGTAATCGGCCCACATCATCACCCATGCTAGTACAGCGGGGTTGCGGTCGAGCCGCTTGATGCCGGAGAGGAGATCCGCGTGGTACCGACTGATCCTCTCCCCGTCCTGTGTGAACACGAAGGTCGGGGTGATGTCGAGGAACCAGCTGTCGGAGAACCTTCTGAAATGGCCTTCAAAGGCAGCGTGACGGTAGTAGGAAATCCCCCCGCCGTCCTTGCGAGGATAGCCTTTGAACACATTACGTTTCGCCTGCTGATGCGTTGCGCGATAAATAAGCGAGACAGGATCAAGGTTCGCCTCGGGGCGCCGCCAGTAGTAACAATCGAGCGTCTTCTGATAGAGCACGCGCGGATACAGCCGCTGTCGGAGCGCAGAGTTCAGAAGCCAAACAAACTCGCGGCGCCGTACGGGATCGTCACTGGCGCTCCACTCGTCGGTTGGGAAGTCTTCCACGCTGCCGCGTTCGCAAACACTATTCCAGATGGGGTCCCGCAAATCGTGGAACGATAGGATCTGTTTGTTCAGGAGGATCCATTCGCCGGCGTGTGTGTCACTGGGCAGAGCTGCGAATACCTGACGGGGCGTGCGAGCGGAAGTGGCTGCCAGGAACAGGCGAGGGGCGAAGCTCGACACCTCCAGCAAACTGGTGACGAGCGTTTCGGATCGGCGCCACGGCGGAAGGTATACGCCGGAGTCCCGAGGAGCGGCAAGCGTGAGGAGTCGGGGCAGTGCCGAGCTGTCCAATACGTCCCGGGCTTTGTCGAATACGACACGACGAGTGCTGCGCGCGGCAGCATCAACGAAATAGTCACGTACTGAGATCCAGTACGCCTCGCCGGAAGCGGGGCGGGACACGACCAGGATGACCGGCACGTTGCCCTTGAACCAATAGTCGAGGTCGCGCTCATCACACACGAACTCGAAGCTGGAAGCCGTTTCCGCCAAGAATGGACCGGTCACAGCTTTGCTCTGAACACGGATGAGTAGACCGAGAGCCTCGCCCGTTTCCGGGTCACACAACTCGACGGCCCCGTCGATGCCAACGTCCAGAGAGGTGGTGGGGTTCCATATCGACCCGAATGACAAGACCAGCGACTCCACGGTGTTGACTCCGCGTTGGCCGCTGAGCGCCTGCTTGCTCAAGGTCTTAGGTTTCGAATTGCGCGATCTACTCACCCGGCATCTCTCTCCCTTTCCGCCCGGGGATGAAAAGTCCCGGACTGCATGCAGCCGCTGCCCGGAACGCAAGTGATGTAATTGTGGCTATTATATCACTCGCACCTTGTATAGTCTAGGGGTGATACTGGGACGTGGCGTGGGTATCTCCGGGTGCTGTTCGCGTTCGATCCCGAATATCTTGCGACGCGGCGTCGCGAAGGAGAGGTGGCATGACCGGGCACAGGAAGTTTGGTGAGCGACGCCAGCAGCTGGGGACGTCCCCGGAGTACCGGGAGCTGGAGCAATGCCGGCGGGCGGTGCAGGCGCTGGAAGTGGTCGACGCCGTCCAGGCGCTGACCGCGGTCCGTGAGGCGCGTGGCGTCACCCAGGTGGAGGTCGCCCATGCGTGGGGGACGACCCAGTCGAACGTCTCGCGCTTTGAGCACGCCCAGGACACGTACGTGTCGACTCTCATGCGGTACGCGGCCGCCCTGGGTGGGCGTCTCGAACTCCGTGTCGTCTTCCCAGACCAGGTCGTCGACCTGACGCCCGGCGCGTGGCGAGCGGTCCCCGTCAACGAATACTTCGCTCGGTGTCCCGAGCTGGTCCTCGGGCGCCCCACCCTGCGATCTGGCAGGTACGGTCCCCAGTGGGGAGTGGAGCCCACCGGGAACTGGCGTGGCGTCGCTTCGGCGTGCCCAGGTCTGCGGCCGCGTCAGCCGGAGGGCGGTGCATGCGAGGACATCCTCACCGGCCGCGAGCGCCAGGCTCTCGTGCTCTCGGCGGAGAGCCGGACGTCGAAATTCCGCATGTACCTCGCCTGTGCGCCTCTCGAGACCCCTCCGGGTGGTGGCTCCCACAACCGTGATCCTCCCGGCGTGGTAGATTCCCCTGGCGTGCACCGTGGCAGCCCGCGCCGGCTTCCGGCGTCAAGGGTCGCTGCGCGCTCATGAGTGCTCGCTCGTTCCTGCGGACCGTCCCTTAACGCCGTCCCGGCCCGCCGCAGCCCCCACCAAGAGATCCACCACATCAGGAGGGACACGGCGATGGCGAAGCTGACCACCACTCAGAAGGCGCCCGAGGAGGAACCCCAGCTGGCGGAGGCCACCAAGCGCGAGGTCGTCGACATCACCGGCAATGTCGTCCAGGCTCCCGAGCTTCGGCACCCGTCGGGTGGGAAGGCGATCTGCAACGTCCGGCTCGCGGTCGACGGCGACGACGGGCAGACACGCTGGCACACCGTGACCGCATGGGAGCATCTTGCCGAGGCCGTCAGCGCTCATGTGAAGAAGGGTGATCGCCCTGGCGTCCGCGGCCCGCTCGGAGAGCGGCGGTGGACCGGTCGTGATGGTGCCGAGCGCACCGAGACCGTCGTGACGGCGTGGGTGCTGCACTTGCACCGGCGCAAGCCGACGGGCACCACGGGAGCGGGGGCATGAACGCCCCCGTTCCCCGCTTCCCGTTCGGCCGGGTTGTGGTCACTCCTGGCGCTCTCGCTGCGATGGAGAAGGCGGGCGTTGCGCCCGCCGACCTGCTCTGGCGTCACGGATCCGCTGCCGGGCACCAATGCCCGCATCTGGTTGCTGACCAATTGGACCGACACAGTCATGTACGTGCTTCCGGAGGAACAGTGAGATGCCCGCTCGTTTCCGCACCAGCTACGAGGACCGCACGGAGCGTCCGATCGACAGCCGCGAGATGTTCTTCGATGACGAGCCGAGGCGATCGCCTGGTACGGTGACGACATCCTCAACCCTGACCCCGAGGTGCGTACAGTCGCGCTGTGGGCGATCGGTGACATTGACGGCCATTTGCTCGATTGCTACACGTTCGCGGGCGTCGATGCCGATGGCGTGGAGTGGCTCTACCAGATCCCGGACGGCCAGCGCATTGGCGTCCACTACGACAGCGGGCTGTGGACTGTCGTGCTCCTCGCACCGGGCGACCTCGGGTACGCACCGCGGGTCAGAGTCAACGACATCGGCATCACGACGTTCGAGATCCCAAGCGGCGGCTGCGGTGGCCACGCCGGAGCGAAGACAGAAGGTCATCACGGTCCGCCATGCGGACCTCGCCCGACGGTCTGAGCCAGATGAGTCGCGAGCGCATCGAGGCTCCTGAGGACGGTGGTCCCGAAGGTCGCGTCCAGGCCCGCTCTGGTCACCGCGTCACATACCTGTCGATCGGTCACGACCACGTCGCAGTAGGGTACGGCGATGCTGAGCGCCATGATGTCCCGGAGGTCGTTCACGGTCCAGTTGTGGTTCAGATCCTGCAGGTACCGGCCCTTGATGGCGACAGATACTCGGCGACTCGGCAGTGCCAGAAGAAAGGCGGTTAGATCGTCGCGGGTCGTCAGCCACTCGTTTTGACGAAGCCCAGCGCGCTCAAGCGCCTGGGTGAGGAGTTCAGGCAACTCGCCGACGTACTCCTGCGCGGCCAGAACGTCGTCCAAACGTCGATAAAGGGATGGATCACCGCGCAGGTTGTTCACCATGCGCCGGATCCGGTCCATCTCCTGATCGGCCACCTGTCGTGCCGCGTATGGCTCGTAGCCAGGGATGGTGCGGCGTACCTCTGAGAATGGCCCGCCGATCATCATCCACTCGGCGAGGGCATTCGCCTCGTTCTCGAACGCCGCGAGCTGCGCGAGCTGCTCGCTGGTGAGCCTCACCATAGCGTCCGCGTTGCCCCTGATTTGGAAGCGGCCCGGTTTCCCGAAGGCGAAGCCAAACCCATCACCGAACTTCGGCGTCGTCCGGACTTGGGCTGGTCGCCCGAACCGAGCGTTGAGCTGGATATCCAGCTCCTCCTCAAGGATCTTCGTGTACGACGCCAACGTCCGGAAGCGAGAGATCGCGGCCATCACGTCGGCGACCTCATGGCGCTGTTGGTCGCGCGGGTTCTCGGTGACCTCCATGTAGTGCACCGCTGACAGGGGCGATATGACCGACCCCGCAGCGACCAGGGCCTTGAGCTGCTCGAGGATCGCGATGTCAGCCGCTCGCCTGGGTTTGCCAGCCTCAGCGTCGCTGAGGACGTACCAGTGGTTCAGATCCAGATAGACGGAGATTGGCGTCACCATGATCGCGCCTCACCGCCCATGAACGCCGCGGCACACTGCTGCCACAGGGTGTTGGCCACCGTGGCCTGGTCGGTGTACCGGCTCACCCGTGGAGACGGGAGCCGGGGGGTCGCTGGCAGGCTTGCCAGCGCATCTGATGATTCGGTCAATTGGTCCTCCTGACCGCGGATAACAACGACGTATCAGACTCCAGAATACCACAGCTCTGTGTGCTTGTCAGGAGTGAACCCGCACGAACGTTATCAAAGAACAACGGCACGGGATGTCGGTGGGACGTCGCGTCGCCGCCGCGTGAGGTCAACGAGGCTCACTCGTCACGCCGCTACCGCGGCAGCGCGCACGTAGTCCAACACGGCCACCAACGCCTTCACCTCATCCGAGCTGAACAGCCCGTCAGGACCTTGCAGGCTCAGGTCCGTAAATGGCGACTCATAGAGCAGGGCCGCGCTCATCACACCGTGTTCCGTGAGATGGTTGATGATCATGTCGACGAAGTGGATCTGGTTGGCGCTGAACGTCTTTCCTGCGAGGAAGCCCGCGAGCGCCTCCTTGGCCGCCCCACGGTCGAGCCCAACCAGTGAGCGCACGAACAGCCCGAGGCCCTGACTGTCCTCCGCTGCTTTTTGTATAGCCGCAGCATCGCCAACCCCACTGCTCACCAGCATCACCTCGAGCTCGGCAAGGAACGTAGGTTACCGCTTGCTCTGAGAGATATACCTCTCCTCATGTCTTTTTGTAGAGCTCCGGCTGCTGCCTCCCTGTTTCGGTCACCCTCGTGGACGGCCAGCATCGTTTCAGCAGACTTTTTCTACAGTTCCGCCGGAAATCTCATATCCATTGCAGGAGATCACCTCCATCACCTCTGACATGGGCCTGTATTTGATTAGGATGCCCCTTTCTGAGCCAATTCAAAGGCAGCATTGATGACCACCATTTGAGCATGGCTTCCCCCACGATCCGGGTGACACGTGAATGCTTTCGCGCGGTAGGCACGCTTCACATCGTTCAGGGTGACCGGAGGCACAAGAGAGAGGATACGAAAGGCCTCTTGAGAGGTACGTGGCAACTTCACCTCTTCGCGCTTCTCTTCACGCCTTGGCTGCTGGTTCTGTTGCTTTGTCTGTTGTCCTGTCTCCTGCTTCTGCTTCGACTGTGCCGCTCGGTTTCTTGCCTCCTTGCGTTGCTGCTCATAGCGTTGCCAGTGCTCCCGTTCCATCTCATCTCGCACCGCCTGGTAATTGCTGAAGAGATGCCCGACTTTGCCGAGCGCACCATACGCGACCCACCAGCCTCCCTTTTCAAAGGCTTCCGGGTCCCAATAGCGCTCAGTCAAGTCGAGGAGAGCTTTGAACTCCTCCAACACGGCATGAAACGCTTCCGTATTTGGAGTCCGCCAGCGCACATGCCAGCCAGAGTCAGCAAATCGAAGAATCAGCATTACAGATTGAGATTGCATAGCATTCCACTCTTTCCTCCTTTTTTGAGATTGGTTCGAAGGCTGAGACGTGCTTGTCGATGACGAGGAAGCAGACCATCTGGAGAAAGCACTCTCAGGGGCATGCATGTTCTCCGCGCGCGGCTGATTTGTCGAGGAAGAGGTGTTCCCGGTAAAAGCCGTTCCCTCAGAATACGTTTGCTGCCTCGAGAAAGCGGGACCCTCCGATGGGGCCTTTCCAGAAGACGTCTGTTGCTTCGAGAAAGTGGGACCCTCCGATGAGGCCTTTCCACCAAAGGAAGCCGTCCCAGAGGGAGGTGAGCTTGAAGCTGTAGAAGCGCTCCCGAAAGGGGGCGGCGAAGCCGCCGCAGGGGAGGTTCTGGGATATCCAGGAGGTGCCAGGCGCATAAGCCGGTCAATGCGCTCAGCGGCATAGGGATATTCCCGCAGCAACACATTTTTGCGCTGCTCGCGTGGACGAATAACCTGATCGAGCGCCTGGATCAGTTCAAAGCGCTGCCCTAAGCGCGCGGCGAAGAGATCCCCCGCATACACACGATCTCGCCAATGCTTCTTCCAGCACAGCACTGTCAAAACGGGACCAATCCCTACGGGAAGCCCTAGCACGGCCCCTAATGGCGCCACAAAGAGCTCCCCCGGAGGCAAACAGTCAAGCACCACCCGCAACCAGACATCTCCGCTGTTGTAAGCGAAAAGCTGCTGCGCCAGCAATGGCTTGAGGCTGCGGTGTGTAAAGAGTCCCTCCCCGATAATCAAGCGCGACCCGAGAAAAAAGAGCGTGAGATCATAGCCTGGCAGATAGTCGAACGAGCGTGGCCAGGTGAGGCGGGAAACAGGCCTCAACCCGCTCGCCGGGGACGCAGCCGCCAGATCCTGGTAGATCTGATCAACAACGGTGATTTCACGCTGCCCTGGGCGCCCCATCTTGAGTCGCTTCTTCGCGATACTCTTCACATGCCCGTATACTGCCGCCATATGGATGAGACTATACAAAGCGACCCAGGCCCAGCCGAGAAACACACTTGTGACATGGATATGATAGCGCTGCAGTCCAGGGAACATTCCGAGCGCGTCATTGAGCAGACCCGCCAGTCCTGCCTGCACATGAGAGCCATAATAATAACTCCAGGCAGCTCCTGCAAGCTCCAAGACGACCGTCACCACGAGC
>WNGL01009455.1_pt1 | contig 18883 bp, 19 predicted proteins | sample 5400591 | NCBI WGS metagenome assembly WNGL01 (sample SAMN13153377, study PRJNA577476) | soil metagenome | isolation source: 80 cm soil or saprolite under Garry oak tree replicate 1 | place: USA:California | collected 2016-06-15 | reverse complement strand
GGTGCGGCCTTCCGTGGCGCCCCTCGATTCCCATGTGGACCGGGATGGCTGCCGCTACAGCTGTCGTGGCCGTGCAGGGCGGGGGCTCGTCCCCCCGTCCGTCACGGTGCTCCTCGCAGGAACGGTAGGTGAAGCATGGCCGCTGGAGTCCCGCTCGTCGCAAGGCTCGCCGCTCGCCGCGCTCGGACGCGCGCGGGGATCGACGCCAGCATCGTGGGCGCCGTCACCGATGCCGAGCTCGGTCGAATCGAAGGGATCCTCTTGCGCGCGCACGACCGCGCAGGGGTTCCTTACGGAGCCCCGCTGCCCGACGGCTTCATCGACCCGGACGAGCGAGCTCGGATCGACGAGATCCTGAGCGCTGCGCGGCGGCGCTCAGGCCCGCCCGTGCCCCGGCTCGCGTGACCTCACCTCATCGCGGCGCCCTTCCGCCTCTTGCCACCCTTCACGACCTCGACCTGGCCATCCGGGAAGATGAGCTCCGCCCGATCCGCGTAGAACAGCTTGCTGCGGGCCTCGATGGGCAAGAGCTCCTCGTACTTGGGAAATCGCTCGGAGACCGTCACGTCGTACTCGACGACTTCCCGGTCGGCCTTGCCCATCGAGATCATGTGAGCCGACGAGTGGAGGACGAACCGGGCATGCACCGCTTCCATGGGTACTCCGCTTCGACGAGCGCGAGCCCCCCGGCCAGGCCGTCGTGCCTGTCTGCTTAAGCAGGAAGCGCCCGGTCGGCACGCCACGGGTGGGGCCAGGCGCAGAAGCGCAGCGCCGCCAGCCGGTCGGAGGCTAGCCCATCGACGCGGACATCCGCCTCGCCGCCTCCACGATGTGGCGGGCGCTGATGCCGGCTGCATCGAGCAGCTGCTGAGGCGTCCCCGATCCGGGCATGCCCTTGACGGCCAGTCGCGTGATCGACGGTGGATCGGGCCGCCCCGCGAACACCTCGCAGACCGCGTCGCCGAGGCCACCTTGTGGCCAGTGATCCTCGACGACGACCAGACGGCCGGCGCACTCGCGCGCGCACGCCTCGACGGTCGCCGTGTCGATGGGCTTCACCGAGTAGAGGTCGACGACGCGCACCGGGACGCCCTCGTCCCGAAGCAGCTCGTGCGCCGCGAGCGCTTCGTGGAGCGTGATGCCGGCGGCGAGCACGGCCGCGGCGTCGCGCGGAGACCGGCGCAGCACCTTGCTGCCTCCGATGGTGAACTGCTCGTCACTCCCGTAGAGGACCGGCGTCTTCTCGCGGGTCGTCCGCAGGTACGTGATCCCCTCACGATTCGCCATCTGCCGCGTCAGCTCGGCGGCCGCGGTGGCGCAGGACGGGTACAGCACGGTGCTGCCGTGTACGGCGCGCATCATCGCGAGGTCCTCGAGCGCCATCTGCGAAGGTCCGTCTTCGCCGATCGACACGCCCGCGTGAGAGCCCACCAGGCCCAGGTTGGCGCGAGAGATCGCTGCCATGCGGATCTGGTCGTACGCGCGGGTGAAGAACGCGGCGAAGGTGACCGCGAAGGGCCGGAGCCCGAGCACCTGCATGCCCACCGCGGCGCTGACGAGCTGCTGCTCCGCGATGTAGATCTCGAAGAAGCGCGCGGGGTCCACCTTCCGGAGCCTGTCGGAGAAGGTGGAGTTGCTCACCTCTCCGTCCAGGGCGACCACGTCTCGGCGCGCCGCCCCGAGCGCCTTCAGCGCGTCGCCGAAGGCCTCGCGCGTGGCCACCTTGGCGCCGACCTCGTAGCGCGGCGGGGCGAAGGCGCCGTCCTGAGCGGCGCGCGGCGGTGAGGCCGCCCGTGGCTTTCTCGGCTCGACCGTGAGGTCGCAGCCGGGGTTCCCGAGCTCCGCCAGCGCCTGCTTCGCCTCCGCCTGGGACAGCGCCTTGCCGTGCCACCCCTCCTTGTCCTCCAGGAAGGAGACCCCCGCGCCCTTCTTCGTGCGCGCCACGAGGCAGGTCGGCCGCGCCGAGCGTTCGGCCTCCTGGTAGGCGCGATGGATGGCAGCTCGATCGTGACCGTCCAGGAGCAGGGCGTGCCAGCCGAAGGCCCGCGCCCGCGAGGCATACTGCTCGCCGTCCCACTCCACCATCGTGGGGCCGCGCTGCCCGAGGCGGTTCATGTCGACGATCGCGATGAGCTGGTTCAGACCGTAGAAGCCCGCCAGCTCGAGCGCCTCGTGCACGCTCCCCTCGGCCATCTCGCTGTCTCCGAGGAGGACCCAGCAGCGGAGGTCGAGACCCAGCAGGCGCGCGGCGAGGGCCATCCCGACCGCCGCCGCGAGCCCCTGTCCCAGCGAACCCGTCGCGACGTCCACCCAGGGCAGGATGGGCGTCGGATGCCCCTGGAGGCGGCTGCCGAGCTTGCGGAGCGAGAGCAGCTCGTCGTCGGCCAAGGCGCCCGCCGCCTTGAACATGGCGTAGAGGAGCGGCGCCGCGTGGCCCTTCGAGAAGATCAACCGATCGTTGTCGGGGCTGCGCGGCGTCCTCCAGTCGTAGTGGAGGTGATCGGCCAGCAAGACGGCCATGAGATCCGCCGCCGACATGCTGGAGGTGGGATGCCCGGAGCCCGCCGCGGTCGTGGCGCGGATGCTGTCGGCGCGGAGCTGCGTCGCGAGCGGGCGCCATCTGTCGGGAGTGGTCACTTCCCTGACGGTAGTGCCCGCGCTCGCAGGACGCATGCTGGCGCCCGCCTGCCGACCGGCCGGACCCTCGCCCCGCGGACCCCGGGCTGACAGTCCGCCCCTCCGTCGCCTGGCCCGGACCGGATCCGTTCGCCGTCGCTGGTTACTATCTCCCTGGATCCGGGGGGAGAATCCCATGGCAAATCGATTGAGGGAGCTGGCCCGTCAAGGCCAGAGCGTCTGGTACGACAGCCTGCGACGGCGGACCCTCGTCTCGGGGGAGCTGGCGCGATTCATCGAGGAGGACGGCCTCACGGGCCTCACCACCAACCCCGCCATCTACGAGAAGGCGATCGCCGGCAGCAACGACTACGACGCGGAGCTGGCGACGCTCCTGCCGCGGCAGGATCTCGACGCCAAGGGCATCTACGAGCAGCTCGCCTTCCACGACATCCAGGCGGCCGCCGACCTCCTGCGCCCCGTCTACGAGCGCACCGCGCGCCGCGACGGGTACGTGAGCCTGGAGGTCTCTCCGAGCGTGGCCCGCGACGCGAGCGCGTCGCTCGCCGAGGCGCGGCGCCTGTGGCGCGCGCTCGGCCGCGAGAACGTGTTGATCAAGGTCCCGGGGACTCCGGAGGCGATCCCCGCCATCCGGCAGCTCCTCTCGGAGGGCGTCAACGTCAACGTGACGCTGCTGTTCTCGCGAGAGAACTACGCCCGCGTCGCCGGGGCCCACCTCGCGGCGCTGAACGACCGGGCGGCGCGACGCGAGGACCTGTCGCGACTGGCGAGCGTGGCGAGCTTCTTCGTCTCGCGCGTCGACAGCGTCGTGGACGAGCTGCTCGAGGAGCTGTGCGCCAGCAGCCCGTCGCAGGAGATCCAGGAGCGCGCCGAGGCGCTGCGGGGAACCGTGGCCATCGCCAACGCGAAGCTGGCGTACCAGGACTGGCGAGAGCTCACCGCCTCGCCAGAGTGGGCGGGGCTGAGCGCGCGCGGCGCGCGGCCGCAGCGGCTGCTCTGGGCGAGCACCAGCACCAAGAACCCGCAGTACCGGGACGTCAAGTACGTGGAGGAGCTCATCGGCCCGGAGACGGTGGACACCATGCCGCCCGCGACCTTCGAGGCCTTCCGCGATCACGGTCGCGTGCGCCCGACGCTCGAGGCCGACATCGAGGGGGCGCGCCGAACGATGGCGGAGCTGGCCGACCTCGGCATCAGCATCGACGACGTCACCGACCGGCTGCTGGCGCAGGGCCTGCGCCTCTTCGCGGAGCCGTTCACCAAGCTCCTCGGCGTCATCGAGGCCCGGCGTGAGGCGGAAGCGGGCGCCGGTGCGCCGGGGGCGTAGCGCTACGTTCGAGGAGGCGGCGCGCACGGCTTTACACCGGCAGGTGTCACTGTCTCCGCGCTGGCGGTGGAGCAGCGGACCCGCTCTCGCTGAGCGGCGCCTGCCCCCGCTCGCCCCGGCTTCGGCGCCGGTGCTATCGTGAGCTCGTGCCGATCGATCCCGACGTCCAGCACCAGCTCCGGCGCGTCCTCGCCTCGCTCGAGATGCTGCTGCCGAAGCCGGTGCCGCGGATCGCATGGGCAGGCTGCCACGCCGCCAACTGGCGGCGGAGCTCGCTCGCCGGCTATCTGGAGCCCGTCTCGAGCATCGAGGGTATCCAGCTCTCCGATCTGCTCGGGATCGACGAGCAGAAGCGGGTGGTGCAGGGCAACACGCTCCAGTTCCTGGCCGGTTATCCCGCCAACAATGTCCTGCTGTGGGGGACGCGCGGCACCGGCAAGTCGTCCCTGGTGCGCGCGCTCCTCCGGGCCCACGCACCCGATGGCCTGCGCATCATCCAGGTGGACAAGGACGACCTGGTGAGCCTGCCGTCGATCGTCGACGCGATCCGCGAGGAGCCGTACCGCTTCATCATCTTCTCGGACGACGTCTCGTTCGAGGTCGGCGAGTCGAGCTACAAGATGCTGAAGAGCGCACTGGACGGGTCCGTGTACGCGCCGCCGGAGAACACGCTCATCTACGTCACCTCCAACCGGCGCCACATGCTCCCCGAGTTCGAGACGGACAACCTGGGCGCGATGCTCGTCAGGAACGAGATCCACCACGGCGAGGCGGCGGAGGAGAAGATCTCGCTCTCCGGGCGCTTCGGCCTGTGGGTGCCCTTCCACGCCTTCTCGCAGGAGCAGTACCTGGCGGTGGTGCGGCAATGGATGGCGAAGCTGAGTGACAAGATGGGCGCGGCGCTCGAATGGACGCGGCAAGCGGAGGAAGCGGCCATCGCCTGGTCCCACCAGAAGGGCGACCGCAGCGGCCGCATCGCTTACCAGTTCGCGAGCCACTGGGTCGGCGACAGCCTCCTCCGCGATCGACGCTGACCCTTCGCCCTCCTCGCCGGGGGCCCGCGCGCGCCGCGGCCCATGGCCGCAGCAACGTCCCTTGGTTCCCCACCCACCGCGATTTCGGTGGCACCGGCATTTGGGTGCGGCCGTTGAAGGACAAAACTCTTGTCTGGCTGCGGTTTCGCGCGCGTCGGTGCCGGGCACGCCCCCTGCAACTGACCTCGGTCAAGGAGACAACACCCATGCTCTCGTACGACCGCACCGCCACCGTCGCCCAGATCGTCACCTCGCACGCCGTCGCGGCGCGGGTCTTCCAGAAGCACGGCATCGACTACTGCTGTCACGGGGACGTGTCCGTTCCGAGCGCGTGCGCCGAGCGACAGCTCGATCCGGAGGCGCTCTTCGCCGAGCTGGATGCGCTCGTCCCGACCGGCGCGGATGCCGCCGACGCGGACCCGCGCACGCTCTCCACCGCCGCGCTCATCGCCCGCATCATCGACCGCCACCACGAGTACCTGCGCCGGGCGCTCCCCTACGTCGCCCCCATCGCCGCCAAGGTCGCGAAGGTGCATGGCGGGCACGACCCTCGGCTCGTCGAGGTCCACGCCGCGTTCACGGCCCTCGCCGACGCCCTCGGGCCGCACCTCGACGAGGAGGAGGCAGTCCTCTTCCCGGCGCTCATGGCGCGCCGGCCCGACGCCGCGCTCGTGCAGCGCGAGGTGGAGCGGATGATGGTCGACCACCTGGCGGTCGGCGATCTGCTCGCCCGGATCCGAACGCTCTCCGACGACTTCACCACGCCGGAGTGGGGCTGCAACACCTACCGCGTCCTCATGGCGGAGCTGAACGCGCTCGAGGCGGACATCCTCCGGCACGTCCACCTCGAGAACCACGTGCTCGTGCCGCGCTTCACGGGCCAGGGGGCGCGCGCGTAGCCCGCCGGGCGTACCGCACCGGGGGCCCCCCTCCCCCACCCCAAGGAATCGCTCGCAGAATGCTGTCCAGGCGGTAAAGGGAGGTCGTCCCCCACCTTTGCCTGACCAGGAGAGCGAGCCATGGTCCGCCCCGACATCCTCCAGAAGTTCCCCCAGCTGTTCGGCAAGAAGCAGGTGAACGGCCGGCAGGTCGACGTCGACGAGACGATCACCACCCTCACCCGCGAGCTCCGGCCCGCCATCGCCACCGCCCTGACCGCGCGCCGCGAGCTGCTCGCGTCGAAGGCTTCGGTGACGGAGAAGTACGCCTGGCAGGATTGGGAGGCGACCTTCGAGGACCCGGTGAGCGGCAAGCCGTGGACCTTCCGCCAGATCGTGCAGGGCCTCGCCGACAACTTCCAGGGCAAGGAGACCCCCTGGCGCTGGCGCCTCAACGACGAGACGCCCATCCCCGAGCACGTCCACCCGTCGCGGAACCCGGGCCTCGAGCTGACCGGGCCGTGGCACCCGCTCGACATGGCGTTCAACGCGCTCAACAGCCCCGCGCCCATGAACATGCCGGACTTCGAGGACGCCTCGCCGCCGCACTTCCAGCCGGACGGCACGCCCTCGACCGAGCCCATCGGCATCTTCGCGGCGATGCAGAACGCGAAGGAGATCCACGAGGGCACCTGGAACGACCGCCCGTACGAGGTCACGAAGAAGGGCAAGAAGCGGTCGTACCGGATCTCCACCCCGCCGGCGAAGTGGCCGACGCGCCTGGCGCGCCCGCCCAGCATTCACCTCACGTACGACCACGTCACCGTCGACGGGAAGCCGGCGCCCGGCCTCGTCGTGATCACCACGTTGTGGGCATTCAACAACTACGACGCGCTCGTCCGCGCCGGCAGCGGCGCCTACTTCTACATCCCGAAGCTGCAGACGCCGCAGGAGGCCCTCATCGTCGAGCGGCTCCTCGCGCGCCTGGAAGGCCTGATGGGCGTCGCGGCCGGCACCATGAAGGTGAAGATGCTGTACGAGGAGGGGAACGCCGGCCGCCAGCTCCCCGGGATCATGTGGGTGCTGCGGCGGCGGCTCCTGGGCACGAACGTCGGCCGCTGGGACTACCTCGGCAGCCTCATCGAGATGTGGAAGGACGACCCGCGCGGCGTCTTCCCCGATCCGCAGGCGATCGGGATGGCGACGCCCAACATGATCGCCTACCAGCGCTACAACGCGCTCCTCATGCTCATGGGCGGCTTGAAGCAGGGCGAGCTCACGAACGGCGCGCCGATCGGCGGGATGGCGGCCGTGATGATCTACCAGGCCGGCGATCCCTACGGCCGCGCCCGCTACAACCCGCTCGCGCTCCGCGCCATGGCCATCGACAAGCTGCGAGAGCGGGTGCTCGGCCTCATGTTCGTCCCCGACGCGCCGCTCGCGGCGGGGCAACGGCCGACGCTGGCGGACCTCCTCGCCGGGCGGGTGAAGGGGAAGCTCTACGACGCTTACCGGCAGAGCTGGGTGGCGAGCCCCGAGCCGGAGTACGTCGCGGCCGGCAACGCGCCCCTGCAGGCGCCGCTCGAGCAGCTGCAGGCCATCCTGGACGCGCCGCGCGCGACCACCGACGTGAAGGGCAAGGCCGTCCCCAAGGTGACGAGCGGCCTCAGCGACGCCGAGCGGTCGCTCTTCCAGTCGCGTGCCGCAGGGCGACGTCACCATCGAGCACATCCAGCACTCCTTCTACATGGCGGCGAACTACGGCTTCCAGATCCTGAACGGCAACTTCGCCGCCGCCATCGACGACTACGAGCTGAAGCTGCGCTTCATGAACGACCTCGCCACCTACCGCATCAACGTCTCATGGCTGTGGGCGCTCGCGCGGCACCAGGCGACCATCACCAAGGACGGTCAGTTCCAGCGGCAAGCGCTCACCGAGGACGGCGTCGTCCTCGGCGCGGACGCCGAGCCGGTGAAGGCCGGGACCCGCTTCACCCGGGAGCTCTTCCAGAAGGTGTGGAGCTACCACGACGAGTGGACGAGCGCCTTCTTCGCCGAGCTCGACCGACGCGGCGATCCGGGCCGCTTCGACCGCGCCAAGTCGCCCGTCATCATGGAGCTCCTGCGCCGGCAGCTCCTCTCGCCGCGCTACATCCAGCACAGCGCCCGGGTGCTCTTCGTGGTCGGGCAGGCGAGCGCCTCCGAGCGGGCGCAGATCCTGGACGCGGTCTTCGACCTCGACCGGGCCGAGATCGCGAAGCGCGTCAAGGCCGGGGCGATGAGCCAGGCCGCCCTGAGCGCGCACGACTACGTGAACGACGTGTTCGCGTGACGAGCCGGGTGCCGTCGGCGCGGGGTGCGGTCTCCGGCGGGGTGCGGTATATGGCTCCCCCATGAAGACACTCACCGAGCTCAGCGGCACCCTGGTCCGGATGGCGGCGCGGGCCATCCAGGAAGCGAAGCGTTCACTGCCTACCGAGGAGCCGCCTGCGGCCGCGCCCGCCGAGGCTGCGCCGGCGGAGGCCGCACCGGCCGACGCGACGGCGTCCGAGGCCGCACCCGCCGCCCCAGCCGAGGGGGCACCGGCCGAGGCGAGCGCCGAGGGCGGCGCCCCGGCCAAGCGCGCCTCCCCGCGCGCGAAGCCACGCGAAGAGGTGGAAGAGTCCGAGGCCGTGAAGGCGGCGCTCGACGCCGCAGTCGGCGCCGCGACGGGCCTCTCCGGCGACCGGCTGGCGCGGCTCCGCGACGCCGTGAAGGCGTCCGGCCCCCGCACCGACGACGTGCGCCTCGTGCGCGTCTTCGGAATGGAGGAGCCGGTGGCGGGCGCGAAGACGATCGGTGAATTCCAGTACCTCGTGGACCACTCGCCGGCGAGCATGACCCAGACCCAGGCCGCGAAGAAGGAGCGCGGAGGGCGCGGCGGGGGCGGACCCGGCGGAGGCGGAGGCCGACCGGGCGGCGGAGGCAAGGGCGCGCCCACCAGCGGTGGCTTCTCGATGGACTCGCTCCGCGACGACCGCAAGGGCAGCCGCGGCGGCGGGAAGCCGGGCGGCGGCGGGCGCAGCGGGGGCGGCCGTCCCAAGTAGCACCGCGTTGACCGGCATCGGCGGGGGATCACCCACCGGCTTCGCCGGCGGGTACCCGCCCGCCCGACTTCAGGTGTAGGGCGGGGGCTTGTCCCCCGCCGCCTTCCTGCGCAGCGAGGAAGGCTCATGCTGTCCCTCGTCCACGGAGGTGATCCATGTCCGGTGTCCCCATGACGGTCGAGCTGCGCGGGCTCGGCGGTACCCTGTCCCACGGTCCGTCCGGGACCCGCATCGAGACGCAGCCCCCGAAGGACAACGGAGGCACGGGCGCCGCCTTCTCGCCCACCGACCTCGTCGGCGCGGCGCTCGCCTCCTGCGCGCTCACCACGATGGCGCTCGTGGCGCAGCGCGAGGGGCTCGCCTTCGGGGACGCCCGCGCCTCCGTCGAGAAGCGGATGACCTCCGCACCGCGCCGCATCGGCGAGCTCGTCCTCGTCATCGACATGCCGCGCGAGGTCCGCCCCGAGCAGCGCGCCCGCCTGGAGGAGGTGGCGCGCGGCTGTCCGGTCATGCGGAGCCTCCACCCGGACGTCCAGGTGCCGCTCGAGTTCCGCTACCCCGGCGAGCGCGCCTCGACCTGAAGGCCTGCGCCCGTTGGCCCGCTGGCTCGTCTACATCCTGCGCTGCCGGGACGGCACCCTCTACACCGGCGCCACGAACGACCTCGTCCGGCGGCTCGCTCGCCACGCCGCCGGGAAGGGCGCCCGCTACACCCGGTCGCGCCTGCCCATCGAGCTCGTCTACTCCCGGACGGCGCGCGGGAAGGGAGCCGCCCTCAGCGCGGAGGCGGGCCTGAAGCGGCTGTCCCGGAGGGAGAAGCTGGCGGTGGTAGCAGGCGCCACGCGCCCTGCGCGCTCGCGACCGGCCCGCGGCGGCGCCTCCCGCCAGCGCGGGACGGCCGCCCGATTGCGCGCTGTCAGCCCATCGGGCTAGCGTGGGCTCGACCACGCCACGGTCGGACTTCCATTCTTGCGCCCCCCGGCCTCACGTGGCCCCGGGGCGACGACATCGTGACCGCTCCCAGGCTGCAGCTCCGGCACATCACGAAACGCTACGGGCCCGTCGTCGCGAACGACGACGTGGCGCTCACCGTGCAGCCGGGGGAGATCCACTCGATCCTGGGCGAGAACGGCGCCGGCAAGTCCACGCTGATGAAGGTCATCTACGGCGCGGCGCGCCCGGACGCGGGCGAGATCCAGTGGAACGGAACGCCGGTCCACATCCGCACGCCTCACGAGGCGCGCGCGCTCGGCATCGCGATGGTGTTCCAGCACTTCTCGCTCTTCGAGACGCTGACCGTCGCCGAGAACGTCTGGCTCGGCCTCTCCCGCAAGGTGAAGCTGCAAGCGGTCATCGACGGCATCCGCGCCAAGGCAGCCGAGTACGGGCTGGAGCTCGATCCGCGGCGGCCGGTCCACACGCTCTCGGTGGGCGAGCGCCAGCGGGTGGAGATCGTGCGGGCGCTCCTGGCCGAGCCGCAGCTCCTCATCCTCGACGAGCCGACCTCGGTCCTGACGCCGCAGGCGGTCGACAAGCTGTTCGTGACGCTCCGGCAGCTCGCCGCGACCGGCTGCTCGATCCTCTACATCAGCCACAAGCTCGACGAGATCCGGGCCCTCTGCCACCAGTGCACCGTGCTCCGGGGCGGCCGGGTCACGGGCAACTGCGACCCCACCCGGGAGACGACCGCCAGCCTGTCGCGCCTGATGATCGGCGCCGATCCGCCGAAGCTCTTCCGCCTGCCGCCGAAGCTCGGCGCCCTCGCGCTGCACGTCAGGGAGCTGACCCTCCCGCCGCACGCTCGGTTCGGAGTGCCGCTCGACGGGATCTCGCTGGACGTGCGCGAGGGAGAGATCGCCGGCATCGCGGGCGTGTCCGGCAATGGCCAGCAGGAGCTCCTGGCAGCCCTCTCCGGCGAGGACCCCCGCGCTCAGTCCGAGGCCGTGCAGCTGTTCGGCCGATCGATCGGGGGGATGCGCGCCGGCCCGCGCCGGCGCCTCGGCCTCCACTTCGTCCCGGAGGAGCGGCTCGGCCGAGGGGCGGTGCCGCTCCTCTCGCTCGCGCACAACCTGCTGCTCACCCGCCGCGAGTCGCTGCGGACGCTGGGCTGGATCGACCGGCGCGCCCTGCGGCAGCAGGCGCTGGGCATCATGGATCGCTTCCGGGTCAAGGCCTCCGGACCGACCGCCACCGCCAAGAGCCTCTCGGGCGGGAACCTCCAGAAGTACATCGTCGGCCGCGAGATCGACGCCGTGCCCAAGGTGCTCATCCTCTCGCAGCCGACCTGGGGGGTGGACGTCGGCGCCGCGGCGCAGATCCGGACCGAGCTCCTGACCCTGCGCAACGCGGGCTGCGCCGTGCTCGTCGTCTCGGAGGAGCTGGACGAGCTGTTCGCGGTGGCCGACCGGCTTTACGTCATGGCGAAGGGGCGGCTCTCCCCGTCCGTGCCGACCTCGGAGGCGACCGTGGAGCAGGTCGGGGTCTGGATGAGCGGGCTGTGGTCGAGCGCGCCGGCCGAGGCAGCCCCGGCGACGACGGGGGACTCGCGATGATCCGGCTCGAGGCGCGCACCTCGCCGTCGCCGTGGATGGCGGTGCTCTCGCCCCTCGTCGCGCTCCTCATCACCATCCTGGCGGGAGGGATCCTGTTCCTCGCGCTGGGCAAGAACCCGGGCAGCGCGCTCTCGGTGTTCCTGCTGGAGCCCTTCCACGGCGTGCGCGCCTTGACCGAGCTCGGGCTCAAATCCACCCCGCTCATCCTCTGCGCGGTGGGGCTCGCGCTGTGCTACCGCTCGAACGTCTGGAACATCGGCGCCGAGGGGCAGTTCCTGCTCGGCGCGATGACCGGCGGCGGGTTCGCGCTGTGGGTGACCGCCTCGAACATCGGGCTGTCCCGTTGGGCCTTCTTCCCGCTCGTCATCCTGGCTGGCGCGCTGGGCGGCGCAGCGTGGGCCGCCATCGTCGCCTTCCTTCGCGATCGCTTCAACGCCAACGAGATCCTCGTCAGCCTGATGCTCGTCTACATCGCCAACCTGCTCCTGAACTGGCTCGTCTTCGGGCCCTGGAAGGATCCCAAGGGCTTCAACTTCCCCCAGACGATGAGCTTCGCCTCCCAGACCGAGCTGCCGCGCATCGTGCGCGGCATGCGCCTGCACTGGGGGTTCGCGGTGGCGCTCGTGGCCGCGGTCGCGATGTGGCTGTTCGTCTTCCGGACGTACCGCGGCATGCAGCTCCAGATAGGCGGCCCCGCCCCGGCCGCGGCCCGCTACGCCGGGTTCTCGTCGCGGGTGGCGCTGTGGACGGCGCTCCTCGTCTCGGGAGGCCTGGCGGGCGTGGCGGGCGCGTTCGAGGTGGCGGGACCCATGGGGCAGCTCACCCCGTACGTCTCGAACGGCTATGGCTTCACCGCCATCATCGTCGCCTTCGTGGGGCGCCTGCATCCGCTCGGCTGCGTGCTGGGCAGCGTGCTGCTCTCCATGATCCTCATCGGCGGCGAGCTGGCGCAGTCGCGCGTCGGGCTGCCCTCCGCCGTCAGCGGCGTGTTCCAGGGCGTGCTGCTCCTCTCCTTGCTGGCCTGCGACACGCTCATCCACTACCGCCCGCGCTGGAGCTCCTCGCGATGAACGAGCTCGCCCTCCTCATCGCGGTCACGCTGAGCGCCGGGACCCCCCTCGCCATCGCGGGGATGGGCCTGCTCATCAACGAGCGCGTCGGGGTCCTGAACCTGGGCGCGGAGGGGATGATGCTGGTGGCGGCCGTCTCGGGCTTCGCCGTGGCCTTCCACAGCGGCAGCGCCTGGCTCGGGCTCGCGGCCGGGGCGCTCGGCGGGGCGGTGGTGGCGGGCATCTTCGGCTGGCTCGTCATCTGGCTCAACACGAACCAGTACGCGACCGGGCTGGCAGTGAGCCTCTTCGGCTCCGGCTTCTCCGCGTTCGTGGGCGTCGACTACGTGGGGCGGCAGCTCGTCGACCACGGCGCTCCGTCCATCCCGGTGCTGCGCGACCTGCCGTTCCTCGGCCCGGCCCTGTTCCAGCAGCACCCGATGGTCTACCTGGCCATGGCGCTCGCGCCGGCGACGGCGCTCTTCCTCTACCGGACCCGGTCCGGCCTCATCCTGCGCTCGATCGGCGAGGCCCCGCAGTCGGCCCACGCCCTCGGCTATCCCGTCCGGCTCATCCGGCTCGGCGCGGTCATGACCGGCGGCGCGCTCTGCGGCGTCTCGGGGGCGTACCTGTCCATCGTCTACACGCCGCTCTGGGTGGAGGGCATGGTGGCCGGCCGAGGCTGGATCGCGCTGGCGCTGACGGTCTTCGCGACCTGGCGACCCGCGCGCATCTTGCTCGGCGCCTACCTGTTCGGCGGCGCCACCATGCTGCAGCTCCACCTGCAGGCGCAGGGCGTGCAAATAGGGAGCCAGTTCATGACGATGCTGCCGTACGTCGCCACCATCCTCGTGCTGGTGATGATTTCCCGCAACGCCGGCTGGATCCGGCTCAACATGCCGGCCTCGCTCGGCAAGCCGTTCTTCCCCGGCTCCTAGAGTCGTCGATTGACGTAAGATCCGCGCCAGAGATCCTGGCCCAACAAAGGAGAGTCGCATCCATGCAGAAGCGTTCCCTCATCACGCCCCTCGCGCTCGGCGCCGTCGTCGCCCTGGCGAGCATCTCGGGTTGCAAGGACGAACCGCAGAAGCCCGCCACCCCTGCCCCGGCCGCCGCGGCGCCGGCGCCCGCCACCCCGGAGCCGCTCAAGGCAGCGTTCATCTACGTCGGCCCCGTCGGCGACGCCGGCTGGACCTTCGCGCACGACGAGGGCCGCAAGCAGGCCGTCGCCAAGTTCGGCGACAAGGTGAAGACCACCTTCGTCGAGAAGGTGCCGGAAGGGCCGGACGCCGAGCGCGTCATCCGCGACCTGGTGGCCCAGGGCAACAAGATGATCTTCGCCACCTCGTTCGGCTACATGGACGCGATGGTGAAGGTGGCGAAGGACCACCCCGACGTCTACTTCGAGCACGCCACCGGCTACCAGACCACGCCCAACCTGCGCGTCTACGAAGGCCGCTTCTACGAGGGCGCCTACCTGGCCGGCATCGTGGCCGGCAAGATGACGAAGAGCAACGTCCTCGGGTTCGTGGCGTCCTTCCCCATCCCCGAGGTGCTCCGCAACATCAACGCCTACACGCTCGGCGCGCAGAGCGTGAATCCGAAGGTGAAGACCAAGGTGGTCTGGGTGAACTCCTGGTTCGACCCGCCCAAGGAGACGGAGGCGGCGCAGTCGCTCATGAACGGTGGCGCCGACGTCCTGCTCCAGAACACCGACTCGACCGCCGTGCTGCAGGCCGCGGAGCGGGCCGGCAAGTACGCCTTCGGCTGGGACAGCGACATGAGCGCGTTCGCCCCGAAGAGCCACCTCGGCTCCTGCGTGCTGCACTGGGGCGTCTACTACGAGAAGGCTTTCCGCGACGCCCTCGAGAAGACCTGGAAGCCCGAGGTCACGAAGTGGGGCGTGAAGGATGGCATGACCGATTTCGTGAAGGTGGCCGCCTTCCTGCCGGAAGACGTGAAGAAGAAGGTCGACGAGGCCAAGGAGGGCCTGAAGAACGGCACCATCTCCGTGTTCAAGGGCCCGCTCGCCGACAACTCCGGCAAGGTGGTGCTGGCGAAGGACGCGGTCGCGGACGACAAGTGGCGCGGCGAGATCGCGTTCTACGTGAAGGGCGTCGAGGGCAAGGTCCCGTCGGGCAAGTGACGATCGGGTGAGCCGGGGGCCGGGCGGGTCGCGCAGCGCGACTCCCCCGGCCCTTGCCGTTCCACGCTCCGTTCGTGCTGAGCGTAGGCCGCACCGCGGCCGGAGTCGAAGCACGAAGGGCGCTAGCCTACGAGGCGCCGGCGACGAGCGCCTGCGCGAGCTCGACGTGCCGGCGCACCACGGGCTCGAGATCGAACGAGGTGAGGCGCCCCTGCCTGACCCGGACCTTCCCGTCGACGATCGTGTAAGCAGCGGCGGGGGACGCACAGAGCAGCAACGCGCCCACCGGATCGTGCACCGCACCACCGGCGAAGGCGACGCCCCCGAGGTCGTAGAGCGCGAGGTCCGCGCACATCCCGGGCGCGAGGTGCCCGATGTCCGGCCGGCCGAGGACCTGCGCCCCTCCGCGGGTGGCGAGCGTGAGCGCGTCGCGGACGGTCATGGCGGCTGGCCCGCGATCGCACCCGAAGGGCTCGAGCGCCAGGCCGACCCGTTGCAGGAGCATCGCCTGCCGCGCCTCGGCCACCATCTGCGCCCCGTCGTTGCTGGCGCTCCCGTCGACGCCCAGCCCCACCTTCACCCCCGCGTGGCGCAGGGCGAGCAGCGGGGCGATCCCGCTCGCGAGGCGCATGTTGCTCGATGGGCAGTGCGCGATGCCGGTCCCGGTCGCGGCGAAGCGCGCGATGCCCGGCGCGTCGAGCTTCACGCAGTGCGCGTGCCAGACGTCGGGACCCAGCCAGCCCAGCTCCTCGGCGTACTCGGCCGGGGTGCAGCCGAACTTCTCCCGCGTGTAGGCGACGTCGTGGTCGTTCTCGGCGAGGTGCGTGTGCAGCCGCACGCCGTGCGCGCGCGCCAGCCGCGCCGAGTCGCGCATCAGCTCCTGGCTCACCGAGAAGGGCGAGCAGGGAGCCACCGCGATCTGGAGCATCGAGCCGTGTCCGGCGTCGTGCCAGCGCCGGATGAGCCGCTCCGTCTCGCGCAGGACGTCGTCCTCGCGCTCCACCACCTCGTCCGGCGGGAGGCCACCCTTGCTCCGCCCGACGCTCATCGAACCGCGGGTGGCGGTGAAGCGCATCCCCGCCGCCTGCGCGCCCTCGATGCTGTCGTCGAGGCGGACGCCGTTCGGATAGATGTAGAGGTGGTCGCTCGTGGTCGTGCAACCCGACAGCAGGAGCTCGGCCATCGCCACCTGCGTCGCCACCCGGATCATCTCCGGGGTGAGCCGCGCCCAGATGGGATAGAGCCCGGACAGCCAGGAGAACAGCTCGGCGTCCTGCACCGCCCGCACGGCGCGGGTCAGCGACTGGCACATGTGGTGATGCGTGTTGACGAGGCCGGGCAGGACGAGGTGGCCGCGCGCGTCGACCACCTCGTCGGCGGTCCGGGGCAGCTCCGCGGCCGGGCCGATCGCCTCGATCACGTTCCCGCGGACGAAGAGCGAGGTGTCGCGGAGCTCGCGCCGCGCGTCGTCGAAGGTCGCGACGAGGGCGGCGTCGCGGATGAGGAGCGTCGAGGGGGTCACGGGGTCGCGCGGTCTGTGGGAGGGCGTGTGGTAGCTTCCGCGGATACTAGCATCCAAGCCGCCGCCGTTCCGGGGCGCTGGAGTGGCACTGCATGAGGCTCGACGTCCCACCGCAACGCCTGGCCGACTTCCTGCGCGGCATGCCCAAGGCGGAGCTGCACCTGCACATCGAGGGATCGCTCGAGCCGGAGCTCAGCTTCGCGCTCGCGACCCGCAACGGGGTCGACCTCGGCTACCCGAGCGTCGAGGCGCTCCGCGCCGCCTATTCCTTCACCGACCTCCAGTCGTTCCTCGACCTCTACTACGCCGGTGCGAGCGTGCTCCGCACCGAGCAGGACTTCTTCGACCTCGCCTGGGCCTACCTGACGCAGGCCGCGCGGCAACACGTCGTGCGGGCCGAGATCTTCTTCGATCCGCAGACCCACACCGCGCGCGGCGTCGCGTTCGAGACGGTCATGGCCGGCCTCTCGCGCGCCTGCGAGGAGGCGCGCGCGCTGGGCGTGAGCGCCGAGCTCATCCTGTGCTTCCTGCGCCACCTCGGGGAGCGGGCGGCCTTCGAGACGCTCGAGGCGGCCCTGCCCTACCGCGACCGCATCCTGGGAGTGGGGCTCGACTCCAGCGAGCGCGGCCATCCGCCCGAGCTGTTCCAGCGCGTCTTCGCCCGCTGCCGCGAGCTGGGCCTTCGGCTCGTGGCGCACGCCGGTGAGGAGGGGCCGGCCTCCTACGTCCGGAGCGCGCTCGACGCCCTGCGGGTCGAGCGCGTCGACCACGGGGTGCGCTGCCTGGAGGACCCGTCCCTCGTCGCGCGCCTCGCCGAGGAGCGCATCCCGCTCACCGTGTGCCCGCTCTCGAACGTGCGGCTCCGCGTCTTCGACCGCATGCAGGACCACGTCCTCGGGCGGATGCTCGAGGCCGGGCTCGCCGTCACCGTCAACTCGGACGACCCTGCCTACTTCGGCGGCGACGTGAACACGAACCTGACCGAGGCCTTCGCGGCCCTCGGGCTCGACGCCGGCGCGGCCCTGCAGGTCGCGAGGAACAGCCTGGAGGCCGCCTTCATGGAGCCGGCCGCGCGGCGCCGGCTCGTCGAGGACCTCGACGCCTACGCCTCCACCTTCGATCGCGCGAGCTGACCTTGACCACCCCCGCCACCCCGCCCCCCGCCGACCACCCGGCCTTCCTGCGGCGATCGTTCGACGTCGCGCGGCGCGCGCGCGAGCACGGCAACCACCCCTTCGGCGCCCTCCTCGTCGGGCCCGACGGCGCGGTCCTCCTCGAGTGCGAGAACGGCTACCTGCCCGCTCGCGACATGACCGCCCACGCCGAGCGGCTCCTCGCCACCGAGGCCTCGCGCAAGTTCGGGCCGGAGCTCCTCGCCGGCTGCACCCTCTACAGCTCGGCCGAGCCCTGTGCGATGTGCGCCGCCGCGGCGTACTGGGCGGGCATCGGCCGGGTCGTCTACGCACTGAGCGAGCGCCGGCTGAAGGAGCTGATCGGCGCGCACCCCGAGAACCCGACCCTCGATCTGCCGTGCCGCACCGTCTTCGCGGCCGGGCAGCGGCGAGTCGAGGTGGTGGGACCGCTCCTCGAGGACGAGGGGGCCGCGCTCCACGAAGGTGTCTGGCGGCGTTCACCCTGAGCGCAGCGCGCACCCACGATCTCGTCAGGAAAGGAACCACCGATGCCGAGCGACCCCAAGGCCACCGACGAGCGCGCCCAGCACGCGGCCACCGCGGCCGACGCGAACCCGTACAAGGACGAGATCGTCATCTCCTGGCCGGAGCTGCACCGTGACGCGCGCTACCTCTCGCACGTCCTGCACGACCTCGGCGAGTGGAAGGGGATCATCGCCATCACCCGCGGCGGGCTCGTCCCGGCGGCGCTGGTGGCGCGCGAGCTCGACGTCCGCCTCATCGATACGGTCTGCGTGGTGAGCTACGGCTCGGGCGAAGCCGGCGGCGCGGAGACGCGGCAGGGGGAGCTGCGCTGGCTCAAGACGGTCGAGGGCGACGGCGACGGCTGGCTCCTCATCGACGACCTCGTCGACACCGGCCGCACCGCCAAGGCGGTCCGCGAGCTCTTGCCCAAGGCCCACTTCGCCGCGCTGTACGCGAAGCCCCTCGGCCGGCCGATCGTCGACACGTTCGTGAAGGAGTTCAAGCAGGAGAAGTGGATCTACTTCCCATGGGACATCGACTATCAGTTCGTGTCGCCGATCAAGACCCGGCGGCCGTTGCGCTGAGCGGGTCCAGAGCCCCTCTCCCGCGGCGGGGGATGAACCCGCACCTGACGTTGCGACACGAAGCTGCGGCGGGGGATGAACCCCCGCCCTACGCTCGTGTAGGGCGGGGGCTTGTCCCCCGCCGCCGGGAGGGCACACCGTGAGCGAGCAAGCGGAGGTCCTGGGGCGGCTGGCGGCGTGGGCGGACGGCGGGGTCGGGGTGGCGCTGGCGTCGGTCATGGAGACGTGGGGCTCGGCGCCGCGCAGGCCGGGGAGCCTCCTCGCCGTGAATGCGCGCTCGGAGTTCGCCGGATCGGTCTCGGGTGGCTGCGTCGAGGCCGCCGTCATCGAGGCTTCGCTCCAGGTCATCGCCGACGGGCGGCCGCGCATCCTCGACTACCGCGTCACGAACGAGCGGGCATGGGAGGTCG
>WNGL01011981.1_pt1 | contig 18885 bp, 13 predicted proteins | sample 5400591 | NCBI WGS metagenome assembly WNGL01 (sample SAMN13153377, study PRJNA577476) | soil metagenome | isolation source: 80 cm soil or saprolite under Garry oak tree replicate 1 | place: USA:California | collected 2016-06-15 | reverse complement strand
AGCGTGGACGACGTGCTGCGCGAGGCGGACTTCGTGTCGCTGCACTCGCCGGCGACTCCCGAAACACGCCATCTGATCGACGCCCGCCGGCTCGCCCTCATGAAGCGCGGCGCTTTCCTCATCAACAACGCTCGGGGCGACATCGTGGACGAAGCCGCCCTGGTCGCCGCGCTCAAGCAGGGCACGATCGCCGGGGCTGGACTCGACGTGTTCGAGCGGGAGCCCGCGGTGACCTCCGACCTGTTGACCATGGACAACGTCGTGCTGCTCCCCCACCTCGGCAGCGCCACCCTCGAGACGCGCGTCGCCATGGGTCTCCGCGCGCTCGACAACCTCAAGGCGTTCTTCTCAGGCGCCTCACCGCGCGACCGGGTGGCGTGAGCACCGACGAGGGGTACCTGAGCCGAACGGCCGGACTGCTGCACGAGTGCCTGCGTGACGTCATTCGGACCCATCACCCGGAGATCGAGCGCGTTCTGGCGGGCGCCCCGCTCGACCCGCAGGCGCCGCCCGAGCTCGTCGCCCGCGCGATTCAGGCGCAGGGCATGTGGTTTCAATTGTTGTCCATCGCCGAGCAGAATGCGGCGATGCGGCAACGGCGCCGGAGCGAAGTCGAGCGAGGATACGACCAGCTGCGCGGCACGTTCGCGCAGGTCGTCACCGCCGCGGCCGGCGCCGGGGTCGCGGCGAACGAGATGCGCGCCGTGGTCGCGACGCTGCGCGTGCGCCCCGTCATTACGGCGCACCCGACGGAAGCCAAGCGCGTCACGGTGCTCGAAAAGCACCGCCGCATCTATCGTCGGCTGGTGGACCTCGAGGCTCCCCGCTGGACCCCGCGGGAGCGCAGCGCGCTGGTCGAGAACCTGCGGACGGAGATCGAGCTGCTGTGGCTCACGGGCGAGCTGCGGCTCGCGAAGCCCACCGTCGAGCAGGAGCTGGCATGGGGCCTGTACTTCGTCAACGAGAACCTCTTCGAGGTCGTGCCCGAGCTGGTGGAAAAGCTCGAGCGCGCGCTGCGGCAGGCGTACCCCGCGGACCGCTTCGACCTGCCGCCGTTCTTCCAGTTCGGCTCGTGGATCGGCGGCGACCGGGACGGCAACCCGTTTGTCACCAACGACGTCACGCGCCGCACCCTGTTCGACAATCGTGTCGCGAGCCTGCGACGCCACCGCCAGCGGGTCGCCGACCTGTTGCGCGCCCTGAGCGCCACCGAGCGGGCCGCACCGATCGCACCCGAGTTCCGCGAGGCGCTCGGCCGCGCACTAGAGGCGTCCGGCGACGCCGAGCGGATCCGGCAGCGCAACCCGGGCGAGGTGTATCGGCAGTTCGTGACCTGCATGATGCACAAGCTGGACGCGGCGCTGACCAGCGCCGAACGGCGCGAGGCCGCGCCCCAGACGACGGGGTATCGGACGGCCGAGGAGCTGATCGCCGACCTGCGAACGCTCGAGTCGGGGCTCACGGCGGCGCGCGGCGCACGCGCCGCCGAGCTCCTGGTCCGCCCGGTGCGCCGGGAAGTGGAGGCGTTCCGGTTCTCGACGTTCCGGCTCGACGTGCGCGACAACTCACTACGCGTGAACGCGGCCGTGGCCGCGCTGTGGCGTGCCCGGAGCCCGGCCGAGCCGCCTGCGGCGGCGTCGCCCGAATGGCGCACCTGGCTGCAAAGTGAGCTGGCTCGCCCGCTGCGTGCGGACCGGGCGGCTGCGCCGCCGGAAGCCGCGGAGACGGTCGATCTCTTCCGGTTGATTCACGAGGCGCGCGACTGCCTCGACCGCGAAGCGGTCGGCAGCTTCATCCTGAGCATGACCCACGACGTGGCGGACATCCTGGGGGTGTATCTGCTGGCCAAGGAAGCGGGACTGTTCGCGGACGCCGCCGGGGTCGAGAGCTGCACGCTCCCGATCGTGCCGCTGTTCGAGTCCATCGACGACCTGCGACGGGCGCCCGAGATCGTGCGTGACTTGCTGCAGGTCCCCCTGGTGCGCCGCACCGTGCGTGCCCAAGGCGGCGTACTCGAGGTGATGATCGGGTACTCCGACTCGAACAAGGACGGCGGCTTCCTCTCCTCCAACTGGGAGCTCGCCAAGACCCAGCTGCGGCTCACCCGCCTCGGCCGGGAATGCGGCGTGCCGATCGCTTTCTTCCATGGCCGGGGCGGCTCCGTGAGCCGGGGGGGCGCGCCTACCGGCCGCGCCATCGCCGCGCAGCCCGCCGGATCGATCCAGGGCCGGCTCCGTCTCACCGAGCAGGGGGAGGTCGTGTCCTTCAAGTATGCGAACCGCGGCACGGCCGCCTATCAAACGGAGCTGCTCGCGGCCAGCGTGCTCGAGCACTCTCTCAAGTCCGAGCGCGAGCAGGCCCTGGTCCCCACGACCGAGTTCGACGAAGCGATGGAAGCGTTGTCGGGCGCCGCCCACGCGGCTTACCGCCGCCTGGTGGAGCATCCTCGCCTCGTGGACTACTTCCAGGCAGCGAGCCCCGTCGAGGAGATCGCCCTCCTGAACATCGGTTCCCGGCCCGCACGCCGGACCGGCGCTCGGACCCTCGCGGACCTGCGGGCCATTCCCTGGGTGTTCGCCTGGACCCAGAACCGTCACTTCATCCCCGGCTGGTACGGGTTGGGCAGCGGCCTCGCGACATTTCTCGACGTGCGCGGGACTCGGGGCGAAGCACTCCTCAAGCGGATGTTCAAGGACTTCCGGCTGTTTCGGCTGATCATGGACGAGGTCGAGAAGACGCTTGCCTACGTCGATCTCGACCTCGCCCGGGAGTACGCCGAGCTGGTCCCCGATCGTGCACCGCTTCACCGGCTGCACCGAGCTCGCGGAGCGGTTTCCCCAGTTCCGCCAAAGATTGGCGAGCCGCTTGCCCACGCTGAACCAAGTGAACCGCCAGCAGATCGAGCTGCTGCGGCGCTATCGCGCGGGGCAGGAGGACGGATTGGCCGCACTGTTGCTGTCCATCAACTGCATTGCGGCGGGGTTCGGGACAACCGGCTAGTTGTACGACGCTACGACGTTACGTTTTACGACAGCGCAGACTGAGTCCGACCTCGTATGACGTAGCGTCGTAGCGTCATATGACTAGTTTTTAGCATGCACGACTCCCTCTACTTCACCGACCATCACTTCCAAGTGCGCGACATGGTGCGCGACTTTGCAAGCCGAGCGCGCGCCGCTACGACGTCGAAAGCGCCTTCCCGTGGGACAACGTACGCCGCATGGCGGACCTGGGCCTGTTCGGCATCCCCTGGCCGGAGGAGTTGGGGGGGGCGGGCATGGACTATCTGTCCTACATCATGGTGATCCATGAGCTGGCGAAGGTCGATGCGAGCCACGCCATCACCGTGAGCGCCCACACCACTCTGGGCACGTCGCCGATTGTCGATTTTGGGACGGACGAGCAAAAGAGGAGGTTTGTTCCGCTGCTCGCAGCGGGGAAGGTGCTGGGGGGCTTCGGGCTCACCGAGCCCGGCGCCGGGTCCGACGCCGGCGGGACCAGCACCGTGGCAGACGAGAAGAGCGATCACTACGTCCTGAACGGCTCGAAGATCTTCATCACGCACGCCGGGGTCGGCGAGATCTTCGTCGTGACCGCCCGCACCGATCCCGCCGCGAAGAAGACCCGGGGTATCACCGCGTTCATCGTGACCAAGGACACGACCGATCTCGAGGAAGCAAAGCGGGTCGGCGTGGGTCACGATGCGTCGCTCCCCAAGTGTCGTGGAGTGCAGGCGGCGAAGAAGGAGGACAAGCTCGGCTGGCGCGCGTCGGACACGCGCGAGCTGGTTTTGCAGGACGCGATTGTCCCGAAAGAAAACGTCCTCGGAGCCGTGAACAACGGCTTCCGGCAGTTCCTCCACACGCTCGACGGCGGTCGCATCGGCCTGGGGGCGCTCGCGCTAGGGCTAGCCGAAGGCGCCCTCGAGGAGTGTCTCCGCTACACGACCACCCGGCGGCAATTCGGCAAGCCCATCGCCAGCTTCCAGGGTGTGCATTTCGCGCTCGCCGACATGGCGACCGAAATCGAGGCGGCCAAGCACCTCGTGTATCACGCGGCCTGGCTCAAGCAGCACGGCTCGCCGTTCAAGAAGGAGGCGGCCATGGCGAAGCTGTACGCATCCGAGCTCGCCATGCGCGCCACCACCAAGGCCGTCCAGCTGCACGGCGGCTATGGCTATACGACGGATTATCCGGTCGAGCGGATGATGCGGGACGCGAAGATCTGCGAAATCGGCGAAGGCACGAGTGAAATTCAGCGCATCGTGATTGCGCGGCAGCTGCTCGGAGACCTGGTAGACTAGGTTGGGGAGGTTCGGGAGGGTAGGGAAGGTTTGGGGAGGTTGCCCCCGAGGCGGAACAACCTCCCCAACCTCCTCTAACCTCCCCTGACCTTCACATCGCCAAGTTTTTCACCAGAAACGCAAATCGGTCCGCCTGCTCCTCGATCAGCTTGCTGGTCGGCTTACCCGCGCCGTGCCCGGCCTTGGTCTCGATCTCGATCAACACCGGCCGCGGCCCGGCCTGCGCCGCCTGCAGCGCCGCCGTGAACTTGAAGGAATGCCCCGGTACGACGCGATCGTCGTGATCGGCCGTGGTGACGAGCGTCGCCGGGTAGCGCGTGCCGGCCCGAATGTTGTGCAGCGGCGAGTACTTGTACAGATAGGGGAACTGCGCCGCGCTGTCGGCCGAGCCGTAATCGGTGACCCAGGCCCAGCCGATGGTGAATTTGTGGAACCGCAGCATGTCCATCACGCCCACCGCCGGCAGCGCCGCGCCGAACAGCTCGGGCCGCTGCGTGATCGCGGCCCCGACCAGCAGCCCGCCGTTCGACCCGCCCGCGATGGCGAGCTTGGACGGGGACGTGTAGCCCTGGGCGATCAGGTACTCCGCAGCAGCGATGAAATCGTCGAACACGTTTTGCTTCTTGTCGTGCATCCCGGCCTGATGCCACTCCTCGCCGTACTCTCCGCCACCCCGGAGGTTGGGAACGGCGTACACACCCCCCTGCTCGAGCCACACGAGCATCGCCACGGAGAAGCTCGGCGTCAGGCTGATGTTGAAGCCGCCGTAGCCGTACAGGTAGGTCGGGTTCGAGCCGTCGAGGTGCAGCCCCTTCTTGTGCGTGATGAACATCGGCACCCGGGTGCCGTCTTTGCTCGAGTAGAACACCTGCTTCGTCTCGTAGCCGGACGGATCAAAGTCGATGGTCGGCGCCTTGAACACACTCGTCCCACCGCTCTTGAAGTCGTAGCGGAAGATCGTCGTGGGATACAGGAAAGAGGTGAAGGCGTAGAACATCTCGTCATCCTTGCGCTCCCCGCTGATCGCGCCGATTGAGCCAAGCGTCGGGAGCGGGAGATCCTTTACGAGTCGCCCCTCGAGCGTGAACAAACGCAGCCGGGAGGACGCGTCGTGCATGTAGTTGGCCACGAACGTGTCGTGGATGATCTGAATCCCGTCCAGCACGTCAGGACCCTGCGGGATGATTTCGCGCCAGCGGGCCCGTTCCGGGTGTCGGGTGTCGATCGCGATCACGCGCTTGCGCGGTGCCTCGAGATCGGTGAGGAAGTAGAACACGGGCCCGTCATTCCCCACGAACGCGTAGCTGGCGTCGAAGTCGTCGAGCAGGCGCACCACCTCGCCCGTGACCTTCGGCCGCCTGGCGTCCTTCAAGTCCAGGTAGTAGACCCGGTTCCGCCGGTCGGTCCCGAGCCAGACGTGCAGCACCGCATAGCGGCCGTCATCGGTCACCTCGGCGTTCATTCCCCAGTCGGGCTGGTCGGGTCGCTCGTAGACCAGCACATCCGCGGTCTGCTCGGTGCCCAAGCGGTGGTAATAGAGGCGCTGAAACCGGTTCACGTCGGTGAGTGCCTTGTCGCCCGGCTCCGGGTACCGGCTGTAAAAGAAGCCGGCGCCGTCGTTGGTCCATGACGCGCCCGAGAACTTGATCCACTTGAGGTGATCGGACAGATCGCGCCCCTCCGCAACGTCGCGCACGCGGAACTCCTCCCAATCGGAGCCGCTCGCCGATGTACCGTAGGCGAGCAACCGCCCGTCCTCCGACACGGCCAGCGTGGAGAGGGCCACCGTGCCGTCCTCGGACAACACGTTCGGATCGAGCAGCGTCTCCGGATCCGCCGTGAGCGATGCCTGTTTGTACAGAACAGACTGGTTCTGGAGACCGTCGTTCTTGAAGAAGAAGTACCGGCGCGCCTTGCGGAACGGCGTGCCGTACTTCGGATAGTTCCACAGCTTGGTCAGCCGCTCGCGGAGCGCGGCCCGCGCGGGAATCTCCGCGAGGTAGGCGGCGGTGAGCCGGTTCTGCGCCTCGATCCAGGCGCGGCTTTCGGGCGAGTCCGGATCCTCGAGCCACCGGTACGGATCGGGGACTCTGGTGCCGTGATAGTCGTCTACGACATCGCTCTTGCGAGCGGCTGGATACTGGAGCGTCTGGGCCGGAGCGGGCGCCGCGCTCGTGAACATGCCGGTCAGGAGGAAACCCCCCGCGAGTGAACAGAGCAGAGAAGTGGTCATTTGCCTGATAAATCTCGGGGCAGTTGACGTAAGTCGCAAGCCCACTTATGTTTAGATCATGCATTGGATTTCTGGTCTGTCCGCGCTACGTGGCGTCATTGCCACGCCGCCCGCGGGCGACCGCTCCAATCGGTTCAGCCCATCCGCAGCCGATCTGCTCGGAATGAGTTCTTGCTGGAACAATCGCAGGATCCTGACCGGCTGTTGGCCGATCGGGGTCGAGGGCACTTGCTTTGAAACGGGAAATTCTCATCAGCGGGACCGCACGCGAGACTCGCGTAGCGATCCTCGAGGACGACCGCCTTGTTGAGCTCCTGGTGGATCGTCCGGACGCCCGCCGCATGGTGGGCGACATCTACCTCGGCACGGTCGAGGCCGTGCTTCCGGGGATACAGGCCGCGTTCGTCAACATCGGGGCGGAAAAGAGCGCCTTTCTCCACGCCTCCGACCTGATCGAGGCGGAGGAGGACGAGGAGCCCTCCGATCACGACGAAGAAAACGGCAACGGGGGCGGCGGCGCCAATGGGGGCACGCGCTCTTCCCGGCGCCGCCTGCCCAACGTCGCCGACGAGTTGAAGCGCGGCGAAGCCCGAATCGTTCAGGTCATCAAGGAGCCGATCGGCACCAAAGGACCGCGCGTCACTGCGCAGATCTCCCTGGCGGGCCGGTTCCTCGTCTACATGCCGTTCGCCTCCAAAGTCGGCGTCTCCCGCAAGATCGAGAATCGGGACCAGCGCGCCAAGCTGCGCGAGATGGTGTCCAAGCTCGTCCCCAAGGACCCCGGGGCAGGCGGGTGGATCATCCGCACCGTCGCCGAAGACCTGACGGAGCAGAGCTGCAAGCGTGAAATCGACCACCTGTACGGCTTGTGGAAGAAGATCAAGCGCAAGTCGGGCTCGGTGCGGGCGCCGGCCCTGCTGCAACGGGAGACGTCGCTCACGCGCGGCATCATCCGCGACCTGTTCTCGGACAAGGTCGACTCGCTGCTGGTCGATTCGAAGGTGCTGCACACGGAGGTCGTGCAGTACTTGAAGCAGATCGACCCCGATTTGCTCGACCGCGTGAAGCTGTACCAGGCCGAGAGCTCGCTGTTCGACGAGTACGACATCGAGGCGGAGATCCGCAGTCTCTTCAAGCCGCGCGTGGAGCTGCCGACCGGCGGCTACCTGATCATTCAGCCGACCGAGGCGCTCGTGTCGATCGACGTGAACACGGGCCGCTACACGGGCAAGAAGGATCCCGAGAGCACGATCCTGAAGACCAACATCGAGGCCGCGCGTGAGGTGGCCCGCCAGCTGCGCCTGCGCGACATCGGCGGCATCATCGTCGTGGATTTCATCGACATGGAGTCCCGTGGCAACCGGGACAAGGTGCTCCAGGAGCTGCGCACCCACCTGGGACGCGACCGGGCGCGCACCAAGGCGTTCGCCGTGTCCGAGCTGGGACTGATCGAGATGACGCGACAGCGAGTGCGCCCGTCGCTGTGGCATTCGATGACCGCGGAGTGCCCGACGTGCCACGGCACGGGACGCGTGTTCCGTCCCGAGGTGGTGGTGCGGCGCATGGAGCGCTCGCTCAAGCGGGTCGGTGCCGAGCACAAGGAGCGACAGCTGGCGGTGCGGCTGCACCCCGATGTCGCCCTGTACCTCGTGGAGCAGGAGCCTAACTTCCTGCGACAGCTCGAGAAGCAGACGGGACTCGAGCTCGAGGTGCGCGACGATCCGATGATGCGGCTCGATGAATTCCGGATGATGGCCAAGCCGGCGGGGCGAGACGTGACGGAGCAGTATGCGGTCGCCTAACGCAGGTTGTGGAGGTTTGGGAAGGTTGGGGGAGGTTCGAGGAGGTTGTCTCGTAATCTGGCCAGCCTCCTCTAACCTCCTCCAACCTCCCCAACCTTGACTATCCGTAAGCCCCTCTTTAAGATCCGCGACCCATGACCTACGCCATTTTCGCCACCGGTGGAGCTCAGTTTCGCGCCGAGCCGGGAGTCACAATCAAGATCCCGCTGCTCGCAGCCGAGCCCGGGAGCAAGGTGACCTTCGACCGCGTGCTGCTGGCGAGCGACGGGAAGCAGGTACACGCCGGGAAGCCGGTCGTGAAGGGCGCCAAGGTCACCGCCGAGGTCGTGCGCCACGGCAAAGGTGAGAAGATCAAGATCTACCGGTTCGCGCGCCGCACGGGCTACCGGCGCCACGCCGGGCACCGGCAGCCGTTCACCGAAGTGAAGATCGCGGACGTCAAGCTCAAGGACTGAGTGACGCTGGCATGGCACACAAGAAGGGTGTCGGTTCCTCCCGCAACGGCCGCGACTCCGGGCCCAAGTACCTCGGCGTGAAACGCTTCGCCGGGGAGTTCGTGACCGCTGGCACGATCATCGTCCGGCAGCGGGGCACGAAATTCCATCCCGGGACGAACGTCCGTCGGGCGTCCGACGACTCGCTGTTCACCGTGGCGCTTCGCCGGGGAGTTCGTGACCGCTGGCACGATCATCGTCCGGCAGCGGGGCACGAAATTCCATCCCGGGACGAACGTCCGTCGGGCGTCCGACGACTCGCTGTTCACCGTGGTGGACGGCCAGGTGAAGTTCGAGCACAAGAACAAGAAGCGGTTCCAGGTGAGCGTGCATCCGGTGGCGGTGGCGAAGAGGTAGGGCACCGCCCTCCACCGCCCTAGTATGTAGGCGGCAGCTTCTTATACCTCTCCAACAACTCCGTCTGCCGGCTCGTGAGCGGGATCTCCTTGCCCCGGATCAGCACATGCTCCACGCCCGTCGTGAACTCGAACGGGTCTCCCGACCATACGACGACGTTGGCCACCTTGCCCGGCTCGAGCGAACCGTAGCGATCCGCCACGCCGAAGATCTCCGCCGGAGACAGGGTCACGGCCCGCAGCGCCTGGTCCCACGTCATGCCGTAGGACACGGCATTCCCGGCCTGCTGACGCAGGTTGCGCGACTTGTGGGTGTCGGGCTCGAGCAGCGCGACTTTGACGCCGGCCTTGGCGAGGACCGCCGCGTTGTCGTAGCGGATGCCGAGCGCGTCGTAGCTCGGGATGTTGTTGAGGGGCTCCACCATGACGGGGACGCCGGCCGCCGCGATCGACGCCGCGATCTCCCAGCCCTCGGCCGCGCCGGCGAGAATCAGCTTGAGCTTGAACTCCTTCGCGAGTCGTAACGCGGTCTCGATATCACTGCGCCGATTGGCATAGGCGATCAGGGACACGCGCCCATGGAGCACCGGCAGGAGCGCCTCCAGATCCCGGGCCGACGCCGACAACGGCTGCATCTGCGCGCGGCTGAAGTCGACCTTGCGCCGCTCGTACTCGAGGGCGTCTCGAAACACGCGGCGCAGCCGATCCGCGACGGCCGCCCGCGAGCCGCCGGCATCGTCTTTGGCGCTTTCCGACAGATCGGCCACGATCCCCACCGGCGATTTCACGAGCATCTGCTCGATCGTGGCGCCGTCGAGGTCGATGAGGACGGCCTGGCCGCTCACGAGGTTACCGGTGGGCAGCGCGAGGGCGGTCGTGATCCCTTCGATCCGCGTCACGGGGATGAGCGTCGAGGCCGGGTTGATCCCTTCGGACACGTTGAAAGCCGCGGCGACCGTGTCGCCCTGAACGGCGGCCTCGCGCGTCCCCGGCACGGCACTGATCTCCACCAGGCCGAGCTGGCCCGCCCCGTCGATCAGCCCCGGGGTGATCCACTTTCCGGTGGCGTTGATACGGGTCGCATCCGGGGGGATGGGGACGTTCGCTCCCACAGCGACGATTCGGCCGTCACGGATCAGCACGCTGGCGTTGGCGAGCTTCGGGCCCGAGACGGGATATACCGTTCCGCCCGTAATGGCGATGGTCTGAGCGAGCAGGAACGCGATCATCGGTCACTCCCGGGCGCGGGCACCTCGCCCAGCTCGAAGTCGGTGCGCGGCTGGTGCGCGGGATCGCTGCGGTCGTATGCGAGCCAGCCGTCGTTGTATACCTGCACGGCCTTCGAATAAACCGAGAACGGATCGCCCGACCACACCACCACGTCGGCCATCTTGCCCGGCTCGAGCGTTCCCACGATCGAGTCGAGCCCGAGGGCCCACGCGGGGTTGACCGTGATCCAGCGGAGGGCCTGATCGCGCGTGATCGGGATGCCGGCCCGCTGCCCGGCATACATGGCCTTGGCGGCTTCCTGGTTGAGCCGCTGGATGCCGCCGGGATCGTCCGAATGGATGATCGGCCGGCCGCCCGCCTGCTGGTTCAGGGCGGCGTTTTGCTGGATCCCGTCCATCGCCTCTTCCTTGAAGCCCCACCAGTCCGCCCACACCGAGACCGACGTGCCCTCCTTGGCGAGCAGGTCGGCGATCTTGTACGACTCCACCGCGTGGTGGAAGGACCGGATCTTGAAGCCGAACTCGTGCGCGAGATCGAGCATCTGCGCCATCTCGTCGGCGCGGTAGCAGTGGTTCTGCACGAACATGTTGCCTCGCAGCACTTCGGCCAACGACTCGAGCCGGAGGTTCCGCTCCGGCGGATCGCCCTTGTGGTCCTTGTTCCAGGCGTCCCATTTGCGTCGATACGCCTCCGCCTGAATGAACGCGGCGCGGTAGCCCGCCATGTTACCCATCCGGGTGGACGGCCCGCCCCGCGTGCGATACACGCGCTTGGGGTTCTCGCCGCAGGCCATCTTCAGGCCGTAGCGGGCGCCGGGGAACTTCATCTCCTGCACCGTGCGCGCCGGGATGAGCTTCAGGATCGCGCTCCGGCCGCCGATCAGGTTCGCCGAGCCCGGTAGCGCCTGGATGGTGGTGATTCCACCCGCGATCGCCAGCGGGATCTGCGGGTCTTGGGGCCAGAACGAATGCTCCGCCCACACCTCCGCCGTCACGGGATTCGTCGCCTCGTTGCCGTCCGACTCGGCATCGGTTCCTGGGGCGGCGTACACGCCGAGGTGCGAGTGGTCATCGATCAGCCCCGGCGTGACGTATTTGCCCGTCCCGTCTACGACGACGGCGTCACTGGGGGCGTCGACCTTCGCACCGACGGCGACGATCCGCCCATCTTTGAGCAGGATCGAGCCGTTGGGGATCTCCTGACCCGTCGCGGTCATGATCATCGCGTTGCGGATCACGACCGGCGGGTTGGGGTGCCGCGCGTACGTGGAGGGATACTGCGGTCGCGCGACGCTGGTGCTCTCGGGCGTCGCGCTCGCCGCCGCGGGGGCCGGCGCGACAAGCGCCTGCCCGGGGCGGGTCCCCCCCCCTCCGCCGGCCGACGCGCACGCGCCCGTGAGTGCGAGCAGCAGAGGCCACAATGATCGCATGCTGGGTCCTCCGAGTCCCGGGTTACTTGATGAGCTCGACGACGAATGGCTGCCCCACGAACTCCGTTTTGAGCAGACGTCGCGGCGCATCTGTGCTGACGTACATCGTAAACGGCACCCGGGAGCCGGTCACGTCGATACGGAATCCCTGGAACGTGCCGGCCGGGACGGTGACGGCCTCCGGCGCGCCCACCTTGAACGTGAGCACCTTGATGGCGTTCTCGCTCGGCGTGAAGAAGGTCACCGCGAACGTCTTGCCGGGGGCGAGCGATAATGCGGGCACGATGATCGGGACGGCGTTTTCGTCCACCGCCCCCGGCGGTAGCGCCGTATCGATCTCGAAGCGCTTCACCGAGCCGTCCGGTTGTGGCGCCGCGCTCGCGCCCTTCACGCGCCCTCCGGCGTACGTCAGGTGGGTCTCGGCCTTCCGGCCCTGCTGGGTGGTCACCTGATCGACCTGCCGCACCAAGCCACTGGCGGGATCCAGCACGAGCGTGGTCTGCTGCTGGAATGCGCCGTTCCCCAGATTCGACCGCTCGGCGTACACTACCGAATCCGGGGCCGGCCGCCGAATCTCCGAGACGGTGAACCCCGCCGGATTCCCCTGGATCACGACGCGCGAGCTGTCCGTGTGGTCCGCGAATTGCGCAGGGTCGAGCGCCACGGGCCCGGTCGGCGGCGCGAGATCGGCGGGCGTGAGCGGCTTGCCGTCCACATCGACCATCCGCAGCGGGGCGATCCCGTGAAGCCGGTCGTACAGCTTCGCCCCGTCGCCCACGACGACGATACTGAGCGCGCCGCGCCGGTACAGCCGGGCGGCGGCCGCCCGCGCCTGCAGCGCGGTCACGGCGGCGAGCCGGTCCCGGTACAACCGCAAGTATTCGTCGCCGAGACCGAGCAGTTTCACATTCGCCACCTGGCTCGCGATCTGGCTCGGCGTCTCAATGGTGAGCGGGAACGTGCCGACGAGGAATCCCTTCGTCGCCGCTAGCTCGGAATCCGGAATCACTTCGGTTCTGATCCGCTCGATCTGATGCAGCAGCTCGCGGAGCGCGCTGTCGGCGACCTCGGTGCGAACCTCCGCCGTCGCCTGCCAGTATCCCAGTCCGCGGTAGCGATGGAGCGAAGCGTACGCGCCGTAGGTCCAGCTCTTCTGCTCGCGCAGGATGAGGAACAGCCGCGAGTCCGCCCCTCCGCCCAAGACCTGAGTCGCGACGCGGCCGGGATAGTAGATAGGATCCGTCGGCAGGATGGTCGTGTTCCCGAGCGCGATGTTCGCTTGCGCCGAGCCCGGCCGGTGCACGAGCAGGATGTCCGTCGCGACTCGGGTTGCGGGGGCGGGAAGGGGAGCGCTCGGCGGCGCGCCGTGCCAGCCCTCGAACGCCTTCGCCACGAGCTCCCGCACTTGCTCGTCCGTCACGTCCCCCGCGACCACGAGCAACGCCCCGGCCGGGCGCAGGCGTTGCCGGGCGAACAGCGTGATGTCGTCGCGGGTGACGGCCCGATAGCTCTCGCGCGTCGCGCTCCGCCCGTAAGGGTTGCGGCCGTAGATCTCCTTGCCGAAGAACCGTTGCGCCACGACGCTCGGTTGGGACAGCTCCAACGCGAGGTTGGACAGCGCCCGCGTCCGCGCCAGCTCGAGCTCGCTCTCCGGGAACGTCGCATGCAGCGTCACGTCGCCGAGCAGATCGAGCACCAGCCCTGCCTGGTCGCTCAGGGCATCGGCGGAGATCGTGAGGAAATCGTCGCCCGAGGACGCCGAGAGGCTGCCGCCCACGCCTTCGATCGTGCCGGCGATCTGCTCCGCGCTGCGGCTGTCCGTGCCCTTGGAGAGGAGCTCCGCGGCGAGGCTGGCCAGCCCCTCCTTGCCCGGCGGGTCGTAAATGTCACCGGCGCGGAAGGACAGGGTCACCGAGACGACCGGCTGCTCGTGATGCTCGATCACCACCAGCTGCAGTCCGTCGGCGAGAGTCGCCTCCTTGAACGGCGGGAAGCGAACGGGGGTGAGGGGGGTAGGCCTTGGGGGCGTGACGGGGAAGGCTTGGGCGGACAGGCGGACGGAGGGACTGGCGGACAGGAGCGTCAGCGCTGCCACCGCGTATACCGTCCGCCCGTCCACCTGTCCGCCCGTCCGCCGTCTCACTGCGCCCCCCCGCCCGCTGCAGGCTTCACAACGATCACGACCGCGTTCGCCGGATCGAGATACTTCGCCGCGACCCGGCGGATATCGGCCGCCGTCACCGCCAGGAAGCGCTCCAAATCGCTGTTGATCTCGCCCAGCGACGCATGGAACATGTCGTAATGGTGCAGCTCCTCCGCCTTCCCGAGCGTGGTCTCGCGCGTGTGGATGAAGCCCGAGCGGAAGGTGTTCTTCGCTTTGGTCAACTCCTCGTCGGTGACGCCGGCGGCCCGAATGCTGTCCAGCTGGGCGGTGACGAGGGTGTCGAGCTTCAGCGGGTCCACGCCCTGGTTGGCAATGGCGAGGACGAGCAGCACGCCGGGCCCGCGCCGCGAATCGTAGGGGTTCACGATTACCTGAGTGCCGAGCGCGGCCTTCTCCCGCCGCACGACCGCCACGTTCAGGCGCGAGCTTTCCCCCTGGCCGAGGATGACGTTCAGGAGCTCGAGCGCGCGCGTGTCCGGATCGCCATGGGGCGGCGCGCGATAGATCCGGAGCACCGCCGGCAAATTGGCGTGCACGTCGGTCACCTCGCGCCGCTGGATGCCCGGTGAGAGGCGGGCGGTGCACCTCACTGGGGGTGGCTCGCGGTGGCGCGGAATCTCGCTGAAGTACTGATTCACGTACCGCCGCAGCTCGAGGGGCTTGAAGTCGCCCACCACGACCAGCGCGGCGTTGTTGGGGGCGTAGAAGGTGTCGAAGAAGGCGCGGACGTCGGGGAGCTGGGCGGCGTTGAGGTCGTCCATCGACCCGATGACCGTGTGCGCATAGGCGAAGCATCCGGCGCTGTCGAACGGCCAGGTCATGCCGTCGATGAACGCGGGGGAATACGGCTGGTTGTCGACGCGCAGTCGGCGCTCTTCCTTTACCGTCTCCCGCTGGTTATGGAAGTTCTCATCGGTGATGGTGAGCGAGCGCATGCGGTCGGCTTCGAGCCACAGCGCCAGGTTCAGACGATTCGAGGGTACCGTCTCGTAGTAGTTCGTACGGTCTTCCGCCGTGCTGCCGTTTTCCGAGCCGCCGGCCCGCGAGATCAGCTGGAAGTGCTCGCCCTTCTTTACGTGGGCCGAGCCTTCGAACATCATGTGCTCGAACAGGTGGGCGAACCCGGAGCGGCCCGGCCGCTCGTTCCGCGAGCCGGTGTTGTACCACACGTCGACCGACACGATAGGGGTCGAGTGATCTTCCGAGTAGATGACGCGCAGGCCGTTGGGGAGCGTGAACGCTTCATACGAGATCTGACCGCCCTGGCCGGGCAGCGCGGGAGCGAGCGAAGCGCCGAGCAGCACCGCTCCGATGATGGACCGGACGCGCACGCGACCGCTCACTCGGGGGTCGGAACCACGGGTCCCGACCGCACCAGCTCGAACGAAAAGGCCCCGTCCAGGGTCTCGCCCTTCACCACGCGCCGGGGCCCGGTGCGGGTCGCGTAGATCCGGAAGCCGCCGCTCCGCAACGGGAGCGCGTCGAACCGGCCGGCGGGAACCTCGATCGCGGCGGGCGACTCGGCGACGAAGCTCAGGGTCACGAGCGAGTCGTCGAATTCCTTGTACGCCGGAACGGCGAGCGAATCCCCCGGCGCGATGTTCGATACGGCCCCCGCGAGGAACACGTAGTCCGAGAGCACCGTACCCGGCGCGAAGGGACGGCTTACCGGCACGATTTTCACACCACCGCTCTTGGTCCCCACCCGCCGGCGCCCCGAGATTTCTCCCCGCTGCACTGCCAGATCGTGCTCCACCATCACGGTGTCACTGCGGGGCGAGAATAGATCGATGTGGTGGAACGTCGAGATCGGCTGGCCCGTCACGCGGTTCACCACGACGCGCAGCCGCTCGTCCTCGACCGGCCGGAATTCGGAGGTCGCCGTATACACGAGCTCCTGGGTCATCTCGAGCGCGCGGACCTCGTATTGCCACACGGCCCACCCCCGTTCCTCTCCCCGCAGCCGAAACACGAACGAGTCGCGTGTCGCGGGGATTTGGGCGACATCGAACTGGAGCGCCTTGGGGCTGGTAGCGGAGGTCTGGGCCGTCGCAGCCGTCGTGAGGGAAGGGCTAGCGAGCAGCAGGAAACAGGGCCAGCGCATTGGTCTCGAGGATCGCCTTCTTGTGCGGGTCGCTGAGCGGCAGCGCCAGGAACTGGTCGATGTTGTTCCGCATGTCCTTCACGCCCGGGCTCGGCCAATCCGTTCCCCACAGGACCCGATCGGCGAGCTCCGAGAGACGCGGAAAGTACTCCAACAAGCGGGCGGGCGGTATCCCGGAGACGTCGAGCCACATCCTACGGTGCCGTCGCAGAACGAAAAACGCCTCCTCCATGTACAGCGGCCGGCCGCCGTGCGCCATCACGACGCGGAGATCGGGAAAATCGATCGCGACGTCGTCGAGCTCCATCGGATTGCCGTACTTGGAGCGGGCGCCGGGGAAAATGCTGGTACCGGTGTGGATCATCACCGGCAGCCCGCGCTCCTCGCAGCGCCGGTAGATCCTCCCCAGGGCATCGAGGCCGTTCGTGTAGGCGTTCGCCGGCATCCCCTGATGCGGTGGATGGACCTTGACGAGCCGGATGCCAAGCTCGGCCAGGCGGTCCACGTCGCCCGCCGGGTCCTTCGTGAAGCGGGGGTGCACGCCGCCGTACGGCACGAGTCGCTCGGGATCGGCCTGCGCATACTTCGCGGCGAACGCGTTGCTCGCATCCGTGAATCCCATCACGTCGGGGGATGGATAGTTCACCAGGCCCGCACGCCAGACCCCTGAGCGGTCCATGACCTCCAGCAACGCGCGTGGGTCGTCCATCACCTGGATCATCAGATCCCGATGCGCATTCTGGCCGCGCCACATCATGTCGAGCACGTTGGGCTTGAGCTCGCGCCACGGCTGCACGTGGATGTGAACGTCGGTGATGCGCGTCAGTGAGAGATCCGTTGCCGACGGAGGGCGACTCATGGGGCGCGGAAGCTACCGTATGAGCAGTGCGCATTCAACCGCACCTGTAGGAGGAACTTGCGGCGCCGAGCGGCCGCAACACCTGGAAGTTGCGGGGCCGCGACAGTGCGCGCGGCGCGGCCATCCGGGCTTCCTAGCCGTGTTGCGATCAGCGACGCAGCCCGCGCGCAGCAGGGAGGTGCGAAACTTGCGCCCATGTGATGGGTGAGCAACGGCGTTTCCTGCAGTCCACAGGCGAGAACCTTCGACTAGACCCGGAGGCTACCCATGACGAACGACGGTCCGCGCCCTTGGGGCGCGCGAGTCCAGGCAGACGGCGGAAGCCGGCGGCGCCGGCGCACGGTCGCCAGCGCGACCGCAGTGGGAGCCATCCTGCTGCTGGCGTCGTGCAACGAGCGTCCTCTTCCGTCACCCGCTCCGGCGAGCGGCGTGGACGCGCAGGCGGTGAGCGGGGGACCGTTCACGTTCGAGAACTTCGAGCTTGGCGCCGCGCCGGGGACGGTCTGTCCGGGCCCGTTGGGCTGCACGAACGGCGCCGCGGAGCCCGCGATTCGCGCCGACGCCACGGGGACATTCTACGTCTCCTCGGAGCTCGGCCTCTCTGCCGGCACGCTCGCCTGGAAGTCCACCGACGGCGGCCTGCACTACACGGCGCTGGAATCGCCCAACCAGATCTCCCAGGCGTTCGGGGGAGTGGCGCCGGGAGGCGGCGACACGGACTTGAGCACCGCGCCGGACGCGAACGCCAGCGGCATCCACAACCTGTACGTAGCGAGCCTCAGCCTGGCGAATGTCACGGTCAGCACCAGTCAGGACGGCGGGACGACGTGGACCAAGACCGTCCTCAGCGCCACCATTCCCGGCGATGACCGCGAGTGGATCGCCGCCGACCAAGCGACCAAGGTGTGCATCTCGTACCACGACATCGTGACCTTCAACATCGACGTGAACTGCAGCTTCGACGCGGGCGCCACCTTCACCCAGCTGGGTTCGGCGATCGACCTGGCACACGCCTTTTTGATCGACGATAACGAGATCGGCAACCTGACGATCGACCCCCGGAACCACGTCATCTACCAGGTCTTCAGCGGCATCGCCAACCTTACCGAGGCCGTGCTCCCGAGCTCGTTCCATGCCGTCTGGATCGCGGTCTCGAGCGACGGCGGTCGGACGTTCACCGATCATGCCGTCTATGTTAATCCGAACACCGCGGTCGCGTACGGACACCAGTTCGTCAACGTGAGCGTGGACCGAGCCGGGACGGTCTACGTCGTTTACACCGACAACCACAACCTCTTCTACAGCTTCTCGACCGACGGCGGGCAGACCTGGACCGGGCCGATCCAAGTGAACCAGGCCCCGTCCGCTACGGCGATCATGCCGTGGAGCGTGGCCTGCGACCCCGGCCAGCTGAACATCGTGTGGTACGGGACGTCGTTCTACGACGGGACGACGGCGCCGGACAACTATCCGGCGTCGGCGGCGTGGTACGTGTTCTTCGCCCAGAACCTCAACGCCGCCGTGGCCGGCAGCGCGTTCACGCAGGCCGCCGCCACTCCCATCATCCACTACGGTGGGGTGTGCGAGAGCGGGGTGGGTTGCACCGGCAACCGGGACCTGTTCGACGACTTCGGCGTCGCCGTCAACCCCACGACCGGTCTGGCGTCCATCGCCTACAGCGACGACCAGCCCGGGAACACCGGGTCCGCCGACCACACCGCCATCGCGACGCAGACGGCCGGTCCCAAGATCTGCGCGGGTCCCTGAACCGGCAGCGGATTCAGAGCGCCTGAGGGATGACGAGGCCCCTCAGGCGCTCCAGTTGTAGAACCCCTTCCCCGTCTTCTTTCCCAGCTCCCCCTTCGCCACTTTGTCGCGCAGGATCTGTGGGGGCTCGAACTGCGGCTCCTC
>WNGL01012874.1_pt1 | contig 18896 bp, 18 predicted proteins | sample 5400591 | NCBI WGS metagenome assembly WNGL01 (sample SAMN13153377, study PRJNA577476) | soil metagenome | isolation source: 80 cm soil or saprolite under Garry oak tree replicate 1 | place: USA:California | collected 2016-06-15 | reverse complement strand
AAGCTGGCTTAAGGACCTATGACTTCGGTGCACCATGGCCCGAGGAAATGAACCGCCGTCTGATCGATCCAAAAAGTCGCTGGTGCTTTGCTCCCACAAAGCGTGCAGCTGAAAACCTCCGGGCCGAACGTGTTCCCGAGGAAAATATCTTCGTTACAGGGAACACCGTGATTGACGCACTACTGCTCGCTCGGGAAATGATCCGCCATCGTCCGCCAACCATTCTGGAGCTGCCAAGTGATGCTCTTGAGGGAAGGCGCTTGATTCTCGTGACTGGGCATCGACGAGAGAACTTTGGGAAGCCGTTCGAGGAGTTCTGTTGGGCGTTACGGGATATTGTACGTATTCACTCCGATACCCTGTTGGTTTATCCCGTTCACTTTAATCCGAACGTACAGAAGCCCGTTTATAGAATCCTTGGGAGCCAAGATCGGATTTATTTAATTCCACCGGTCGAGTACCTGTCCTTCGTCTATCTCATGGACCGAAGTCAGCTGATTATCACAGATTCTGGGGGTGTCCAGGAGGAGGCCCCCTCCCTTCACAAACCTGTCCTCGTGACGCGGAAGGTTACGGAACGCCAGGAAGCCATCGAGGCAGGCCTTGCAAAACTTGTTGGCACAGACCGGGAAACGATTATAGCCGAAGCCTCGCGCTTGCTGACTGCCCNNNTAACATCCTCTTTTCAACGTAACGTACAGGTAATGAAAACAGGAATCATGCCGCAGCTTGCGACTTCTGATCACTTTCGGGAAGCAAAGACAAGGCCGCTTCACCCCGTAGGACGGCTTCACATGCGGCCGTGAGGTACCTCCAAGACGTTCCGCTGCTGTTGCTGCAATGTTGCCATCCCGTCTTCATGCTTTCGCCAAAGTGTGAGCCCTCCGCACTAGGATGCCGGAGAATGCCTCCCCCAACAGCTTGCGAGCCAGCACCGCGTGACAACCGCACCACAAACACCGTCACAACGCTTGTGACCGCTGCCCATAGCCGGACCCGCTCGCTACCCTGGCGCCAGCAGGTCTCATCGAGGTACGCTGCCTTTTGCACGTGCACGGAGGTCCGGGCTTCCGCCGCCGGTGCGGCGACCGCCTCGGGTGACTCGGTCCCAGAAAAAGTGCACGATCCCTGTCCGCCACCGGCAGATGGTGGCTGCCAAGTCGTTGAGTGCAGTGAGGAACACGCATGAGTGATACTTTGTTGCGACTCTACCATCGTTGGCCGGCCCCTATGCGTTCTATCGCCGCAAGTCTGCGTGGTCTTTACTTATGCTCTTGGCGCTACGGTCCCGAGAGTGAACGGCTGGTCGCAGAGGCACTCGAGCGAGAACGCTGGAGCCCCGAGCGATTCAAGGCCTGGCAGGAAGAGCGGTTGGGCTATGTTCTGCATCGCGCTGTGACACGTGTGCCGTATTATCGTGAACAATGGGCAGCACGTCGTCGACAAGGCAATTGCGCTTCTTGGGAATACTTGGAAAACTGGCCAATCCTGGAGAAAGAATCCCTCCGGCAAAATCCTACTGCCTTTATGGCCGATGACTGTGCGATCCGGCAAATGTTCCATGAACATACAAGTGGTACCACAGGCAAACCACTGGATTTATGGTGGAGTCGTAAGACTGTACGGGCATGGTATGCGCTGTTTGAGGCTCGCTGTCGTCACTGGTATGGCGTCTCAAGACAAGATCGGTGGGCAATACTTGGTGGACAGTTAATCACGCCACGAAGCCAACGCCGACCTCCTTTTTGGGTCTGGAATGCGGCACTCAACCAGCTCTATATGTCTTCCTATCACCTTGCCCCCGACCTCATCCCATACTACTTCGACGCTTTGAAGTATTATCGCATTAGCTATATTTTTGGTTACACTTCATCCCTCTATGCGCTAGCACATGAGGCTCTTCAGATGGGAAGAAAAGACCTGAGGATGGTCGTGGCTATCACGAATGCCGAGCCGGTGTTCGACTATCAACGATGGGCAATAGCTGAAGCCTTTCAATGCCCAGTGCGCGAGACGTATGGGATGGCAGAAATTGTCGCAGCCGCGAGTGAATGTCCGGCGGGAAAGCTACACCTGTGGCCCGAAGCTGGATGGGTTGAAAGTTGCGAAAGCACTCAACCCCTAAGCAGTGGCGCTCCTGGTGATCTCGTGTGTACTGGTCTACTGAATGCAGATATGCCGCTAATTCGCTATCGCGTTGGGGATAGCGGTGTTCTTCCGGTTCTCAATGAGGCTTGCTCCTGTGGGCGCACTTTGCCTCTGCTAGATTCGATAGAAGGGCGGGCAGATGATCTGTTATACACCTTGGATGGCCGGCGTATCGGTCGACTTGACCCTGTGTTCAAGGCTCAATTACCTGTGCGTGAGGCCCAGATAATCCAGGAAACACTAGGCAAGATACGGGTGCGCTATGTGCCTACAGCGGATTTTACCCCTGCTGTAGCCCATTCGATTGTTCAACGGTTGCAAGAGAGGCTGGGCACAGTAGAAGTGCTCCTAGAGCGAGTAGATGAGGTGCCGCGGGAAAGGAATGGGAAGTTCCGTGCGGTGCTCTGCAACCTTCCCGCGGAAGAACGAGAGCATCTGGGCAAGGCAGGCTAGTGAGCAGCCCGGCTTGCCCAGATGCTCTCGTTCCAACTGACTCGTCAAGGTGTTACTGAAATTGTCTTGAGGTTCTTTGGTGCAGGAAGTTGCGCAGGTTGGGAGGCTTGATATTCGCAGGCTCCAATATCGTACCCGGCTCCTTGGGGCCGTGACGTGCCTGCAATATCCGTCGTCACGGCGCTGAGCGTGATCCCAGCATCAATCGCGGGGCTCCCAGCTTGCAGGTGGAAATTAGCAGCGGCTACATCCACAAAATTGGGGTTGCTCGTGAAGTTATGGTCTTGGGTTGTGCTTACCCCAAGATCATTGATCCCACCGACATTCCCATAGACAATGTTGTTCCTGACAATCGTGCCTGTTGTCCCGCCATGGGTGTTCACACTATCGACACTAATCCCGTACCCACCATTCCCATAAACGGTGTTGTTATAGACCTGATTATTGACGGCCTGATACCCAACCTCAATCCCATTCACCGAGCGGTTATTATAAACAATGTTGTTATATGCCATATTGTTCGCACCGCGGGAGATAAGAATGCCCCCGCCACAGCAGGAGGGCGCAATATAATTATTGTGCACGCGATTATTGCGGATAATATTGTCGTGATTGAAGGTCGGGTTATACCCATTATAGAGGTGGATACCATACCCGGAATTATTGTAGATTTCGACGCCATCAATAAGGTTATATGCCCCGATAATATAGAATCCATGGCAATCTGCCTGCGTATCAGGGCTACACGCAGCCCCCACAGGGCTATTATGCACTTTGCCACCCAGCACTTCCACGTGATTGGCAAAGATATAGAAACCCGGAGGAGCGTTCCCGCTGGAGGTCCAATCATGGACATCAATGTTCTGAAAACGGACATAACTATCGCCAGGCGTCGTACTCCCCGCATCATGGACGATGCCTATACCGCCCCCCTGAGCACCTGTCACCACGAAATCCATAAAGATGATATATTGCTCTGACGCATTAAAGTTCCCACCAATAGAGGGTAAGGTGACGGTTTCCCCTGGATAGCCCGCAATCGTGACCGGGTTTGACCAGGATGTCCCTGCGGGAATGTTGTAGTTATTGGTGGCAATAGACTCATTATAGTTCCCTCCACGGACATACAAGGTATCGCCAGCGTGTAAGACACTGATCCCTTTAGCGATGGTCCCAAAGGGCTGCGTCTGGGTGCCGGGGTTAGCATCATTGCCCGTCAGTGCGACATAGTACGTGGCAGCAGTGGCCGCACGTGGGGACCAGACGCCCCCGGTCAAAAGCACGGTGAACATAATGGCGGAGAGAGCGAGCAGACGCACCGTTTGTATTCCCATTCTCATATATCTCCCTTACTATTGATCTTTGAGACCACTAAAGAAACAAGCCTATTGTGCCAACAAGAGTTGTATAAAACCGAAAGGCTCTCCATGGCTCGTAGGTTGAATACCTGTACTCTCAATCCAGGATTGGCACAAAGGAAAAGCAAGAAACATACCATAGTGACGCTGGAGCTTTCTCCAGGGCATATCTACTTCTAAGTCAAGCAAAAGTGCTATGTTGTACAAGCTTGTGCCATGCTTTCAGGCCTTGTCGTCCTTTCTGAACGAGCGGCTCACTGTCAGAAAAGTGGACAGAGGTGTCAAATAGTAGACAGAGGTGTCAAACAATATCTTTCCTAGAGATAGCATGTCAGCTGAGGGAGAGCAATTGATGTCGCTTGAGCCCAATTGCGTATTTTGTGCAAAGATACCTGCCGCTTCGTACGAGCCCTGCCTGGACGTTCATTGCCCCGAATTGCCTGTGTGGGCGGAAGTGACAACGGCGCTGGTCGCCTTGAGGACGTTATTCGTCCAGGCCGGTCTGGATCACGCACATCTCGGCTCGCCGGATTGGAACCCCTTAGGTACGATCATCCATCCAGGAGCAAAGGTTGTGGTAAAGCCCAACTGGGTACAGCACCGCAATTTCTCCGGCCATGGTCTGGACTGCCTGGTGACGCATCCCAGCGTTATCGAGGCTCTTCTCCACTACGTCGCCAGGGCCCATCCTGCCCGTGTCGTCGTGGGTGATGCGCCCGTGCAGGGGTGCGATTTTGCAGCCTTGATGGCCGCCTGCCACGTACCGGAGATGATTGAGCGCTTCACGGCGCATAACGTGAACGTCTTGATCAAGGACTTCCGACGGACCGTCCAACCGAACGCCGCGCTGGGTGTGCGAGCCCAAGAAGACTGCCGGCCGATAGACGAGTTCATTCTCTACGACCTCGGTCCTGACAGCGCGCTTGAGGCGATCACCGCGCCAAACAGCGAGTTTCGCGTCACCATGTACAACCCCGACGTGCTGCAACGCACGCATGGGCCCGGCAAGCATCAATACCTGATCGCGCGCGACGTGATCGAAGCGGATGTTGTGCTCAATGTGCCAAAGCTGAAGACGCATATGAAGGCCTGCATTACGGGCGCCTTAAAAAATGTCGTGGGGATTAATGGTCATAAGGAATATTTGCCACACCACCGCAAGGGCGGCTTGCAGAGTGGCGGCGACTGCTATCCTGGCCAGTCCCGCTTGCAGAGCCTGGTTGAGGACCTCCTGGATGCCACGAATCGTGCCCAGGGTCCCATTGCCCGGCGTATGCTGGCCAATGCTGCCCGCGTTGGCATGGCCTGCGGCAAGATCGTCGGTATGGAGAACAATTACGAGGGCTCCTGGCACGGTAATGACACGGTCTGGCGCATGAGCCTCGACCTGCAGCGGGTGCTGCACTATGGCCGAGCGGATGGGACACTGGCCAATCACGTGCAGCGCACGGTCCTCACGATTACGGACGCCATTATTGCCGGGCAAGGGGATGGGCCGCTCGCACCTACACCGATCAAGTTGGGGATCATGACGCTGGGGGTGAACACTGCGGCGGTGGAATGGGTGCATGCGCTGCTGATGGGACTGGACCCACAGCGCATTTCTTTGACCCGTGAGGCGTTTGTGCCCCATCGCTATCCCCTGACGCATTTCCTGCCAGACGCCATCGTCGTGCAAGTCGATGGCCGACCGGTAGCAACAAGCGAGCTCTGCGCCCACTATGGTTGTGCATTTCGCGCTCCGCGTGGATGGCACGGACACTGCGAGCTGGGCTACCAAGCGAACGTTTCATAGATATCCGAACATGGCAGAGATACCCGAGGTGTCTGTATGACCGTGCAACTAGCGATTCATGCGAGTGAAGGGAGTTTCTCCGAGCGATGGATGGCATACTGCGATGAGCATAAAATCCCCTACAGGCTGGTCAACTGCCTGGACTCAGACATTATCGCACAGCTTGCCTCTGTGGACGCCTTGTTGTGGCACTGGCGCTACCCGGACCCACATGCGCAGTTGATGGCTCGGCAGGTCATAATGGCGGCTGAGGCAATGGGTGTGGCGGTCTTTCCCAGCACGACCACGTGCTGGCACTATGACGATAAGGTGGGGCAGAAATATCTGCTAGAGGCGGTCGGTGCGCCGTTGGTGCCCACCTATGTTTTCTACGACCTGCGTGAGGCTCTGCAATGGATCGACGGGGCTGTATTTCCCAAGGTCTTTAAGCTGCGGACAGGGGCCGGCTCGTTAAATGTGCGGCTGGTCCGCCACGCGCAGGAGGCCCGCACGTTAGCCAGGCAGGCCTTCGCAGGTGGATTTCGGCCGGTAGCTAGCTATCAACAAGACGCCCGGAAACGTTGGCGTAACGCCCGCCAGCAGCGCGACCTCTTCAGCGTGGTCAAGCGGTTACCCAGGACGCTGACAACGATCCGACGGCTCAACCAGGCGCTGGGATGCGAGCGCGGGTACATCTACTTTCAAGACTTCCTTGCCGATAACCAGTTCGACACGCGCGTCACTATCATTGGCAACCGGGCTTTTGCCTTTACACGCAACGTGCGCCCAGGCGACTTTCGGGCCTCGGGCAGTGGCGATATTGTGTATGACGTGCACAGAATCAACTCCCAGTGCGTACCAATTGCCTTTGAAGTAACACGCCAGGTTGGCTCGCAAAGCATGGCCTTTGATTTTGTCCTGGCGGCACACCAGCAGCCCATGATTGTTGAGGTCAGCTACTGTTATGATCCTGCGGCCGTCTATCAGTGCACGGGCCATTGGGACGATCAGCTCACATGGCATGCGGGTCACATGTGGCCGCAGGATGCTATTCTGATCGACCTGCTGGAGGCCCTGGGCCGACACCCATTGCCTGGCGTCCAACCAGGGACCATAGCGCAGACTACAGGGGCATCTTCCCAGGCACCATCACCCGCCTAGCTACTGATTTACAAGGGCTTGAGGCTAGCAGAGGGCAGTTTTGCGTAGAAAGGAATTCCCATGACTCAACTCACCTTTTTATCGAATACCTCGTAAAACCCCGCCGTTGAGGGCGGGGATATAAGAGGTTGAGTGCGAAGCACTCACAGGTTTTGCCGTTGCTCTTCAATGTACTGACGAATGCTGGACAACGGTGCGCCTCCACATGAGGCAGCAAAGTAACTCGGAGACCACAGAACGCCCTTGTAGTACCGCATAGCAATGTCGGGATGCTGTTGCCTGAGACGACGCGAGGAAACGCCCTTGAGGCTGTTAACCAGATGGGAAAGCGCCACTTTCGGCGGGTATTCAACCAGCAGATGCACGTGGTCATCTTCCCCGTTACTCTCAACCAAGACTGCCTCAAAGTCTTGGCAGACCTTTGTAAAGAGGTCGCGCAAAGTCTCATGGGCAACTCCAGTCAACACTTTCCTGCGGTACTTGGTGACGAAGACCAGGTGGACATGGAGCTTGAAAACGCAGTGTCTGCCTGTACGAAATTCGTTTGTATTTGCCATAGACCAATTGTATAATATGTCTATGCAGATACGCAAGGGCTACAAATACCGACTGAAGACCAATCGTGTTAATGGCGCGCAATTCGTTCGCTTTGCCGGTGCCTGTCGTTTTGTCTGGAACAAGATTCTGGCGATCAACGAAGGCCGGTATCTCGGAGGAATTCCTCGTCTGTCGTACCACGATGCCGCCGGCTTGTTGACGTTGTGGAAGCAGAGCGAGGAATACGACTGGTTGAACAGCGTCCACTCGCAAGTCCTGCAACAGTGCCTCATTGACCTGGAACGTGCGTATACGAACCTCTTCGCTGGCCGAGCTGCCCCGCCGCAGTACCGCAAGAAGTTCCTCGCCGATAGCTTCCGCTATCCCCAGGGCTTCAAGCTGGATGGGCGCCAAGTCTACCTGCCAAAGATCGGCTGGGTCGAGTTTTGGCACAGCCGTGAGGTGGAGGGCAGCGTCAAAAACGTCACCATCTCCAGACAGGGACAGCATTGGTTTGTTGCCTTCCAGGTGGAGATGGACGTGCCTGAGCCCATACATCCTGCCACGGCTGAGGTTGGGATTGACCTGGGTGTTGCCACCTTTGCGGCGTTCTCGGATGGTCGTCTGCATCCTCCCCTCAATGCCTATCGACGTGTCGAGAAGAAGAAAGCCCGCATGCAACGACGCCTTGCGGGCATGGTCAAATACTCGCAAAATTGGAAGAAGCAACACCACCGCATCGCCAAACTCGATAGCCGCATTGCCAATTGCCGCCGTGACTTCCTGCACCAGCTCAGTACCGAGACCAGCAAAAACCACGCGGTCATCTGTCTTGAGAACTTGCAGGTCCGCAACATGTCGCGGTCGGCTCGTGGCACTGTCGAGGAGCCAGGGCGGAAGGTCGCTCAGAAAGCAGGTCTGAACAAGGCAATCCTGGATCAAGGCTGGAGCACGTTTCGCCGCATGCTGGAGTACAAGCAGGCGTGGCGTGGTGGCGAGGTGATTGCGGTCAACCCGCGCTACACCTCGCAGACCTGCCCCGAGTGCGGGCATGTGTCGAAAGCGAATCGTCCCCAACAAGCCTTGTTCTCCTGTGAACAGTGTCAGTGTGGCTACAGCTACCATGCCGATGTCGTAGCGGCCATCAATATCCTCGCTGTGGGGCACACAGAGAGGCTAAACGCTTGCTCGCCCCGGTAGGGGCGACAGGAATCGCCGTCCTTCAGGGCGGCGAGGATGTCAAACTTAGACCCTTGGCGTAGCCCTGGATTCTTCGTCTGCCTCACAGGAGGCCCTCTGCATGTCCCGTAGCCCATTCAGAACTCGTCTGGTCCAATGGCTGGAGTCGAGGCCGCTTGCCTATATGGCTGCGTTGGTCGCCCTCAATGTTAAGGCTATCATGACGCGCCCTGCGCTTGGTTCCAGTGAGGTCGAGCGCCATTCGGCACAAGGTTTCGTTGACAGCATTGAAGGGTATTTCGCCGACTACCTCTCAGTTGCAGGCCTGCGGCCAGACGACCTGAACGGGCTCAGCGTCCTCGAGCTCGGCAGCGGTGATTCGTACGGTGTCGCGCTTAAATTCATTCAGCACGGGGCGCGGCGCGTCGTCTGCACGGATCGTTTCAAGTCACCGCGCTCCATTGCAGGGGAAACCAGGGTGTATCGGCAACTACTGGAGGCCGCTGGCTCTGAGACCGAGAGACAGCGGCTGTCGCAAGCCGTGCAATTCACGGACGCAGGTTTTGCTATCGACGAGCGCTGGATTCGGACGCTGATAGCACCGGCAGAACAATTGGGCCAGTATCTCAGAGGCGAGCAATTCGACCTCATCATCAGTCGCGCCACCTTGGAACATGTCTATGATCTCGAAGGCGTCTTCCGGTCGATATCCGATGTCCTGCGCCCCGGCGGTCGGACCGTCCACATGGTTGACTTCGAGAACCATGGTCTGTTCGCTGCACAACAAATCGCGGACGGAAATCGGATTTCCTGCGTCTCATAGTGCAGTTTAGACTTGTGCTGGAGCGGATGCGCGACACGGCCTTGCTGTCAGCCGAAGAAGTACGAGCGGCCAGGACCTATCTTTCCGAATCTCGCATCAGCGACGAGGACCTCAGGGTGCAAGGGATCTTCTTCACAGCTCGGAAGGCCGCGTCATGAAACCCCAGACGCTGAACGTTTATGTTTGTATAGGATGACATAGCCCATGTACTTCGCCCGTATGGCTCGTATGAGCAGAAGCCTTCTGACCTTGAACCGTGACCGCGAATACACGATCTTAAAGCAGATGCTCGCGTTAAGCACAACTGACACAGTACTCGACGCCGGCAGTGGGGATGGTTTCTGGACGGCGCGCTTTGCGACATACTGTGCGCATATCACGGGCCTTGAACCAGACGAGTACACATTGGCATACGCCCGTACACTCCATCAGCGTCCCAATGTCGTGTACGTGTGTGGTATTGCTGAATCCCTACCTTTCCCCAACAGCACCTTTGATAAGGTGGTCAGTATCAGTTGTCTGGAGCACTTCGCCGATCCGCTCCAGGGCTTACGCGAGATGACCCGCGTGCTGAAGCCTGGGGGACGGCTGGCGCTCTCCGTCGATAGTCTGTTGCCACAGAACTCGCCCTCGGCCTTCCGTGCCTGGCACCAGCGCCGGCATTTTGTGACGCATTACTTCCACCAGGATGAACTGCTGGACATGATGAAAACGGTGGGACTGCACTGTGAGTCAGAGCGTACCGTACATCTCTTCCAATCACGATTGGCAGCACGTCTGCGACAGCTCTTCATACGCCACCCGCGTGTCTGGCTGCCTCTGTTTCCCCTGTTTTACAGTGCGGTGCGGCTGGCGGATTGGCTGGCGGATGATAGGCATGGACAGATCATCATTGCTACAGCCACCCGCTAGCTATTGTGACGCTTGTGATGTTTGGAGAAAAGACGTATGCGCATTATCGTATGGGGCTTGGGATATGTTGGCACCGTCTCTGCCGCATGTCTAGCACAGTTAGGACATGAGGTTATTGGTGTAGAGCCTAATCTAACCAAAGTCGAGGCACTCAACGCTGGACACAGTGCCATCAAAGAGCCAAGTCTGGACCATCTCGTCAGTCAGATGGTAGGGCTAGGACGATTGCGTGCTACGCAGGATGGTGTGTCTCTGCTCCCTTGGGCGGATATGTCGCTCATCTGTGTGGGGACACCTGCAGCCGCCGATGGCAGCCCCGTGCTGCAATACGTATGCAACGTCGCCATGGATATCGGACGTGGTTTGCGAGAGACCACTAATTACCACGTGGTTGTCCTGCGCAGTACAGTATTTCCTGGCACCATGCGCAAGGTTCTGGGCCCGCTCGTAGAAGAGCATTCTGGTCGGCAGGCTGGACGTGACTTCGGTTTGGTTGCGCATCCGGAATTCATGCGTGAAACTAACGCTATCAGCGATTTTTATGCGCCTCCGTATACCATCATCGGCGAGTTGGACACCCGTTCGGGCGCCCAGCTCGAACTGCTGTATCGAGACATTCAAGCCCCTATTTATCGTGTATCGCTGGAAAAGGCAGAATGCCTGAAGTTGGCCAATAATGCTTTGCACGCCCTTAAGATTGGATTTGCCAATGAGATCGGCCGGCTGTGCGATCGGCTTGGCATAGATAGTCATGCCCTCATGCAGCTGGTGTGTGCTGATACCAAGCTGAATATTTCCTCGGCCTATTTGAAGCCTGGTTTTGCCTTTGGTGGCTCATGTCTGCCCAAAGACCTGCGCTCCTTGACCTTTCATGCCCGACGGTTGGGGGTCGAACTCCCCATTTTAGAAGCCGTGCTGCCCAGTAACCATCTCCAGCTCGAGGCAGCGCGTCTGAAGGTGCATGAGATCGGTGCTCAGCGTGTCGCCGTGCTCGGCTTGAGCTTTAAGCCCAGTACGGATGACCTGCGCGAAAGCCCTATCATCGGCCTGATTCGGGATCTGTGGCAAGATGGTGTAGACGTGCTCGTTTATGATCCGGACGTACAACCGGACGCCATGCTGGGGAGCAACCGCGAGTACCTGGAACGCCAATTACCTCAAATTCATCAGATCTTGCGTCCGCACATAGCCGAGGCGTTACACGAATGTCACGTAGTGATTGTGAGCCAGAAACGGCCGGAGTTCACAGCCGCATTGCAGGCACTGAATGGTCGCGCTACTGTACTTGACCTGGTGCGATTGAGTGACGATCCTGCCTCGCTGGGCGTATCCAAGTATCGGGGGCTTTCCTGGTGACACAACCTATCAACCGCTGGCTCATTCTCACGCAGTACTATCCGCCCGAAATCGGCGCGCCGCAGATTCGCCTGCGCTCAGTCGCACACATGCTGCGTCGGCATGGTATGGCCGTTGAAGTCCTCACTGCTATGCCTAATTATCCTGCGGGAAAAATTTTTCCTGGTTATGCTGGACGATGGCACATGCGTGAGGAGATTGACGGCGTAGCGGTCAGACGCACCTGGGTCTATGCCGGGACCGGTAAATCTGCCTCTATCCGCTTGGCCAATTATTTAAGCTTCACCTGCACTGCGCTCCTGGCAACGCTGACAGGCCCCCGTCCCGATGTCATGTTTGTCGAGTCACAACCGCTTTCCCTGGGCCTCGTCGCCATCCTGATGAAATGGTTGCGAGGTGTCCCGTATATCTATAACGTGCCTGATTTGCAGATAGAGGTCGCGCAGCAGCTCGGTTTTATGCATAATAGGAGTTTTTTACGGGTGGCGGCGGCGCTCGAAAATTTCTTTCTGCACCAATCCTGGAAGATCTCGACTGTCACGCACCGTTTTATTGAGCACTTTCAAAAGCGTGGCTTGCCTCGCACCCAGATCACCTTCCTCCCCAATGGAGCTGACACGGAGTTTCTCAAGCCACAGCCGCCCAGTCAAGCCTTGCTCGACCGGTGGGGAATCCAGGGCAAGAAGGTATTTCTCTATGTCGGCACTCACGCGTATTATCACGGACTCGATACGTTAATCGCGGCGGCCACTCTACTCCGTGAGCACTCAGACATTGTCTTGCTCATGATTGGCGATGGACCCGAGAGGGCGCGGCTCAAGCAGCTCAGCGTGGACCGTGGGCTGACCAACGTGATCTTCGGACAATCCCCCTATGAGGAGATGGATCAGCTCTACTCTATTGCCTATGCTTCTGTTGCTACACTGCGTAAGATAGAGGTAGCTCAAGACATGCGCTTGTCCAAGGTGTTTCCGTCACTTAGCTGTGCCGTGCCAGTCATCTACGCGGGTGTAGGCGAGGCGGCTGAGTTGCTCGCAGCGCACAAGTGTGGTGTAGTGGTGGAACCAGAAGCGCCAGCCCTGTTAGCGCAAGCTATAGCGAGTTTGGCCTCCGACCAAACCAGGCGGCATGATATGGGGTGTACTGGCCGAGCCTTTGTAGAAAGGGAGTATAGCTGGTCAACTATCGTTGGACGCTGGCTTGAAGAGCTAGGGATCTCGCCTCTACCCATGCCGGGTACGTGACCACAGGAGCTGTGTTGTCAGCCTGAAACCCTGAGGCATTGACACCTGATGCGGCCGAGCAATGCTGGGCCTGCCTCGGGGACTTGCACTGTTGCAAGGATGCAATGGATGGATAGTCTGTCGCCTGAATCTGCGAGGATCGAAGAAGCTCGCATCCGAACGGTGTATGCAAAGCGGCCAAGGAACGATGCTCGCTATGCGTGGTTGAGTCCTGGCCATTTGTTTATCATGCAGGAGCGAGAACGGCGGCTGTTAACCTTGCTGCGGCGACACGGTTTTGCTTGCCTGGATACTTACAAGATTCTCGAGATTGGTTGTGGCACAGGGTACTGGCTCCGCGAATTTATCAAATGGGGAGCGCGACCAGAGAATATTACTGGAGTCGATTTGCTCTCAGACCGTGTTACAGAGGCCAAAAAGTTATGTCCTGAGGCAGTCCAAATCCACTGCGGGAGTGCCGCACAGCTCGCCTTCTCCAGTGATACGTTTGATCTGGTACTGCAGTCCACAGTTTTTACCTCCGTGCTCGATGCCAGCATGAAACAGCAGATGGCTTCCGAGATGCTCCGGGTCGTGAAACGTGATGGCCTGATCTTATGGTATGACTATCGTGTCAATAATCCCTGGAACGCCGATGTACAGGGTGTAAAAAGGCAGGAAATTGCTCAGTTTTTTCCCGGCTGCCTCATTGAGCTCCAACGGATCACTCTCGCTCCCCCGCTTGTCCGTCGACTCGCTCCGTACTCGTGGCTCGCTTGCTACTTACTAGGGAAAGTCCCCTGGCTCTGTACCCATTACCTTGGTGTGATTCGGCAAGAGCAAACGAAGGTGGTGCACAGATGTTGATCCCATGTGAGATGGTGCCCCAGCGCCACGCAGCCTCCCTCGCTTGCTGGACGCCGGCCCCCCGGGGGCACCACGACGCATGCAAACAGGGAGCCGCGTGGCAGCAATGTACACGGCAACCCCAATCGTTCGCAGCCGCGTTCACTGATTAGGGGCTGTCGTGCTATTGTCTATGAGTATTGTCCCAACACCATAATCATCGATTGGTCTACCATTGTTATAGACGATGTTGTTTTCTACGATGGTATTTAAGGCTCCTGCACCGATAGTAATACCCCTGTATGCGTTGTCATAGATGGTATTGCCAGAAACTTGGTTATTGGTCCCGCCATGCGTGTAATCGACGTCGATTCCGCCGTAATTCCCATACACGATATTGTTAAGGGCTTGATTATTACTGCCTGATGAGAGGATGATCCCTCCAGAGCCATTACCACCAAGAGGCCCATTAAAACCATTGCCATGGATAGTGTTGTTGCTGACGACGTTGTTACTGACATCATCGGCTCCCGAACTATAGATATGGTAGGCGTATCCTCCATTGTCATAGACCTCATTTCCATCAAAAGTACTGTCATGTCCTTTCCAGTAGACCCCATACCCGCCTTGTGACCCGTGAATTTTGGAATTCAGGACTTCGATAGAACCACAGCCCAACACAACACTGGTCCCCGCCGGACTGGCCGGGCTAACGGTGATCTCGCCATTCATAAACCGGACGTCATGCGTATCGCAACTACCAATATAGAGTCCATTCTCAAGAGTCAGGTTGTCAAAGATCACGTAGGAGGTACCATATCCGTCAACGATCTCGATTGACTGTATGATCACGGTCTCGCCCGGAAATCCGGCAATCGTGACCGGATGTGACCAGGAGGTGCCACTCGGGATCTGTATTACTGATGAGGGATAGCCGATTGGCTGCGCATAGGTCCCCGCGCGAATGTAGAGCGTATCGCCAGCGCGGAGAGCCCTGATACCCTGGTCGATCGTGCCAAACGGCTCTGACTCCGTGCCGGCGTTGGCATTCGAGCCGTTGGTGGCGACATAGTAGGTGGCGGCGGTGGCCGCCCGTGGGGCCAGGACGTTCCCGGTAAAAATGACGGTGCACATAATGGCGGAGAGCGCGAGCTGATACAGCGTTGGTAGACTCATTCTCATTGGTCCTTTCTCTGGTAGTATGGTGCATATGGACGCCGTGTCCACATGACGGTGGAATGGACGAAGGCAGGAGGGTAATCCCCCTGGACATACGCAGTGTCCAGAGAGCCGTTGGGAGTCAGCCAACTCGTGGGGTGGGGCGCATCGTGCACGCTACCTCTAGCAATGCGAGACTGCAGGACGCGCTCGCCGGCGGGCCATCCCAACAAAAAAGGCGCATCCAGCCTCGCCTGACGCCAGCAAGCGAGGCTGGATGCGCCTTTCCCTAACCACAGACGCTGTGTGCCGCTGTGGAGATGCACTATAATTGCATACACTATGGGCATACGCCTCGTGAGAGGGGGCTAGCGATGGTTGCCGGCCAAAGCTGCATCGCTGGCCCTTCAGTTTGCTTCACCTCGTGCCACGCTTAATTTCCCGGCGGGGCCTCTCATTTTCCTTGCGATAACATGCAGAATACTCCAAGCCCCTGCAACCTCTGGCTGCGGGATGGGGGTGTTGGAGGGTATCGGAGACGATGCACGCGGTGCCTCAGGAGCAGCACCGTCGTGAGTTCCGGCGGCACCTGTGTTCCTGTCAAGTAACTTAGTGGGTTTATGATACGCGAGTCTGGCGCAGAGAGCAAGCCTTTTTATAGATCTAGTGGTCTGAAGCCCGGATGTATTCTGCCCGCGATCACATCCTGTGCCTTAAGCACCTGAAAAATCAGGGCTACGCGGGGAGCACATATGATTTCGAGAGCCTGACAGCGATGCTTAGCCCCCTGTCCTCCTGTGGCCCGCATACCTGCATGTGTTGCGGGCATTCGCACCGCTAGTCCGTCAGAGCTACAGGGCCAGAGCTGAGCCGACGGCACCACATTGTACCCTTTCATCCGATCCATCGGAGTGACCGTCCAGGGTGGTCAGCCATTGTGGCTGCATCAATCTATGCGGCGCTGGAGAATGCCACAGTGAAGAAATGGCATGACGGAAAGAGAGCATGCCTGATCCTCCTCGCCCTCTCCTCCCTGATCCTCGGCAGCGCAGCAATCGCCACTGGAGTCGAACAAGGAGTGATGGCAGAGTTCACGTTGACCTCGACGACGGCACATGTCAACCACTTCGACATGCAGTTACAGGCCATCTTGACCCACGGCTCCACCCGTTACACATTTTGGGGATTCTACGCCGGCGGTGCAAATGGGGTGCACACGTGGAAGATCCGCTATAACCTGCCGAGCACCGGAATTTGGCGGTATACCACCATCTCTTCAGATCGCCACCTGCACGGGCAGACCGGTTGGGTCACGGTCACCCGCCCCACCGCCGGCAACCGAGGAGCACTGATTGCAGATGGGCGAGCGTTCAAGTGGGAGAATACCGGCGAACCCCACTATGTCATGGGACAGACGGCGTACGGTTTGCTCCAGACGCATATCCCATGGAGGCAAGTCATAGCATGGCTCCAGCGCCACCGGTTTAATCAGATCCGCATTGACCTCACCTCGCACAACACACGTGGACCGGAGGATATGTGGCTCTGGGCGGGCACCCCGAGCCGGCCTGACTTCTCGCGGTTCAATCTGGGGCAGTGGGATAAAATCGATGCAGTCCTGCAGGCGGGACTCAAGCGGGGCTTCACGTTCGAGGTCGGTACCAAAACGATCCAGCAGTTGCCGAAGGCCGGGCCCAACCGGACGCGTTACCTCCATTATCTGGCTGCCCGCTTAGGGTCGTATCCGCATCTCATCTATTTAGAAGATTTTGAGATCCTCGGTCGGCCAGTCCGACAAGGGATCTTGCCGACTGAGCGCACGGTTAAATCTGTGGGCACGGATTTTTCCCGGGCCTTCCGGGACTACCCTCATGCACCGCTCCTGGGCGTCCATATGCGCCGTAATGACACCTATTACCAGGGCAGTACTGGGATGACGTTCTATCACCCGGGATCGGAAGGCTTGCCCGCGGATTTCCGCGGTCAGCAATGGCTGACGTGCGGTATCTTGCACGAGCGATGGATGATGGAGGGCTTCGGCATCCTGCAGCACCGCCCCCACTTCATTATGCCGCTATACGTCGGTGAAGCCGTCTATGAGGGCACCAATCAGACGGTGACCCATGACATCATGCAAGAGCTCGATGCCTTTGGCATGCGTGACGAGATCGTCCATGCTCCCAGGTTTTACTATCGGCGATATACCTACAGTGTGATCCTGAGCGGCGGGGTCGGCATGACCTACGGCCTCACGGGTGCAAGCGTCTATAAAGACAAGCGAGGCTCGTACCTGCCGCGCTGGCGCACGGGCATTCCCCCAAGCAAGGATCGGCGCAATGGTGCCGAGGGATTTAAGGATATCAAGCGGGCCTTGGCCTACTTTCGAGCCAAGAGCCTCGATAGCAATCAGTTGCAACCTGATGACACGCGGGTCAACAATGGCTTCTCTCTGCCTAACTCCGATGAGCTTTCGCGTGACCTCGGGCTGAAGCGGGCGAAGTTTGCCAAGCTTGCAGGAGCGCACACGTACTATATCTACAACCCCTACCACACGTCTCTCACTATCAGTGGGATTCCAGCGGGACTTAGCATCGAGATCTTCAATCCGCAGACCGGCGACACGTATCATGGTGGGCAAACGCACGGCGGAACTGTGTTCAACCAACCCTCCCAATTTGTGGGCGATTATCTGCTCTACATCACCGAACGCGCCACACCACAGTGAGCCTGGGGAGCAGCGCGCAAAGCCGCTCAGAAACTTCCATTGCCACCAACGACTGCTTGCCCTACGCCTGTGCCGTGTGCGCCGCCGCGTATGGCGCCTGCGGTGACAGCCTCACACGACGTCCTGCTGCTGCGCCCGGTCTGCACCTGAACGCGGCGGTGCCAGCCAGTCACTATCGTCACTGCTCTCCCTCCCCATCCGCTATCCCGAGATCTTGCACCAATTGTGCCGCGATCAGCCTGTGTCCTTGTGCCGTTGGCTGTGCGCCGTCTGCTTGGGTCAACTCTTGGTGTGGCCAGTCTATGAAACTCGCATAATCGAGGTATTTGACGCCAGCCTGGGTCAAGTAGGGAATCATGGCCTTGCCGTGTCTGACGCCGGGATACAACAGCACATAGAATTCCGCGCTGGGAAATTGCTGGGAAAAAGCATTGCGTGCTTCTGCAATGATGCGCGCTGTGAGTCTGATATGCTCCTCACGAATGCTGACCGGAAATGAAATATGGTAGTACTGGAGGATTTGACTTTTCCCCAGAACCTAATAGAGAAAAGAGACCAACAGTCGGCCGGAGGTAAAGTCCCCCTGGCGCACCAGGTTATCGTGGGCATCAAGCGTGTAGCATTGGAATTATTAACATAACGTTGATGGCTTTGCCAGAGCTTGGATGCCCTTGCAGGCAAGACTGTTCGGCACTGGATTTGTGCAGGAGAGATGTTTTGCTCCTCCCCCCTGGCGTGGGCAGATTGGGATGGAGGAGAGAAGTTCGGTAAGAGTCAGTATCTGGGCATCGCTGAGCGTGGCATCGAGGTAGGATAGGGGTTGTACAAAGATTCCTGCAAAAGCGGCCATCTGACCCAGATGGAGCTACATTAGAGCAGAAAACCCTGTCGAAGCATGCGCACGTAGTTGAGGAGAGGTGTGCTGCAGTGAGGGAAGGGTCTCCCTCTTGTTATACGCGCAGTTTTTTGGGGGATAATCCTCCCCATGGCGCGTCTTATACGCACAGTTGGCTGCGATCTCATCAGATAAAGCTATTTATACGCTGAGTTTTACTGCTTCGTCACAGCGCTCGCTGAAGCTGTGGCCGTTATTACACGAATCTTTGTGCAACCCCAAGTAACGGTCCTTGATCCATTGCTTCCCTTTGCGTGGGTGCCTCCGCTTTGCCCATTGCCACAGGGTTTGGAAGATGGCGTGGTCTACATGGCTCAAGGTTTCTTTTGATGAGCCGTGCCGGTGGTA
>WNGL01009296.1_pt1 | contig 18898 bp, 11 predicted proteins | sample 5400591 | NCBI WGS metagenome assembly WNGL01 (sample SAMN13153377, study PRJNA577476) | soil metagenome | isolation source: 80 cm soil or saprolite under Garry oak tree replicate 1 | place: USA:California | collected 2016-06-15 | reverse complement strand
GCCGCCGCGGGCGATCTGCTCGTCCTTGGCCCCGATGCGCTCGCCGATCGTATGCGGCTTCGTGAAGTCGAGCGGGCTCCCCTCGACCGGCCGGAGATCGCCGAGCGGGATGAGGGTCTCGTCCACCGGAGTGAAGCGCCGGGCGGCGATCTCGACCTCGTGGCCCAGGACATCGCCCCGGCCCGCCCCCCGCAGGTTGAAGTAGGAGTGCTGGCTCAGGTTGACGATCGTGGCCTTGTCCGTGGTTGCCTTGTACTCGATCCGTAGCGCGTCGTCCTTCGTGAGGGTATAGGTCAGGCTCGTCGTGAGGGTACCCGGATAGCCCTCCTCCCCGTCCTTGCTCACGTAGGTGAGCTCGAGGGAGTCGCCGTCCGCAGCCGAAGAACGGGTTGCCCTTGACGTACTCGTCGAGGGTGTCGAAGCCGAGGACCACGTCGACCTTGCCGCCCTTCCCGTCGGGGACGAGCAGCGACTGGACGATGGCCCCGTAGCTGATCACCCGGGCCTCGAGCCCGTGCGCGTTCTTCAGGGTGAACATCTCCACCGCCGCGCCGTCGGGAGTCTTGCCGAAGGGGCGTCGTTCGAGGTCGGCGGCGGGGCTGGCCATGGCGGCTCCCATCAGGCTGGCGGCCAGGAGGCCGAGGCGGGGGGCCAGGCAGGCCGGGTTCTTTCGCATCGTGGGTTTCCTCCGAGAGAACGGCTTGCCGATGGTACGCGTCTCGAGCCCGCCAGGAAAGTCCTGGATCGGCGCCGGCCTGAAAGTCGCGGCGGCTTGTGGTAACTTCTGGCGACCCATAGCCGGCCCCACCCCGGCCGCTCCACGAACGGAGGACCCCTTGGCGGAACTGTCCCTCCCCTCGTCGGTTCGCGTGCGCTTGTCGGCGATGATGTTCCTCCAGTTCTTCGTCTGGGGGGCCTGGTTCGTGGCAGTCCGCGAACGTCACGAGCCCGCGGGCCCTGTTCTGGGTGCTCCTCGGCTACGCGCTCTGCTACAACCCGACCCTCGCCCTGGTCAACGCGGTCTCCTTCAACCAGATGAAGAGCCCGGAGAAGCAGTTCCCGGCCGTGCGGGTCTTCGGCACCATCGGCTGGATCGTGGCCGGGCTGATCGTGGGCTCGCTCGGGCTCGAGGCCACCGCGACCCCCCTGCGGATCGCCGCCTCGTGCTCGGCCCTGCTGGGAATCTTCTCCTTCGTGCTGCCCCACACGCCCCCCAAGGCCCTGGGCCACAAGGTCACCGTGCGGGACGTGCTGGGCCTGGACGCGCTCACCCTCATGCGCAACCGGTCGTTCGCCGTGTTCGTGATCGGGTCGCTGCTCATCTGCATCCCCCTCTCCTTCTACTACAGCTTCACGAACCTCTTCCTGAACGAGATGGGCGTGGTCAACGCCGCCGGCAAGATGACCATGGGCCAGATGTCCGAGGTCTTCTTCATGCTCGTGATGCCGTTCTTCTTCGTCCGGCTCGGCGTGAAGAAGATGATGCTCGTGGGCATGCTGGCCTGGGCCGCCCGCTATCTGCTCTTCGCGTTCGGGGAGAACGCCTCCTTCAGCCTCGGCGCCCTGACCGCGGACCGGCTGATCAACGGCCTCATCCTCGTCTCCATGTACTACCTGGGCATCCTCCTGCACGGCGTCTGCTTCGACTTCTTCTTCGTGACCGGGCAGATCTACGTGGACAACACGGCCCCCAAGAAGATCCAGGCCAGCGCCCAGGGCTTCATCACCCTCATCACCTACGGGGTGGGGATGCTGATCGGGGCCGAGATCTCGGGCCGCGTGGTGGAGGCCCGGCAGGTGATGAAGGCGGGCGCGATCGCGGGCCACCATTGGCAGGCGATCTGGCTGTTCCCGGCGGCCATGGCCCTCGGGGTCGTGATCCTGTTCGCGGCGCTCTTCAACGAGCGCGGCGCCGCCGCCCGCGCCCGGACCGCGTGAGGGAGGGGCTCCTCCAGCGGTTCCTCGGGAGCCCCCAGGCGGGGCTCCTCATGGTGATCCTGCTCCTGGGCGCGGCCCTCACCTTCCTGGGAGGGTCGCACCCCGACCCCGCGACCGGAGGGGCGGTCAGCAACTTCCTCAACTCCTACACCCTCATGCAGACGGCTACCGACGCGAGCTTCTTCGCGATCATGGCGGTGGGCGCGACCATGGTGATCATATCGGGAGGGATCGACCTCTCGGTGGGCTCGGTCTACGCGCTGGCGGGAGTGACCATGGCCCTCGTCCTGCGCAACCTGGGGCCCCGACCCGCCCTGGCGACGGTGTCGCTCGGGATCGCGATCTGCCTCGGCATCGGGGTCGTGAGCGGCCTGCTGAACGGGCTCATGGTGGTGGGCCTGGGCGTCCACCCGTTCATCATCACCCTGGGCACGATGTGGATCCTGCGGGGAATCGCCTTCGTCTCCAGCAAGGCGGAATCGATCCTGATCCCCGACGCGCTGACCGCGGTGGCCAAGGCCTCGGTGGGGCCCGCGCTCTATCCGGTGCCGACCCTGGCCATGCTGGCGGTGACCGCGGTGGGCGCCGTGTACCTGACCCGCACGGTGATGGGGCGCCACGTCTTCGCGATCGGCGGGAACCCGGAGGCGAGCCGGTTCGCGGGCCTGAGCCTGGGCCGCATCAAGGTGGGGGTCTACGTGGCGTCGGGGCTCACGGCCGGGATGGCCGCGTTCCTGGGGGTCGGCTACTACGGCTCGGCCTCCTGCGTGGACGCCACCGGCTACGAGCTGTACGTGATCGCCTCCGCGGTGGTGGGGGGGGCGAGCCTGGCGGGCGGGAAGGGGAGTGCGATCAACGCGCTGCTGGGAGCGATCCTGATCGTCCTCATCCGCCAGTCCATCCGTACGCTCCACCTCGACCAGAATTACGAGTGGATCATCATCGGCACCGCCATCATCATGGCGGTCGTGCTCGACCAGGCGAGCAGCCGACTCGCCGCGCGGCGTCTGGCCCGTCTGGCGGGCTCTTAGGGGAGGCGTCGGAGACATGAGACAGGCATTGCGGGTGGCGGGGATCGCCGTGGGGGTCGCGCTCGTGGCCGCGGGCTGCGGACAGAAAACGGAACCGGGGGCGTCGGGCGGAGGTGCGGCACCGAAGGCGCTCAAGATCGCGCTGATCGCGAAGAGCTCGACCAACCCCGTCTTCCTGTCCGCGCGGACGGGCGCGGAGGCGGCGGCCAGGGAGCTGGGGACCCGGCACGGGATCGCGATCGAGGTGGCCTGGCTCACCCCGCCCCAGGAGGACGGCCAGCTGCAGGCCCAGCGGATCGCCCAGGCGGTGAACGAGGGGGCGAACGCGATCCTGCTCTCGTGCTCGGACGCGGGGAAGCTGAACGGCGCGATCAACGACGCGGTGGCCCGCGGGGTGCCGGTGATGACGTTCGACAGCGACGCCCCGGAGAGCAAGCGCTTCGCCTACTACGGCGTAGACGACCGTGACACCGGCGCCCGGACCATGGCCGAGCTGGCCAAGCTGATGGACGGCAAGGGCAGGATCGGCATCCTGGCCGGGAACCAGAACGCGCCGAACCTGAGGAGGCGCGTGGACGGCGTCAAGGAGGAGGCCGCGAAACACCCCGGCATCCAGATCGTCGGGGTCTTCAACCACATCGAGACCCCGCAGGATGCGGCGGCCGAGGTCGTGCGGGTGGGGAACGCCTATCGGGACATCCAGGGCTGGGCCATGGTGGGCGGCTGGGCCCTCTTCACGAAGACGCTCCTCACCGACCTCGACCCGGCACGGCTGAAGATCGTCTCGGTGGATGGGCTGCCCCCCCAGCTTCCCTACGTGGCGGCGGGCCTCGCGCCCGTGCTCCTGGCCCAGCCCACGTACAAATGGGGCTACGAGGGCGTCTCGAAGATCGTGGACAAGGTGCACTTGAAGAAGGACGTGCCGGCCGTCATTCCCATGGAGCTGGTCCGGGTCTCGAAGGACAACCTGGGCGCCTGGGCGCGCCAGCTCCAGGCCTGGGGATTCACGGAGGTGCCCGAGGAGTACCTGAAGCTCGAGAAGTGAGCCCCATCCTCCATTTCGAGGGGATCACCAAGCGGTTCCCAGGCGTCCTGGCGCTCTCCGACGTCCGCTTCGAGGTGGGGGCCGGCTCCTGCCATGCGCTCTGCGGGGAGAACGGGGCGGGCAAGAGCACGCTCGGAAAGATCCTGGCCGGGGTGCACGCATCCGACGAGGGTCGGGTGCTCCTGGACGGGCGACCGGTGCGCTTCCGCCATCCGGGCGACGCGCTGGCCGCCGGCATCGGCATGGTCCATCAGGAGCTGGCCTTCTGCGAGAACATGACCGTGGCCGAGAACCTCTGCCTCGGCGACCTGCCGCGGAAGGGCGGCTTCGTCTCCCGCCGGCGCATGGCCGAGAAGGCGCGGAACAAGCTGGCCGCGATCGGGGCCGACATCGACGTCAGCCGGACGGTGGGGGACCTGCCGGTGAGCCAGCAGCAGCTCCTCCAGATCGCGGAGGCGGTGGGGCGGGGCGCCCGCGTCATCGTCTTCGACGAGCCCACGAGCAGCCTCACCCGCCACGAGGCCGAGCGCCTTTACGCCCTCATCCGGCGCCTCAAGGCGGAGGGCGTGACCTGCCTGTACGTATCCCACCGGATGGAGGAGATCTTCCAGCTCTGCGACACCGTGACCGTGCTGCGGGACGGGCGCCACGTGGAAACCCTGCCCACCGAGGCCCTCGACGAGGCGGGGCTCGTGAAGCGGATGATCGGCCGGGGCCTGGAGGAGTACTTCCCGGCCCACCTGGAGCGGCCGGCGGGCGACGAGCTGCTGCGGGTCGAGGACCTGCGGAGCCCGGGCAAGCTCCACGGGGTCTCGCTCTCGATCCGCGCCGGCGAGATCCTGGGCCTCGCGGGCCTCGTGGGCTCGGGCCGGAGCGAGATCGCGGGAGCGGTCTTCGGCCTCGACCCGCGCTCCCGCGGCCGGATCTCCGTGGGGGGGAAGCCGGTGACCATCCGCCGCCCCGGGGACGCCATGGCCTGCGGCCTCGGGCTCGTCCCCGAGGACCGCAAGCGGCAGGGCCTCGTCCTCGCCATGAGCGTCCTCGCCAACACGACCTTGCCGATCCTGGACCGCCTGGCCCGCTTCTCCTGGATACGTCGCGACGCGGAGCGGGGCCTGGCCGAGGAGCACACGACCCGGCTGCGGGTGCGGATGCCGGGGCTCGACGCCGTGGTGGCCGGGCTCTCCGGCGGCAACCAGCAGAAGATCGTCCTCGCGCGGTGGCTGGCCGCGCGCTGCCGGGTGCTGATCCTCGACGAGCCGACGCGGGGGGTGGACGTGGGGGCCAAGGCCGAGATCCACGCCCTGATCGACCGGCTGGCCGCCGGGGGCAACGCGGTGCTCCTCATCTCGAGCGAGCTGCCGGAGGTGATCCGCCTGTCCACCCGCGTCCTCGTCATCCGCGAGGGCCGCGTCGCGGGCGAGGTCGCCCGCGAGGGCCTCGAGCAGGACGCGCTGCTCCGGCTGATGGCGGGCATCCCTCCGGCGGCTTCGCCGGAGACTCGCTCGACACCCGCCGACTCCGGGAGGGCTTCATGATCCGGCGCGCTTGTTTAGACCTAGCCATTGAAGTCTGAATAGCAGTGTGACTATTCAGCTTTGCTGAGCCCAGGCGCCCATCCGGCATGAAACGCGGAGAAACCGGCGGTTCGAGGTGACGACCGTCGGCGGGGAGCAGGTCCGCGCCTTCCTGCCCACGCGGCTCCCCCCGGTCCCGCCGTTGACGATGGGGGGGGCGTTGCAGCCGGTTCGCAGGGCTGTCGCCGCAACTGTGTAGAGGGTAACGGAGACGGCTCGCCAAGGTGCCCGCCGAACCGGTAGGATACGCGCGCTCTTCTCGGACCGGTCGCCCACATTGGAGGAAGCATCATGCGCGTCTGCCTAGCCCTCGCCGTCCTCGCCGTGGCCGCACACGCCGCGGCCGCGGAACGCCGGCCCGGCCTCGTCCCCTGGCCGGCCGAGATCGCGTTCGGCACCGGGGAGATGGCCATTGGCCCGGACTTCCGGCTTACCATCGCCGGCCAGGCCGACCCACGCGTCCAGCGCGCCGCCCGTCGGTTCGAAGCGCGGCTGGCCCGGCAGGCGGGCCTGCTCCCCCCGCTCGGCCCGGCCAGACCAGGCTCGAGGTCCGCTGCGACGGCCCGGCGCGCACCGCCCTCCCCGGCCTCGGCATGGACGAGAGCTACGCCCTCGAGATCACCCCCGCGAAAGCCACCCTCACGGCCGCCGAGCCGTGGGGGATCCTGCGCGGGCTGGAGACGTTCCTGCAGCTCGTGGGCCCGGGCAGCGAGGGCCTCCGGGTCCCCGCGGTGGTGATCCGGGACCGCCCGCGCTTTCCGTGGCGCGGGCTGCTCATCGACTGCGGCCGGCACTTCATGCCCCTCCAGGTCCTTGAGCCTGCACTGGCATCTCACCGAGGTCCAGGGCTTCCGGGTGGAGAGCCGCCGATTCCCCAAGCTCCACGGCCAGGGCTCGGACGGCCTCTACTACACCCAGGAGCAGATCAGGGGCGTGATCGCCTACGCGGCGGACCGCGGGATCCGCGTCGTCCCCGAGTTCGACATGCCCGGGCACACGACGGCATGGTTCGTGGGCCATCCGGAGCTGGCCAGCGCTCCCGGCCCCTACACGATCGAGCGGAAGTGGGGGATCTTCGAGCCGGTCATGGATCCGACGCGCGAGGAGGTCTACCGGCTCCTCGACGGGTTCCTGGGCGAGATGGCCGGGCTCTTTCCCGACCCGTTCCTCCACATCGGAGGCGACGAGGTGGAAGGGAAGCCCTGGGAAGCGAGCGCGCAGATCCAGGCCTTCAAGAAGGAAAAGAGCTTCAAGGACAACCACGACCTGCAGGCGTACTTCAACCAGCGCCTGTCCAGGATCCTGACCCGCCATGGCAAGCAGATGATGGGCTGGGACGAGGCGCTCCACCCCGACCTCCCGCGGGACACGGTCGTACAGTCCTGGCGGGGGCAGGACTCCCTGGCCAAGGCGGCTCGCCAGGGCTTCCGCGGCATCCTGAGCTTCGGCTACTACCTCGACCTCATGCAGCCGGCCGCGTCGCACTACGCGACGGAGCCTCTCGACAAGGACGCGGCGAACCTGGACGACGCCCAGCGGGCCCGCATCCTGGGCGGAGAGGCCTGCATGTGGGCCGAGTACGTCAGCCCGGAGACCGTCGACTCGCGGATCTGGCCGCGCGCGGGGGCGGTGGCGGAGCGGCTCTGGTCACCCCGGGAAGTGCGCGACCCCGACGACATGTACGGCCGGCTCGAGGGCTTGAGCCGTTGCCTGGAGTGGCTGGGGCTCGAGCACCGCTCCGGGTATCCGCGCATGCTCGGCCGCTTGGCCGGCCCGGACGCCGGGGCGGTGAAGGCCCTCACCGACCTCGTGGAGCCCGTCAAGGGGTACGAGCGCGGGCAGACGGCGCCTTACACCCAGCAGACGCCCCTGACCGGCCTGGTGGACGCGGCGCGGCTGCGGGCCCGCCTCGCCGAGTGGCAGGCCCTGTACCCGCGACTCCTTCCCGTGCTCCAGCGCTCGAGCCTGTTGCGGGACGCCCTACCGCAGGCGGCCGAGATCCAGGCCCTTGCGGGTGCGGGCCTGGAAGCCCTCGCCTTCCTCGAGCAGGCGACGCCCGCCCCCGCTTCGTGGTGGGAAGACCGCGCCCGGCAGCTCGAGCGACCCCGGAAGCCGGCCTCCGCGCTCGACGCCGCGATCCGGCCGGCGGTGAGGAAGCTCCTGGAGGCGGCGAGGTCAGCTCCTACTGCTTTCCCGTGAGCTGACACCATGTCGGACTCGCGCAGTTGAATCTGCTCTCCGAGGACTTGGCGAGGCATGCATCCCTGCAAAAAGTTCTTGACAGTCCGACGGTCGCGTGATTATGTTGCCGTTAACGTACACGGTCAAGACGGTACCGTACACGCTCCCACGAGTGAGCTCGAGCCCTCTTGGCTCGGAGCGACCCGTCTGCACGGCGCCGGCTAGGCTCTGGACGCGAGGACCCGAAAGGGTCGTGAGGGCGAGGATTGGCCGCCCGTGGTGGGTCGGAGCGGCGGAATGGAGAAGTGGGAAGATGCGGCGATCATCGGCGGTCGCGTTGCTCTCCATGGCGCTGGGGTTGGTCGCAGCGACCCCTGCGCGGGCTCAATTCAGCAGCAGCGTACAGGGTGTGGTTCACGACCAGAGCGGCGCGGTCGTGCCCGCGGCTTCGGTCACCATCCGGAACCTGGACACTCAGGTCACGGCGACCGTGCAGACCAACGCGGCCGGCGTTTACCGGTTCAGCAGCCTCGCTCCCGGCCGCTATGAGATCGCCGCCGAGGCCGCCGGCTTCAAGCAGGTCAAGTCCGAAATCCGCTTGGAGACGGCGCAGAACGCCGGCGTCAACCTGACCCTGCCCCTGGCGGGAACCCAGGAAGAAGTGGCGGTCACCGGCCAGGCGGAAGTCTTCAACCCGGCGGAGACCCGGATCCAGACCACCATTCGCACGGAAACCCTCCAGGAACTGCCGCTGCAGGGGCGCAACTTCCTGGGCCTGGTGGCCCTCGGCCCGGGCATCACGGGCCACGGCGCGGTCGGGGGCGGGGCCCCCGCGGACGCGCCGGACAACTTCTCGACCGAGAAGACGGTGGAGGCCAGCGGAAACGGACGCAACTACAGCGGCAACCAGTTCACCCTCGACGGTCTCAACGTCACGAGCAACATCCTGCAGGGGGTGGCCAACCTGTCGCCGAATCCGGACTCCGTGCAGGAGATCTCGGTCCAGACCAACACCTTCAGCGTCGAGAACGGGCGGGGCAGCTCCGTGCAGGTGGCCATCACCACCAAGTCGGGCACGAACGAGTATCGGGGCACCGCGAGCTATTTCTTCACCAACCAGGGCCTCCGCGCGAAAACGTTCTTCACCAAGAGCTACGAGCCGTTCAGCCGGCACGACATCTCCGCCACCTTCGGGGGGCCGATCATCAAGAACCGCACCTTCTTCTTCGGGTCGGTGCAGCCCCTCCGCTCACGCGTGTCGCAGGCCACCTCGGTCATCACCTTCGAAACGCCGGAGTTCGTCGACTTCGCCCGGCGCAACTACCCGAACTCGCTGGGGACCAAGATCCTGACCGACTACCCCCTGGCCAACGTGGAGACGACGGGCGTCGCCCAGACCGCGCAGCAGATCTTCGGCGCCGACTGCGGCACTCCGGCCGCGGGCAATATCCCGTGCGCCCTCCCGATGGTGGCGGAGGGCCGATTCAAGCCCAGTCCCTTCCGCAACGCCATCCAGTACAGCTTCCGAGTGGACCATTACATGCGGGACGGCAAGGATCGGCTCTATTTCAACTTCTACAAGGTGGACCTCGACACGGAGCAGATCGGCCGGCGGAAGGGCTTCTACGGGGTGGACAACAACAACACCTCCGCCTACCAGGGAAGCTGGACCCACATCTTCACGCCCACCCTGCTCAACGAGATCAGCTACGGGCAGATCCGGGTCCAGGGCAGCGTCGGCGACTCGCCGGGGATTCCCTTCCGGATTCCCGACATCAACATCGCCTACCAGAACACGGGGGTGAACGCCGGCTGGGGCCCCGCCACGTTCATCCAGCACAACTACAACTGGCGCGACGTGGTGACCTGGGTCCGGGGTTCGCATTCGCTGAAGATTGGAGCCGAGTTCTGGAAGGGCGACGACGACGCGCGGTTCCGCGCGCCCTATGAACGGCCGAGCCTCCAGTTCAACAACCTGCTCGACCTGGTGCGCGACCGGCCCTATCAGCAGAGCGGCGTCAACTACGACCCGATCACCGGCCAGGTGGCCAACGGGGCCTATCGCCACCTGCTCAACACCCTCGGGGCCTTCGTGCAGGACGAGTGGAAGGTGCGCCCGAACCTGACCCTGACCCTGGGATTGCGCTGGGACGACTATGGGAATCCCCACCCCGACCAGAACACGAGGATGGGGAACGTGTTCCGGGGGACGGGAAGCACCCTGAACGAGCAGTTCACGAGCGCGGTCGTGCGGCAGGTGGACGCGGTCTATGCCGGCCGGTTGAACAAGAACTTCAGCCCCCGGGCCGGGGTAGCGTGGGCGCCCGGCGACGGCGCACGGTGGCTGGTGCGCGGCGGCGTCGGGCTCTATCACAACTGGATCCCCCTCGGCGAAGCGAACCGCGTCCGCCAGAATCCCCCCGGTCTGGTCACGCCCACCTTCCGCATCGGCGATCCCATCGAGCCGATCCTCTCGATCGGGACCAGCGATCGGCCGCCCTTCGGGTTCAACTACCCGAAGATCCCCGCGGGACAGCTCGACGCGCGCGGTGGCATCGTGGGCGCGCGGCCCGGGGCGGGCGGCATCGACCGGGACATCAAGGCGGACAGCACGCTCATCTACAACCTCGGGGTCGAGCGACAGTTGCCGAAGGGCATCGTAGCAAGCGTGGCCTACAGCGGCTCCTACACATGGAACGGCCTGTTCGGGTCGGACTTCAACCGCTTCCCGGGCGACCTGCTGGACGGCCGTCTGGACCGCCTCAACCCGAGCTTCGGCACGATCTACTACGAGCTCAACGCGAACAAGATCTACTACAATGGGTTGCTGTTCTCTCTGCGACAGGTCACGCGCCGCAGCAGCTTCCAGGTCGCCTACACCCTGTCGAAGGTGGAGGACTACGGTCAGGCGGGCACGCGCGTGAACCGCGATCCCGGATACGCCACTCCGACCCAATACGACCTGTCGCAGTATCGGGCGGCCGCGGACTGGGATGTGCGCCACCGCCTTGCGTTCGCGGAGAGCTACTCGCTCCCCGAGCCGAAGAGCGGGTCGGGCTTCCTGACGCGGCTGCTGGGGGGCTGGCAGATCAATGGAACCGGGATCCTGCAGACCGGCACCCCCTTCTCCGTGTTCAGCAGCGCGCCCTTCCGGCCGGTCCTCGATGCGAACGGGAAGGTGATCGGGCTGCAGCCGAACAGCGGGGATTACAATGCGGACGGCGTGAACTTCGACTTCCCCAACGCCCCCAATGGGCAGGTCCCCGGCTCCTTCACGCGACAGCAGTTCGTGGACGGCGTGTTCCCGGCCTCGGCGTTTTCGCTGCCGGCGCCGGGTCAGGAAGGCACCCTGAAGCGCAGCGCCTTCCGCAACCCCGGGTTCATCAACATCGACATGAGCCTGGTGAAGAACAACCGCTTCGGCGACCGCGTGAACGTCCAGCTCCGCCTCGAAGTGTTCAACGTGCTCAACCGGGTAAACCTGGGCGGCGTCAACGGCGCCAACGGCAACAATGGCGATCTGGCGAGCAGCACGTTCGGGCGCGCGACCTCGACCTACGATCCGCGGATCATGCAACTGGGCGTCCGCGTAGTGTTCTGAAGATGCGGCGGGCCATTCCGCTTCTCTCCATCCTCCTGGCGCTTTCGGCGGGGCCGGCCGTGGCCGACCCCCAGGCGCCCGTCTCAAACCGCGAGCCCCTGCAGGTTGGAGCCTTTGCCCGCTTGCCGGTGGGGTCGGTCAAGCCGACGGGCTGGCTGCGCCGGCAGCTGGAGGTCCAGGCCCGTGGCTTGACCGGCCACCTCGACGAGTTCTGGCCCGACGTGGGCCCGAACAGCGGCTGGCTGGGCGGGACCGGGGAGAGCTGGGAGCGGGGCCCCTATTTTCTCGATGGGTTGATCCCGCTCGCCTACCTGCTCGACGACCCGCTCCTCAAGGCCAAGGCGCAAAAGTGGGTCGACTGGACGCTCACCCATCAGTCACCCGAAGGCTGGATCGGGCCGCCGAAGAACGCCGACTGGTGGCCCAACATGGTGATGCTGAAGGCGCTCACCCAGTATCAGGAGGCCACGGGAGACCCCCGGGTGGTTCCCCTGATGCAGCGCTACTTCCGACATCACCTGGCGCAGGGTCGCACACGTCCCCTGCATGAATGGGCGTCGTACCGCTGGGCCGACGAGCTCGTGAGCGTGCTCTGGCTGTTCAACCGCACCGGGGACCGAGAGCTTCTCGACCTCGCGCGCTTGCTCCAGTCCCAGGGCACCGACTGGAAGCAACACTTCGCGGAGTTCGCCTTTCCGGCCAAGACCAGCCCTGAACAGCTCGGGCTGAAGATCGGCGTGAACAACCCCGACCGGGCCATGCGCGCCCACGGGGTGAACAACGCGATGGCCTTCAAGACCAGCGCCCTGTGGTCGCTCGTCTCGGGCGACCGCTCCGATCGCGAGGCGATCCACCGGACCCTGGAAGTGCTCGATCGCCATCACGGCCTGCCCAACGGAATGTTCAGCGCCGACGAGCACTACGCGGGCCCCGACCCGTCCCAGGGCATCGAGCTGTGCGCGGTGGTGGAAGCGCTCTTTTCGCTCCAGCAAGTCCTCACGGTGGTCGGCGACCCCGCGCTCGCGGACCGCCTCGAACGGATCGCGTTCAACGCCCTGCCCGCGACCTTCTCGGCCGACATGTGGGCCCACCAGTACGACCAGCAGCCGAACCAGGTGCTCTGCAGCCTTCGGCCGCGAGGATGGGTCAGCAATGGCCCGGAGTCGAACCTGTTCGCCCTGGAGCCCAACTTCGGCTGCTGCACCGCCAACCTGCACCAGGGCTGGCCGAAGCTCGTGCAGAGTCTCTGGATGGCCACCCCCGACCGCGGCCTGGCGGCGCTGGTGTATGCGCCGAGCGAGATCCGGACCATCGTGGCCGGCGGCACCCTACTCTCGATCACGGAGGACACCGAGTATCCCTTCCGAGGCGACGTGCGGCTCAGGATTGCGCCGGACACCCCGACCGCCTTCCCCCTCGTTCTGCGCGTCCCCGCCTGGGCGAAGCAGGCATCCATCAAGGTGAACGGCCAAGCCATCGAGGGCACTCGGGCGGGGGAGTTGGTTCGTGTCCATCGGCTCTGGAAGCGCGGTGACGAGGTCGCCCTCACCTTGCCCATGGCCCCGCGCGTCTCGACTTGGTATCGCGATTCCGTCGCCCTGGAGCGGGGGCCGCTCGTATTCTCGCTCCGCATCGGGGAGGACTGGAGGAAGGTCCAGAGTGGGATGAGCAAGCCGGCGCCGCCCCCCGCGGCGGACTGGGAGGTGCACCCCACGACTCCCTGGAACTACGGACTCCTGGTGAGCCTGGAGAGCGTGGCCAAGGCCGTGGACGTGCGTGAGAAGCCGCTCGGCGACTACCCGTTCAGCCCCCAGGGCGCGCCCGTGGAGCTCTCGGTGAAAGGCCGGCGCGTGCCGGAGTGGACGCTGGTCGACGGGTCGGCAGGGCCGCTCCCCGCGAGCCCGGTCCCGAGCCGCGAGCCCGACGAGACGGTGACCCTGATCCCCTACGGCTCGGCGAAGCTGCGGGTGACGGCCTTTCCGCGCGTCATAGACTCCAATTGAGCTGGGGGGCGCTGCGGGCCGCGGCGGTGCTCGTGGCGAGCGCCTGCGCGGCGCACCCCGATGAGCTGACGGACGCCCTGGCCGGGGGGCGGTTCGAGGAGTCGCTGCGTCTTGCGGACGCCCGGCTGAAGTCCGCGGCCGCGGACGCCCGGCTCTGGGCCATCCGCGGGATCGCCCTGGAGAAGCTCGAGCGCCTCCCCGAGAGCCTGGCCAGCTTCGAGCAGGCGCTCACCCTCGAGCCGGGCTCGCTGGCCGCCCTGCAGGGCGCGGCCGAAGTGGCCTACCGCACCCGAAGCCCCAAGGCGGCCGCGCTGGTGGCGCGCGTCCTCCTCCGCGACCCGGGCAGCGAGACGGCGCACGCGATGGCGGGCGCGCTGGCCGTGGAGGCGAATCGGTGCGCGGCCGCGGTGGACCATTTCGCCCGCAGCGCGTCCGTCCTCCGGCAGAACCCGCCGGCCTCCGCCCAGTACGCCGGCTGCCTGCTGGAGCTGAAGCGGCCGCGCGAGGCCGCCCAGGTCTTCGAGCGGCTGGTGGAGGCCGCTCCCGACAGCCCGGCCGCGCGCTACAACCTGGCGGTGTGTCAGCTGCAGGCGGGCCAGGGCAAGGAGGCCCTGGCCAGCGCAAGCGCCGCCCTGGCCATGAGTCCCGGGGACGCCGAAGTGTTGAACCTGTTTGCCGCGGCCAGCGCGGCCTCGGGACGGCTCGAGGGCGCGATCACCGCGTTGCGCAAGGCCATCGAGATCGCCCCCACTGAGGAGCGTCACTACCTGGAGCTGGCTGGTCTCTGCCTCGACCACGACGCTCTCGACCTCGCCCTGGAAGTGGCGAACGCCGGTCTGGCGAAGGTCCCGGGGTCGGCGAGGCTTCTCACGTTGCGCGGCGGCATTCGAGCGGAGCGCTCCGACTTCGAAGAGGCCATGCGCGACTTCGAACAGGCGAGTGCGCTCAGCCCCCAGGAGCTCTATGGATCCGTGGGGTTGAGCCTGGTCCTCCGCCAGACGGATCGCGTCGCCGAGGCGGCCGCGCTGCTGCGTCAGAAGCTGGCCCGGCAGCCGGAAGACGCCACCCTCAACTACCTGCTGGCCGACGTTCTGATGCGCAGCGACCCCACGCCCGGATCGCCCGGGTTTGCCGATGCGCGGGCGGCCCTGCAGCGCGCGCTGCGCGCCCGGCCCGACCTCGCGAAGGCCCATGCGGCGCTCGGCAGGCTGCGCCTGGCGGGCGGAGACCCGGGGGGCGCGGTGCAGGATCTGCGGGCCGCGGTCGAGCTGGATTCGAGGGATCGCCTGGCCCTCAATCAGCTCGTGATGGCCTACCGGCGGCTGGGCCGTCAGGCAGACGCGGAAGCCGTGGCGGCCCAGCTCAAGACCTTGCTGGAGCAGGAGCGCGTCGAGGAGACCTCGCGCAATCGAGTGCGGCTCGTCAAGGGCGCAGGCGGGGAGACCCCGCCCCGGCCGTGATCAGCCGCCGCGATTTCCTGCAGGCGCTGGCCGCCTCGGGCGTCCACCTGGGCCTGGCCCGCTCGACGGCGGCCCAGGGAGTGGCGTCGCGCCACGTCACCCCGCAGCCACGAGGCAAGCCCTCGGGGATCCCTTTCAAGGCCCGGTTCACCGATGTCGCGGCCCAGGCGGGGTTGCGGGCGCCCACCATCTACGGCGGCACGGACCGGAAGGACTACATCCTCGAGACGATCGGGTGCGGCTGCGCCTTCTTCGACTACGACAACGACGGCTGGCTCGACGTCTTCCTGCTGAACGGAACCCGGGTGCAGGGCGCGACGGAGGGCGCGACCAACCGGTTGTACAAGAACAACCGGGACGGCACGTTCACGGACGTGACCGAGCAAGCGGGCCTCGCGCGGACCGGGTGGGCCTCGGCGGTGACGGTGGGCGACTACAACAACGACGGCCACGAGGACCTGTTCATCACTTACTGGGGACAAAACGTCCTGTATCGCAACAACGGCGACGGCACGTTCACGGACGTGACCGGCGAGGCCGGCCTTCTCGAGGCCGGCCATCGGTGGGGCGCCGGCTGTACGTTCCTCGACTACGACCTCGATGGCCGCCTGGACCTGTTCGTCTCGAACTACCTGGAGTTCGGTTTCGAGCGCGCCCCCAAGCCCGGGCAGAACGCCAACTGCACCTGGAAAGGCGTGGCCGTGAATTGCGGCCCGCGCGGGCTGCCGCCCGGCGTGCATTCCCTCTATCGAAACAACGGCGACGGGACGTTTACCGACGTGAGCGCGCGGGCCGGCTTCGCGGGCGCTCGGGGCAGCTACGGCATGAGCGTGGTGGCGGCGGATTTCAACAACGACGGGTGGCCCGACATCTACCTGGCTTGCGATTCCACCCCGAGCTTCCTGTTCGTGAACAACCGCGACGGCACGTTTCGCGAGGAGGCGCTGGTGCGCGGAGTCGCGTTGAGCGAGGACGGCCTGGAGCAGGCGGGAATGGGGGTCGCCGTCGGGGACTACGACCTCGACGGGGATCTCGACATCGTCAAGACGCACTTCGCCGATGACACCAACGTGCTGTACCGGAATGATGGGCAGGGAGACTTTTCGGACGTGACCCGCGCGGCCGGCTTGGGGGTCGAGACCCGATTCGTGGGCTGGGGCGCGGGCATCGTCGATCTCGACAACGACGGGTGGCCTGACATCTTCATGGTCACCGGCCACGTGTATCCCGAGGTCGAACGGCAGCTGCCGGCGTATCCCATGCGGACGCCGCGTCTGGTCTTCCGCAATCTTGGCCAAGGGCGCTTCGAGGAGTTGATCGAGGAAGCGGGGCCCGGGGTGGCCGCCCCTCACACGAGCCGAGGCTGCGCGTTCGGCGATTTCGACAACGACGGCGACATCGATGTCCTGATCGTGAACCTCAACGAACCCCCGTCCCTGCTCCGCAACGACCTCCCGGGGACGAACCACTGGCTGAAGGTCAAGCTGGTGGGGACGACCTGCAATCGCAGCGCGCTGGGCGCGCGCGTGACCGCGAGCTACGGCGGGCGGCGGCAAGCCCAGGAAGTCGTGAGCCAGTCGGGCTTCTACTCCGTGAGCGACCGGCGCCTGCACTTCGGCCTGGGGCCGGAGAGGCGCGTCGATCTCGAGATCAAGTGGCCGGGGGGCGCCACCCAGGGGCTGCGGGATGTGGCCGCCGACCAGGTACTGGTCGTGCGGGAGCCGGCGGCGGGAAAGACCAGGACGTGAGCAGTTGACCGCCAAACGGCCGGCCGGTATCCTCCGCCCCCAGCGGACCCGTCTCTAACCCCGAGCCTCGACGGGGAGGCTCGCCGCCGGAGGTCTTGGCATGAACACGAGACGCCTGTTCGTGGCCAGCTGTCTGGCCCTTCTCACCACGTCGATGGTGTTCTCGATCCGCGGGGACATCGTCGACGCCTTGTGCGTGGACTTCCACATCACCAAGGAGCAGATGGGGGCGATCCTCAGCCCCGCCTTCTGGGGCTTCACCCTCTCGATCATCATCGGGGGATCCCTCGTGGACTGGCTGGGGATGCGGAACCTCCTCCTCACCTCCAGCCTGGGCTACATCGTGGCCATCCTGATGATCCTGTTCTCCCCGAGGCCGGGGGGGCCGGTGGACTCGATCTTCGGGGAGACCGGGACCACGATCCTCTACGCGGGCATGCTCCTGATCGGCCTCTCCCAGGGGCTCGTGGAGGCGGTGATCAACCCCCTGGTGGCGACCATCCACTCGGACGACAAGACGAGCAAGCTGAACGCCCTTCACGCCTGGTGGCCGGGGGGGCTCGTCATCGGCGGGCTCATCGCGGTGGCCTGGACCAAGGTCCTCGGCCTCGACGCGGCCGGCGTGTCGGCCGCCGTGGCCACCCAGGGGTGGCAGATCAAGCTCGGGACCGTGCTCCTGCCCGCGGCCCTCTTCGGCGTCATGGTCCTGGGCCAGAGGTTCCCGGCCACCGAGCGGGTGGCGGCGGGGGTCAAGACGGGCGAGATGCTGAAGGAGGGGCTGCGGCCGATGTTCCTGCTCTGGTTCGCCTGCATGTGGCTCACCGCGGCCACCGAGCTCGGCCCCGACCAGTGGGTGGGGTCCGTGATCTCGAACCTGGTGGGGATGCAGGGCGTGCTCCTCCTCGTGTACACCGCGGGGATCATGTTCGTCCTGCGCTTCTTCGCGGGGCCGCTCGCCCACCGGTTCTCTCCCCTCGGCCTGCTCACCCTGTCCGCGATCCTCTCCGCGATCGGACTCTACTGGCTGAGCACCGTCTCCACTCCGGCCATGGCCTTCGCGGCGGCCACCGTCTTCGGAGTGGGCAAGACCTACTTCTGGCCCACCATGCTGGGCGTGACCTCGGAGCGCTTCCCCAAGGGCGGTCCGGTGCTGATGTCGGTCGTGGGCGGGGCGGGGATGCTCTCGGTGGGGCTGATCCTGCCCCTCATGGGCGCCTGGTACGACAAGGAAGGCGCGGCGGCGGCCTTCCGCCACGTGGCGGTGCTTCCGGTGGTCCTGACCGTGGTGTTCGGCTCGCTCTTCCTCTACTACCGGGCGACCGGCGGGTACAAGGCGGTCAAGCTGGGCCCCCAACCGACCTCGTAGGGCAAGCCTGGGCCGGCGCCGGCTGCGGCCGCTCCCGGCCCAGGACCTCAGCGCCTCGTCGCCCCGGGCGCCCGTGCTAGGCTCCCTTCTGGACCATGCTCTTCCTCCCGGCGGACGGCCGGCGAGGCCTCGGGGCCGCCCTGGGGGCGGCGCTGCTCTTCGCGGCTTGCGCGCCTCCCGCCGCCCCCCGGCTCCCCCGCGCGGAGTCGCGGGTGGAGGCGCTCGTGCTCGCGCGGCCGGAGCCGCCCAAGGACGGTCGCCTGCCCCTGGCCACGATCTTCCCCGCCGTGGGGCGCCACGCGCTCTCGGGCGTGCAATCGCAGAACGGAGCCTGGCTGGCGGTCGAGGACGTGAACCGGGCGGGGGGCGTCCATGGGCGCCGGGTGGCGCTGCTCGAATACCAGACCGGCAGCTATTTCCTGGACGCGCGCCGGGCGGCGGCGCTGGCCGCGGAGGCGGGGGCGCTCGCCATCGTGGGCTCGAACTCCAGCGACCTCTCCATGGCCATCGCGGAGCAGGCGGAAGCCCGCGGCCTGGTCCAGGTTTCGAACGTCTCCACGGCCCAGGACCTCACGTGGGACCCCGTGACGGGCCGTGACCGCGCCTTCGTCTTCCGCGTCTGCAGCTCGGACGTGGTCATGGGGGCCCGCCTCGCGACCTTCGCCCGGGATACCCTGGGCGCCCGCCGGGCGGCTGTCCTGTACGAGGTGGGCCGCACCTACAGCGCCCGCCTCGCCCACAGCTTCGTGGAGCGCTTCCGCGACCCCGCCGCCTCTCGGGTGGTCGCGGAGTTCTTCTACCTCGCCCTCGAGACCGACTTCCGGAGCCAGCTCCGCCGGGTGCAGGCGTTCGCGCCGGACGTGCTGTTCCTTCCCGGCTCGTTCACCGACGCCACCCTGATCGCGCGCCAGGGGCGGGCCCTCGGGCTGGGCGCCACCCTGCTCGGAG
>WNGL01003580.1_pt1 | contig 18903 bp, 17 predicted proteins | sample 5400591 | NCBI WGS metagenome assembly WNGL01 (sample SAMN13153377, study PRJNA577476) | soil metagenome | isolation source: 80 cm soil or saprolite under Garry oak tree replicate 1 | place: USA:California | collected 2016-06-15 | reverse complement strand
GTCCAGGCGGGCACCTCGATGCCGAGCAAGGCGGCCGCGTCCTGGAAGCCGTACTGGGTCGGGGTGAAGAACGCGTTGTCCGTCACGTGGTTCACGAACGTGAACTTCCACTTGGGCGTGGTGGGGAAGTTGCCCGCGGCTTCCTTCGCCGTCGAAGTCGGGGCGGCACCGCTGGAGCTCGATGAACTGCAGGCGGCAATCAGCGCCGAGGCGGCCGCCGTCGCGCTGAACAGTCCGGCCCCCTCGAGCAGCCGAACCGGGTCGATCTTTTTCCTCATCTAAGGACCTCCATGGAATTTTCCCTGGGACGGGATACTCTCCCGAGCCAAGCCCGCAGCGTGCGCGGCGAGTCCCGTCGACTTCGTCGCGAGAGAGATAACGCGAAGAAACTCTTTCCGTATGTATGCTCTGGCGGATCGCCCAGCGTGACTGCGCCGTAGCCGTAATGCCACCGGTATTCGGCGCGAACTGGCGAACCGCCGCTGACGTTAAGTCTGTTCATGATCACCTGTCAAGGCACCACGCAGGCCCGAAAACCGAACGAGCACATTTCGATATCGGCCTCGGCATCCGTCTCGGATCCGTCTCGGCGTCGGCCTCGGTATCGGCCTCGGCACGAGCCCATACGTGCCCGGACATGCCCGCCGTGAAAACGGGCAATCGCCGCCGTGAGCCTGGAGTTGCCTCTATTTGCCGCCTCCCCCCTCGCGCCGCAGCCGGACTGGCTGCACGGATCATGTCCATGGTCGTGCGAGATCATGCCTCACTGGTAACTCATCACAACCGTAACCTCGCCAGCACCACAGTAATCAATTCACCACAGAGAAGAACATGTGCGACGATGTTAGCGCTAACAAGTCACTATATGGCAACGAACGCGAAACACCCTCGATACGCTCCGGGCTTGTTCGGGTGGTTGGCAACTCACTGTAATCGGCGGGGGCGTTACGGGCTGTGAGAAAAGGTTTGCCGTGAATTTGGGGGTTGCGCTCGGTTTGCGCTTGGCTGGCGCCTTGGCTGGCGCTTGGCTGGCGTTCGGGTTCGCGCGGGTGGATGTTGGCGTGACGGCTGGGGCGGGTGGGGAGCTTGGCCGGGACAGTGCGGGCGGGGTTGGCTTGGCTGGACGGCACGGGCGGGGCGGTGTGGGCGGGTGGTGCGGAAGTGGGGCGGCGGGCGAGGGCGTTCGGCCCTCACGTTCGGCCCTCACGTTCGGCCCTCACGTTCGGCCCTTGGCGGGTGCGGCGAGATGGGGGTGTCTGCACGTACGGATGATGGGGGAGAAAGGTGGGGTTTGGGGGCTGGGCGTGATATAAGGCGGGTGAGGCGGTGGCGCGGCCGCGATGGCCGCGATGCGACAGGAGCATGCGACAGGAGCAATAGCCGGGGCCTGGTGGGAGCGGTACAGACGGGGGTGGCCCGGTGGGAGCGCCTTGAGTCACGGGCCGGCAATCCGGGCAGCTTGCGCCGCGCCGGGCGCGGGGGCCGACGGAAATCACAGCTGTTCCGACACGCGCGCGCGGAACCGAACACGGTTCGCAAACGTCTCACTTAGTACGGATGACGCAACCCGGAGGCGACCGCCCGCCCCCGGCGCCATCCGGCATGAAGGAGGGGAAGCACCTCATGCTTGCCAGACACCGCCAATCGCTCATCCTGCAGGCCGTCAGGAGCGATGGCAGCGCACGTGTCAGTGACCTCACCCAGCGGCTCGGCGTCTCGGACATGACCATCCGCCGCGATCTCGAGGTCCTCGCCCGGGATGGCCTGGTCGAGAAGGTACACGGCGGCGCGGTCCTGCCGGGGACGCCCGCCAGCCATGAGCCGGGATTCGAGGCGAAGCTGGTACTCGAGCGGCCGGAGAAGACCGCGATCGCCCGCGCCGCCGCGAGCATCGTCACGCCCGGCACGGCCATCGCGATCGGTTCGGGGACGACCACGTTCGCGCTGGCCCAGTGCCTGCTCGACGTGCCCGGGCTCACCATCGTCACCAACTCGCTGCGGGTTACCAACCTGTTCAGCGGGACCCGCGGCCTCGAAGGCACGGCCGACTCGGTCGTGCTGACCGGCGGCGTCCGGACCCCCTCGGACGCGCTGGTCGGCCCGGTGGCTGACCTGACTATCAGATCACTCCACTTCGACCTGCTCTTCCTCGGCTGCCACGGCTTCGACGTCAACGCCGGCCTGACCACGCCGAACCTGGCCGAAGCGGAGACCAACCGGACCCTGATCCGGGTCGCCCGCCGGGTCGTCGTGCTGGCCGACCACACCAAGTGGGGCCTGGTCGGGCTGAGCTCGTTCGCCCGGCTGAGCGAGGTGGACGTGCTCATCACCGATGACATGCTGCCCGCCGACGCCAGGAACCAGGTCGAGGAGCAGGCCGGACAGGTCCTCTACGCCGACGGCATGATGGCCAGCCAGGTGTCGAGACAGCCGGCCTGAGGTATCCCCGAAGGGGCCGGGGCGATCAGTAGGTCGTGACGACCGGCTGGCCCTCGGCCCCCTCGCCGGACAGGGCGCCCTGCTCGGCGAGGCGCATGGCCTCCTCGATCAGCGTCTCCACGATCTGGGACTCGGGCACGGTCGCGATCACCTTGCCGCGCACGAAGATCTGGCCCTTGCCGTTGCCCGAGGCGACGCCGAGGTCGGCTTCGCGGGCCTCGCCCGGGCCGTTGACCACGCAGCCCATGACCGCGACCCGTAGCGGCACCTCCATGCCCTCCAGGCCGGCGGTCACCTCCTCGGCCAGCTTGTACACGTCGACCTGAGCCCGGCCGCAGGACGGGCAGGAGACGATCTCGAGCCCGCGCTGGCGCATGCCGAGCGACTCCAGGATCGAGATGCCGACCTTGACCTCTTCCACCGGGGGCGCGGACAGCGATACCCGGATCGTGTCGCCGATGCCCTCGGCCAGCAGGGCGCCGAACGCGACCGCGGACTTGACCGTGCCCTGGAACGCGGGGCCGGCCTCGGTCACGCCGAGGTGCAGCGGGTAGTCGCACTGCCGGGCGAGCTGCCGGTAGGCGTTGATCATCACCACCGGGTCGTGGTGCTTGACCGAGATCTTGATGTCGCGGAAGCCGTGCTCCTCGAACAGGGAGCACTCCCACAGCGCCGACTCGACCAGCGCCTCCGGGGTGGCCTTGCCGTACTTGGCCAGCAGCCGCTTGTCCAGGGAGCCCGCGTTGACGCCGATCCTGATCGGGATCCCGGCGTCGCCGGCCGCGCGGGCGATCTCGGCCACCTTGTCGTCGAACTGCTTGATGTTGCCCGGGTTCACCCGGACCGCGGCACAGCCGGCGTCGATCGCGGCGAACACGTACTTCGGCTGGAAGTGGATGTCGGCGATGACCGGGATCTGCGACTTCTTCGCGATGGCGGGCAGCGCCTCGGCGTCGTCCTGAGACGGCACGGCGACCCGGACGATCTGGCAGCCGGAGGCGGTCAGCTCGGCGATCTGCTGCAGCGTCGCGTTCACGTTGGCGGTAAGGGTCGTCGTCATCGACTGCACCGAGACCGGTGCTCCCCCGCCGACGGGCACCGAACCCACCATGATCTGGCGTGACTGCCTGCGCTCGGCGAGCGGCGCCGGCGGCACAGGCGGCATACCCAGTTCGATACTCATGGTCCCCAACCGTTTCTGTAGGCAGACGCCGGATCTTCCACCCCGTCATTGAACCATCACCGGGCGACCGGCCGGGGCGCGACGCTGACGGGCACGTCGGGGTTCGCCCCCGTTGTTAACCTGCGATATTCACCGGGTTCACGATGTCGGCCAGGATCAGGGCGACGCCGAAGAACATCAGGACCACGAAGATACTGAAGCTGACCGGCAGCAGTTTCGCCATGTCCACCAGGCCGGGGTCGGGCCGCTTGCGCAGCCGGGCGAACCAGGCCCGGATCCGCTCCCAACCGATTGCCGCGACGTGCCCGCCGTCCAGCGGCAGCAGCGGAAGCATGTTGAAGGCACCGACGAAGATGTTCAGCGAGGCGATCAGCAGCAGCACGAAGCTGACCTTGTACTGCCAGCCGACGTTGGCGGCGACCGCGGCGCCGGTGGCCTCGGCCGCGCCGACCACGCTGCTCACCTGGCCGGCCGCGGTACTGCCCCGGTCCTCGCTGAACAGCTTGGGCAGCGCGCCGGGCAGGGCGCCGACCGCCTTGGCCGAGCCGACCAGGACCTGCCCGAACGCCGATCCGGCGTACTGGACGGCGCGGACCGGGTTGGCCGGCTGGAACACGACGGTCGGCGCGATGCCCAGGTAGGCGCCGTTGCGGCCGCTGACCGTGGCCAGCGTGGCGTGCAGGTTCAGGGTCTTGGAGTCCCGCTTCACGGTGATGGTCGCCTGCGAGCCGGCCGGGGCCTTGCGGATCAGGTTGCCGAGCTGGGTCCAGTTGCTCACCGGGGCGCCGTTGAACGCCGTGACCTGATCGCCGACGCGCAGCCCGGCCAGCTTGGCCGGGGACGCCTGGTCCGACGCGGCGCAGGTGCCCTTGTTCAGCTCGGTGGTGTTCGCCGCCACGCACTTGCTGACCGTGCCCAGCTGGGTGGTGTTGTCGTTCTCGATGCCGATGCCGAGCGCCAGGCTGAAGATCAGCAGGAAGGCGAGCACGAAGTGCATGAACGAGCCCGCGCAGAGCACCACGATCCGCTGCCAGGCCGGATGGCGGCGGAACGCCCTCGGTTCGTCGGCCGGGTCGTCCACGTCGTCGAGCGAGTGCATCCCGATGATCTTGACGAAGCCGCCGACCGGCAGCGCCTTGATGCCGTACTCGGTCTCACCCCGCCGGGTGGACCACAGCGTCGGGCCGAAGCCGACGAAGTAGCGGGTGACCTTCATGCCGAACTTCTTGGCCAGCACGAAGTGGCCGGTCTCGTGCAGCATGACGGAGAAGAGCAGGGCGACCAGGAAGATGACCCAGCCGATCAGGTCCATCCGGTCGTCCTTCCTCTAGGCCGCCTCAACCTATGCGTTAAGTTCACGCGCCCGCCTCCGGGCCCAATCGTCGACCGCGAGCACGTCCGCCACGGTGGTGACGGCCGTGCGCGCGGCGTCATGTTCCGAGACTATCTGGGCCACGGTGTCAACAATCCGGGGAAAGGCGATCCTTCCCGCCTGGAAGTCCGCCACGCACGCCTCGTTCGCCGCGTTGTACACCGCGGGCGCGGTGCCCCCGGCCGCGGCGGCCTGCCTGGCCAGCGCGACCGCGGGGAAGGCCGCGTCGTCGAGCGGCTCGAAGGTCCAGCTCGCCGCCGTGGACCAGTCCAGGCCCGGCGCGGCCCCGGGCACCCGGTCGGGCCACGCCAGGCCGAGCGAGATCGGCAGCCGCATGTCCGGCGGGGACGCCTGGATGATCGTCGCGCCGTCGGAGAATTCCACCATCGAGTGCACGATCGACTGCGGGTGCACCACCACGTCGATCCGGTCCAGGCCGAAGCCGAACAGCAGGTGGGCCTCGATCACCTCGAGGCCCTTGTTCACCAGCGTGGCGGAGTTGATCGTGACCAGCGGGCCCATGTTCCAGGTGGGGTGGGCGAGTGCCTGCTCCGGCGTCACGTCCTCCAGCTTGTCCCGGCTCCAGCCGCGGAACGGGCCGCCGCTCGCGGTCAGCACCAGGCGGAGCACCTCGGACTCGCGCCCGGCGCGCAGGCACTGCGCGATCGTGGAGTGCTCGGAGTCGACCGGGACGATCTGCCCCGGCTTGGCCCGGCTGGTGACGAGCGGGCCGCCGACGATCAGCGACTCCTTGTTGGCCAGCGCGAGCACCCGGCCGGCGTCCAGCGCGGCCAGCGTGGCCGCCAGCCCGGCCGCGCCGGTCACCCCGTTGAGCACCACGTCGCACGGCCACGCGGCCAGCTCGCTGACCGCGTCCGCCCCGGAGAGCACCTGCGGCGGCGGGGAGGCGAGAGCCCGGCCCGTTCGGGATATGAGGTCGCGGACCCCGGCCGCGGCGGCCGGGCTGGCCACGGCGACCGCGGCCGGCCCGAACTCGGCCGCCTGCCGGGCGAGCAGGTCCGGCTGGCCGCCGCCCGCGGCCAGCGCCACCACCCGGAACCGGTCCGGATTGCGTCGGACGATGTCGAGCGCCTGGGTGCCGATCGAGCCGGTCGAGCCGAGGATCACGACCTCGCGAGGCTGGGATTCCACCGGACCATTGTCCGACACCTGGCCGCATGGACGCGCCGCCGCCCTGACACAAGCGTCGGGGCGGCGGCGCGACTGGTTAGTTACGCGGAGGCGCCTGGCAGCGCCGCCGCGGCGGAGATGAGCGACTGGCAAGCGACCGTCTGGCCGTGCACGCCGTTGACTGGCGCATTATCGAACGCGGCCTCCTCGAGCCGGTCCTTGATGTGCTGGGCCAGCACATCGCGAGTCCGGTCGAGCCCGGCTAGGGCGGCGTCGACCGCCTGGTACCTGGCGTCGCCCGGGGTGTCCGACTCGACGGCCGCCGTCGCGGCATGCAGGGTGAAGGCCCCGAACTGGCCGACGCTGGAGTTGAGCTGCTTGTAGCAGGCCCCCAGGCTGGCCACGCCCGGTGCGCCGAGCGTGCGGTTCGGGTCCGACAGGATCTCGGTGATCACCCGGCCGTCGTGCTCGTAGTCGTCCTTCAGCCCGGTCAGGTAGATCAGCGTCGGCCGGATGTCGGTCTCGTCCACCCAGGTGCCGGTGGTGCCGCTGTTGACCACTTCGACCTGGCCGCTGTTCGGCCCGGCCGAGTTCGGGCCGTCGGCCGCCTTGGTGCCGTCCAGGCCCCGGTGCGTCACGCCGGGACCGGCGAAGGCCGTGTAGTTCGTGTTGATCTCGGCGGCGTAGTCACCGTGGTTGTAGGCGAACGCCGGGTTGACCGACACGCACGGCGTGGTGCAGTTGGCCGCCCCGGGGGTCAGGAAGTAGTCCGGCCGGGCGAACATCGCGAACGTCGGCGTCCGGGCCGGGTCGGCGTTGACCATGTGCAGGATCGCCTCCTCGGCCGGGTCGGCCAGGTAGTTCGCGATCTTCTGGGTGGTGCCCGTGTAGGGGTTGGCCGCGGTCAGCCCGCCCACGTCCCGTTCCAGCGTGCGCACCTGCGGGGCGTTCGGCCCCGGCTTGCCGGTGACGTAGAACTCGGGCGCGCTGTCGGACTCCAGGGTGAACGGAGTGGTGTCGTTCTTCTGGGTGGCGAGCAGGCCGGTGACGTTGGTCGCCAGCTCGCCGAACGTGCCGGCCGGATAGGAGCACGGTGTGGTCACGCCGTCGCAGTTAGCCGGGGTCGGCTGGAGGGCGCGGCCCGCGTTGGCGCCGGCCACGTGGTCGCCCTCGTCCGAGCTGAGCTCGAACAGCGTGTTGGCCGGGGTGATGCCGTCGGCGGCCAGCCGCTTGAAGAAATCGCCGAACGCCTGGTTGTAGTACTGCGCCTGGGCGATGTAGCACGGGGTGCCCGGGCCGAGCGCGGACGGCGCGCTGGTGCACGCCGACACGCCCGGGATGTGCTCGTTGCCGTGGATGTCGGCGATGTAGCCGTTTACCACGGGGACACCGGACTCAAGCATGTCCGCCATGTAGGCCAGGCTCTGCGACGCGTTGATCGGGCCGAACCCGGGGAAGCCGGGGTGGTTGGTGAGGAACGCGCCGTTGATCTGGTTGCCGTTCTCGTCGACCAGGTTGCCGGCCGCGTTGGTGACCTGGAACCCGTTGCGGGTCACGTTGGGCGTGCCCGCGCCGAGCTGCGGGGCCACGTACCTGTGGCCGAACAGCGCCTGGAACCCGGTGTAGCCGCCCGGCTCCTGGGGGAGCACGTCGGCCACCGCGGTCGCCGACGGGTCGGTCTGCCCGAACTTCACGCCCTTGGCGTCCGCGCAGAACGCGCTGCCCTGGGCGCAGTGCACGCCGATGCCGACGTAGTCCGCGACCTCGGCGTCCTTGAACGAGTCCGTGTCGGCGTTCAGCTGCTGGACCTCAGGCGAACCGGCCCCGAACACCTTGGGGAAGTCGACGCCGGTGTTCTCCAGGACCGTGTTCGCGCTGGCGACCTGGCCCGTGTCGCAGCCGGCCCGGGTGAACGGCGCCCACGGCGCAGGGGTGACCGTGTTCGGCGCCACCGTGTGCGCCGCGGTGGCCGGGGGCACCGGCGCGTAGACCATGGTCGGGTTCGTGTCGTGCCCGGGGTTTGGGGTCTTGGCGGTGTCGAAGACCGGGTCGGTCCAGTAGGCGAACGAGCCCGCCGGATCGGTGGTCCCGTCCGCGTTGTAGGCCTGGTAGCTGTTGGAGATCGGCATGCCGTGCCGGTCGCCGTACAGGCCGGTGAACGTGGTCAGGATGTCATCGGCGGTGTGCGCGATGAGCGGCGTGTGGTTGTTGGACAGGAACGTGCCGTTGCCGGTGAAGAAGTTGAGCAAGTTCGGCATCAGCTGCAGGTCGGATGGGACGTTCGGGTTGTCCCGGAAGTAGTGCACGTTGTCGAACATGAGCGTGACCACGTGCTTGACGCCGTTGCCCAGGTGGCACGACGTGCCGGCGGTTGCCGCCGCGGGCTTCGCGGCGCTGGCCGCCGCGCCGGTGGCGGCCATCGAGGTCCCCGCCAGGCCCAGCGTGCCGAGCAGCGCCGCCGAGCTGGCGGCCGCGGTGACGCGGAACCAGGCCGCCTGGCGGCCTGCGCGTCGGTGCGCGTCCCGTCCTCTCCTCATGAGCTATTCCTCTCACGCGTAAAAGCGCGACCCCGCCATGCCGGCACCGCGCGAGAGCCCACGATGCCACGCTTTGATCGCGCTCAGAAGGGACTTCGAGGTGTCTTTTTGTGTAAATCTGGCGAAACTATGGTCACTGTCCTGTTTGAACGTCCAAACGAGGCCTAACGGGCGCGGCCGGCGGCGCCCGGCGTGGCCTTAGGCGAGCGCGGAGATCTGGCGGGCCAGGGCGAAGTCGTTGGCAGTGAGGCCGCCGGCCGAGTGGGTGCTCAGGGTCAGCGTCACCTTGTTCCAGTTGATGGTGACGTCGGGGTGGTGGTTGGCCGTCTCGGCCAGGTAGGCGACGGCGCCGAGGTAGAGCAGGGCGTCGCGGAAATCGGCACGTTCGGTGACCGTGGTGATGGAGCTGCCGTCACGGGTCCAGCCGGGGACCGTGGCGAGCTCGTCGCTGATCTGGGTCTCGGTGAGCAGGCTCATGGTTACGGCATACCATTCGCAGATGACATCATCAGCCGAACGGTCGAGGCAGACGCCGTTGCACGCGGTGCACGCGCGTCTCGGGGCGACCATGACCTCCTTCGCCGGCTGGCAGATGCCGCTGCGGTACGCCAGCGAGACCGCCGAGCACCTGGCGGTACGGCGCGCGGCGGGCCTGTTCGACCTCTCCCACATGGGCGAGATCGCGGTGGGCGGCCCGGAGGCGGGGGCGGCCCTGGACTACGCGCTGGTCGGCAGCCTGTCCGCGCTGCGGCCCGGGCGGGCCAGGTACACGATGATCTGCGCGGAAGACGGCGGCGTCCTGGACGACCTGGTGGTGTACCGGCTGGACGAAGACGAGTTCCTGGTCATCGCCAACGCGGCGAACACGGACGTGGTGTTCGAGGCTGTCCGGGACCGTTCGGCCGGGCACGACGCACGGGTCACCGACGCGACCGCCGATTACGCCCTGGTCGCGATCCAGGGCCCGGCGGCGGCCGGCATCCTCGCCCCGCTGGCCGGCGGCCTGGACCTCGGCGCGATCAGGTACTACGCCGGGACGTTCGGCGAGGTGGCCGGGCACCGGGCCTGGGTGGCGCGGACCGGGTACACCGGCGAGGACGGCTTCGAGGTGTTCTGCCGCCCGGAGGACGCGGTCCCGATCTGGGAGGCGCTCGCTTCGGGTGGCACTAGAGCCGACTCCGGGGCCGGCCTGGTCCCGGCCGGGCTGGCCGCTCGCGATACGCTCCGGCTTGAGGCCGGCATGCCGCTGTACGGCAACGAGCTCGGCCCGGACGTGACACCTTTCGAAGCGGGCCTAGGACGGGTGGTGAAGTTCGACAAGCCGGGCGAGTTCGTCGGCCGCGAGGCCCTGGCCGCCCGCGCTTCGTCCGGCCCCATCCGGCGCCTGGCCGGCCTGACCGTCCAGTCGCGCCGGATCGCCCGGCACGGCTACCCTGTCCTGGCCGACGGGAAGACCTGCGGGACCGTCACGAGCGGGGCCCCGTCCCCTACCCTCGGCGTGCCGATCGCGATGGCTTACCTGGAGCCGGAAGCCGACGGGGATGATCATGAGCTGGCTGTGGGTATCCGGGGTGCACAGGTGCCCGTCCAGCTGACTGACTTGCCGTTCTACCGGAGGAGGCACTAACGATGAGCGTTCCAGCCGATCTGCGCTACACCCCCGAGCACGAGTGGGTCTCGATCGAGGGGACCACGGTCTCGGTCGGCATCACCGAGTACGCGGCCCAGCAGCTCGGCGACGTGGTCTTCCTGTCGCTGCCGGCCGCTGGCGCGAGCGTGACCGCCGGCGAGCCCTGTGGCGAGGTGGAGTCGGTCAAGTCCGTGAGCGACCTGTACTCCCCGGTGGACGGCGTGGTGATCGAGGTCAACGGCGAGCTCGAGGACGACCCCTCGCTGGTCAACGCCGAGCCCTACACGGCCGGCTGGATGTTCCGGGTCCGCGTCGCCGCGGACGGCAACGGGCAGGTAGCGCTGCCGCCCGATCTGCTGTCCGCCGCGGAGTACGAGGAGCTGACCAAGAGCGCAGGCTAGGGCTGGTCACGAACTCTGTCCCGCCAGCACCAGCACGGTGTGGACCGCGAAGCTGCAGAGCTGGCCCGCGGCCACCTGCGTGGCGCCGGCCAGGTTGGTGACCTGCACCGGACCCGAGACCAGCGCCGGGCTGCCGTCGCCGAGCTCGCCGAATTGGTTGTTGCCCCAGCCCAGCACGGTGCCGTCCGACCTCAGCGCGAGCATGTGAACGGCGCCGGCGGAGATCTGGGTGATCCGGCTGCCGACCGCGATGACGTTCACCGGCCGGGTCACCACGGAGCCGGGTGGCGCGATGTTCAGCTGCCCCAGGGCATTGGAGCCCCAGCTCCAGACCGAGCCGTCGGTGCCCAGGACCGCGGCGAACTGGGCGCCGACGGTGATGCCGGCGATGGACACCGGAAGCCCGGTCACCCGCTCGGGGGTGGAGTGGACGGTCGTCGTACCGTCGCCGAGCTGCCCGTCGTCGTTGTTGCCCCACGCCCACACCGAGGTGATCGCGGAGATGCCGCTAGCCTCGGCGGCCAGGGCGGAGTCCGAGCCTGCGGAGATACCGGTGACCTGGGACAGGCCTGCGACCTTGACCGGAACCGAGACCGGGCTGTAGGACGGGGCGCCGTTACCCAGCTGGCCGAACCGGTTGGCGCCCCAGGCGAACACGATGCCGTCCGAGCGCAGCGCCAGGGCGAAATCGCGGCCGGCCGAGATCTTGGTGACGCGGTTCAGCACGGCCACCCGGGCGGGCACGAGCTCGCCGCTGCTGATCGTGCCGCGGCCCAGCTGGCCGCGGTCGTTCCGGCCCCAGGCCCACACCGTGCCGTCGGACCGCAGGGCCAGGCTGAACTCCTCGCCGGCCGCTACCTGAGTCATGACCCCGGCCAGGCCACTCACCTGCACCGGCGTGGACCGGTCGGTGGTGGTGCCGTCGCCGAGCGCCCCGTGCTCGTTGATCCCCAGGCCGAGACCGTGCCGTCGGACCGCAGCGCCAGGTTATGGATCCTCCCGGCCGCGACCTGCACCACGTCGCTGCCGGCCGCGATGTCGCGGTACAGCGACCGGGTGGTCAGTGTCCCGTCGCCGAGCTCACCGATCGAGTTGTCGCCCCAGCTCGCCACGACACGGGAAACAACGGGGATGACGGAGACTCGGGCCTGGGCCGGCCCGGCCGCGACCGCCGCGGCGCTCGACAGGATAAGGGCCAGCGCGGTGTAGCCGGCCAGCCGCCGCTTCCGCCGTAGAACCTTCATGGCTTCCTCCGAACGCCTGGTATGTCCGGAGGCTAAGGCGCGCGGGCGCGGCGGCAGTACCGTGAAATTACGGTATTCCGGCTAGTGCCTGCGGCGGCGCACGAGCAATATCACGGTGACGCTGACCAGGACGGCCGCGGCGGCAGCGCCCGCCATCAGCGGGTCGACCTGGCTGGCGCGCCGGCGGACCTGCTCCAGCGCCCGGTTCACGTTCTTCTTCGGGCTCACCCGGTCGGAGATGGCGTCGATGGTGCGCGCCAGCTCCGCGCGGGTGCGGTCGATGTCCGCCACCAGCGCGTCCTGATCGACGGGCTTGGCGTCGGTCTCCGCGTCCGCCATCTGATGCTCCGTTCCTGTACAGGGGCAGTCACCCGGCCCGTTCGGGATGAAGGGTTCATTGTGTCAGGTCCACCACGACCTTGACATCATCTGGCTGCCTGGCGAGCCCCTGCTGCCAGCCGGACAGCGGGACGCGGCGGCTGATCAGGCCGCCGAGCCAGGCCGGATCGGCCCGGGCCAGCGCCCCGACGGCCTGCTCGTAGTGGCGGCGCGCCGCGCTCACCGTACCGAAGACCAGCGAGTTCCCGAGCACCATCGACGCGCCGATGCGGCTCATATCGACCGGCAGGGGGCGCTGGCCGGAGGAGATGCCGATCAGGCACATCACGCCCGCCGGGGCGAGCTTTCCGGCCAGCTCCGCCACGAGCTCGCCGGCGCCGGTGCACTCGAGCGCGACATCCGGGCACAGGTCCAGGGCGCCGGCCGGCCCGTGGTGGTAGGTCGCGCCGAGCGCCGCGACCAGGGCCGGCTTAGGCCCGGCCGTGACCCGGTCGAAGACGTGCACCTGGTAGCCGCGCTGGCGGCCGAGCAGGGCGGCGAGCATGCCGATCGGGCCCGCCCCGGTGACGAGCGCGACCCGGCTGGGCCCAGATTCCGTGGAGGCACGCAGGACCAGCCGGTCGATCTGCTCCCAGGCCTTGGCCACGACGCTGCCCGGCTCGGTGAGCACGCCCAGGTCGCCGAGCTGGTCCGGGACTCCGATCGCGAACCGCGGGCTGACCCGCCAGCGGGTGGCGCCGTACCCGTCCAGGCCCCTGATCCCGCGCTCGGTGTAGCGGCCGTTCACGCAGAAGTCCGGCCGGCCGGCCGCGCACGCCGCGCAGGGCACCGGATCCGGGCGGCGGACCACCCCGGCGACCAGGTCGCCGGGCCGGACCGGCGCGTCCGCGGGGGCCTCGAGGACCCGGCCGAGGGATTCGTGCCCGATGACCAGCCGCGGCCCGCCGGCCGGCGGCTGCCCGCCGCCGCGCAGGATTTCCGCGTCGGTCCCGCAGATGCCGGCCAGCAGCCCTTCGACCAGGACCGAGCCTTGTCCTGGCGGCGGATCGGGCAGCTCGGCGACCAGCTCCGAGCCGAGGTGGCCCGGGATCACGCTCATCGCCTTCACGTGAGTGAACTTATCCAGCCAGGCCCGTCTGTTCAGTAGCGGCCCCGCCACCAGCGGGACGCCAGGAGCTATGGGCCGCTAGCAGCCCATTCGGACGGGCGTTCTACCGGCCCTGTGCGGCCCGGACCATGATCGCGGCGGCCAGCAGGCCAGCGGCGGACAGGGCGGCCAGCCAGCAGGCGGTGCCGGACATGGCCGCGGCCGAGGCCGCGGCGGCACCGGGACGGCCCGCGCGGGAGAGGTAGACCGAGCCGATGGCGGCCACCCCCAGCAACTGTCCGAGCTGCACGGTGGTGGTGAGCAGGCCGGACGCGTCGGCCGCCCGGGCCGCGGGCACGTGCGTCAGGGACTGGGTGAGCAGCGGGCTGACCAACAGCCCCAGGCCGAGGCCCACCGCGGCCAGGCCGGTCCAGGTCAGCGCGGTGATACCCCCGTGTGAGCCAGCACTGTGCAGACCCGCCGCGAGGGCCAGGTAGGCGAGGATGGCGACGGTCTGCCCGGCCGGGACGAGGACCCGGCGGGCCGCGGCGGGCAGCCGCCGCCAGTTGTACCCGGCCAGCCCGAACACCGCCGCGAACGGCAGGTAGGACAGCCCGGCCCGCAGCGCGCTCTCGCCCAGGCCCGCCTGCAGGTGCAGCGTGTACGCGAACAGCAGCCCGCCGTACCCGATCTGCGTCGCGGCCAGCGTGACCAGCCCGGACGGCAGGGCCGGGGCGCGCAGCACGGCCAGGTTCAGCAGCGGGTCCCCGCCGCGGGCGGCCACCCGGCGCTCGATGAGCACGAAGCCGGCGGCCAGCACGGCGCCGGCCGCGATGCAGCCGAAACCCCAGGCCGGCCAGCCCTCCTCGGGCCCGAGCACCAGCGGCAGCACGATCAGCAGCACCGCGCAGGCCGCGGCGGCCAGGCCCGCCAGGTCGAGCCGGGCGGCCCGGCCGCCGGCCCCATTAGCGGCTCGAGTGCCGGTGCTGGTTTCGTCGGGCGGGACCAGGCGGGGCACGGCGGCGGCGAGCACGATCCCGATCGGCACGTTGATGGCGAACACCGGGCGCCAGCCGGTGCCGAACAGGTCCGCGGTCACCACCACACCGCCCAGCACAAGCCCGGTCACCGCGCCCGTGGAGAGCACTGCCGCGTAGGCGGACAGCGCCCGGGCCCGGGCCGGGCCGGTGAAGTTCAGCTGGATGATGCTGAAGACCTGCGGGACCAGCACCGCGGCGCCCGCGCCCTGGACGAGCCGGAAGGCGATCAGCGCCTGGCTGTCCGGCGCCAGCGCGCAGGCCAGCGACGCGGTGGTGAAGATGAGCACGCCGGCCAGGTAGGTTCGGCGCCGGCCGTAGCGGTCGCCGAGCCGGGCCCCGGTTATCAGCAGCATCGCGTACGCGATCGTGTAACCGCCCACCACCAGCTGCAGCGATGCGCCGGAGGCGTGCAGGCTGGCGGCGATCGACGGCATGGCCACGTTGGTCACCAGGACGTCGATGATGCACATGAACTGGCCGAGCAGCAGCACGGCCAGCATGAGCCAGCTGGCGTGGGAGGTTGTCGTGTCGCCCGGGGCCGGTGCGATCCGGGTGGGCAAGGCCATCGGTTCCTCCTTAGATTGGGCCCGGGGGAAGGGCAAGGTCACCGGCACGACGAGCGGGTGACCTCGGAGGGACAGCTCGCTGGGCTCAGGTTTCCGCGATCCGGCGTTCGAGGAAGCGGCGGTCGGGGACGGTGCGGGCCAGCGCGAGCGCCTCGCGGTAGGCGGCCCTGGCTTCGGCGGTGCGGCCGAGACGGCGGAGGAGTTCGGCCCGGGTCGAGTGCCAGTACTGGTATCCGGGCAGGTCCAGGCCGTCCACGATGGCCAGGGCGGCGACCGGGTCGCCGGCTTCGGCGATCGCCACGGCCCGGTTCAGCCGGACCACGTCCGAGCCGGTCCGGTCGGCGAGCTCGCCGTAGAGCGCGGCGACCTGCGGCCAGTCGAGGGGCGTTTCCGCCTGGAGGGAGGCGATCGCGGCCTGCAGGGCGTACGGACCGCGTGCGGTCGGCCGTGCTCGCAGGGCCGGGTCCAGCAGCGCGTGGTCCAGCAGGTCCCTGGCCTCGGCGATCTGCCGCCAGTCCCACCGCGACCGGTCCTGGTCCGGCAGCAGCACCAGGTCCTGGCCGTCGAACCTGGCCTCGCGGCGCGCGTCGTGCAGGAGCATGAGCGCGAGCAGGCCGAGCACCTCAGGCTCGGCCGGGAGCAGCCCGGCCAGCACCCGGCCGAGCCTGATCGCGTCGGCGGCCAGGCCTGGCCCGCGGCTCGTTTGGGTCTTCGGGTTTGCGTCGCCGTAACCCTCGTTGAAGATGAGGTAGACGACGGCGAGCACCGCGGCGAGCCGCTCCGGCAGCTGCGACGCGACCGGGACGCCGAACGGGATGCCGGCCACCTTGATCTTGGACTTGGCGCGGGTCAGCCGCCGCTTCATCGTCTCGGCCGGGACCAGGAAGGCCCGGGCGATCTCCTCGGTGGTCAGCCCGGCCACCGCGCGCAGCGTCAGCGCCACCTGCGCCTCGATGGCCAGCGCCGGGTGGCAGCACATGAAGACGAGCTCGAGCCGCTCGTCCGGGATGGGCGGGCCGTCCATGACATCCTCCGCCTCCTGTGGCTGCTGCGCGAGCAAGGGAAGCTTGGCGGCCAGCACGCGGTCGCGGCGCAGCCGGTCGATGGCCCGGTGGCGGGCCGTGGTGACCAGCCAGGCGCCGGGATTGTCCGGCATCCCGGCACCCGGCCAGCGCTGCGCCGCGACCGCGAACGCCTCCGCAGTGGCCTCCTCGGCCAGATCGAAATCGCCGAAGTAGCCGATCAGGCAGGCCAGCACCCGGCCCCACTCGTCGCGGAAGATCTGCTCGATCAGTTTCCTGCCCCGTTACTCGCGGTCGATGACGACCGGCCGGATCTCCACCGAGCCGCCGATCCTGGCGGCCGGGATCCGCGCCGCGATCGCGGTCGCCTGGTCCAGGTCGTCGGCCTCGATCAGGTAGAAGCCGCCGAAGACCTCCTTGGTGTCCGCGAACGGGCCGTCGGTGACCAGCGTCTGCCCGTCCTGGACGCGGACCGTGGTGGCGGACTCGACCGGATGCAGGGAGGCGCCCCCCACCACCCCGGGCAGCTTCTTGATGTCCAGGTACTCGCGGTGGTTGGCTTCCCGCTCGTCCGCGCTGAGGGCCTCGGCGGCTCCCGGCTTGCTGTAGATCAGCAAGGCGTACTGCATCTGCGGCTCCTTTCTCCTGGCAGCTATCTTGTCGTGCCCATGACGAACGGAGCGTGCCCGGGGGGACAGCGGAGCCGGGACTATTTCTGCCGCGGCGTGTGCGGCCCGGCCGACGGGGAGACCAGGCCGGCCTGGTAGGCGACGATGACCAGCTGGACGCGGTCCCGGGCGCCGAGCTTGGCCAGCAGCCGGGCCACGTGCGCCTTGGCGGTGGCGGTGCTGATGACCAGGCGACCGGCGATCTCGCCGTTGGACAGGCCGCGGCCGACGAGGGTGAGGACCTCGCGCTCGCGGTCGGTGACGCCGGGGAGCTCGCGCGGCGGCTGGGCCGGCCGGGGCGGCGGCTCGGGCGCTGGCGCCGGCGCTGGCCTGGCGAACTGCTCGATGAGACGGCGGGTGACGCTGGGCGCGATCAGCGCGTCGCCCGCCGCGACCACGCGGATCGCGGCCAGGATGTCCTCCAGCGCCATGTCCTTGACCAGGAAGCCGCTCGCGCCGGCCCGCAGCGCGGCGTACACGTAATCGTCATCGTCGAACGTGGTGAGCACGACGACCCGGGTCGGCCCGGACCCGGAGCCCCCCGCCGTGATCATCTGGGTGGCCTCGATGCCGTCCATGCCGGGCATCCGGATGTCCATCACCACCACGTCGGGCCGGGCCTGCCGGGCGATCTGGACCGCCTGGGCGCCGGTGCCGGCCTCGCCGACGACGTCGAGGTCCGGGCAGTCGGCGATGAGCACGCGCAGGCCGGCCCGGATCAGCGGCTGGTCGTCGGCAAGTACGACCCGAACGGTCACGGCTATCGCCCCCGCGCCGTCCGCGGGCACCGTCGGGTGAGGACCCGGCGCGCGGTCAACGGGCCGCCGCGGGGACCGGCAGCCGCGCCGCCACCCGGAAACCGCATACTGAAGATAGTGCTAACGCCGGACCAGGAGGAGATCATCACCCTGGCCTGGCCCGACGAGTAGCAAATGAGGGAGAAGATGCAGCTCAAGTACGACATGAACGTCGGTGCTCTCTACATCAGGCTCAGCGATGGGCCTGTTGCCCGCACGCGCGACCTCGACGACAACACGTCTGTCGACTTGGACGCGGCAGACGAGGTAGTCGGGATTGAGGTGATTTCGATCACGCAGCCCTGGGCTCTGCATGCCGTCTTGAGCGACTTCCCGGTGCGGCCGACCGATGCAACGCAGCTTCGTGCCTACTTCGAACCGACAGCGCAGTGGCTTTCAGGGGAAGCGCCTGCGCTGACTATCGAACGTGACGCACCTGTTCTCGTACCCGCCTGATCTCACAGGTTGCCGCACTCGTTCGTCGTAATCGTCGGTTAGCGTCCACGTCCACAGGCAAGCCGATGTCCCGCCGGTCTGAGACTTGGCGGGGCATCGCACGCTTGGTACGCGCAGCGTTAGGGTAGCTCGCCGGGCTGCCCGTCGACCCAGACATAGCCGTCTGTCCTGGCGGCGCCCGTGATCACGAATCCGGGCGGCAGCAGCGGCCACGGCAGCCCGGCGGCTGGCCGGTCGGACGCGGCGCCGTGGGGCATGAACGCGACTACCCGGTCTACTAGGCCGGAAACCAGGAACGGCCTGGCCACGTCATGGTTTCCGTCGAGTAGCAGGTGCCGGACACCGCCGTTGTACAAGGCCAGGACGGCCTCTGCCGCGCCGGTACCGTGCGGCTGGTCCTTGAGGGTGAGGATGTCTTTGCCGTGGGTGCCGGGGACAGCCTCGCGGACGGTACCGTCCGCGTATAGCACCGCGTCGGCATTCAGCCGGAGATCGCGGGTCCCGCTCATGTCACTGGGCGCAGGCTCGACGCCGTGGCAGGTGATCAGGTACGGCCAGGTGATGACGGGCCGGCGGTTCTTCAGGCCGAAGAGCCACCGGCCGAGGATGATCCGGGCCTCATCGGCCAGGACGTCGGTTTCCACGTCGACGCCCGCCTGAAGCATTACGGCCACGCCGCCTTCGCCGCGGGAGGTCGGGTCGATGACGGCGACGACAGCCCGCCGGATGCCGGCGTCGATGAGGACCTGACGGCATGGAGGCGTGCGGCCCTGGTGGTTGCACGGTTCCAGGGTGACAATGGCGGTCGCGCCGTCCGCGAGCGGCCCGGCGGCGGCCAGAGCCTGCGCCTCTGCGTGCGGTTCGCCTTTGCGCTCGTGGTATCCCTCGCCGATGATCTGGCCCGCAGGACCGAGCAGGACGCATCCGACCGGGGGGTTCGGGCTCGTCGTGCCGAGCCCGGCAGCGGATAGGGCGATGGCGCGCCGCATCG
>WNGL01007596.1_pt1 | contig 18905 bp, 18 predicted proteins | sample 5400591 | NCBI WGS metagenome assembly WNGL01 (sample SAMN13153377, study PRJNA577476) | soil metagenome | isolation source: 80 cm soil or saprolite under Garry oak tree replicate 1 | place: USA:California | collected 2016-06-15 | reverse complement strand
ACGTGCTCCAGATGGGTACGAGCGTGCAGTCCATCGTGAACCTCGCCGCCATCACCGCGCTCCGCGCGCAGGGCGACGAGTTCCTGTTTTAGGCGCCGGGTCGAGCGCAGGGGCAGGCGGATGAGCCTGCCCCGCAGCGAGCGGGGGGATCGGGGGGGCGCGAGCTCCGCGGATGCGGAGCGAGTGTCCCCCCGCTCCGATCTCCCTGCCGTGTAGACTCAATGCCGTCACTTAGCGGTGTCGGCCTCTCGAGTCGCCCGGACCGAACGCCGCCGTGGCGGGCCGGGGAAGGCGCCGTCCTCCTGCGCCGCCGCCAGAGTCGCGACCGGCGCCGGACTGACGTGAGGGCCCCGAAGCGCAGACGCCGGCGCACGCCCGGGCGCGCCAGCGGCACACGGCACCGGAACCGGACTGCGACCGGCGCGGCGAAACCATTGAGGGCGCCACCGAGGACGAGCGGGTCCGGCGTGTGCCGCTGTCACGCCGCGTGCACGCCGGCTCCGTCGATCGGCGCGGTCCGACCGCAGCGACGGCGGCGTGCTCGTCGGAGACGCCTCCCCAGCCCTTGGTGGCGGCTGCCGAAGTGGCTACGAACGAATCGTGCGCAGCGCTCCATGCGCCCCATCGCCGGGGCATTGCCGCAGCCCCTTCGGAAGCGTACCCGGGCCTGGGCTGGACCCCTCCGACGAGCACGCCGCCGTCGCTGCGATCGGATTCGGTCGACAGTACGCAAGCCGGCGTGCACGCGGCGTGACAGCTTCGCGCGTCAGATCCGGTGACTGTTCGGGGCCGCGCCCCATGGCGCTCGCCGCGCCCGCCACCGTACGGGAACGCTCGCGCGCGGAGCTGGCGCGCCCGGGCGTGCGCCGGCGTCTACGTTTCTGGACCCGTCCGACCGTCCGTTGCCGGTTGCGACTCGGGCGGCGGCGCAGGAGGACGGGGGCCATGCCCGAGGCCCGACGGGAGCGTTCGCCGAAGCCAGAACTCGGACGTCCACCCTCGCAGATGAGCAGCTACCCCGGAAGCGGCCGGCCGCTAAGTGACCGGCATTGCGTGTAGACTGCGGCGGACCCGTTCTACATTTCGGCCACCCTCTTTCACGGCCCGGAGGTCCCCGTGACCGAGCACCCGACCCGCATCGCCCGTTATCAGCAGGCGCTCGCCGAGCGCGGCCTCGCCGGCGCCCTCCTCCTCAACGCGGTGGACGTCTTCTACCTCGCGGGCACCGGCCAGAACGGCGCGCTCTTCGTGCCGGCGTCGGGCGCCCCGATCCTCCTCGTCCGCAAGAGCTTCGCGCGCGCGAAGGCGGAGAGCGGCGTCGCCGACGTGCGCCCCTTCCCGTCGTCGAAGGAGCTCGCCGCGACGCTCGGCGCATCCGGGAAGATCGGCGTCGCCTACGAGCTCGTGCCGCAGGGCACGCTCGACTTCTGGCGGCGGAGCCTCCCAGCGGCGGAGCTCGTCGACGGCGGGCCGATCCTGCGCGAGCAGCGGCAGGTGAAGTCGCCCGCCGAGCTCGCGACGATGCGCGAGGGCGCGGCGCGGATGTGCCGGGTCTTCTCCGAGGTCCCGTCCTTCCTGCGCGCGGGGATGCGCGAGCTCGACCTCTCCGCGGAGATCGAGTACCGGCTCCGCAAGGCCGGGAACGAGGGCTCGCCCCGGCTGCGCGCGTTCAACTCCCAGTTCTTCGTCGGCCTCGCCGTCGCGGGCGACGGCGCGGCGGCGCCCGGCGCGTTCGACGGCCCGGTCGTCGGCGCGGGCCTCTCCCCGGCGTACGCCGGCGGCGCGTCCGAGCGGATCGTGAAAGCCGGCGAGCCGGTGATCATCGACTTCACCTCCGTGCACGGCGGCTACGTGATGGACATGACGCGCATCGCGGTCGTGGGCGAGCTCGCGCCCGACCTCGTGCGCGCGTTCGAGGTGGCGCGGGGAATCCAGGACGAGCTCGCGCGCGGGCTCCGCCCCGGCGTGCCCTGCGTCGACCTGTGGGAGAAGGCGAAGGCGATGGCCGAGCAGGCGAAGCTCGGGGACGTCTTCATGGGCCCGCCCGGGGACCAGGCCCGCTTCGTCGGCCACGGCGTCGGGCTCGAGCTCGACGAGCTGCCGGTGCTCGCGCCCGGCTTCAAGACGCTGCTCCGCGAGGGAATGACCGTCGCGATCGAGCCGAAGTTCGTGTTCCCCGGCAAGGGCCTCCGCGAGGGAATGACCGTCGCGATCGAGCCGAAGTTCGTGTTCCCCGGCAAGGGCGCGGTCGGGATCGAGAACACCTTCGTCGTGACGGCGAGCGGCGGCGAGAAGCTCACGAGCGGGATCGCGGACGAGCTGTTGCGGGCGTAGGCATGACTGCGCTCCCCGCGAGCCTGGCGCTCGGCTCGCCGGAACCCGGGCGGAGACGCGGCACCGTCGTCGCGCTGCTCGTGATCGTGGTCGCGACCGTGCTCGTCTACTCGAACACGTTCGACGCCTCGTTCCATTTCGACGACGCCTCGAGCATCGTCAACAACGAGGGCGTGCACGACCTCTCCGGCCCCTCGCCGTCGAGCCCGCGCTACCTGGGCGAGCTCTCGTTCGCGCTCGACTACCGTCTGCACGGCCTGGACGTGTTCGGCTATCACCTCGCGAACCTCCTCATCCACGTCTGCAACGGCCTCTTCGTCTTCTCTCTCGCGACACTCACGCTCCGGACCCCGGTCCTGAGCCGCGCCGACGCGGGTTCGCTCCTGCGTCGCCATCTCCCGCTCGCCGCGGCGCTGCTCTTCTCGCTGCATCCGGTCCAGACCCAGGCGGTCACCTACATCGTCCAGCGGTTCGCCTCCCTCGCGACCCTCTTCTTCGTGGGGTCGCTCGTGCTGTACGTGAAGGGGAGGCTCGCGCTGGAGGAAGACGGCCCGCCGAGAGTCCGCGCCGCCTTGTTCTTCGGCCTCTCGTTCCTGGCCGCTGCGGCGGCCATGAAGACGAAGGAGATCAGCTTCACCCTGCCGTTCGTGGCGGCCGGCTACGAGCTCCTGTTCTTCCGCAGGCCGAGGTGGCGATGGCTCCTCGTCGCGCCGCTCGCGGCGGCGGCGCTGCTCGTCCCCCTCGCCGTCGCCCCCGAGGCCGGGAGCATCCCCGAGGCGCTGGGCCAGGCGACCCGTCTCGCCTCCGAGACGGGCGAGGTCCCGACGTCCGTGTACCTCCTCACCCAGTCGCGGGTGGTGGTGACGTATCTCCGGCTCCTCGTCCTGCCGGTCGGGCAGAACCTCGACTACGACTTTCCCCTCTCGCGGTCGCCGGCCGAGCCCGGCGTCCTCCTCGCGCTCGCGATCCTCCTCGCGGTCGCCGCGTCGGCGGTGGCTCTCCTCGTCCGGGCTCGGAGGAGTAACCGCGCTGCGGGGGTGCTCGTCTTCTTCGGCCTCGGCTGGTTCTTCGTCACCCTCTCCGTCGAGTCCTCCGTCATCCCCCTCCGTGACGTCATCTTCGAGCACCGGATGTACCTGCCGAGCGCGGGCGCCGCGATCGCGCTGGGAACGCTCGTCCTCTGGGCGGTCGAGCGAATGCACCTGCGCACGTCGCTGGAAGTCCAGTGCGCCGCCGCGCTGCTCCTCACCGCGGGTCCGCTCGGCCTCGCGACGTATGCGCGGAACTTCGTGTGGAGGGACGAGGTGACGCTGTGGAGCGACGTCGTGGCCCGCAGCCCCTCGAAGGCGCGGCCTCACTTGAATCTCGGCATGGCGTACTGGAGGAGTGGTCGGCTCGAGGACGCGATACACGAATACCGCGAGACGATTCGGCTCGGTCCGGAGGTGCCGGAGGCCCACTACGATCTCGGCCTGGTCCACGAAGCGAAGGGCCAGCTCGACGACGCGATCGCCGAGTACCGCGAGGCGATCCTGTTGGATCCTGCATACGCGCGCCCCCACAACAATCTCGGCGTGCTGCACCAGGCGAAGGGGCAGCTCGACGATGCGGTCCGGGAGCTCCGCGAGGTCATCCGGCTCGACCCGGGGTCCGCCGACCCGCACACGAACCTCGGCGTCTGCTACCTGCTCATGGGCAGGGTGGACGAGGCGATCCGCGAGCAGCTCGAGGCGGTCCGGCTCGCACCCGAGCTCGCGGCGGCGCACAACAACCTCGGTTCCGCCTACGAGCGCGCGGGCCGGCTCGACGAGGCCACGCGCGAGTATCGGGAGGCGCTCCGTCTCGCACCCTCGTTCGCGACGGCTCGGCGAAATCTACGACTGATCGAGCTGAAGTAGCGCCGCGCCGTGGAGGCGGTCGGCCGCGCGCGTTGAGCGGCCCGCACCACGAGCGCGCCTCGCTGCAGCGGCGGACGAGGCTCGAGCGCGGATCGTCCCGGTGGGTCGCGCCTGCCGCCGCTCAGGTTCCGGGGATGGCTGCGGGCACCTTCGCGGGCGTCGGCGCCGGCGCCGAGGCCTGCGGCAGCGGTGGCATCAGCTCGCCGAGGGCGAGCGAGCACTGCTCGATGCGCGCCCGCGCGTTCGCCTCGTCCACGAGCTGGAGCTCGCTGCGCGCGGCCCAGAGCCCCATCTTGACCTCCTGCCAGACGTACACGTTCTTGCCGGCCTCGGCGACGAACTCGAGCCGCGCGTCGTTTTCCGTCTTCGAGACGAGCGCGTGCGAGCCGGGGTCCACGGAGGCGAGGAGGAACGTCTTCGCGGCGGTGTCCCCGAGCATCCGCCCGTCGAGGACGACGCTCATCTTCACCGCGCCGCCGAAGCTCTCGTCGCGGAAGACGTACAGGTTCGTCTTGCCCGGCGTGGTCCGGAGCTCCTTCGCGAAGCGATCTGCCTCGGGCGTCGCCTGGGGCACGGACGCGCAGGCGCTGGCGAGGAGGGTGAGGACGACGAGCGAGGCGAGTCGGCGCATGGCATTTCTCCGGTGTGGGATCGGTTCACTCATCGTCCCAGCGATCCACGCGCCGGACCTTGCGCGAGATCAAGCCGACCCACGCGAGGCTCGAGAAGCCCGCTACGCCCCCACCAGCGCCGGCAGCTCCGCGAGCGTCCGGATCACGACGTCCGGCTTCTCGGGGATGCGCTCTCCGGGTTGGCCGGCGCGGTTGCACCACGCGACCCGGAGCCCGCAGTACTTCGCCGCGTAGGCGTCCCAGCCGTTCGCCGAGACGAAGACGATCTCGTTCGGCCACATCCGCAGCTGGTCGAGCGCGTGCCGGTAGACGGCCGGGCTCGGCTTGTAGATGCCGACCGCCTCCACCGAGATCACCTCGTCGATGAGCGAGGCGATCCCGGAGGCCTCCGCCGCCGCGGCCAGCATGCGGGGCGTGCCGTTCGACAGGATCGCGATCTTGAGCCCGGCCGCACGGAGCGCCTCGAGCGCCGGGCGCACCTCGGGGTAGGCGCCGAGCCGCTCGTAGAGCCCCATGAGCCGCTGGCGGAGCTCCGCGTCCGAGATGCCCAGGCTCTCCATCGCGAAGTCGAGGGCGTCGCCGGTGATGCGCCAGAAGTCGGCGTGGCGTCCCATGAGGCTGCGGAGCCAGGTGTACTGGAGCTGCTTCACCCGCCAGAGCTCCGCGAGAGGCTGCCACTTGTCGCCGAGCGAGCCCTTTGCGCGCTCCGCGGCGCTCGCGACGTCGAAGAGCGTGCCGTAGGCGTCGAACACCGCGGCGCGCGCGCCCGCGAGCGGCGGCCCACCGGGATCCTTCGAGGAAGCGTCCTCGGGATTCGAAGCGGCCATCGTTTCACCCCCCGCAGGAATGATGCCGGATCCAGCGCGCCGCGGGCGCGAAAATTCCGGCGCGCCTGCGCGCACCAGGGATCAGCAGCCCCGGGGCCGCCCCGGCCCGCCGGCGCCGCTCTCTCCGTCGGTCGCATCCTTCGCCCCGTCACGGGGGCGATAGGGCACGCCTCAGGTGGGCACCCCGAGCTTCGGGAGGATCACGTACTGCAGCAGGATCCAGCCGCCGAGGAAGAGGAGGGTCGAGGGGAGGTCGGACATGCGCGGGAGGCCCGAACGTCGGAGCCCCGCCGCCCGAAAAGGGTTCCGCGTGCGGCTACAGCGCCTCGAGCGCCCGGGCGAGCCGCTCCCGGACCTCCTTCGCGATCGGCGCGAGCGCGGGGACGGCGGCGGCGATGGTCTGCATCGGGTCGACCGCGTTCACGACCGTCCCCGTGCCCTCCTCCCAGACCGCGACGCTGCACGGAAGCATCGCGCCGACCTGCATCGCGCCGACCTCGGGCACCGCGGTGAGGGCCTGGTGCGCGTACTTCGGGTTGCACGCGCCGAGGATCTGGTAGCGCTTGAAGTCGACGCCGAGCTTCTCCTTCAGCGTCTGCTTCACGTCGATCCGCGTGAGGATGCCGAACCCCTCCGCCTTGAGCGCCTCGGGGATGCGGGCGAGCACCTCGTCGAAGCCCTTCGCCAGCTTCTTCTGCATGCCGATGCCGGACATGATCGACCTCCGCCTCCTCGGAGCCTGCCACGGGGCGGACGGTTCGGCGCGGCTCTATCGGGGCGCGCGCCGCGCACGCCTCAGAGGGTCACGCGCAGCGCCATCCCCGCGTCGAGGACCATCGGCTGCGACGAGAACCCGAACGATGGGAGCCCGGCCGCTATCTGCTGGGGCGGAACGGCGAAGCCGAGGCGGAACTCGCCCTCCCGCGCGCCGAGGTGCCCGGCGAGGAAGGTCTCGAGCCTGAGGTAGGTGTTCAGGAGGACGAAGTGGTCCAGCCGTGCGACGAAGCTCTTGTCCGAGAGGTTCCCGAGGACCGAGAGCGTGAAGGTCGTGTCGTTCCAGCTCCCCGGGCTCGGCAGCGACACGTACGCGCCGCCGTAGTGCTTGCCCAGGTAGAAGGACGTGAACGGATTCGGCTGGCCGGCGATCGGGTTCGGCGTCGCCGACGTGCTCGGCGGGATGGGCGGGAAGGACGACACCGGCGAGATCGCCGCGACGCCGAGCAGCACCGGGTAGATCTCCGGCCCGGCGTAGCCGCTGTGGTCGTAGAAGTACTCGGCGCCGAACGTCACCGAGTCCTCGTCGGAGTACTTCGCCGAGTACGTCGCGCCCACCACGACCTGCGGCGTGAGCTCGAGCGGGTTGAAGCGCTCGTATCGCTCGAGGAGCGGGGCGGAGTCGGGCGCGCCCGGGACCTTCCGCCACCGCGGCGTGTCCACCTGGGTGCGGAACGCGGCCTCGGCGTACACGTCCACGTCCCAGATCCCCGCCGACACGTCCGCGCCGAAGCGCGGCCGATGACCCTGCTGCGCGACCGCGTCGAGGCCGAGCTCCACCGGCCCGAGCACCACCTCGGCGCGGCCGCCCGCCCCGAGCCGGCCGAGCCGGTTGGTCGCGTCCTGCGTCCCGTCGGGCTTCACCGGGAGCTCCCCGGCGACGTCGTCGAGGATCGCCATGCCGTAGAGGTTCCAGCCGCGCGCCTCCCAGGGGAGGTGGAGCTTCACCATCGTCGTGCCGGTCCGGACGTCGAAGGTCGCGAGCGGATCGCGCCGCACCGGGTGCAGGTAGTCGGTCGGGTTCCAGAACCGCCCGACGCCCCACTTCACGTGCTGCCGGCCCGCGGTGACGAACACGGTCCGCTGGACGTCGAAGTTGATCCAGAGCTGATCGAGGACGCCCGTCGGGTTCGCCACGGTCCGGTTGAAGATCGTCGCGGGCTCGAGGCGGCTCGGGAGCGCCGAGCCCGCCGGCGGGAGGGACGGGTCGTAGAGCATGCGCCCGAGGACGAAGCCCCGGACGCGGTCGTTCGGGCGGACGTCGAGGTAGACGTCGAGGAGGTTCGGCGAGGAGAGCCGCCAGTCGGCGGCCGGCGTCGCCGCCTGGCCGCTCGTCGCGGCGCGGAGGTAGAGGAGCCCACCGACCTTGAGCGCGTCCTCCCTCTCCTTCGAGACCGAGCCCCGCGGAGGGGGCGGAGCAGGCGCCTCCTTCGCGGCCGGCGAGCCGTCCGCGGACGGCGGCGCGGCAGGCGCGCCGAAGAGGTCCTCCTCGCTCGGGCGGTCCTGGGCGCCGGCGCGGGCGGCGAGGAGCGCCGCGGCGAGCAAGGCGGCGCGGCGTGCGGAGCGCGTCGTCATCGGGGCGAGGCTCCGATCAGCGGCTCTTCGACTCGAGCCAGGCCTTGGTGAAGATGTTGGGCTCGAGCGCGCGCAGGTCGATCTGCTGGATCAGGATGTAGGTGGAGTTGGCCTTGTCGATCTCGTCGAAGAACCGCATCTCCTCCGGGTACCAGACCTCGCCCTTCTTCGACTCGGAGTAGACCTTCTTCCAGCGCGGATAGTAGGCGGTCCGCATGAGGCGGCCGGACAGCGCGAACTCCTGGCGCTTCAGCACGTTGTCCGTCGGCTGGTCCACCCAGAGGCGGACCACCGGGAAGGCCACGTCGATGCCGGGCTTCGCCTTGAGCTCGAGCTTGTGGACCTGGTACGCCCCGAGCTTCTCCGCGCCGAGGTAGGTGGCGTCGTACTCCTCCGCGAGCTTCGACTCGTCGAGGTCGCTGCGGCGCGTGTCGGTGCCGCCGATCCGCTCGCGCTCGGTGCGGCGCTCCCAGCGGCCGACCCCCGGATCGTAGAACCAGAGGTTCTTCTCGAGCCGGAGGTAGCCCTTCCCCGCCTCGGACTTCGGCTTCGTGAACATGAAGAGCTGCTGATTCGCGAGGTCGCGCCGGTAGACCACCAGCTCGTAGACGATGTCGGTCTTGTCCTTCTCCTTCTGCTCCATGTAGCAGAGCGCCTTCCAGTCGCCCTGGTTGCGCTGCCGCTCGTCGACGGCGCGGACGATCTTCCTCACGTCGACGTCGGCGGGGCGCGCCGCCGCGGGCGCGCCGAGCGCGGTGAGGAGCAGGAGCAGCGGCGGGACGGTTCGCATGGATTTCACCCGATGTGATGCATGGCGGTGACCGGCCGGAGCCGCGCGGCGCGGACCGCCGGGAGGAGCGCGCCGACGGCGGTGAGGAGCGTGATGCCCACGACGGCGAGCACGAGCATCCCCGGCCGGACCACCACCGTGAGCCGGTCCTGCGAGATCAGCATCTGCAGCCCCTCGTTCACCCGCACCTCGGCGGCGTTGATGAGCGCGCTCACGCCCCAGCCGGCGAGGACCCCCACGGTCGCGCCGCCGAGAGCGAGCAGGCCCGCCTCGAGCAGGAACAGCCACGCGACCTTCCGGCGGTGCATGCCGATGGCGCGGAGCGTGCCGATCTCGCGCGTCCGCTCGCGGATCGCGATCCAGAGGGTGTTCATGATCCCGATCACCACGATGAAGAGCAGCACGGAGACGAGGAGGGTGGAGAGGCCCGAGACGATCTTGAGCATGGTGTCGAGGAAGGAGACCTCGTCCTGCCAGGTGGTCACGTCGAGCTTCTGCCCCGTCCAGTCCTCCGAGTTCACCTTGGTCATGAGCTTCATCCAGTAGGGCTGCGGGTCGTGGTCCATCACCCGGTACCCCGCCGTGCGCAGGTCCGCGAGCAGGCGCGACATCACCTGCGGCGCCGCCTCGGCGTCCTTGAGGTACAGGTGGATCGCCCCGGTGGTCCGCTCGTTCAGCTGGTACAGGCGCCGCAGCGACTCCTCCGGGATGAAGGAGAAGATGCTCGAGAGGACGCCCACCGAGCGCATCACCCCGACCACCCGCACGTCCACGGTGTTGCTGACGCCGCGCGCGGTGGGCGCCGAGAGCGTGATCGCGTCCCCCACCTTGACCTTGAGCCGCTCCGCCTGCTTCTCGGAGAGGAGGATGGTGTTCGGCTGGGTGAGCCCGTCGAGCGAACCCTCCACCACCTCGACCACCCGCCGGAAGCGCCGCTCCTGGTCGATCTGGATCGCGGAGATGACGAGGTCCATCGACTGGCTGTCCGAGATCGCCTTCACGTAGCCGCGGCCGCGGATGGTGGCGTAGTCGAGCTCCGGGACGAGCCGCCGGACGTCCTCCAGCACCTTCGGCCAGTCGGTGACGAGCGGCGCCGAGGTGCCGGAGGTGATCTTGAAGAAGCCGCCCACGTTCACGTGCCCGCACATGACGGTGGTCGCCGACTCCATCATGGCCCCGCGGATCCCGGCCACGAAGCCGAGGAAGAGGACGAGGAGCGCGGCGACGGCCGCGATGGCGCCGCCCAGGAAGAGGTTCCGGCGCCTGTGCTGCAAGAGGTTGCGGCCGGCGACGAGGAGGTCGGTTGCGAGCATGGTCACTCCTCGGACTGCATCGCCTCGAGCGGCGTGATGCGCGTGGCGAGGATGGCGGGGTAGATGCCGGAGACGACGGAGACGAGGATCACGATGCCGAGCGCGATCGCGAGGCCGCTCCCGGCGAAGCGCGGCATGAGGGTCGGGCCGGAGAAGAGGAACTGGAGCTGGGCGTTGTCGCTCCGGATGCCCCCCAACGCCCGCACGAGCCAGACGAGGCCCGCCGCCGCGCCGGCGCCGGCGAGCCCGAAGACGACCCCGACCGCGATCGATTCGACGAGCGACACGAGCAGCACGAACCGGCGCTGCGCGCCGATGGCGCGCATGGTGCCGATCTCCTTCACCCGCTGGAGCATCGCCATCACCATGGCGTTGTTCATGATGACGAGCGCGATGACGAACAGGATGAAGGCCGAGGTGTAGAGCGCGACCTGGAGCCCGGTCATGGTCTGGCCGAGGGTCCCCGCCGCCTGCTTCCAGTCGATGACGGTGAGGCCGAGCCCGGCGTCGTCGACCGCCTTCTGGATGGCGGCCTGGGTCTCGCGCAGCCGCCGGGGATCCTGGAGGGCGACCGCCACGTTCATCACGACGCCCCGGTCGATCTCCTCCTGCGAGTAGACGCGCGAGAAGAGGTCGGAGTCGCGCCCGCGCCGCTCCCGCGTCACGGGGACGTCGGGGATCGGGGTCGGGCGCCCAGCCGCCGGCGTCGCGGTCGAGCCCTGGGCCCCGAAGAGCGCGGCCTCCGCGTCCTCGCGGCCGAGCTCGGTGAGCCCGGCGCTTCGCTTGATCTCGGCGATCTCGGCGGCCTTGTCGGGCGTCACCCAGCCGTAGAGATCGCGGAAGCTCTGGAGGTCCATGAGCGTGAAGACGCTCGCCAGGCTCGAGTCCTCGAGCCCCTTGAACGCGACGACCCCGTAGATCTTCACGTTCACCGCGTTCATGTAGCCGGACCGCGCGGGCGCCTTGATGGTGATGACGTCCCCGACCCGGAACGTGTACAGCTGCAGCATCGGCGCGAGCTCCGCGTAGAAGAACCGCTCCCGGGCGTCGAAGCTCGCGTCGTCGGTCCGGAAGAACAGGGGCAGGAGCTTCGCGAGGTCCCGCTCCGGCACGCCCAGGAACGCGTCCAGCTTGGCGGTGGCGGACTCCGCCTGCGTCGGATCGAGCTGCAGGAGGATGTCGCGGGTCTGGGAGGCGTTCTCGGCGACCCAGCGCTTCAGCTCCTCGTCGGTCGCGATCCGGCGGCCGCGGGCGCGGGCCTCCTTGATCTTGTCGAGCCGGCGCGCGTGCTTCAGCTTGAGGAACTCCTCCGCGTAGAACTTCCCGAGGAGGATCCCGCGCCGGCCCGGCGGGACCGCCGTCCCCTCCACCACCTCCATCCGGTCGAAGGCCTTCCGGAACGCCTCGAGGTCGGTGCCGAGGTAGCGGATGAAGAGGAAGCCGTTCTCGGTCTGGAGCGGCGCCACCCGATTCTCGAGGAACTCGAGCGCGACCCACGGGTCGCGATCGAACGAGCTCCAGAAGGCGCTCGTGTCGGCCCGCTCGAGGTCCGCCCACTGCGCGGCGCGCTCCGCCCGCTCCGCCGGCGGGATGTCCACGAGCACCCGCGCCTGCCCCAGCTCCTCGCGCAGGATCGCGATCATCCGCCGCACGTGCGCCTTGCGCGCGTCGTAGCGCTGGCGAGCCTCGGGGGTGGTCGCGGGGGTGGTCCGCTTGCCCGACCCCTGCGGGAAGACCTCCCTCGCGTCGGCGCGCAGCTTCTCGAGCGCGAGGTCCATCACGTTCCCGGAGCTGACGAAGGCCCGATCGATCCCCATCGGCACGACCGCCTTCACGTTCGGGACCGCGGCGACGACGTTCTTCACCGCCTCGTAGCTCTCCATCGGCTCGAGCCGGGACGCGCCGGTCATCCCGCCGAACACCTGGAGCGAGTCGGGGGAGTCCTTGCGGTAGAGCTGCAGGTGCGCGGTGAGGCTCCCCTGGATGGAGCGCGCCATCCCCGCGTCGAGCGAGTCCACCACCGCCGTGCCGAAGACGACGAGCAGCGAGCCGAGCCCGATGATGCCGCCCATGATGGCGGTCTTCGCCCGGCTGGCGAGGAGGTTTCGAAAGGCGATCCGGAACAGGATGCGCGTGGCGTCGACGCGGGTGCGCATGGCGTCCTCCTCAGGCTGCGGCGGTCCGCTCGCGGGCGACGATCCGTCCGTCCTCGATTCGGACGATGGCGCTCGCGTGCGCCATCACCTTCGGATCGTGAGTGGAGAAGATGAAGGTGGTCCCGTCCTTCCGGTTCATCTCCTTCATGAGGTCGATGACGCTCTCCCCCGTCTTCGAGTCGAGGTTCGCGGTGGGCTCGTCGGCGAGCACCAGGGCCGGGCGGGTGACGAGCGCGCGCGCGACCGCGACGCGCTGGCGCTGGCCGCCGGAGAGCTCGCTCGGGCGGTGCTTCGCGTAGCCCTCGATCCCCACCGCCGCGAGCAGGGCCGCCACGCGCTGCGCGCGCTCCTTCGCGGTGAGGCCGCCCTGGAGCAGGAGCGGGAACTCCACGTTCTGGGCGACCGTGAGCACCGACACGAGGTTGAAGCTCTGGAAGATGAAGCCGATTCGCCTGAGCCGCAGGTCGGTGAGGGCCCGCTCCGACAGCGTGGAGGTGTCGCGCCCGTCCACCTCCACCACCCCGCCGGTGGCCGTGTCCACGCAGCCGACGAGGTTGAGGAGGGTGGTCTTGCCGCTCCCCGACGGTCCCGCGATCGAGAGGAAATCTCCGCCCTCGACCTCGAGCGAGACCTCCCGCAGCGCGTGGACCACGGTCTTGCCGAGCATGTAGTCCTTCGTGACGTTCCGCACCGAGACGATGGCGCTCATCGGGTTCTCCTGAGGCGAGGGGTTCCGGGCGCGCCCGGGCGCGGACGGCGCGAGGAGGAGCGACGGGCGAGGACGCCCTGGGTCTTCGCGATCCAGGCGAGGGCCATTCGCAGGAACTCGAGGCCGAAGTCGAGGGTGAGGCGCCAGTAGGGCGCGTCGGGGTGGGGCGGCTCCTTCGCCGCCGCAATGTGCGCGGCGATCTGCTCGAGGACGGCGAGCTCCGCGCGCAGGCCCGCCGCCACCCCCTCGAGGTTCCGGGAGGTGACCTTGGGCGGCACCGCCCCCGCGAAGAACACCTTGAGGAGGAGCTCGTTCCGCTGCGGCTCGAGGGAGGGAGGGATCGCGACCCAGTCCGCGAGCGCCGCGCGTCCGCGCGGCATGACGTGGTAGGTCGCGCCGCCGCGCCCCGGCCCGCCGTGCGTCGCCCGGGCCTCGACGAGCCCCTCCGCGGCGAGGCGGCGGAGCGCGGGATAGAGCTGGCCGAAGCTCTCCTGCCAGAAGTGGCCGACGCTGCCGTCGATGGCCTTGCGCAGCCCGTAGCCGGTCATGGGCCGGGCGGAGAGCATGCCGAGGATCACGAACCGGGTCCGGTTCGCGCGGGGCGGGCGGGCGGGCGAGGCGAGCGCCATCTTCACGGCGCGGACCGATATATCTCCCGGATATATCTGTCAAGCAACAACGCGCCGCACCCTCAGTCGTCCTGCCTCGTCACCGCGACCGCGAACCCGCCCGCCTCCTCCTCGCGCGCGGCCACCGTCCAGGGCCGGCAGCAGACCGGGCAGTCCTCGACGTACTGCTGCTCCGCGCCGCCGCCCGGGTCGACGAAGATCGTGACCCACTCGCCGCAGTACGGGCACTCGATCTCGATGTCCATCCCGGCCGCCGTTATAGTCCGGAGGTGGCGAAGAAGCCGCGACCGTTCAACGAAGCCTTTGCAAAGCTCCGCGAGCACGCCGCGGCGCCGGAGAGGCCCCCGCCCGCGCGGGAGGAGCCGCCCCCGCCCCCGCCCCCGGCCGCGCCGCCGCCGCCGCGCGAGCAGTCCGAGGACGAGCTCTGGACCGGCGCGACGCTCGGGGTGGAGCGGATCGAGCCAGGGCCCGGCAAGGTCGGGCCGGCGCCGCCGCCGGGACCGCCCGAGCGCTTCTGGCACCCGGACCTCGACGCGATCGACGAGCTGCGCGCGCTCGTGCGCGGCGACGCCCCATTCGACCTCTCCGACGGCGACGAGTTCATCGAGGGGAAGGTCGCCGGGCTCGACCACCACGTCGTGCGGAAGCTCCGCCGCGGCGAGTTCGCGGTGCAGGGACACGTGGACCTGCACGGCTTGACGCGGGACGAGGCGAAGCGGGAGGTGGACGCGTTCCTCCGCGCCTCGCGGAGCTCCGGGAAGCGCTGCGTGCTCCTGGTGCACGGCCGGGGGATCCACTCGAAGGACCACCTGCCGGTCCTGAAGGACGCGCTCCGGACCTGGCTCTCGACCGCGCGGTTCGCGCGGCACGTGCTCGCGTTCGCGACCGCGCGGCCGGTAGACGGCGGCGCGGGGGCGATCTACGTGCTGCTCCGCCGCGCGGGGCGCTAGAGACTGGCCGCGATCTCGCGCGCCGCCGCCGCGGGATCCTTCGCGTCGCGGAGCGGCCGCCCGAGCACGATCACGTCCGCGCCCGCCGCGACCGCCTCGGCCGGCGTCGCGACCCGGGCCTGGTCGCCCTTCTCCGCGCCCGCGGGCCGCACGCCGGGTACGACGAGGAGGGGGCCCGGCCCGACCGCGGCGCGCACCGCCCGGACCTCGTGCGGCGAGCAGACGAGGCCGCCGGCGCCCGCGCCCACCGCGAGCTTCGCGAGCCGGACCACCGCGTCCTCGGGCGGCCCGGCGAGGCCGATCTCGCCGAGCGCCGCCGCGTCGAGGCTCGTGAGGACCGTCACCGCGAGCACGCGCAGCCGATCGCCGGCGCCCTTCACCGCGGCCCGCACCATCGCGGACCCGCCCGCGGCGTGCACGGTGAGGAGGGACGCGCCGCTCGCCGCCGCGCTCCGCGCCGCGCCCTCGACGGTGTTCGGGATGTCGTGGAGCTTGAGGTCGAGGAACACCGGCCGGCCGAGCGCGGCCGCCGCGCGCACCGCGGACGGCCCCTCCGCCGCGAAGAGCTCGAGACCGACCTTGAGCATGCCGACTGCGGGCGCGATCGTCCGAGCGAAGGGCTCGGCGGCCGCCCACGCCGGGAAGTCCAGCGCCGCGCAGATCCGTTCACTCTGCTGCATGTCCCTCCACCCCTCTCCCCAACCCTCTCCCCGGCGTCCGCCGGGGCGAGGGAGGACGGCGCCTCAAGTCTTCCCCACCTGCATCCGGCGTCCGCCGGGGCGAGGGAGGACGGCGACTCAAGTCTTCCCCACCTGCATCCGGCGTCCGCCGGGGCGAGGGAGGACGAGGCGAGGGAGAACGGCGACTCACGCCTTCCCCACCTGCATCTTGCCGACCTCGCGGAGGAGCCGCTCCGCGTCGTTCTTGGGGAGCCGGTTCTTCGCCTCGAAGAGCGCGAAGGCGAGGAGCTCCTCGAGCGCCTCGAGCGACCGGGCGCGCGCCGCCGCCCCGCGGTGCGTGCCGCTCGCGCTCACGTTCATGAGGATCGCCGCGACGTCGATCTCGCCGTCCTCCGCGATGCGCACGCCGTGGAAGATCGCCTTGCGCTTGTCAGGGAGCCGATCGAACCAGGTGTTGAGCCGGGCCGCCGCGTCCGGCTCCACCGCGGCGAGCGCGCCGTGGACGCGCTTGAAGATCCGGCGGTAGGTCTCGAACGGGCCGGCCGAGCGCGGGACCTTCTCGCGCTCCTTCGCGCCGGGCACGGGCGTCGCGGCCGGCAGCTCGACCTCGACCACGATCTCGGGCGGTGGGGCGCCCGCCGCGAGCTCCGCCTCGGCCCGCTTCAGCTCCGCCTCCTCGAGCCGCTTCATGCCCTGGAGGATGAGCTCGCGCGTCCGCTCCGGCAGCTTCACCGAGCTCTGCTCGTCGGTGCCCCCCTCGAGGAAGGCGAAGTCGCCCGAGGTCTCGAGGAAGCAGGAGAGGAAGATCTCCTTCACCTGCGCGGTGATCCCCTCGTACAGCTGCCCGGCGTCGAGGATCTTCTCGTCCACGAGGACGCGCCCGAGCGGCCGGCCGCTCCGCACCAGCCGCGAGCACCGCTCGAGGTCGGCGTTCGAGACGAAGCCGCACCGCGCCAGCACCGGGCCGAGCCGGTCGTTCGGGTCGGAGGAGGACCCGAACACCACCTGCCCGTCCTTGAAGTAGATGCTCTTGCGGCGGAGCCCCTCCGGCTTGTCCGACGGTGGCGCGTCGGACGGGCCGAAGGACATGAGCAGCACGCCGGTCTTGAGGGACTGGAAGACGAAGTGGACGATCTCGGGGAAGTTGAGCGCCGCGAGCGAGCCCGCGAACCAGGCGCGGGGGGCGTCCTCGCGGGCCGGGACGACGAGCGCGAAGGCCCCGCGGGCGGAGACGAAGTGCACGTCGCCGCCGCCGGCGAGCCCGAGGGCCTCCGCCTGGCGCGGCGGCACCGCGATCCTTCCTTCGGGTCCGACGTCGAGCTTCGCGCGCAACGGCCACCTCCACGAGACGGTCCCCGCGAGAGTAGCAGGCGCCCGGTCGAGGCGGGAGGGCGCCCCCGGACGAGCTCCGGGGTCGGACTACCGCGCCGGGGAACGCACCGCGGCGGCCGTCCTGGCGGCGACCTCGCCGAGCGGGACGAGCTCCGCCTTGGCGTCGCCGCGGAGCTTCCACTCCGCCTTCCCCTCGGCGAGCCCCTTTTTCCCGACCGCGATCCGGATCGGGAGCCCGACGAGATCCGCGTCCTTGAACTTCACGCCGGCCCGCTCGTCGCGGTCGTCGTAGAGCACCTCGACCCCTGCCGCGGCGAGCGCGTCGGCGAGCTCGTCCGCCGCCTTCCGGAGCTCGGGCTCCGGCCCGAGGGTGAGGAGCGCGACCTGGTAGGGCGCGATCGACGCCGGCCAGCGGATGCCGTTGTCGTCGTGGTGAAGCTCGATCGCGGCGGCCATGATCCGCTCGACCCCGATGCCGTAGCTGCCCATCACGATGGGCACCTGCTTTCCCTCCGCGTCGAGGACCGTCGCCTTCAGCGACTCGGAGTACTTCGTGCCGAGCTTGAAGATGTGCCCCACCTCGAGCGCCTTGTACACGTCGAGGGTGCCGTCGCAGCGCGGGCAGCCCTCGCCCGCCTTCACGGTGCGCAGCTCCGCGAGCTTCGCGTGCGGCCCGGTGAGGACGTCGCGGCGGACGTCCACCCCGCGCAGGTGGAACCCGTCCTCGTTCGCGCCGGTGACCATGTCCTTCCGCTCGGCCAGGGACGGATCCACGAACACCGGCGCCTTCGAGAACCCGACGCCGCCGAGCGAGCCCGGCCGCGCGCCGAGGAGCGGCGGGATCTCCTCCGCGCGCGCGGGCCGGACGACCTGGGCGCCGGTTGCGGTCTGGAGCTTCGCCTCGTTCAGCTCCTGGTCGCCGCGCACGATCGCGAGGACGAGCTGCTCGTCCGCGACGTACACGAGGGTCTTGAGCTGCCGGCGCGCCGGCACCGCGTACGGGTTCTGCTCGAGCGCCTCGATCGTCACGACGCCGGGGGTCGCGAACTTCTCGGGCTTCGGGAGCCCGGGGCCGTCCGCCTCGGGCGACACGCGGGAGGTCGCGGTCTCGGTGTTCGCGGCGTAGCGGCACTTCGGGCAGGCGGCGACGAGGTCCTCGCCCGCGTCGGTGCGGACCATGAACTCGGAGGACTCGGAGCCGCCCATCGCGCCGGAGTGGGCCTGCACCGCCACGAACGAGAGGCCACAGCGCGAGAAGATCTTCTCGTACGCGACGCGCTGGTCCTCGTAGCTCCGGTCGAGCCCGGCGCGGTCCACGTCGAAGGAGTAGGCGTCCTTCATCGTAAACTGCCGCACGCGGAGGAGGCCGGACTTGGGGCGCGGCTCGTCGCGGAACTTGCTCTGGATCTGGTACCAAATCTGGGGCAGCTGCCGGTAGCTGCGGAGCTCGTCGCGGGCGATGGCGGTGAAGATCTCCTCGTGCGTCATGCCGAGGCCGTAGTCGCCGCCCTTGCGATCCTTCAGCCGGAACATGTTGTCGCCCATCACCTCCCAGCGGCCGGACTCCTTCCAGATCTCGGCCGGGTGGAGGGCGGGGAGGAAGAACTCCTGGCCGCCGATCGCGTCCATCTCCTCGCGGACGATCGCCTCGATCTTGGCGAGCGTGCGGCGCGCGAGCGGCAGATAGTCGTAGATCCCGGCGCCCAGCTGGCGGATGAAGCCCGCGCGCACGAGGAGCTTGTGGCTCGCGACCTGCGCGTCGGCGGGCGCCTCCTTCAGCGTGGGGACGAAGGCCTTCGAGAGTCGGACGGTGCGCATGGGGGTGGGGTTATACACTCTCGTCGTGCCCCGGCGCCTGCGCAACGGCCTGCTCGCGGCCGCCGCCCTGCTCGTGGCGGGCGGGGTCGCGTGGGACGCGGGGCTGCGGCCTCCGCCGCGGCTCGAGCCGACGGCGCAGGCGATCGCGCGGGGGCGGGCGTTCGTGCGCGGGCACTGCCTGCACTGCCACGCGACGATCGCGCTCGCACCGCGGGTGGCGGGCTGGACGTCGCGGCGCGCGTACGACGTCGTGGGGAGGTTGCCGGCCACGAACGCGGCGATGCCGCCCTTCCCCGGCTCCGAGGACGACCGCCGGGACGTCGCCTCCTACCTCGCCGCCCTGGGCGCGGGTGCGGCGGAAGCGCCCTAGCCTCCGACCGGGTGCTCCATGCTACGAATGTGGGTCCCCGGGAGGACCACCCATGGCCCGTCGCGCCCTCGCCCTGCTCACCGCCTCGCTCGCCGCAGCCTGCGGCGGCACGACGTCG
>WNGL01003474.1_pt1 | contig 18910 bp, 16 predicted proteins | sample 5400591 | NCBI WGS metagenome assembly WNGL01 (sample SAMN13153377, study PRJNA577476) | soil metagenome | isolation source: 80 cm soil or saprolite under Garry oak tree replicate 1 | place: USA:California | collected 2016-06-15 | reverse complement strand
AAGAAGATCGAACCCCTACCCTATCCAAACGTGAAGCTGATAGAGGCGGACATCTATTCCGAAGACCTACCTCAGCGGATAGTTTCGGAGCTGAAAGGTCCGGCTGACCTGGTTCTGTCAGACTTGGCACCAACAATCATTGGAGCATGGGATGTGGATCATGCTAGACAAGTAGATCTTGCAAGAGCGGCACTTAGAATAGTGCAGGAGGTTCTCAAGCAAGGGGGAAACGCGTTCATCAAACTCTTCCACGGACCAGAGCTCAGAAAGTTCCAGGACGAAGCTGACGAGTTCTTCGAGAAAAGCCGGTTGTTGAAACCGAAAGCGAGCCGCCCAGAAGCTTCGGAAGTATACTACCTTGGCCTTAATTTCAAAATGAGGTGGATTCCTCCTGAGCCAAAACCGTGAACATCCTAGAATAGTGTTCGTGACAGGCGCTCCGGGAGTCGGAAAGACGACCCTCATCCAGCGAATCTACGATCATTACAAGAACAAAGGGCTCAGAGTTGGTGGCATAATTACTCGCGAGGTAAGAGAAGGCGACCAGCGCATCGGGCTCAAGATAACCGACCTGTCCTCAGGCGCCGAAGGTTGGCTGGCTAGAGTGGGAGACAGCGTTGGCCCAAGAATAGGCAAGTACAATGTCGTTTCGGAAGACCTCGAGGCGATCGGCGTTGGCGCATTGAAAAAAGCTACAGAAGGGCCCGCTAATCTCGTTCTCGTCGACGAGATTGGACCCATGGAAATGACAAGCAGAGCTTTCAGAGACGGCATAGCCAAACTCCTATCGCGGCGAGGAATGGTGATTGCGACCGTCAAATACGGTTCACATTACCCCGAGGTAGAGAGAGCCTCGCGGACTGCCGAGACCATGAGCCTGGAAGTCTCGAAAGACAACCGCGAGGAAGTCTTGCAAAGGATAACCTCGATCGTCGACAAGTGGACGGAACGGGGCTCTAGCCCTCCTGGCCAATCCAGTCAGGAATTCACAGTTGCCTCTCGATGAAACTACAAGGGCTTTTCCACACCCTATCGAAAAGTGTCGACTGCCGTGTTTCAAACTCTCGACAGGGTCGGTTGGAAAGTAGTCGGGTTCGACCCCAGTCTTCCACAAAGTAAAGGCAAAGACCAAAACCAGCCTCCTTGATTAACACCGGGCGAGCAAAACCCCTTAGAGGACTCGTTTCATTCGCATTATGCTCAAGGTTCTGAGCTAGGTTAGTTCATAGTGTCTGCAGCTGAGCCCCTCATCGAGGAGATAAAGCGGGTCTACTGGAACACGCATGATACAATCAAGGCAATGATACCAAAAGCTGAGAGAGCCGCCTTGACTCTAAACGAGGGGAGGACGATCTACGAATGCGTATTGGCATTCCAAACATTTCTCGAATCCAAAGAGCTGCAAATCAAGACCTTCAGCAGCGCCGATTACTTTGTCCGTGCCTCCAAGCGAATGAAGACCATTCTCACATTGGTAAGAGCTGAGACTTACATAAGAAGTGTCAACCAGAAACTACTGGGCCGCGCCGATACCGTATTCATCAATGACGGCATAGAAGGGTTGTCATTTGAAGGCAAGGAATTTTTCAATAGATGCAGGGAGACATCCAAGGATTGGAGTCGCCAAGTGAGTTCGCTCAGAGGAATGGTCTATGTCTTGGAGGACATGGAGCCCATACTGATAGAATTGTTCTCCGATCTCCGCTTAATGTCTGGTCTGATTTCCTTTCCATCTGATCACAGAACTGCGATAAAGGATGAATTGATCAAATCGGGGTTCTCGAAGGCTGCCGGCTTTCTTGATACGGCTGAACAGCACATGTTTTCTGCCCCGCCTCGTCCGAAAGACGCCTTAAGCAATTGTAGGCTTGCAATCGAATCAGTAATCTATCAGCTGCTCCAGAACAAGGCATTGAAAATCGAGAAACAATTCTCTGTGGACCTGGCTCTTCTTTCCAGCAAACATCCCGAGTTGGTTGATGATGCATTGAAGAAAGTAATGCAGGCCATATTCAGCTACCTTTCACAAAAAGGGTCCCACAGCTACGCTGACGTGGAACCAAAGGATCTAAATGACGTTGAGTTTGGGTTGGAGCAAACTTACCGGGTACTCGACAATTTGTTATTGAAACTTGACGAACAAATAAGTCCAAAAGGTTTGGCACAACAACCCTATTGAAGCAAGGTTTTGGGCTAGCGACTGAGAACCCCAGGAGGAATCAAGCGACTTATCGTCAAGAGTTCAGGCGTCGGTACCCCAATCGTGCATTCGGTTCTGATTGAATCCTGAAGGAGAAAAAAAAGCGCGAAGAGGCCACCGCAAAGGCTGCCTCTTCGATTCACGATTTCGTTCTCAAACTACTTGTCTTGTTTGCATCTATCTACCCGTCTTGCCTAAAATACACCTTCTCCGATTGTGCAAAATTTTCCAAAATCCCAATTGACCGTGTCTTCCTCTACTGAGCAAATTACGAAGTCAAAACACTCTAATTCTTAATGCTAAAATCGATACTCACTATTGGTATTATTGCAAATATGAAATGTATTCTTATCTTGAGATGCATCTTGATTCTTCGCAGCTTGAACATTGGCGCGAAATCGATGCGATGATAGCAATGCTTCTGCACTGTATGTCGAACAAACTCTGACCTGGGATAGAGTAGGTCCGACACTCTCGACCCACCAAATTACCACCTCCTCCCGTTCTTAACGAAGTAAGGATGCGTTTTCCGTAATTAAACACTTAGTGCTGCGTCCAAGTCCGCGGGTCGGACGGATCAAGATTGGGCCCCAAAATCACGGCAAAACGTTCGGTGCACATCTAGCGGCCCCACTTCTAAACTGCGTACTCGGGTTATTGGACCGCGGGGCTGAATCTAATAGACCCCTTGGGACTAGCCCTGAATTTCGTGCTCGTGAATCAGTAAGGGTAGAGTGTTTGTCATTGCCGCATTATGCCCAAGAATCGAAAGCTAATTATCGCAACAAGGCTAAGTGAGGACCGTGCAAAAGCAGAAAGAGTCCGCTCTTAGGTCGGTATTCTTGTTTAGCTCGCTGTCATCCACGCTAGTTGCAATTTCAGCGTTCTCCTATGGTCTAGGAGCATCTGATCTTGGTCTTGGATTCCTCGGTCTGGCTTTGACAGGATTGCTGGAAACAGCATTCTCTGTACTGGCCACAGCCGCTATGCCAGCGTCCGGTTCGGTTCCCAAGTACGACTATTACGGATTCAGCTCTTCGTAGTCGCCGAGTAGATTGCGTTGGTCGAGTCCCTCCGGGTCAAGCTAGGAAAATTCGCAGCGTCCGGTCCTGCCCTCCCGGTTATTCTTGTGTTTAACCTATTTCTTGAGTTCCTATTAATTTTGAAAGACCCTGGGAACATCACCTATTGGTCTTTTGTCGCAACCTGTGTCCTGATGGTTGTGCTGTATTGGTTGATGGTGGTTCGGCCCGCAAGAAAGAAGAAGGGAAGAAAGTAGGAATTATGGCGGACCTACCAGACTAGGTCCACCCAATCCTCTAGCACGAGTCTTTCCGGTCTGCTGGAGAACCCCCCTTCCTTCCTCTTCGTGAAACATTTTACGGTGCATTTTCAGGTCGTACCAAGAGTCAAAGGGGCGGAGCTGCACTCTTGAGGGTTTGCGGAGTAGACGATGCGGGACGCGGTCCGGTTATCGGACCGCTGGTCATCGCGGGGATAGGAATCGAAGAGGAGAAACTCGAACAACTGAGATCGCTTGGAGTCAGGGATTCAAAGAAACTGACTCCGGAAGTCAGGATGAAGATCTCAATCGAGATCCCCAAGATAGTTGACGAATATCACATCGTCGAGCTTGAAGCGGCTCATCTCGACTTAGTGGTAAACCGCTCTCCAAGATTCCAAGGACTCAATTTGCTGGAGGCGAAGGCAATGGCCGATGTGATCGAGAAATTGAAACCTCATCTTGCCTACGTTGACGCTTCAGACACAAGACCGGAACGATTCAAGAACAATATTCTCGAGCATCTGACCTTCAGGCCAAAACTGGTCGCAGAGCATCATGCTGACGAAAAATATCCATCAGTCTCCGCTGCAAGTATCCTCGCGAAGGTTCGCAGAGACTCCAGAATCGAGGAGCTGAGGAAAGAATACGGCGACATTGGATCAGGGTACGCGCACGATCCCATCACCGTCAGGTTTCTTAGCGAGTACTATCTGATGAATCAAGATTTCCCACCGATCGTCAGAAGATCATGGAAGACCCTCCGGAACATTGTCCGAGAAATCTCCCAGTCAAAACTCTGCTGACCGGTGGACTGGTTTTCGACGGCTCAGGCAAATGCCTTCTCGCTCATCTATTGGTCCGAGTAACTTTGACCAATCATCGCCGTCTAACACCAAAATTAACGGTGTCCGAATTAAGGGCATCGGTTAACCGAAATTCGCGATCCACCAGACAAGGGTATCATGAATGTCATCGCTGGTTCCACTACCATTAGTACCAATCATATGCTGGCGAAAAAAGAACGCTTTGTTTTAGTGATGTGCCCAGTTCGGATATAGTGGTCGCTCTCGACATATTTGGTGCACCTCAATAACGAAGTTCAACGTTTCACTGAAGACTTGGGACAATCGACCTGTTAGGTCGAGCAGATTACTTCCATTTTAACAACTTCTTTCCATGTTTCCGCCCGGCCTCTATGGTTCGGATAAGAAACACAACAGCATTTACTGTGGCATGGTATCCCAGTTCCGCACGGATTTCTTGCATCTCGACAGACCCGCCAGCATGCGCTCCAAAAGTTGAATCGAATCCATAAATTGCTCGCAAAAGCTCTGCATCTTTCTTACGGGTATTGTCACCCTGTTCGATAAGGCCCTCGTTGATGAGCTCTTGCAGTGCTTCATCGAACTTCGTAGTTGCTAAGCCTTCCATGGCGTTACGGGAGTCGCTAAGCATGTCCTTCCATTCAGACTTTCCGGGACGCGCTCTAGCCTTGGAGAGGAATTTCGTTGTGTCTGGTGTTGCGTGTGTATCGAGCCAAGTAGCAGTATTCTTGACAGGCAGGGCCGGCGTTGGAACTTGACCAGTGGGCTGAACTACGACTCTTCCGCCCTGCACCTCAGCGATGTATCCGTGAGGACTTAACAAATCGCGGAGGAATTTTACATCCCCATTGACTTGCTTCGCGCTGAGTTTGTTTTCAGCAATATCCGAAATAACTTCCAGAATCTTGTCAGTCCCATTCACGTTCATGATCAGCGCACGGAAGTTGTTTCGTGCAGAGTTGCTACCCATGCCCATCGCCGATTCTGGATCGATGCTAAGTCTCTCAACTAGACGATCGATAGCGGGTTGCATTGCTGTTTCCCCACTAACTAAAACGTCGAAGAGAAAATCCGCTATTCTCTGCCGGTCAGCTGGGATGAACTTGACTGCCATGGGGGTCACTTGCAGGCTTAACATCGATTGCCTACTTTAGCACTTGACCTTGAATAAATTCGGTTATTAACGCGCTTCAAGAACATGCTCCGGTTCCGTTGCCCAGACTGAAGATTGACGAACCCGCCTTGTTCATCGAGATAGTCAAGGATGCAATTAGTTGTCTTGAGCCCAATGCTACATTCTCCGTTTCTTTCAGAAACTGGGATCAGTATGACTATGACGAGAGGTTCTTGATCGAATACTTGGGTCTTCCCAATCTTCTGTCCTCTTTGGGAGCGTCGACGCCGGAGATTGCTTTGAGGAATGTCCTAGTGAGGATGCGAGGGAGGAGTGATCAAACGGTTGAGATCTTTCAGACAGAGATTGAAACCGAGTTTGCAGCCATCCAGGCAAGGCGGTCCGAAATGTGGACTATGGTGTTCCCGGTTAATGCTCTCCCAGAGAACTTGGACGGGTTTGGCAGACGGCAGTTCACAGTTGCGGGTCACCAAGTGATCTGGCGAACGTGGCAAAGCTTCTGGCGAGAAAGAGGGCAACACATACCAGAAAACGATTGGATAAGGATAAACTCCCGTACCATATGGTCTCAGGAACGGTCGAACCTTCAAGACTATAGTTTTCTCACAATCCGGACATCCGCGAAAGACGAGGGTTGTGCCCTTGCTTCTACGTACAGCGTCGCCGAAATGTTCGTCTCACTCCTAAGCCTGTCGCGTGTCTTCGGAGTCTCTCGTATGAGCGACGAAGAGGCTTCTTTGAGCCACATTCAGTCTCCCAAAGGCACCTTCATTTTTGATTCTCAGAACAACTTCTCACGATTTGATTCTAGGGGAGATTTGCCGAGAGAAGTCGAACGATTGAGCAACGACACGATGAGAGTATTCAAATCAGTTTACGATCGCTACAAAATGGCGACAAGGTCCCAACTGGGGACAGTTGTGTCTGAGTCAATTGTGCTTTATCACAGAGCCGTCACCGACGAAACGTTCGCGTTCGCATTTCTCAAGCTCTGGATGGGACTGGAGAAGATGATGTTGATGAAACAAGGGCTGAAAGAGGAAGACGTAATTCGTCGAGTCTCCACCATCTTCAAATTGCCTTACAAGGTTAGTAGGCCGTTGATGGATCTCCTTCTAAAGAAGAGAAACGCGCTGGTGCACGAGGGCACTGTGAGTCAGATACATAGAACCGACGTTAATTATGCCAAATGGCTGTTTGAGACTGTTCTATCCGTAACGCTAAGACAGTCACAGCTAAGGAGAACCCCTCGGCAAGCAGAGATTTTCCTTAGGCTCACTGGTCTTACCGATGCCGAATTGAAAGATTATCGGAAGATCGCGGGTTATGTTCGCACATGGAGAACGGAGAGACCTCCAAAACATCCTCGACCTATCTAGGTCGATCGGTCAGAGCGAACAGAATACGGAAAGAGTAGAGAAATTCAGCCCCTAAAAAACAGACCCGAAACTCAACGGACCGATGTGGCAACTTCTCATTTTTCGCCTAGAAATTCTCTCAGGCAATCCTCAAAGGGCGATGGTATCGCTAAGGAAATTGAACGGTTTGGAAAGACGTGCCTATAGTTCCCCTCCAACAGCTTGCAAGCAAGAGCGGCAACGCCAGCTACAACAAGTCCGGCAACTATGTCTGTCAGTAGGTTTGTGCAGTCAACAAGGGCCGATTCTATTCGCCGATAGCATGTATTTCCCCACTCTCTTACTTAACAATCAACGGGGTCCAGGCGGTCGGTGTCTCATGGTAAGGAATGTGCGGATATCGTGGTCGAAAAGTTACGATGCAACGACTCCGGCGATATCCTTTCGTTTCTTGACCAATTCCTTGTAGAACGGTTCCTTCGAGATTCCCTCGTAGACCGTCTGCATGCATCCCATTTCTTCCTCTATGTACTTCACAATAGTTCCAAAGTCCTTCTTCGCATAGAGAGCTGGAACCTCAGAGTTTTCAGTTTCTTGTTTTGCACCAGCCATTCCCCCGTACCAGAGTTTCGCCTTGTAGTACGCATTCCCGAGAAGCTGGTAGAGGTCTACCCAATGAAGATAGTTGTGCAACATCTGCCACTTGTCCTTGCTCATGACTCCAAGTTGTCGAAGCCTTTCGTCAATGAACGACACGTCAAACTTGAGAAGGTTATAGCCAACAAAACTAGTTTCCTTCCTATAGATTGTCTCCAGAAAATCAAAGAACGCTTGGATACACTTCGCTTCCCCTAACTCCCACTCTTTCCAAATCGTAGTCTTCCCTCTATAGCGGACTTGAACTGTTACGACCTTGTCAACAAAAGGGTCAATCCCCTCGGTTTCAATGTCAAAGAAGACCACTTGGTCAAGCGGAGGGAGAGCGGGTTCAACGGTTTTCGGATTCTTCATGGTTACTGTCATGATCGGACTCCGTTCTTCCTCTCTAATCTTCTTTTTCGCGGCTAAGTGATTCTCGACATTCCTACCCTGAACTCTGGTGGATGGGGTTTCCTGGCTGTTAGGGTTGGGCCATCGTGAACAGGCCGCCATATGATGCATGGCGCACTGACGACTCAGGTATTGGTCGGGGAGGGAGACATTACCTCTGCAGCGGCATCCAAGGTTTCTTGGGATTTCTTGATCACGGGCTCCCAATCCACCGTGATTTTCTTCTGGCCTCTGAACAGTTGGCCTTTCAGGTTCGCTGCAAGAGCAGTCAACGTTTCTATCAGTTCAACTTCCTTCTGGAAAACCTTGGAATTCCGATTCAAAAATTCCGGAAGCATGTCACGCTGGAATGGTCTTCCTGCTGTGTAGTCAGGAGAAAGAATTTCAATCCACCCCTTGGTCTCCCGGTTGATTCTGCGAATGTAAAGCTCGAATGACACCATAGCGTTGGCAAGCTCGACGCTCAACATTAACAGATTCTCACGGACTTTATCAAACAACGACAAGTCAATTGGCGAAAGATTTTTGGAGATATTGATGATCCCCGGAAGAGTTTCGCTAACCCACACTGATCTGGACAATGAACGGTAATACGCTTCTATTTCGGGCATCTGAGTATAAACGGAATCTAGGCATGCAACTACCAAAGACTTAGTTCTGTTTCTTACTCGTCTATCCCGAAGAAAATCTGTTAGGAACGCGCTCACTGTGACAGCTCCCAAGCTCGAAACCACGGCTACGAGAACCGTCACAATATCGGAGACATTGAAGCCGCTCACGGTCGCGGTGGAATTTTGGAGATAGAACGAACTGAACGTAAAGCCCAATTCAATCATTCATTGATAGTCAATCTTGGCTCCGATTTCGTTCATCTTAGACTCGTTTCTGGAACGACCAGGATCATACGTCTCTTATTAGGTGAGGCGTCTTTTTTCTATTTCTTTTAGTCGTCTTTCCCATTCTTGGAGTTGTTGGTCTCGTAGTATTGTGTTGTATACTTGTGCGGTGTAGGTGTGTATTTGTGTCCAGTGTTGGCGTTCTGCGAGTGTCAGCTCTGGGTTGTTCATTTTTTCCTGTGTGGATCGTAGGCTTTCGCGGAGCTGGTAGACTAGTTCGTTTCGGAGTCTTTCCTGGCTCGGCAGTCTCCTACGCTTCTTCTTGTCCGGACCTTTGTCGACTAGACCCGTAGTCTCTATGGTTGTCTTTCGTACTGTTGACCTTCCTGCTCCAAATCTTATTCTATCCTTTTTTTCCTGGCTTCGGCGTCATCTCGCGTAGGCGCTTCGATGTTGTTCAGGAAGAAACTTTACGCGGGAGGTCCTGAGGCTTACTATGTCCTGCTATGGACCCGGGACGCCTTCTCTACAGGACACATCATCGCTCCATCCACTTAAACAATGTCGTCCCGGAGGCATGCTTGTCTACAACGACGTTAAACGTCGGACAAGGACGAAAAGATACACAGAACAGATCCTAGTACAACCCGTCGACACGGCTACATGCTCTTCGGATAGCCACCCACTAAATCGGACTCAACGGCCAAGACGGGGTAGTCGACGATTCTGCACCGGACAAGGCGAGACAAGGCTATAATCAGACCTGATCCCGATTCTAAGCAAGCGATATTCTAGAGCACGCTATTTCACACTTGTCGCTACCATAATATGCACGCGTCGAATAATCACAAACACGCCGATAATGCGCCAGTTCTACAAGAACAAGCCCAGAACCCAGCCCAGACAGAAAGAGGATCCGAAAAATAAATTCGTATAACTTTTGCAGAGTCCCCGTGTGCCAGAGTGGAAGAGACAAAAGCCGGGCTAGATAGGTACTGCATCACGCAACAGTTAACGCGTTTTAAGGAGCAGTTCTGATCCAATATTTTCCGGTTCAATGTAGAAAAACGTCCAACACCTTGATCCTGCCTGAAGTCATCAAGACGTCAAACGTCTGACATGGACATTTCCATACATTCCTCAACGAAATCGACGGAAAAACAGTCGACCACCCGCGGGGTAGGGTCCCAAAATCTCGCGGGGACAGGGGCAGGCGCCCTGAGGGTGCCAAGGAAATCGCCTGGAAAACGCCTGAGGAAGCAAGTCGATGATAAGATCAGCATGACGACAAAGAGATGCAAATGGGGTTATTGATGGGTCCCTGTTAAGATCCGGCTAGCAATACAGCATCTAGAAAAACAAGGTATGCATGCGTGTCTCGCGACGTAGATCCACCCTAGTCTTCTAGAATCCGCAAACCCGAAACGCCTCCGCCATCAACCGATAGAGTGGCTGAAAGCTCCTGTCCGCGTGTACTTTTCCGCCATCTTCACGTAGGCACGGTAGGATTCTCTTATCATCCGAACATCCCTGTCGGTCGCCCTCCTCAACACCTTGGCAGGCGCACCCACAGCGACCGAACGCGGGGGTATCGTTCTGCCTTCGAGAACCACCGACCCGACCCCTATGATAGAATGAGTACCGACTTTCGCCCCATCGAAAATGATCGCCCCAGCTCCAACAAGGCATTCGTCGCCGATTCTGCATGCATGAATAATCGCACTGTGAGCCACTGTGACCCCGTTACCAATCACGGCGGGATTCTGCGATGAGCAGTGAACCACAACATTGTCCTGTAGACTACAGTTAGAGCCTACCCTAATCCTGCCGTAATCACCGCGTAGCACGGCTCCCGGCCAAATGCTAGTTCGAGAGCCAACTACAACGTCGCCGATGATGGTCGCATTTGGAGCGATCATTGCGCTGGAATGGACCCGTGGTCTCTTTGAACCGAGCTGGTAGAGAGGCATTTCTGGTCATCCATCAATCGCTAATTCTTCTATCTTGGCTTTGAAGGATAATGAGGACGCCGAAGCTTCTTCGAAGCCTCCTCCGAACTCAATGAGTTCGCCTTGGCAATCTCTTGATATGGGACAACGAGGCTTGTGCCGGAGCGGGCTCTGCCTTCGCCTCAGAGGAAGAAGCGTCCGGCTTCGGCTTCTTAGACGGTTCAATCACTTCGAAAGCGAAGAGAGCTATGATGAGAATGACGATAACGAAGATTCCCTCCGGTCTTGGAGATCCCGTCGCGTCATCATACATGAAACTCCGAACACCCAGAATAGCCGACCCCAAGTACGGGATAGGAATAGTATACTGGTAGGTTCCCACCACGGAGGAATAGGGAACCCCGTTGGGGTAGCCGGGCCAGCTATCTGGGCCAGGATTAGTGACGTAATTATCGCCTTGGGTCACGAAAAAGTATCCGTTTCCCGTTCCACTTGCAATATTGACCTGTCTAACTCGGTGAACCACCAAGAAATCGGGCTGAGACGGATAGGGGCGAAACACGATTATTGAACCGTTCGGGGGAGGACCCGCCAAGATCGTATTCGCGGCTTGACCCCTAATTACGATGAGGGCTCCGACGGGCAACGTGCAGTTGATGGGTGGGCACATGCTTCCTGACGACACAACGAGAACCGGATACTCAGTGTTAAGAGCCAACCGGACTCCACCCCACACGGCTAGGGCACCAAGTATGACAATACCTACTAGAAGAAGTCCCCTTGCTGTCTCATTTTTCCGTATAAATTTCCAGAACTTGCGGATATAAGTGCTCAAAGTCTCAAGTCTAGTCTAGACGTGCTTTTGCTGGAAGGGTCCTATCTCGGCCTCGTACTGAATCCGCCTCAAAAACTCTTCTGCCGCCCGTGCGCCGGCGGTTAGGAATTCTTCGCCTCTAGGAGTGATCCGGTAGACTTTGCGGCCTCGACCGCCCTCTGCCTCCCAGACAGCTTGAAGGTAGCCTTTCTCCTCCATCGAATGGAGGAGGGGATAGAGCGTTCCAGCGCTAAGATAGACTTTGAAGCGATCTCGGATCTCGAGGTTGACCTCGTATCCCCAGCGCGGCTTGCTCTTGAGGAGCCGGAGAATGATGAGGTCAAGATGGTTCTTCACCAGTCTCTCTCTCCACGCCTTATCCAGATCCTTATTCAAACAGCACCAGGGCTCGGGCCCACGAAGCCAAACAATTGCCCCTTAACGCTTTCTAGGTTTTTATCGAACAGACGAACAACAGCGGGTCCAGTTGTCCTCGACGGTCTTTGACCTTCTAGCGAAACCCCTAGCGGAAGCTGTCAGAGAAAGAGGATTCGAAAAACCAACAGAAGCCCAAGAGAAAGCCATCCCCCCGATCCTTGAAGGGAAAAACGTCCTCCTGATATCGCCCACAGCCAGCGGAAAGACCGAGTCAGCAATCCTTCCCGTCTTCACTCGGTACTTGATGAGCACTGACAGAGGCCCGGGAGTCAAGATTCTCTACATGACACCACTTCGCGCGCTGAACAGGGATCTTCTCGATCGACTAGAGTGGTGGGGGAAGAAAATCGATCTTAGGGTCGCGGTGAGGCATGGAGATACCGACGTCCGCGAGAGGGTATCCCACGCGAGAAACCCACCTGACTTGCTGATCACGACTCCGGAGACCCTCCAAGCTCTGTTGCCTGGACGTATCATGCGGAGACATCTCCGCGAAGTCAGGTTCCTGATCATTGACGAAGTGCACGAGTTGGCGGAGGACAAAAGGGGGAGCCAGCTCTCCATCGCTATTGAACGGCTAAGATGGATCACTCAGAGAGACTTCCAGGTGATCGGTCTCTCTGCAACTATTGGATCGCCTGAGAAGGTTGGAGCATTTCTCGTCGGTAGCAAACGACCCGTTGAAATCGTACGGATTCCTGTCGCGAGAAAAATGAGGTTGGAAACACTCTTTCCCGAACCGTCCGCGCAGGATCATCAACTGGCCGGGAAGATATTCACTCACCCTGAGGTTGCGGCAAGGCTTCGGATAATGAAGGAGATGATCAAGAATCACAAGTCGGTCATACTGTTCACAAACACGAGATCGATTGCTGAGATTTTGGCGAGTAGGTTCAAGGTCTGGGATCTCGACTTTCCGATCTCAATCCACCACGGGAGCCTCGCTAAACCGTCTCGGATATCGGCTGAGCGAGGATTGAAGGGCGGAGAACTCAGAGGACTCGTCGCCACTTCAAGCCTAGAATTGGGAATCGACGTGGGACGGATAGACTATGTGATCCAGTACATGAGTCCTCACCAGGTGACGAGGCTGATACAACGCGTCGGACGATCCGGTCATAGCGTCGGCAAGATGGCTGATGGCGTGATCATCGCCAGTGACTCTGACGATGCGCTCGAAGCCCTTGTTATAGCTAGAGGGGCGCTTAGCGAGGACTTGGAAGAAGTGTCGGTCCCGGAGAAACCGCTCGACGCTCTCTGCCACCAGCTGGCAGGGCTCTTGATACAGAATAGGAAATGGTACTACAACGAGCTTGTTGAAATGATATCGAACGCATTCCCATATCGGAATCTGACCGAGGAAGATGTGGCCTCAGTCGCGAACTATATGCACTCACGGTTTCCACGTCTCGCTTGGGTCTCGCAGCAAGACAAGATGATCATGAGGCCGTCGAGGGTCAAGGATCTCTACACGTACTACTTCAACAAGCTCTCGATGATCCCTGACGAGAAACAATACCTCGTGATCGAGCAGGAGACGGACACCGCAGTAGGCGTGTTGGACGAGGCGTTCGTGGCAGAGTACGGCCAGCCAGGTACGAAGTTCATTGTCCGGGGAACGCCTTGGATGATGCAGAGTATCAGAGGCGACAAGATATTCGTCAAGCCAATCTCCGACCCGACAGGCGCGATACCCAGCTGGGTGGGCGAAGAGATACCGGTACCTCACAGGGTCGCCAGCGAGGTAGGGGAGATCAGACGGAAAGTAGGAGCGCTATACGAATCAGGGAAAAACATCAGGGAAATAGCTCAAACACTGAGCGAAGAATATCCTGCGGACCCTGAGACGTTTGAACGTGCCATATCGGAGACGTACGAGCAGTACGAACAAGGTCTCCCAGTCCCAAATGATCGCCTGCTTACGGTCGAAGAGTGGGATGACTTCATCATTGTCAACTCCCACTTGGGAACGCTGGTCAACAGGACCCTGGCCCGGCTTATTGGACACTTGTTGTCCGACGAGTCTGGCGTCAGCGTCGGAATCCAGCAGGATCCCTACAGGATTGTTTTCCAAGCGGTCGGGGGAGTTGACGCTAATGATGTTGTGAAGATGGTTCGCCGTCTCTCCGAGATTGAGGTGGATGAGGTGGCGATAACCGCGTCGAAAAGAACTGGACTCTTCAAGCGAAGACTTGTCCATGTAGCGCGAAGATTCGGGGCGATCTCGAAGTGGACAGATTTCAGCAGCATAACCCTCCGCCAGCTCGCAAAGAGCTTCGAGGGAACAGTCATCATGGACGAAGCCGTGCGCGAGACATTGGAAAGAGACATGGACATACCCCATACCAAGGAAGTATTACGATCCATCGCCAAGCACGAGATTCAGCTCAAGGTCGTCAAGACTGTTGCTGGCGAGGCAACGCCGATCGCGAGGATCGGCCTCGAGAGGATCAGCAGAAAGACCGACTTGATCCCGACGGAAAAGCTAGGCCAGATCCTAGTTGGGTCCGCGAAGGCAAGAATCCTCAATGAGGTAAAGACGATTGTTTGTACAAACTGCTGGAAATACGTTGAGATGAAGAGAGTCAAGGACATTCCCGTAACACTAGAATGTCCCGAATGTGGATCGAAGACTCTGGCCGCAATGGCTGTCTCCGACGACGACATCAAGAAGATCCTCTTGAAGAACGGGGCCCACCTTTCGGAGAGAGAAAAGAACGTTCTATCGAGAGCTGAAGAGACAGCGAAACTCGTAAACAAGTACGGCAGAATTGCAGTCTACACCCTCGCGGGACGAAGAGTGACCCCTGAAGCAGCATCCGATATTCTCAAAAAGCACAAAAAGCCGACAATCGGCTTTTTCAGGGCGGTTATGGAAGCCGAAAGAGAGGCTCTGAAAGAACGTTTCTGGTAGGTCCTTCAAACAATCCTTAACTGATCGGTTTCCACTAGATCTCCCCACGAAACTCGAAAGCGACCCGAAGAGACAGAAAGATTGAGCGTCCTCGACCAACCGTTAAATGACGCACGGAGAGTCCCAGAAGAGCATCCCAGGTTACGGAACGTCATGAATCGAGTCGATGCAGAAGTCACTGTTCAGGTCGATGGGCTTAGACGCGAGTTCGATAGCAAAGAGGGCAAGGTCACAGCGCTCGACGGTGTCAACCTTCAGGTTCGAAAGGGCGAGATCTTCGGGGTTTTAGGCCCGAACGGGGCGGGAAAGACCACTATGATCAGAATACTTTCCACACTTCTCCTTCCAACTTCTGGCAAAGCTGGTGTGATGGGTTTTGACGTCGAGAAGGAGCCGGAGAAGATCCGGATGGTGATCAACATGGCGAGTGGTGCTGAGAGAGCGGGCTACGACTTCATCAGCGCCCGTGGAAACCTTTGGTTCTTTTCCCAGCTTTACGGCATACCCTCCGAAGAGGCGCATAAGCGAATAAACGCACTGTCAGACATGCTCGGGCTTCAGAGCTATCTCGACAGAAAATTCTATGCGCTCTCGACGGGCTACAAGCAAAGAGTCACCCTCGTAAGAGCATTCATCAACGATCCGAAGGTCGTATTCCTTGACGAGCCGACGATAGGTCTGGACGTCATGACCGCTCTGAGCATACGCGAATACATTTTGAAACAGGCAAAAGAGCACGGCAGAACCATCCTAATCGCAACTCACAACATGGCCGAGGTGGACGCTATCTGCAACCGGGTTGCGATTATCGACAAGGGCAAGATACTCGCCTGCGACACGCCAGCAGCTTTGAAGAGATCTTTGGGGGCCCCTTCACTCGTTCTTGAAGTCTCGCCACCTCCGTCACCCGGGAGCCTTGAGCCACTAGGGAAACTTGATGGAGTCAAGGGATACACATCATCAGTTGATCAAGAGAGAGGACTGTCAAGGATTCAAGTTGTCGTGGAGGGTGACGAAGCTGCCCAAGCAGTCATCGACTCGGTTCGAAAGTCAGGAATGACTGTCGTCTCAAACTGGAGACAGCAGGCAACGCTAGAGGAAGTTTTCGTCGCCTTGGTGGGTCGAGGGTTTAGGGAGAGAGAAGTTGAAGCTGCCTAGTAACCCATGGCTCAGAACCGCATACGCCCGATTGTGGGTGCGAGCGAAGAGCATCTATGGAGAACCACTCTGGGTTGCGGTTAACGTCGGATTCCCATTTTTCACCTCCTTCTCTTTTACAATGGTCTACAGAGCCTACGGACTCGCCTCTTATGCGGGATTCGCTATCCTGGGGGGAGTAATGATTTCATTTTGGGGGAACGTGCTTTGGTCAATGGCGAGCCAGTTCAACTGGGACAAGCAAGTCGGACTGTTCGAAATCTACATCAGTTCCCCCGCACCCATAACCGCGATACTGGTAGGGATGTCTCTCGGGGGCATCCTAGGCACAGCCCCCTCTGCTGCGTTGGTGGCGCTGCTCGGCTGGATTATTTTCGCTCCCGCCATCCATCCTTTCTGGCCAGCAGTCATCCTTGTCTTCTCTCTGACCCTCGCGTCTCTCTACGCCATGGGCATGGCCTTATCGTCTCTCTACCTGGCATATGGTCGCGAGGCTGATTCCGTCAACGAAGCTCTTCACGAACCTGTATCTCTAGTCTCCGGCGTCTATTTCCCCTCGGTCGGGCAAGGAATCTCTCCTTTTCCATTCGCCGTACAAGCTGCAGCGTCAATAATTCCTCTCACAATCGGAATGGATGCCCTACGACAAAGCCTGGGGTTCCCTATACCGTTCCCGTTCATTTCACTCTACATTGAAGCCCTCATTCTCGCTCTAATGGCCCTAATCCTCCTCTTCGCTTCTTCTAGAGCACTACGATTCCTTGAAAACAAAGGGCGAAGGACAGGTTCAATTGCAGTGAGGCAGAGATGAGCGTCCTCCGAAGTGTTATCGCGTCTGTACGAGTCGGATGGTATCGAGAGTTCAACTGGACCAATCCATTGCTGGGATTCTCAATGAGGACGATCGGGCCGCTTGCTGGAGTGATCACCGCCTCAAGCGTGTATTACGTTGGAGCTTCTGCTGCTGTTCCATCTAGGTTTAGCCCTGCCCAACTTGCCTTCATCCTCATCGGGGCCGCACTTTACGCGCATGTTGCTGCATACTCTTGGGTTCCTACGCTCGCGATCGCCGAAGGAAAGTGGACCTATGTGTTCCCACAAGTCTACATCTCTCCCCACTCATCATTACCATACTTGACTGGGAGGACGATTGCCTCGTTCGCATCGTCGACAATGACCGTTATCGTGTCGCTTGTCTTATCTTTCTACGTCTTATCGTCAATTTTCCACACGAACATTCCCTTTATTGTGACGCCGATTTCGGTCAGTCTCCTGTTTCTTGCGATGCTTGTGAACATCCTCGCCGCGCTGGGTCTCGGACTAATGCTCAGCGCTTACGCTTTGTTTGCCACGAAGTTCGAGTGGGCCCTTCCTACTTATGTTGCAGGGCTTTTGATGGTTTTCTCGGAAGCCCTCTTTCCGGTATCATTCCTTCCCCGTCCAGTGTCAGACATTGCGAACGTGCTCCCGTTTACTGAATTCATGAGGGCATCTCGACAGGCGATGATCTACGGAGACATGTACTCCTACTCGTTCTATCTCGGGCTATCAGCTATTGGAGGCGTTATCTTCCTAGCGATGGGCTTTCTGGCTTTCAGGTATGCTGAGAACAGAGCGAGACGGCTAGGCGTCATCGACAAGAAGACCGCGTAGGATCAAGTGGAATTACAGGCCTAGAACTTTGGTTGTTGCCTCGAAAGCGTCTTTCCATCCGCCGGCTTTGTAGTCTCGTAGACATTTCAGAAGCTCGGCTTTGTCCACCGGTCCCATCACTCTGATCATTTTCTTGGCTATGCTGCCTCCGATAAACAGGTACTGGGCTAGAGAAGTAAAATTGCTGGGTCGTCTCATCAAACTGGCGGATTCAAAATCCAGAATCCGAGGGGTGTCGTCGTTCGATATGATGACATTCTTGTGCGCTCGGCTGAGTTCTCCGTGATCGAGCCCGTAGGCATCCATTCGCAGACACTGTTCCAGTAAGGGTTTCACTACACGTCTGACCCTCGCTCTTCGCCCTCTGCCCTTGAGGCTGTCAAACCATAAGGGAAGGGACAAGCCTTCGACCAGCTCCATCGCCAGTATGTCAACGGTGCCACCCAAGCACTTGGGTCCCACGTCCTGAGAATTTGCAATCTTGAGAAGTTCTGCCTCATGAGTTAGGCTCGGGCGTCGCGCATCAACGCGTCGGATCTTGACTGCGATGCGCCGATTACCGCTCATCCCTATGACTACGATTCCTACGACCCCCTTCCCGAGAATGGAGAGGCGATCGGTTTTCAGCCGGCCTTGAAAATCCAGTCCAGTTATCTTCAGCTGCTTTAATTGCTGAATTCGCGACTCGACCTCGTCCGTATCACCGCTAGGGTATGCTACAAGCCGATTGTAGGGCGGTTTTGCCAGGGACGATAGTGGTGCTAGTGATGGGTTTTGAGCCAAGCAGGCTTCGCCGCCAAGAATTCCGATAATGCTTGGTCAAAACCTTCTCGTCCAAGCAGTGAGAGAATTTTCTCGTTCTCCAGAACTCTCGCATTCTGCCGAAAAGACCGATTCAGCTGCTCTGGGATGGCCAGCCCGAGCCGTGGATCGCTGAGTGCTGTAGATAGAAGTTGTTTGATCGTAAGGATTCGTCGCTTCTTGTCGACAACCCATCTATCACCTTCGATCCATGGACCGCGAATGGTGTCTCTCGCGTCCTGGTGTCGATCTAAGAATCCCTGACTGTCTTCTGGCTTCGAAACGGGTGGACCTTCACGCAATTGGACGCCGGTGAGAGTTGAAGTGTCCAGCTCGACGAGGATCGCGCTGGATCCTCGTTCGTCGCTCCAGATTGTCGACCTGATGGGATGGAAGTCCTGTCGGGTCATCAGTTCTGTCAACGATTTCTCAATTTTCAACAGTTGCCCCCATAGAACGTCAGGCACTATTCGAGCGTGTTCGAAAAACATGACT
>WNGL01017728.1_pt1 | contig 18912 bp, 16 predicted proteins | sample 5400591 | NCBI WGS metagenome assembly WNGL01 (sample SAMN13153377, study PRJNA577476) | soil metagenome | isolation source: 80 cm soil or saprolite under Garry oak tree replicate 1 | place: USA:California | collected 2016-06-15 | reverse complement strand
GGCCCGGTCTTAAAGCGACCTCGTCAGAAGTGGCATTGGAGACTCTGGAATTGGCACACGAGGGGTTTAATGCTCATAAGGTATGAAACGTAAGAGGCTTCACATTCTATGGCGAACCATTCGGAGCAGCATCGGGAGGGCGTGCCAAATCAGCCTGGTGGTCATGCGGACCAGGACATGGGCGAAGGCATCTACGCTCGCTATGCCCAATTCGTGTGGCCGAAGTCTATAGCCTCCTCCCTCGCACAGCGATTTACTCCGTTCAGTGGCGAGAGGTTGTCGCTCGCAACTTTCGTGCAGCGCCGCTGGACCGGTTCAAATTCCTCTAGATCTCAATGGCTCGATCTTCAGTGGCTCCAGGCCTTCACCTCACGCCCGCGTAAAGTCGCTTCGGCAAGGCCAGAGGCAGCGTCTTCCGTTCCCAGGACTTCCTTCCGCCACGCAGATCATAGTTCGCCCGCGCCAGACACTGCTTTTCGCTCTACCGCGGAAATCGCCCCCAATTCCAAGATCACGCCGGCTCCTGCGAATGCCTCTCAAGCAACTAGCAGCTCTCCGGTTAGTGGCGAGCCAAGAGAGGAATACGCCGAGAGGGATGTGCGTGGGCATCTGTCGAGCCCAGTCGAACATAGTTCCGTAGTTGCAAGCCCGATTTCAGAGACCAATTCGGGCGCGAAACGAACACCGCCATCGCCCGGTAGTAGCGTTGAAGGCTCAGCCATAAGCCGTTCAGCGACCGTTTACAGCGGCAGGCCAATTATCCGAAGGAGTCTCACTCCACGTGGAACCGAAGCTGCTCATCGGCGCAATTTGTCGGGCGATGCAACCAGCTTTATCCCTGACTCGATTATTTCTCGAGAGCACTCAGAAGAACGTGGTCCGCTGATCATGCGGCAAGTGGCGATACCGGCCTCTGATGCTCACGAGGTTTCGATTCAGCGTAAATCGGCGCAAGAACCAATCACAACGAGTGTTCCTGCGCTACATAGCACACAAGCCGCGAATATCAGGGAGCATGAAGTCGAAGCTGGCGCGGGAACGCCGCCTGTCGCGACCCAACCTGTCGCTCGGACTGCGAACGTTATGAATGATTTGCAATGTACTGCAGAGAACAAGCACAACACCGTAATTTCTGAATACCACAACTCGACTCCTGCCACGCCACGTCTGCATTTGAAGCACGAATCAACCGATCGCCGAGCAAACGACCCCCGCGACGGGGGAATCCCCGAAGATCACGGCTCAAGTCCTGCACCTCTGATTCAGCATGCGACCCAGGAATCGCCAATTTCTGCGACTCCTCCGCGCAGTTCGGACGCGAGCGTCATTATTCAGGGTGGAGCTGCGAATCCTTCCCCGCCAGTGCTTCATTTAAAGCGAGATTCGGATTCGGCGGAAGGTTCGTCTATTAGCGCTTTCGATAAGAACTCCACGAAACGAGTCTCGGAAGCTCAACAAACCATAGTGACAGGCTTGGGTCGCGAATCTTCTTCAGGTGCGGTGCCGGCTGAGAGTTCTAAAATTCATTCAGGACCAGAAATTGAGCATCTGCACTCCGGGGCAGCGGCCAGTGGCTCCCGGAATCAGTCGGTTGCGTCGGAATCCTCGAACACTTCAGCAAGTCCTGTGTCAGAACCTATGGCTGCTTCTAGCCGCACAATTCTTCGATCGGCGCACCGGAACAGTGCCGGACAAGAACCAAGCTTCGGAATGTCTAAGAACGCAAGCTCGCCCGCGGTTGTGCAGCAATCGGTTCTCAAATACCGGAGCCACGCCGAACCGTTGGTTTGGAGTAGCCACTCTCTCCCGGGTGCCTTTCGTAGCACAGTCGCTTCGAATTTCGAAAATAAAAGTTGGGCAGCGATACCGGTGCCTGGCGCCATGGCAGTGTCGCCGAATTCGGGCTTCACACATCGCAGTCCGGGAATGATCACAAGAGCCGCATTTCCTCAGTCGTCCGCATCGGCCCCTGCCGCAAGCATGCCGGTTGCGCGACAAGCGGCAACTGACGACGGTGGCTCGGTGAACATGCAGCTTCCCTCTCTACCGACAGCATCCGCTTCGGCCAATTTTCCTTCGTTCGGTTCGTCATCATCCGGCTCCCCGCCAACCGATATCGCTCAACTAGCTAGTCGGGTTTACGAAATGCTGGTTCGGCGATTGGCCAGTGAGCGCCAAAGGAGAGGTCGCTGATCATGGCGAAGGTTGCTATCACTCCGCAGGGCAAGTCCGAGATCAAGGCCTTGTTCAACCCGAATCAGTACAGCGTGAACAAGGCCAACTCCATCGCCGAAGCGGCAATCCCTGGCTTGGAAGCTCCCATTCTCCACTATGTCCATGGAAACACACGCACCTTGGACATGGATTTGTTCTTCGACACGTATGAAAAAGGAACGAGTGTCCGCAATGAGACAGACAAAATTTATGAGCTCTTGAACATTGTTCCTGCCACGCATGCTCCGCCGATCTGCACTATCGCGTGGGGAGGTCTCGAGTTTAAGGGCGTACTCGACCATGTCAGCGGCAAATTCACTCTGTTTCTCGCAGATGGCACGCCCGTGCGTGCAACCCTGAGCGTCAGCTTCAAGGAATACATTGAGGTCGAAGTTTTGGTGAAGGAGCGGCCCCGAGAGTCGGCGGACCACCGCAAGACCCGGGTCGTCAAGAGCGGCGACAGGATAGACAACATAGCCGGCGAGGAGTACGGCGATCCCGGCATGTGGCGTCCAATCGCCGAGGCCAACGATCTCGACGATCCAAGCCGGCTTGATCCAGGTTTCGTGTTGCTGATTCCACCGCTGAACTGAACAGAACGGAACAGGATTCGAAGTTGAACTATTTCGCACCAGCATTTCGGGTTGAAGTGAACGGTACGCGCTTGCAGGCAGAGGTCTCCATGAACATTGAACAGGTGCAGGTCGTCAGCAAGCCAGACACGATCGATACTTTCAGTTTCACCATCACGAACGCTCTACCTAAGCTGCGCTGGACTCATACGACAGATGGCGACCTGTTTGCGCAAGCCAAGTCCGTGAAGATCTCCATGGGATATCAGGACGATTTGACAGAGATGATCGAGGGCGAAATCACCCAGCTCAATCCCAGCTTTCCTGACAGTGGAGTTCCCACTCTCGCGATTGAGGGCCAGAGTTTGATGCATCGTTTGCATGGAACAAACCGCACCCGCACGTTCCAAAATATGACCGACAAACAGATCATTGATCAATTGGCTCGCGGCGCGGGGTTGCAAGCGAAAGTTGAGGACACCAGCACTCAATATCAGTACGTGATGCAGGCAAATCAGACTGACCTCGAGTTTCTGCGCGAGCGGGCAAAACGCATTCACTACGAGGTGCTAGTCGAAAACAAGACGCTGATCTTTAGAAAATCGCAAGAGTCCCAGGACAAGAACTACACACTTGTATGGGCAGCAATGCCGAAGAGCCGTTTAGACGGAGAAAAAACATTGCCGTTGAAAAGCTGCAGCTTGCAGATGAACACTCATGATCAGCCTACAACTGTCGAAGTGCGAGGGTATGACGTACAGAACAAGAAGGCATTCGTATCACGCGCCGGTTCATCCGACCAGACTTCGAAGATGAAGGGTAAGCAGACAGGCGCCGACGTTGCTGCGACTTTCCAGAGAGAACGCCAACACGTTCATGTGGTTACGCCCTTCCAGTCTCAGCAGGAATGTGATGAGGCGGCCAAGGCACAATACAACAACAAAGCTATGGAACTGGTAGGCGGAAGCGTCGCGACGATTGGCACTCCCGATCTGCGTTCGGGCCAGATCATCGCATTGAGGGGCGTCGGTCTGCATTTCGATGGTAATTACCGCATTGAAGAGGCCACCCATTCGATCGGCAGTGGTGGATACCAGACTTCACTAAATCTGAAGAGGAATTCTGTCTCATGACGTCGAGTTTGGTTGATTTATTGACACCTGCTGCACCGCACGAGCAAGGCAAGTTCTTTGGCGTGGTGGTGGGAATTGTCACCAATAATCAAGACCCGGACAAGATGGCGCGGGTCCGCGTGAAATTTCCTTGGCTCTCGGACGATCACGAGAGCTGGTGGGCACGCATTGCGGCTCCAATGGCCGGCGCAGGACGCGGCGTGTACTTTGTGCCCGAGGTCAATGACGAAGTTTTGGTGGCGTTCGAACACGGCGATGTTCGCTCCCCCTATGTAGTAGGGGGGTTGTGGAATGGCCAGGATGCGCCTCCGGCGAACAACGATGACGGCAAGAACAATATTCGTCTTGTCCACTCGCGCAGCGGACATCTCGTGCGTCTCGACGACACTAACGGCGACGAGAAGATCGAAATCATAGACAAGACTGCTGGAAACAAGATCACGATCAAGAGCTCAGATAACAGCATGACGCTGGAATGCACGGGAAAGATGAAGCTCCATGCCCAGGGCGGAATTGAGATCATTTCAGACACTGACATCAAGATTCAGGCCGGCACAACCATGGATGTGGAGTCCAGCGCCACCATGACCATCAAAGGCGCGACCGTGAATATCAACTGATCGCGGCGCACGTTGGGGAGAAGTTTCAATGCTTGTGGATTTTCTAGGGAAGGGTTGGCCTTTCCCGGTGTTCAATCACCAGCGTGAAATACCGCCGCGTGTGGGCGAGGACAGCATTCGCGATTCGATCTGGATCATTCTTGCAACGTCGCCAGGCGAACGAGTAATGCGTCCTGATTTCGGGTGCGGTATGCATGATCTGGTCTTTTCCGTCAATGACGTAGCTACGTTGAGCCGAGTTAAAAAGGAAGTACACGATGCGCTGGTCCGCTGGGAGCCGCGCATCGAGGTTTTGAATGTGACTGCAGAGGAAAAGGGAAGAGGGGAAGTTTTGTTGATCAACATCCACTATCGGGTGCGCTCCACTAACAACTTTTTTAATCTCGTCTACCCGTTTTACCTAACAGTTGGTGCTTAGTGCCTTTGTCTGCACCCAAACTCGATGACCGGACTGCACCGGAGTTACTTCGCGATATCAGCGGCTTTCTGCCCGAATGGTCTCGGAAGGGTCTTCGTCAGGGCAAATCTGCTGAGTTCGACCGAGCCTTAATGCAGGTGGTTGCTCGATTTGGTGAACTCATCATCAATCGGCTCAACCGAGCGCCAGATAAGAACTTCCTTGCCTTTCTGGACTTACTCGGAGTTTCACCGCTCTCGATGGAGGCCGCGCAAGTGCCGCTTACGTTTTACTTATCGCCTGGAACTCCAAGTGCGATGGTTCCCGCGGGCACTCAAGTTGGGGCGCCTCCGCCCAAAGGCGAGCAACGTCAGATCATGTTCGAGACGGACCGGAGCCTTTTTATTAGCTCCGTGAAACTTGACCGGTTGCTGACAAAAAATGGTCAACTCGATCGGTACACTGACCTCAGCTCGGTTTTGATAGAACCGTCAGAGTCGCAGGTGATCGCACAGTCCACGTGCGTTGCCGAAACGAGACCGATTCCACATCTTCTATATGTGGCTTTGCCGGTCTCGGCGTCCGCGCCCGAGTTTGACCGCATGAAGCTGAACGTTGCGGTCGAAAAACCTGCTGCCGCAGCGCTCCGCCTGCAATGGGAGGTGCAAGCAAGCAAAACCCAATCGCCTGAAACAACGCAATCGACCACAGGGCAGAAGATCACAACCAAGGTGCTCGTCCCCACGAGCGATACAACCAAGAACTTGTCGCAAACCGGAGTTGTCGTATTTGAGAATCTGCCAAAGGTCGTGCCGCTCGCAATTGAAGGCGTTACCGGTCTGTGGCTTTGTTGCCGACTACTCACGCCCTTGACCGGCAGCGCCGCACAAGCTGAGGGCGTACTGCATGAATCGCAGCTCGCTTTAATTAAGCAAATCATTACCGAGATTGAACAGACGCGGAAAGATCTCCCAGTCGAGCAAGGGTTTTGGAATGCCTCGAAACTCGACTTAACCAAAGACTTTTACCCGTTTGGAGACCGACCGAAGATCGGCGATGCCTTCTATCTCGCGCAGGGGGAAGCGTTCTCAAATCCAGACGCGAAGATCACGTTGCACCTGGAGTTGACCAAAGTTCCATCGGCGGGCGGAGATGCCGCCGAGGCTGCCCGCACGACTCCTCCTCAACTCACGTGGGAATTCTGGAATGGAAGCAGTTGGGAGGAACTTGGCGTCACCGGCAGGCACTTGCGCCTAGGCGGAGAAGGTGGGGGCGTCGCCGACACGGAATTCGCAGATGGAACGCAGAGTCTCCGCAACAGTGGGGACGTCAGTTTCCGCTTCAGTCGCCCCCCAGTTGAATTGTCAGTGAATGGGGTCAAGAACTATTGGGTGCGTGCGCGAATCATTGCTGGTGATTACGGCAGGGATGCCCAACTTCAGCAAGACCCCGCAACCGGGAAAGTCTCGATGGTCCCGGCTTCTCTCACGCCGCCGGTGATTCGTTCTATAAACGTTGATTATGAAGTTAAAAAAAAGTCGCCGCCCGCTGCGGTTATTGCGTGTAATGATTTTGATTTCAAGCCGATAGACCTGCGCAGTGGTGCGTTCAGGCCTTTCTCCGCGGTGAGCCCAGATGAGGCGCCGCCAGCTCTGTATTTCGGGTTCTCGCAAGATACGCCACCGACTCAGACTGCATCAGCCGCTGCAAACTTATCTTTGCCGGCCCCGATCAACTTCCCTGATGTGCCACTGAGTGCCTATGTGGCCTTAGCTGACGTCACTGCGGAAAAGAGCGAGGCTGTACGAGCGGAACGTGTCGCGGCAGTTTGGGAGTACTGGAGCGGCTCAGTATGGAAACAGTTTCCTGTTCCCGATGAGACGCAAGGTTTGCGGAGGTCAGGGCTAATCCGGTTTCTTGTCCCGAAAGACTTCCGGATGCGGAAGGAATTCGGACAGGTTAGATATTGGGTGCGAATGCGTTTGGATGCCTCGGCACTTGTCCCGGGTCAAGTTCTGGAAGTCCGCGAGCCTACTATGCCGCCGGCCGAGGAACGCTCGCGCATTGCCCGTGAAGGAGGAAGCGACGCGATCCAGCGCGTGATTGATCCGGCAACCGGCAAACAGCAATTCTGGGTGACGTGGCATGAGGTACCCAACTTTTATGGCTCGGATGCACGTGACCGGCATTATGTCCTCGATCACGTCACTGGAGAAGTATCCTTCGGCGATGGCGACTGCGGAATGCTCCCGCCGGTACTCGATAACAACATCCGGATGACTCGGTATCGAAGCGGGGGAGGAACCCGAGGCAATTTGGCACCGCATTCGCTCAAGCAGTTGGTCAGCGCCGTTCCCTATGTGCAGAAAGTTACGAATTGGGTCTCTTCCAGTGGAGGAACCGACCCCGACACTGACGCTTCTCTCTTAGAGAGAGGTCCGCGTGGGGTTCGTCACCGGGGCCGTGCTGTCGGGGCTGAAGATTACGAGGATCTGGCCTTGCTGGCATCGCGTGAGGTAGCTCGTGCGAAGTGCGTACCGTTGTATGACCTGAAAGCCGATCGGGATGCGCGCCGAAAGAGGCCGGGCCTGATCAGTCTGATTTTGGTCCCGAATTCCACAAATCCGAAGCCGGCACCGAGTTCGGACTTGTTCGATCGTGTACTGAATTTTCTCGATGCCAGGCGAATGGCCATGAACGAGCTGGTATTGGTTGGCCCTGAATACGTTCGCGTGGATGTGACCGCAGAGGTCGTCGTAGCACAGCCCGAAGTAGCGAGCCGTGTCGAGCTTGATGTGAGGCACGAACTGGAGAGGCACCTTCACCCGGTCACGGGTGGTGTGCGGGGGACGGGCTGGGATTATGGCCGGCTGCCGCAGAGATTCGATCTCTGCGTGCTCATAGAAAAGATCGAAGGAGTAAGTCACGTTCGCGACCTTCACATTCGAGTAGTCCCGGATCGTCCCGGCGGAGAAAGGACCGGCCGTTTCTTGATATGCAGTGGTCAACATAACATCAGCATGAGATTGGAGGAACAATTTGCCGCTGACCTTGCCCAATCTCGATGATCTGCGCTGGGACGACTTGGTCGAAGAAGGCCGCTCGCTGATTCCGGCCTATGCGCCGGAATGGACAAACCACAATCCTTCAGATCCGGGTATGACCTTGATCGAATTGTTCGCCTATGCAAGCGAACGGCTGATGTATCAGACGAATCGCGTGACACAACAACACATGCTCGAGTTCCTGAAGCTCATCAATGGCCATCAGCTTGAGGACAAATCACAGCACGATTTATCCGCCGCGAAACGCAATGCGGTACTGGCATTACGCGACTCAACCCGCGCAGTCACGGTCGAAGATTTTGAAGAATTAGCGCGGCACGTAAAGGGAGTAAGCGAAGGTGACGACAAGGGGCGAGCCATCTGCATTCCCGGCTCAAACCTGGAAAGTGAAGATCCTGCAGAGAAAGTCGCCACTGCACCGGGTCACGTCACTGTGATTATCATTCCCGGCAAAAAGGCCCATCCCAGCCGTGAGCTGCTGGTGAAAGTCAAAGAAGCCCTGGAGCCGGCTCGACTTCTCACCACACGCATTCATGTCATCGGCCCCAAGTATGTGAACCTCGGTCTGCGGGTGACTCTGGTTCTTCAGCGCGGGACGCCCATTGAACCAATTAAAGATGAGGTGATCAAGCGCATTCGTGAGTTCTTCGATCCGCTAACCGGATGGATTGACAGAAAGGGCTGGCCGTTAGGGCGAAGCGTTTACGTATCTGAACTTTACCAGCTGCTAGGGGATATTGAGGGCATAGAACTGGCCAAGCGAAGCAAAGACGCGGCGGGAGTTGCAATGGATGAATTCGTGCTCACTTCGCCGCAGCCGGAACGAATGAAACGAGACTCTCGCGGCGAATTGGAGGCCGTTCAATTGCATCCCCATGAATTAATCAATGTGACTGTTGGTCGAGATAACATTTCAGTCTCGTTTCAGTCGTAAGAAAGAAGACTATCTATGCGAATGGCAGCCAAAGTGGCAAGGGAAAAGTTATTTGATTACCTGCCCGCCATCTTTCAGGAACCCGAGTGGAGGCCGACGGAAGAGTCTAAGATTTGTCCAATCTGCGAAGAGACAGAAAAGGATCCTCGTGAACATCGAAACCATCTGCGCGAATTCCTTGAGGCATTCGAAAAGGTGCTGTTCGGTTTCGAACAGAAATCTCCGCAGCACAAAAGCCTCGAGCACGAAAAGGGACTAGGACAAAAGGTTGAACGGCTGCATGAGTTGTTTGATCCTAGGACGACGCCGGCAACATTTCTCCCGTGGTTGGCGAGCTGGGCGGCCCTGAGTTTGCGTGCCGGAATGCGTGAGGACAAGCAGCGGGAACTGATTGCCCAGATCATTCCTCTTTATCAGATACGGGGCACGAAGAAGTACCTCGAGAAACTGTTGGAGTTGTGCGACGTTCCCGGTTCTGTATCTGAGGTCGAAATTCCTCCACTCCAGCTCGGAATGCATCACCAGATCGGAGTAGATACCTACCTGGGCGGAGGGCCGCCACATTTCTTTCGGGTCAGTCTTCTTACTTCTGGTTTAACTGCGGGTGCCGTTGAAGCCCAGCGGCAGATCGCATACGAAGTTATCGAAATGGCGAAGCCGGCACATACGACATACGAATTAACGTTCGCTTCGCCAAGAATGCAGGTCGGCGTCCATTCGACGATTGGCCTAGATACAGTCTTGTCGCCAGCGGCGGCTTAGGTCGTGAAAGGAGAGAGCATCGTGGCGCTCAAACGGGTCCATTACTTCGATCACCAATTTCTTAAGGTGCACGATTTTCAGGCTGAACAGGATTATCACGTCAAGATGCGGCGCCGGCACAACCGTTTGCTGCACGGGTGGGGAGTGGTCGAGGGTCTGGAGGTCCGTCAAAGAGGCCAGCGCGAGATCACGATCGAACCGGGGATGGCAATTGATAATCAGGGACAAGAGATTGTGCTGTCAGAGCCGGTTACTTGCCAGCTTGTTTCTGTCGACAAAAATACCCACGTCTTCATCACCTTAGGTTACGACGATACCACGTGGGATCCGGTCGACCGCTATTCATCCGGCGGGATCGAGGACTACACGCGTGTGACCGAGTCACACAAGATCGAAGAAAGAAAAGAACCGGCAAGAGATGGATCGGTCATAACGTTGGCGCGTGTCCACCTTAATGAGAACGGGCACATCCTGCGTGTTGAGACGAACGTACGCACGCTGGTAGAGACGAGAGGCTCGGCGGTGGGCTGGGTTCGGCTGCCGTTCAAGCCCGTGAGAATGGAGGTCCTGAGGGTTAGTGGAAAGTTGGTGCGGCCGCAGGAATGGGACCCTTCTATTGAATTCATCACTGATGTCGGGTCCGCGTATTGCGATGAGAGAGGGGCGAGGGGCACTATGCAGATTCCCGTACCACCGGGCGCCAGCAGGGTAACGCACTTCCGCATCTGCGGTACCACACATCGAACCCTTGAGCTCGAGTGGGTCAGGTCCGGTTGGAACAGTGAATCCAACCAAGGGGAACACAAGTTGTTGGCGAGACGGGTCGTGGATCGCGCGGCAGAACGTGAGCACTTTGACGAAAACATAGCCGTCGAAGATGACTTGCAGCGCCTGACGGATTCGCACGCGCTGGCTATTTCGGTCGTAGCAGAGGGAATGACCGCAATATGGTTGGTTGCGGCACGGTTTGAATAGAAGTGCAAACAGAAGACAGGAGGGAACGGCAATGGACTTAGATTTTCAGATTCAGACTCCAGATGGGCTCAAATATCCGGCCGGATATCCCGGTAATCTTCCGGCCCAGCGATTCTTGGCGGAATTCATTTCGGACAAGAAAATTAAGATCCATCCGCGAGAGGTTGTTGCGTGGGACTTAGAAGACGAGCGAACAGGACAGAAGCTCGACCTCAAGAAGAGTCTCGAACACAACGGTGTCAAGAATGGTCATCAACTCCGGCTTGTTCCTGCTGCACCCGCGCAACCGGAAGCCGCTGCACCGCATCACCCAGGAGGAGTGGGCTTGACACGGTGTGAGAACGGTCATTTCTATGACGCGACTAAATATGAGAGTTGCCCCTTCGACACTGCTCAGAACTTGGATCCCAGTACCAGAAGCATAAGGATTGGATCCCCCACCGGAGGCGGTCATCAAGTCGAGCGGGACACAATTCCCGTTCGCAGCGGTGGCACGACCGAGCCCGGAGATGACGAGCCCACCAGACGCATAGGACAAGGCGGAGGTCCGGGCAGCCTTGATGCCGTGGTCGGCTGGTTGGTCTGTGTCCATGGAAAGAACCGCGGCAGGGACTACCGCATTCGCAGCGAGAACAACACTGTCGGGCGCTCGGAGGACATGGACATCTGCGTCTTGGGCGATGATCTCATCTCGCGCGACAGACACACCATCATCACCTTCGATCCGCAACAGAACACGTTCCACCTGAGTCCGGCAGAAGGGCGAAGCCTGGTCTTTCTAAATAACAAGGCAGTGCTCGCTTCCCAAGAACTCAAGCCATACGACGAAATCTTGCTGGGTGCGACGAAGCTGCGTTTTGTTCCGTTCTGCGGAGAAAAATTTAAGTGGTCATGAAGTGGCGAGTATTGCTAACGGGAGTGCTCGGGCTTGCCGGCGTTTCAGGTTGGGCACAGGATTCGAAGTTCGCAATTTGGCACGTGTCCGTCCACTTACCCAACATAACCGCGTATCTTGAAGTGCCGGAAGAAAACGGCAGGCGATCGAAAATCGGGGTTGCTGATATCTCCGCAGCGACCATTCAAGGGCAACCGCTGAAGCTCAATAACCTGAGCGTAACTCAAGGGTTCGCGTATACGTTGCTGCTGGATATTTCCAAGTCAATCAAGCGGCCGGAGCAAATCCAAGCGGCTATCACCAGCTGGATCGACGGATTAGGTCCGGATGATCATCTCGATATTTTTGTATTTGGCAAAGACTGCATACAGCTTGGGACGCCTGCTTCGGACAAAGCAACACTAAGATCCGAAGTAGAAAAGCAGCAGTTTGACCAGCTGACCACTCACGTATATTCGGCCGTCGAAAAAAGCCTAGAGAACGCTGAACGAACCGATGCTGGCCTCCCTCGCGGCCGAGTACTCGTAATTCTGACTGATGGAAAAGACGAGAGCGGCAGCCCGGATCAAATAGTGGCGCACGAAAACGAGGTCTTGCACAAGATTGAGAGCAGCGATGTTCCTATTTACGCAATTGGGTATAGCCGTGGGCAAAATAGTAGCGTTGAGCAAGATAAATATCTCAAAAAACTGACCTTGCTTGCTGACAAATCGCAGGGATTCTACGATTGTGCAGGGGCCTCGTGGCCGAGTGCGTACTGCCCCAGTCCTAGTGCCACATCGGAACAATCACCCGCGAAGCTCTCGCGAAAACTGCATAAGGTCTCACTGCAAGACTCGTTCCAGAATCTCAGCCGACGCATGGCGCGGAACTTTGTCGTGAATATGACTTGCAACGAATGCCGGCCGAGTGACTCACATGATCTGCAAATCAGTTTAAGAAATGGAATGAGCGCGCAAATTCCGGTGGCATTGGCACTCCTGCCGGTCCCACCCTCTCCGCGAGGTGTTCCAAGCTGGGTGTACTTTATCGCCATAATGCTGCTGCTCGTCGCTGTTGTCGTTGGTTGGCTCGTGCTGAAAAAGAAACCACCGCCGAAGCCACAACCCGGGCTCGTAGAACCAATCCCGCTTGCACCCCCGGATGCTGGCATTCCGGCGCACTTCACAGTTGTTAGCGGCCCAGAGCCGGGGCGCGTTTATAAGGTGAGGCTCGGTGCGAAAACAGTAATTGGCAGAGACTCCGGCTGTGAAGTCGTACTTCAGGACGACAAGGAAATCTCAGGACGTCACTGCGAGCTGACAAGAAACGGAACACGAATTGAAGTTGCAGACTTGGGATCAATGAACGGAACACTACTCAACGGCGCACGCGTGGTCGCGCGGCAGCGCATTGAAGACGGTGATCTGATTCGCGTGGGCCGGACCGAATTTCGCGTCCGCTTCGGAGAGCGCTGATGAAATTCGTGGCCGGAAATGCGCAGCACATCGGCGCTCGTCCGCAGCAGCAGGACTCTTTCGGCTTTTCCGATCCCAGTGACCCAAAGTTTGTGGCCCATGCCGGTTTCCTGGGAGTCGTGGCGGATGGAATGGGAGGTCTGACGCACGGAAGCGAGGCCAGCCGTTCGGCGGTGTTGGCCTTCCTCAGCGCATATAAGAGCAAGTCCGCTGGCGAGCCCATTCCGAAGGCACTGGCTCGGTGCTTGAGCGAGGCAAACACGGCGGTGCTGCGCGTCGCCGAAAACGTTCCCGCAGGCGAAGAGGTCGGGACCACCTTAGTTGCCGCGGTGTTACATGACCATGCGCTCCATTGGGTATCGGTTGGTGACAGCCGAATCTACCTGCTTCGTGGAGTCACGCTCACGCGGCTCACCGCCGACCACGTCTATGCCCGCGAGCTTAATCGCCAAGCCTCGGAAGGCAATATCTCGCTACGTGAGGCGCAGGATCATCCCGAGCGCGCAGCGCTAACGAGCTATCTCGGCCAACGTGAGCTGGCGCATGTTGATAAGAATGTGCGCCCACTGAAGGTCCAAAGGGAAGATTGCGTGATGCTGTGCAGCGACGGCTTCTATCGAGCACTTTCACCAGAAGAGATTGTTACTGGATTCCGGACGACCCCGCAAAAGGCGTGCGCTACGCTCCTGCGGCAAGGGCTCGCCAAACGTCGCAAGCAGCAGGACAATCTGACGGTGATTGCGCTCAGGCGTCGCGCGCGCGGCCCGATGCCCGCGAGCCTCAAGCTGGCGCTCGCCGCGTCGGCGATCCTCTTGGCTGCTCTCTCTGAAGACATAGGCTATTCGGTTGGGAAGCGTTTTGCGGTCCCCGATGCTCCGGCCTTAAGAACGTCTCCGCCACCGCCTCCTCCGACGCTTGGAAGATACACACCTTCGGGTGATGAGAGTCATGGCACGAACGGCGGAGCAGGCCCGAAACCGATAAATCCGCCGAAATCGGAAACTGGTAAAAATGTGCCAAAGTCTGCAAAGACCGGCAGCAAGCAAAACAACCCTCGATCCAAAAATGCCGCGGCGGGCGGAGATAAATCTGCAAAGACTCCATCGCAGGCTCCCAAAAGTACAGGCAAAAATCCACAAAACGGACAAGCCAAATCCACACAGGGGCAATCACCGGGGAGGCAGGAGAAAGGAAGTACATCGAGCAACTCGGGGAGCGCGGCTGGAGCTTCAGAGCAGCAAAATAAAACCAACCCAACTGAGACGCCCGGCGCCGCACCGACCACGCCGACATCCACTACAGCGCCGCCAACGCCGTCGAAGGATGACCAGAAGAAAGGCTCTGCGCCACCGCCAAAGAAGGAGGATCAACCAAGCAATCCAACTCCTCCGCAAAAGAATGATCAAGAAAATCCTTCGAACCCGCCGCCGGACGTTTGGCGTCGAAGGTGACCGAACGTAAGGGGAAAAGTGCAAATGCCATTCGTGACTGAATTCGTCAGTAGGACAGGAGGCCGCGAGATCAATGAAGACTATTGCGGCTTTCTGGAAGTTGGCGAATCAGCCTGCTGGGTGGTGGCCGACGGCCTGGGTGGATATCAAGGAGGAGAAGCGGCGGCAAGAGTCGCAGTGGAAGCGGTCCTAAATTCGTTCAAAGCGAATGCTGAGCTGTCAGCGGCTGCGTTACAGAGTCACCTGGAGGCCGCGCAGCAGCGTGCAAGCGATGGTCAGCGCCGGGGAGCTTTCGCCGGACCAGATTCGGCACAACGAGGACCGTAACCGTTTACTGCGTTGTTTGGGAAATCCGGATGTCGATCTTCGCCCGACAATTCTGACCGAGCCGCGACTGCTCTTCCGCGGAACGTCCTTCCTACTGTGCACAGACGGCTTTTGGGAGAACGTCAACGAAATGGAAATGGAAGTTGACTTCGCGAAAGCCGAAGCACCTGCGCAATGGCTCGCGTTAATGGCTGACCGCGTGATGGAGCACATCACGGAAAGCAGCGACAACTACACCGCCATCGTCGCGGCGTTCGATTCCGCAGCAGCGGCCCCTCCGCCGTCGGATTCGAAATTTCCGCTGGTCGCCAAGTTGCGATCGCACGCTCCGAAAGAATCACGGCTCGCACGGACTTCAGTGATAGGACTCCTGCTTCTCGCCACGATGTTTACGTCGGCAGCGAGGGGCGGAAGTGACTGTCAGTTAGCGATGATCGATCGAGCACTCGATCGACACATACAGATATGACTACCGAGGCTCTATGTATGGGCTGCATGCGCGACAAGGGTGACGCCCGCGTCTGCAACGCCTGCGGCTTTGAGGAAGGCACCGCACCCGAGCGTCCGGGACAGCTCTCGCCGCGCACCATTCTCGCTGAGAAATACGTCATAGGACGAGTTCTGGGGCAGGGTGGTTTTGGTATTACCTATCTTGCATGGGATTTGATACTCGATCGCAAGCTGGCGGTCAAAGAGCACTTCCCGCGAGAAATTTGCACGCGCAGCAGAGACGAACGTACCGTACAGCCCCTTACGCAGCGTTTAACCGAAGATTACAGATACGGCCTGAAGAAATTCGTGGAAGAAGGACGAGCCCTGGCGTGCTTCTACGATCATCCGGGAATTGTTTTACTACTGGACTTCCTCGAAGCCAATGGCACTGCCTATCTCGTAATGGCCTACGTCGCGGGCATGACGTTCGGGCAATATCTCAAGAACCATGGAGGAAAAATCGCCTTCGGCCCAGCCCTCGACATTCTCACACCTGTGATGGATTCGTTGCGGGAAGTTCACCGCATGGGAATGCTGCATCGTGATGTGAGCCCGGAAAACATCTACATCAACGAAAAAAAGGAAGTGAAGATTCTTGATTTCGGCTCTACGCGCTATGCCGTTCGCGAGTTTTCACAGATGCCGGCCGTCAAGCCCGGATATTCGCCGTTCGAACAGTACGGTCAGTCAGGAAAGCAGGGCACGTGGACCGACGTGTACGCCACTGCGGCCACGCTCTATCGCGCCATAACCGGCCAAGCCCCACCCGAGGCGCCTGACCGGTCAAGGGGAGAGCCACTAATTCCGCCGTCACGCTTGGGAGTCGAGATCTCACCGTCGTCCGAGAAGGCATTGCTCAAAGCGCTTTCGGTCCAGCCGAAGGACCGCTTTCAGACCATTGACCATTTCTGGAACGCGCTTGTTCCGCCTTCTCCTCCTCCGCCGCCGCCGACAACGAATGGATCGCGTTGGTTTCTCGTGCTGCTGATTGTCGCGTGCGTGCTGCTGCTCAGCACGGCTGCATTCGCCACCATGTGGATGCGGACCCGCCACAACTTGCGATCCATCGGACACACACCGGTCGAGTCCCTGGCCTTGCGAACTCAGATCGACGATCTGCAGAACAAGCTGGCTGCCCAGCAGAAGAGTCTTGATGACCAGCTTGCCCAAGACACCGCTCTACAAGCCAAGGTCAGCAACCTTGAACAGCAGAACCAGGTGCTGAATGCACGCCTTGATACGACCAGAGGGGAGCGTACTGCACTTATTACTGAGCGCGATTCACTGAAAGCGCAATTAAAGACGGCAGCAAGCAACAATGAAAACTTGCAAGCACAGATTGGCGGCCTGCAACAGCTAGTTAAGAGTTTGCAAGACCAGTCAGGTGCCCGAAGGGCAGTATCACTGAGAGGTTACCGTCTCTTTTACTGGGATGGCGAGTGGGACTTAAAGAGAAGCAAGTACAAGATACAACCGGACGGCGATTTTGACGGCAACGCGTTGCGCTACATCTTGTGTGAGGTGTCGGGCCCAAATCCGCTGCCGGGTAAACAATACTTTTCTGCTGCCATTGATGTGCGATATTTCGGGCCGGACAAGCAGTTCAAACGCATGCTGGTCGGCGGCAATGCCCCGACTGGGACGACAGAGTGGAATGCGTACTCGGGTTGGGGCAGTGATCGACCGGGGACTTTCAAGCGGGGCGAGTGGAAGGTCGAGGTTTGGTGCGAGGGCCAGAAGCTTGGGGAAGTGCATTTTCGTGTTCATTGAGAGTGGGAATGAGTCCGCCTCCGCAAGTTAACATCGCGGTTCTCATCGGATTGAACTCGAGATCGGGATTGATGGGAGGTCAACCATGAAGAGACTATCAAAGGGCTTCTATCTGAGCGCTCTAATTGTCGGGGCTCTTTCGCTCCTACTGGTTGGAATCGCGGCCCTGATGCTTATGCGGGGAGGGAGCGACATCGCGGCGGGTGGCATTTTGATTTTGGTAGTGGGAGCACTGGGATTGATTTATGCCGCAGTTGTGCACCTCGTCTTCATTTATAAGATTTGGCAACACATCGCAGACGAGCATGCACGCACCACGCCGGGGAAAGCGGTTGGGTTTCTCTTCATACCCTTCTTCAACCTTTACTGGATTTTTCAGGTCTTGTGGGGATTCGCCAAGGACTGCAATTCCTATATCGAGCGGCACTCGATCAATACCAACAAACTGCCGGAAGGGCTGTTTGTGGCCTGCGCCATCCTGCTACTATGTTCGGTCGTACCGTTTGTGGGCGTCGCTTTTGCAGTGGTGTTTGCTATCGTAATTTCCAAAACTTGTGACACAATCAACGCCTTTGGTGAAATTACCGACCAAAGCGAGCCTGTGCTGTTGCTCCACTTCGTCGCCGGCGAGTTCGCGAACGACTCGCTCGAACTTCCGCCGAGCGGACTGACCATTGGCCGCGACCCCACTCAAGCGAACTTGATCTTCAACTCCCCCAAAATTTCTGGGTTGCATGCAAAGCTGATGCCCAATGGCCAAGGACAAGTGTGGGTCGAGGACATGAACTCTTTGAATGGAACCTTCTATCGCCAGCAGCGAGCTGGTGGACCGAACGTGGGTTGGGAGTGGACGCCGCTGAAAGCGAGAACGCTTGTTGCTGCTGGGGCACGTTTACGGCTCGCTGACGGCGTCTGCGAGTTTGAGATCAGGAAACAATGAACGCCGATGCATTGTGCATGGGTTGCATGTGCGAACGAGGAGTTGCGGACGCGTGCGCCCGTTGCCATTATCTCAAGGGCACTCCCGCGGAATCATTCATGGTGTTGCCGCCCGGCACCGTTCTCAAAAGCAATTATGTTGTCGGTAAAAAATTGGGCCAAGGCGGATTCGGCATTACATACATCGGCTACGATTTTACGAGCAACCGTCGGCTCGCAATCAAAGAGTATTTCCCGCGCGAAATTTCTACACGTTCCGACGACCATCACACGGTTAGCCCGCTCAGCAGAGCGAATAGAGACGATTTGGACTATGGCCTACTGAAATTCGAAGAAGAGGCGCACGCACTCGCCCAATTCAAAGATCACCCCAGCATCGTTTCCTTTCTGGACTTTTTTCGGGCTAACGGTACGGGATATATTGTCATGGGTTACGTTGATGGCGATACGTTAAGAAAACATTTGCGCCAACACGGGGAGCGAATCTCCTTCGATGAAGCACTACAGATTTTGAATCAGGTAATGAAAGCCCTGGAAGAGATTCATCGGGTGAATATTCTGCACCGCGATATCAGTCCTGAAAACATCTACATCGAGAGCGACGGGAACGTAGTACTTTTGGACTTCGGGGCGGCCAAGCAAGCCCTGGGCGAACAAAGTCAGAGTCTGTCTGTGATTCTGCGGCCTGGATATGCGCCTGAAGAGCAATATCGGCGCAAAGGTCGTCAAGGTCCCTGGACGGACATTTACGCGTTGGGCGCAACTTTTTATCGCTCGATCACCGGCAAAATCCCTTCCGAATCGCCGGATCGATTACACCACGACGATCTCGTGCCACCAAGGCGATTGGGTGTTTCCATATCAGCTAAATCCGAACAGGCTCTGCTAAAAGCGTTGGCAATCAAGGCG
>WNGL01006001.1_pt1 | contig 18915 bp, 18 predicted proteins | sample 5400591 | NCBI WGS metagenome assembly WNGL01 (sample SAMN13153377, study PRJNA577476) | soil metagenome | isolation source: 80 cm soil or saprolite under Garry oak tree replicate 1 | place: USA:California | collected 2016-06-15 | reverse complement strand
GGGAAAAGTTAAAGGCGCCCGAACCTCCCGGCGACGGAATCCATCGGCATCGTCGGATTGCGGTACTATCAGCAGGACACTCATCAATGCCGTCGCCGCAGGTAAATTGGCCGTCCGCGTTGCCGGGATCACCAGCCGCACAGAGCAGACGCAGAATTAACGCCGGAGAAAACTCATGAAGAAAATCTTCATTCACCTTGCCCTTAGCGCCATGCTCTTTGCACTTGGCGCGACCGCCCAGGCGCAGCAGTCGAAGAAAGTCCCGCGGATAGGTTATCTAGCGACGGGCCTCCAATCTGTTGCCGCTCCCAACATAGATGCCTTTCGCCAAGGTCTGCGCGAACTTGGCTATGTGGAAGGTAAGAACATCGAGATTGAATGGCGGTTCGGGGGATATCGGGTCGAGCTCCTCTCCAACCTCGCGACCGAGTTGGTCCGTCTCAAGGTCGACATGATCGTTGCGACGGGTGGCCCGGCCGTGCGTGCCGCCAAGAAGGAAACGAGTACGATCCCTATCGTCATGGCATTTAGCGGCGATCCGGTTGGGACAGGGCTGGTTCCCAGTCTCGCGCGACCCGGAGGGAACATCACCGGGCTATCCTACATGGCCCCTGATTTGAGCGCCAAGCGGCTGGAGCTGCTTAAGGAGGCGTTCCCCAAGGTCTCCCGGGTGGCCGTCCTCTTCGACGTCACCGATGCGGTCAGCGCACTGGAATTCAAGGAGACGCAGGTAGCGGCTCAGGCTTTGGGCGTGACACTTCAATCCATGGAGGTGCGAGGTCCCGAGGATTTCGAGAGCGCATTCTTAGCGTTGGCCCGGGAGCGGGCCGATGGTCTGCTAACGTTTGCGCATGCCCTGACGATTCCCAACCGAAAGCAAATTGCGGATCTGGCGGCAAAGAGCCGGCTGTCGGCGATGTAAGGCCTGACGGAGTTTGCGGAGGCTGGGGGTCTCATGGCCTACGGGCCAAACTTGTCTGACTTGTTTCGCCGCGCCGCTACCTACGTGGATAAGATCCTTAAAGGCGCCAAGCCAGCCGATCTGCCCGTGGAGCAACCAATCAAGTTTGAGTTCGTCATCAACCTCAAGACAGCCAAGCAGATTGGCCTGACGATTCCGCAGTCGATGCTGTACCGGGCGGACAAGGTCATAAAATGAATTTTAGATTGCCGATTTTGGATTTTGGATTGAGGGAGAGAAAACGCATGAATCGGAAATCTAAAACTGTCCCTTCGATATACTCAGGGCTTGGCGCGATAACCTGGCGCCAGAAGTAAATCGGCAGCGCTAAAGGAGGGTCTTATGAAGGCAGTAATTTTAGCAGTCAGCCTGTTCATGCAATTTTCTTTTTGCTCCGTCGCCTCGGCCCAGCTCACCAAACTGACCGTGGGTAGCAATACACTCAGCGGCAGCGGTCTTCCGGCCTGGATGGCCAAAGACGCCGGGATATTTCGCAAGAATGGCCTCGATGTGCAGATTGTCTATTTCAGAGGCGGAACCATAACGGCCATGGCACTGGTCGCGCGGGAGACGCCGATAGGTCAGGTGACTGGCCCTCCGATCGTGAGTGCCGGCCTCAAGGGCGCCGATGCGGTGATGATCGCCGGGGGAAACGTGGTCTCGGAGTATTGGCTCATGAGCCGGCCTGAGATCAAAACCGCCGAGCAGCTCAAAGGCGGCTCGGTTGCTATCGCCACTTTTGGCGGGCAGGCCGATTTTATCTCTCGCATCGCCCTACAGAGGCTTGGACTGACTCCAGGGAAGGACGTCACCATCGTGCAGATCGGCACGATCCCGGAGCGCCTGAGCGCCTTGGCGACAGGAAAGGTTCAGGCCGCCATGCTCAACTCGCCCGACAACTTCAGAGCCGAGAAAGGAGGCTATCATAATCTTGTGAGCGTGCGCCTGCCCTATCAAGGCGTCGGGGTAGCTACCACCCGCACGTTCATTCGGGAAAATCCTGACATCGTGAGAAGGTATGTCAGATCGCAGGTCGAGGCCGTCCACCGCATCAAGACTGACCGTGAGATGGGGATAAGAGTGCTGGCGAAATACCTCTCTCTGCAGGACAAGGAGATCCTTGAAAGGTCCTATGATGACGCCAGCACCGACGACAAACTTCCCCAAAAACAATATCCAAGCCTGGAGGGGATCAAGAAGATTCTCGAACCGCTCGCGGAGACGGACTCCAAGGCAAAGGCGTCGAAGCCTGAGGACTTTGCCGATATGCGCTTCATCAAAGAGCTCGACGAAAGCGGTTTCATCGATGATCTATACAAGGGTCGAAAGCGTTAGTGCGCCGCTGAATTTTCGATTTTCGATTGCCGATTTTAGATTCGGGAGAAAAACAAATGCTTGAGAGAATCGGGATGCGATCTTCGAGTTCTCGCTCCCACAATCTAAAATCTAAAATCCAAAATCTAAAATTGGCTGGGTTTCTTGCTGTCTTCCTTGTAGTGGGTGTGGGGTTGGCTCAGGCGCAGCAGCCGAAGAAAGTCTCCCGGATAGGATTCCTGAGTGCTACGTCCCCTTCCGCTATCGCGGCCCGCACGGAGGCATTACGGCAGGGACTGCGCGAGCTTGGGTACGTGGAGGAGAAAAACATCGTCATTGAGTATCGATATGCAGAAGGCAATCTCGATCATCTCAGTGAGCTTGCGGCCGAAATGGTGCGTCTTAAGGTAGACGTAATCGTCTCGGCTGGTCCGCCAGTAACTCGTGCTGCCAAGCAAGCAACTGTTACGATTCCCATCATCATGGCGTTTGATAATGACCCTGTCGGAAACGGGTTCGTCGCTAGTCTTGCGCGACCTAGCGGGAACATCACTGGATTGTCAACCCATTACCCGGAGATCAGCGGAAAACAAGTGGAGCTTATGAAAGAAATCGTTCCTAGGCTCTCCCGTGTGGCCGTCTTCGGTAATTCGATCCAGCCGGGCAACCCGCAAGCGTTAAGAGAGACGGAACTTGCTGCGGGGGCGTTGGGAGTGCATCTTCAATACCTAGACATACGAAGTCCCAAATATATTGAGACTGCCTTCCGAGAAGCAAGCAAGGGGCGTGCTGACGCGGTCCTCGCGCTGGGGAACGTCGTCGTCACTTCTCATCCAAAACAGTTCGTAGAACTATCGGCAAAAAGCCGGCTCCCGGCGATATACTGGAACCCGGAATTTGTGGAGGCCGGGGGTCTTATGACCAGTATTACCGACTTGTACCAGCGCGCCGCTACGTACGTGGACAAGATTTTGAAAGGCAGGAAGCCCGCCGATCTCCCGGTGGAGCAGCCGAAGAAGTTCGAGTTAATCATCAATTTGAAAGCTGCTAAGCAGATCAATCTCACGATTCCGCCGAACGTGCTGGCGCGGGCGGACAAGGTAATTAAATGACAGTGAGCAGTGAGCAGCAAAAACCGCGGGAGAAACTCTATGGCTAAAAAAGTCATTTGCCTTGCTCTAGGCGCTTTGGTCCTGGTTCTTAGCCTGCCCGCCGAGGCCCAGCAGCCGAAGAAAGTCTCTCGCATAGGAATTCTAACGTCGGCCGACCCAGCTAGTGAGTTCACCCGTTTCAAGGCAATTCGGCAGGCTCGATTATTTGACCAAACGCTTAGAACCAAGTAAGTTTGCGCATGGGACGTAGAGCCGCAAGAGGAGAAAGAATGAGCAAGAATTTAGAAGCGTATTTGCGACTGAATAAAGCCCGGTATAAAGACCAATACGTCGTCTTGGTGGACGGAAAGCTAGTCGCTAAAGGGAAAGCCATAGAGAAAATCTTGAGAAATGTCCGGAAATCTTACCCGCGCAAAGTGCCCTTTGTAGCGAAGGTGCCAGGGGATGAGGTGCTTGTTTTGTGACTCGTTTTCGCTACCGCCCTGAGCGTTCTCACCTCGGCACAATATACCGCCCCGTTGCAACCGTCATTGTAGAACATAAAAAGATTGTTATTGAATTGCCGTTGTACATCGACTCGGGTGCGGATATCTCGATGGTCCCTTACCGCTTCGGAAAGGCATTACGGCTCGAACAGACCTCCAAAGACCGCGTTAGAAGGATTAGAGGAATCGCGGGCCGAAGTGTTCCATATCTTGTTAAGCGTCTCACTTTCATTTTAGGACGAAGCAAGATCTCTGCTAGAGTGGCGTGGTCCATGACAGAAGAGGTTCCCCTGCTGCTTGGCAGGATGGACGTTTTCGAAAAATTCCGTATCACGTTTGATGAGAGAAACAGAGTCGTGGATTTTCGCGAGTACCAATAATCAAATCCAGACCTCGCTCGCCCTTGGGTATAATCTAGGCGTTGGATCCGATAACACGCCGTGGAGCCTTCCGAAGCCGCCAAGGAGATCGGCCTGACCATTGCGCGGAACTTGTTGGTATGGGCGGAAAGTGATTCGGTGACGGCAGCAGGGTACAGTGCGCAAAAAGTAGAGCGCAAAATTAAATCGGAGAAACTTATGAGAAAAACATTCTTTCGCATTGCGCTCGGCACCATGCTCTTCGCGTTTAGCCCGGCCGCCGAGGCGCAGCAGCCGAAGAAAGTCTCCCGGATAGGATTCCTAAGTGCTGTCTCCCCTTCCTCGATCTCGCCCCGCACCGAGGCATTCCGGCAGGGTCTGCGCGAGCTTGGGTATGTGGAGGGGAAAAGCATTGTCATTGAGTATCGGTGGGCAGAGGGAAAATTCGATCGACTGCCCGACCTTGCGGCCGAACTAGTGCGCCTCAAGGTAGACGTCATCCTATCTGGGGGTCCGACAGCAACCCGTCCCGCCAAGGGAGCAACTGGTACGATTCCTATTGTCATGGCGTTTGATAATGATCCTGTTGGCTCGGGTTTCGTTGCCAGCCTTGCGCGGCTTGGCGGGAACATTACCGGACTGTCGACCCTTTCGCCGGAGATAAGCGGCAAACAACTGGAGCTTCTAAAGGAGATCGTTCCCAGGCTTTCGCGCGTCGCTGTCCTCATAATTTCAAAAGCGCCGGGCACCGCCCAAGCGTTAAAAGAGATGGAACTGCCCGCAGGCGCGTTCGGGGTGAAGCTTCAATACCTGGAGGTACGAGATCCCAAGGATATAGAGACTGCATTTCGAGCCGCAAGCAAGGAAGGCGCTGATGCAGTCATCGTGTTGCCGAGCCCCGTCACCCTTTCTCAGCGAAGACAGGTCGTAGACTTCGCGGCAACGAGGCGGCTCCCGGGGATATACTGGGCGACAGAGTTTGTCGAGGCCGGGGGGCTTATGACCTACAGCGTGAGCTTTACCGACTTATTCCGGCGCACCGCGACTTACGTGGACAAAATCCTGAAGGGCGCAAAGCCCGCCGACTTACCCGTGGAGCAGCCGACGAAGTTCGAGTTCATCATCAATCTGAAAGCGGCGAAGCAGATCGGTCTCACGATTCCGCCCAATGTGCTGGCGCGGGCGGATAAAGTGATTAAGTAAATCGTGACGTGTGAAGAGTGAGGACTGAAGGGAGCCGGCAGACTCCGCCGACGAATCGAAAATCCAGATGGAGAAACCCATGGCAGACGAAAAAGTTCTCTACGAAGTTAAAGATCAGATTGCTTGGATCACGCTGAATCGCCCCGAATCATTGAACGCGGTCAACCGCGACATGGTGAGAGCCATCGTCGGTTACTGCCGCCAAGCTAACGAGGACCGTAACGTTCAAGTGGTTATTTTTAGGGCGAATGGAGAAAAAGCTTTTTCGGTCGGAGGCGACATCAAAGATAGGGCGAGGGCTAATGCTGCGGTTGCCGATATTGAACCGGAATCGCCGTTGGTGCTCCGGCAAAACAAGAATTCCGCTACACCCGGCACGCCTGCGCCAGCCATCGCAGCAATCAATAAAATCACCATTGCCTTACTTCACGGTTATGTCGTGGGGACCGGGCTGCTAATGAGTCTAGCATGCGACATTCGCATCGCGGCGGAGGGCGCTCGCTTGGGACTTAGCGAAATTCGGCTCGGTTTCATGGCCGGTTCCGGCGGCACGCAGCGGATGGCGCGGCTGGTGGGCATTCCGAAAGCGCTGGAGATCTGTCTTTCCGGTGAACTTTATGACGCCCAAGAGTGTCACCGAATCGGCTTGGTTAACCAGCTTGTGCCGTACGATCAGCTGATTCCGGCGGGTGAAAAGATGGCGGCGTCGTTCTTGAAAGGCGCGCCGTTGGCGCTGCGCTATATCAAAGAAGCGATTTATAAGGGCAGCGAGATGACCTTGGAGCAGGGACTGCGGTTTGAGTCCGATCTCCAGAGCATGGTGATGCAGACCGAAGACGCCAAGGAAGGCCCGCGCGCGTTCGTTGAAAAACGGCCGCCAGTGTGGAAAGGAAGATGAGAATTAGTTTCGGGTTTGGGGTTCCGGGTTTCAAGTCCAAATCCGGGATTCAAAACCCGAAACTCGGAACTCGCAACCGTATGGTTGCGGCGTTCCCCCTCTTACGTCTCGCCCGCGACGGGGAAGAGAAGAGAGGGGGATTCGAAACTCGAAAAAAGAAACTCGGGCCTCTTATGCATTCATTGTTGATGAGCGACGGGCTGCGCCGTAACGCCTGGAAATTTCCGGTCAAGATCGCTGCCAAAGATCGTTTTCGTCAGATCACCTATAACGAGCTAAACTCGAGAGTGAATCAACTTGCCCACGGATTTTTGTCCTTAGGGGTGCGCAAAGGCGATGAGATTGCCGTGTTGGTCGGCAACCGCATCGAGCACTTGGAAATAATCTTCGCGACGGCGAAGATCGGCGCCCTCGCGATTCCGCTGGATATTAAATGGAAGGCGCTGGAAATCGGCTCTGTCCTGTCCGCACTGGAACCAAAGTTCATAATCCTTCAAGAGGACTGTGCTCAGGAATTCGAGAAAGCAAAGAGTCTCAAGGATCTACATTTCATTAAGAGCATCTTATTTTCTTCTGATCTTACTTACGGCGGGTTGCTGAACGGACAAAGCTCTGACGAACCGCAGGTCCAGGTTCACGAAGACGATCCCTTCGCCGTTTTGCTGACCTCCGGAACGACGGGCCTCCCCAAGGGTTGTCTCGCGACTCATCGCACGTTTGTTTTTCACTGCATCAATAACGCCATCGAAAAAGGTCTCGGCGTTCATGACACGGCGCTGCTCTCCTCGCCGATTTATTTTAACGCGGGTCGCTCGTTCACCTTGGGCATTATTTATTTCGGCGGGACGATGATCTTGCACGAGCGTTTCGATGCCGAGGACGTATTAAAAGCGATCGAGCAGGAGAAGGTGACTTACATCGGCGTCGTGCCGACGATGTGCGAGCGCATGCTGCACGTGTTGGAATCGCGCAAATACGACACAAGCTCGCTCCGCTGTCTGGCCATTACCGGCGGGAAGGTTCATCCATTGGTGCTGGATGGACTGAAAAAAAATGTTACGCCGAATATCTATCGTACCTATGCCTCCACGGACTCCGGACAGATGGCGATTTCCAAGCCGAGCGACATGGATGGCAAACCCAACGCCGCCGGGCGGCCGGTCTGGTGTGTGGAGCTGCGCATCGTCGATGACAACAATAAGCCGGTCGGGGTCAATAAGGTCGGAGAAATAATTTGCCAGAGTCCTCTGGCCACGCAAGGCTACTACAAAAATCCCGAGGCGACCAACGCTTCGTTCCGCGACGGCTGGTTTTACACAGGCGATCTCGGCTACTTCGATGAAGAAGGCTACCTATTCGTCGCCGGAAGAAAGAAAGACATGGTAAAGAGCGGCGGCATCAGTATCTATCCGCTGGAGATCGAAAGCGTTCTTTACGGCCATCCCGATGTTCTGGAAGCCGCGGTGATCGGCGTGCCCGACGCTCAGTGGGGTGAGGCAGTGAAAGCGGTGATCGTTCTTAAGTCGGGTTCGAACATTCGAGGAGAAGATTTGATTCAGTTCTGCAAGGAGCGGTTGGCGGCTTACAAAGTTCCCAAGTCCGTCGCCATCGTCTCTTCCTTACCGCACACGGAAATCGGTAAGGTTAACAAGGTCAGGATTAAGGAGATGGTTCTTGGAGATGCGTAATCGGTTTTTTTCAAAGCTGGATTTTTTGCCCCGGTCTAATCTCTTTGGGTCAATACCCCGTCCGCTTGCTCCGGAGAGATTCATTCTGATTTTCGCCGTTGCGTTTTTGTTGGCAGTGACTGAGAGTGGTCTCGCTCAGGAAAGAGTAAAGTTTCCCGTCAGCGCGTCGTCGAAGACGCTCGGCTACAGTCCACTTTGGGTCGCGCAGAAACAAGGCTTTTTCGATCGCAACTCTCTCGATGTTCAGTTGGTGTTGGTTTCGGGCGCGGACAAAGCCATGATGGCTTTGGTCGGAGGGTCGGTTTACGTTTCAACTGGAGGCGCGGACACCGTGCTCGCGGCGGCGGAACAAGGCGTCGATGTCGCGACGATTGGCGGTATCATCAACGGCTTGACCCACTACATTATCGGCGGAAAAAAATTCCGAAACTACGAAGATCTGCGCGGCGCGACCATCGGCTCTTCGGGGCTGACCTCGGGAACGGCGTTTGTCCTTAGGCGCGTGCTGCAAGCGAAGGGACTGGAGTACCCGCGCGATTATCAGCTCATCAACGTCGGAGGATCGCCGCAAGCCTTTTTGTCGTTGACCTCGGGTAGAATCGACGCCGCGATCATCGCGGTGCCACTCAGCTTTGAGGCAGCGGAGATGGGTTATAACGTGATCGGGCGGGTGGTGGAGGTTATTCCGAATTATCAATTGACCGATATCACCGTGAAGAAATCTTGGGCGGAAAAGAACCGGCCTTTAGTCGTGAGATTCATGAAGGCGATGGTGCAATCGATGCGTTGGCTTTATGACAAAAAGGAACAGGCCATCGATTTTCTCTCCAAAGAAATGAAATTGAAGCCTGAGCATGCGCGCAAAGGCTGGGAGTACTATACGGAAAATCATATCTGGAACCCCAATGCTGAGGCCAATATTGAGGGGATGAAGACGGTAATTCAGATATATGCAGAGCGCACACAGCAAAAGGGGCCGCTGCCAAGTCCTACGAAATATGTGGATCACAGTTACGCTGAGGAAGCATTGAGGGATTTGGGCAAGCGGTAACTGAAGCCTGGAAAGGAGGTTTCATTATGAACTTCGCGTTACGGGAGTTTATCTTTGTATTCTGCAGTCTAATCTCTCTTATTACTCCGTCGCCCGCGGCGGAAAGGCCATTCTACCAGGGGAAAAATGTAAACTTCATCATCAATTTTGCTGCTGGCGGGCCGACGGATATCGAAGGAAGAATCGTCGCGCGCCATCTCGCCAAGCATATACCGGGACAGCCCACTTTGATTCCACAGAACATGGCGGGCGCAGGCGGGGTGACAGGAATGAATTTCCTCGGGGAGGTGGCCAAGCCCGACGGCCAAACCATGGGGTATTTTACCGGACCCTATAATCATCAAATGATGCGGACTCCGTCGCTGCGCATCGACCTCATGAAGCTGCCCTTTATCGCTTCGATTCAGGGAGTCACGGTGTGCTACATCCGTTCCGATGTTCCTCCGGGTATTAAGAAACCGTCGGACATCGCTAAGGCCGAGCGGTTCCGAGCCGGAGGGCTCTCCTATGACAGCAACAAAGATCTGCGCTTTCGTCTCGCGTTCGACATACTGGGACTAAAGTACGATTATGTGACTGGATACAACAGCAGTAATGACGCGAGGCTCGCCGTCCAGCGCAACGAAATTCAATACCACGATGAGAATATACCGGGTTACCGCGGTGTAGTGGAGCCGCAACTGGTCAAGACCGGCATCGTCACCCCGATTTATTATCACGATGTTTTCAGTCCCGAGGGAGTTCTAAAGAGCAGTCCGGATTTTCCCGAGCTTGCCTCTTTTACCCAGGTCTACACGCAAATTTTTGGTAAGCCTCCCTCGGGAATCAAGTATGACGCACTCAAAGCCGCGAACATTGCCAGCGGGAACATGGGCCGGGTGGCCATGATGCCACCGGGAACTCCACCGCAGGCAGTGGCGACCCTCAGACAAGCCTTCGCCGCACTGTCCAAGGACGAAGAATTTATCGCGGACGCGATGAAAGTGATGAAATTTCATCCAAGGTTCGAGGTCGGCGAGGATGGAGAGAGGCTCCGTCAAAAAGTTCTGCAGGCTTCTCCCGAGGCAATCGATTTCATGCGGCAATTTATCGAACAAGCGAGGAAGTAGCTGCTCAGAAAGCATTCGGGAATGACAGACTTTCACAGCCGAAATAATTACGTGTAATTGACTGAAAGATAACGAAAACGAAAGGTAGCGAAAACTGATTGACGAATTTGGAACCGAGAGAACATTACTTCATTCACGACGGTTTGAAACTTCATTACTGGGAGTGGGGCGATCCGAAAGAAGAGACCTTCGTTTTCGTCCATGGCATCCGCGATCAAGGGCGCAGCTGGGAATCCTTCATCACTGCAATCGTCAATCGAGGATTCCCGCTTAAACACGCTGTCGCCATTGATTTACGGGGCCACGGTGATAGCGACTGGCCGAACACGAGTCGAGGCTATCAGCATGAAGATTTTCTCGCGGACTTGGCCGGCTTGCTCAAGCACTTAGACAAGGAGTCATTGACCATCATCGGTCATTCGCTCGGCGGCAGTATGTGTTTGCTTTACGCCGCAGCGTTCCCTGAGAAAGTTAAGCGCCTGGTTTTGCTTGAATCTCTGGGTCCCTTCGCTCGTGCCGACGATGATGTGCCCAACATTATCGCTGAAAGATTAAAAGGGAGAGATTACGTCGAGATTCCCTATCCCCATGAATCATTGGAATCGGCGGCCAAGTCGCTGCAAAAAACCTTTCCTTTGATTCCCGACGAGGCGGCTCTCCACATGGCCCGTCACGGGACGAGCCTCAAGGGCGGGCGATATCGATGGAAGCACGATCCGATTCTGCGCTACCGCACTACTACCGCGATGTCAGAGGGTCAGATCAAAGCCTTCATCCGCCGCCTGAAATGTCCGATCCTGTTTGTGTACGGTACTGAGAGCGATTTCATGAAGTCCGTGCGCGGCCCGCGCGTGAAGCTTTTTTCGAACGCGCAAATCGTGCCCGTCGAAGGCGCGGGACACCATATCCCTCACGAAAAACCGGAAGAGTTGGCGGAAATCGTCATGCCGTTTTTGCTTGACGGGAACACGGGCGGGAAGATTGCTTAACAAACTCGCTCTTCAACGGATTGAACTGCTTGCACGGAATGAACGTTGTAAACAACAATTCACGAGGTGTATCCTATGTATCTATCTGCTGAAAAGATCGCCGTCATGGAAGGTGTCCGGCGAGTTCATTCGCTGAACCCATCTGCCATTCGAACTAACAAGTCGCTCGGCGACGAAGTCGGTCTCAAAAATCTTGGGATTCATCTGATCTCCGTTGCGCCGGGTGACAAATCGACGGAGTTTCACGTTCACCGCTACGAAGAAGAGGCGATGTACGTTTTATCGGGTCACGGTACGGCGGTCATTGGCGACACGACGCAGAAAATTGGCCCGGGAGATTTTATCGGCTTTCCCACCAACGGTGTGGCTCATGAGACGATCAACGACGGCACGGAGTCGTTGGTATGCCTTGTCGTAGGTCAACGTCTGCAGCAAGACGTCACGGACTATCCACGAAAAGGCAAACGGCTCTATCGCAACAGCGGCGAACGAAGTTACGTTGATTACGCGCATATTGAAAAGCGCTGACGCGATCCAGCTGACCCGCTAGTGTCCTGGAACTAAAAGCGTGAATAAGTCATCCGGTGTTTTTCTGTCATGCCGGTGAAAACCCGCATCCAGAAGTCTTTGGAACTCCTGGATTCCGGGTCGCGCTACCCCGGACCATGATCCGGGGTTGCCCGGAATGACGTATGAATTATATTGCGAACTTCGGTTCCACGACACTAGTATGGTGTTTCTGAACTTCGTCTAAAAACTACAACAGCCGGTCGCTGACGTCCCCCCTTGGAAAAAGGGGGATTTGTTCTGTTGGTCGCGCTGAAATCCCCCTTACCCACTTTTGCCAAGAACGATCAGCGGCCACTTTGTCAATGAAATTTAATCTCACTGGCTCAATTCCCAGCAGCTTGTTGCATAAACGGGCTTTCGAGTCCTCTCGAAGTCCGTCATTCCCGCATGCTTGTAGCGGTGGTTCGACTAGGCTCACCACAGGCGGAAAACTGGCTGGACCCCCGATTAAAACATTCGGGGGTGACGACTTTGGGGAAACTGTCATAGATGATTTTTGATACCTCCGCTGCTCGCTGCGGGGTAGTTCATTTCCGGGACACCAGATACTCTCTGAGTGGGTTTGATGACTAACCCAAAGTTCTGATACTGATCAGAGACAAACTTATGGCACCACTCGAGGAGGGCTTAACGTGGTCGAAACGAAAACTATTCTGCAGAAGATCGACGAAAAAGCCGGTGTCGCTTGGCTGACGTTGAATCGGCCGGAGAAGAAGAACGCTATGAGCCGAACGCTGATGGCGGAATTGATCGCTGCTCTGAAGGAGCTGGCGGATAATGACAAGATCAAATGTGTGGTAACCACGGGTTCAGCCGATTCGTATTCCTCTGGACTCGATCTCTACGATCTGCGCGACTCCTGGAAGCGGAAGAGACAATGGGATCAGGGCGGTACCATGTACGAAATCGTGAGGCTCCTGCGCAATATGTCGCAGATAACGGTGGCCGCGGTGCGAGGTTGGTGTCTCGGGGGAGGTTTGGCTTTGATCAATGGTCACGATCTCTGTATCGCCGCGACGTCGTCGAAGTTCGGTATGCCGGAAATAATTCGCGGGAGTTATGGCGCCGTCGCGACGTCGACCTTGTTTCACAGTGGCATCCCGTTTAAGAAGGCATTTTACATTCAACTCACGGGAAGAAATCTCACGGCCGAGCAGGCGGAACGCGTGGGATTGGTTTCTGAAGTCGTGCCCGATGACCAACTTGTGCCCACGGTCGAACAGCTGGCGAAAGAGCTCGCGAGCCGCAACGCCGTGACTTTGGAGAGCGCGAAGATCGCCGCCTATATGCAAAAGGATATGGATTTTCTCACCGCGCTCAAGACCGACGACCTCGTCTCGCACCGCATGCGATATTACACGAACCCGCTAAGCGACGTTGAAGGGTATCTGCATTCGCAAAAAGGCGGTGGAACGACTGGTTACATTAAGCCTGAGGATAGAAAAAAGTAAACGTTCCGGCATTCAGGGGTTTCTCAACCAGATTGGGACACCTGGCAGCTTGTTTTTTTCGAATGCATTTTCCCTCACCCGTTCCCTCTCCCTGAGGGAGAGGGTTAGAGTGAGGGGGAAAGCGTTAAATAATATTCGCAACCAGCATGTAGGAGCGTAAAAGCAGAAAGATGAGCTCAGCACCAGCATTTCTTAGAGGTTATCGCGCCCTCGATTTAACCGGCCTGAGTGGCCAGTTGTGTGGAAGAATTCTCGCCGACTTAGGAATGGAAGTCATAAAAATCGAGCCGCCGGGCGGAGATCCCGTTCGCCGATTGCCGCCGTTCATCAAATCGCCGGAAGGCAAACAGCTTAGCACGACCTTTGCGCACTTGAACGCGGGGAAAGCGAGTAAGGTTTTGGATTTAGCCAACGAAGCCGATCGCGACGCTTTGCTCCGTATGGTGGAGACGGCGGATGTGGTGCTGGAAAGTTTTTTGCCCGGCCAGATGGAATCCATGGGGTTGGGCTACAAAACTTTGGCGGCCATCAATCGGGGCGTCGTGATGGCTTCAATCACCGCCTTCGGTCAGACGGGACCGAAGAAAAATCTGGCGTTTAACGATCTCGTCGCCCTGGCGCAGAGCGGTTTTCTCTATATCTCCGGCGATCCTTCGTTACCGCCGGTTCGACCGCCGGAAACTCAAGCGTACTATTTCGCGAGTTTGTTTGCCGCCGCGGGCGTGCTCGCGGCGCTTTACCAGAGAGAGCGCACGGGGCAGGGCGATCATGTTGACGCATCGATGCAAGAAACCCTGGCGACCCACGAGCACATCATTCGCCTCTACTCCAACGACAAGCAGGTTGTGAAGCGCGCAGGCAGCCAACATGGACAAGTGGCTCCGGCGCGAATTTTTCCATGTAGTGACGGCTTCGTTTATCTCTACGTAACCCGGCAGCATCGCAAATACACAATGGAGGAGTTCACTAACCTGCTGCAGGGGAAGGGCATCCCTTGCGTTCCCGTGAATACACCGCTTGGCTTTGCCAATGACGAGCATGTGCAGGGCCGCGGTTTCATGGTGGCGGTAGATCACGCCGACTTCGGTCCGGCGACACAGTCGGCGATGCCGTTCGTCATCGACGGCGCGCGCATTCCCGTGGGCAGCGTGCCAGTTTTGGATAGCTGGCGTTCCCCCTCTGACATCTCCTCCGTCGCGGGGGAGAGAAGAGAGGGGGCCGACAGGCTCAGCCCAGGTTGGGATAGCGGCAAAAAACCGACGCCCGTGACGAAATCCGTTTCCGCAGCGAACCGCGATAATGGACCTCTCGACGGCATGCGCATCGTCAGCTTCGATCATGTGCTCGCAGGGCCTTACGGCACCACAATTTTGGCGGAACTCGGCGCGGACTTGATCAAAGTCGAATCACGCCGGGGCGGTATGGACCCTTTCCGGTTCTTCGGCACCGGTGAGGATCCCAATCTATCGCCGCGCTTTCTGGAATTTAACCGCAACAAGCGCTCCTTCACAGTCAATCTCAAACATCCAAAGGGACAGAAAGTTCTTCACGATGTAGTCGCGAAAGCGGATGCCGTGCTCGACAACTACAGCGTCGATGTCGTCGAGCGGATCGGCCTCGGTTACGATGATCTCCGAAGGGTCAAGCCGGACATCATCAACTTACGCATGCCGGGCCTTGGCACGACTGGGCCGAAGCGCCATTTCTCAACGGTCGGCGTAAATATCACCGCGTTCACCGGACTAACCTATCTGTGGAATCATTCAGGCATCACGAATCCGCCCATTGGCTCGCAGGTCGTGTTTCCCGATTACGTCTCCGGGGTGTTATGCGCGATCATTATTATTTCCGGCGTACTTTACCGGGACCGGCACAAGAAGGGTGCCTTTATCGATCTGGCACAATCAGAGGCGACGGCGTTTATGATCGGCGCGAGTTTGATGGAAGCGGTGGCGAGCGGCGAAGATCATGAGCCCATTGGCAATGCCTCGCCTTCGGCTGCGCCGCATGATTGTTACCCGTGCAAAGGGGAGGATCGCTGGTGCGTGATCGCCGCCGAAAACGAGCAGCAGTGGGTTGCGCTGGCAAGAGTTTTGGGATCTGAAGTTGTTAACGACGCCCGTTTCAAGACGCTGAATGACAGACTTCGGCATCGTGAAGAACTGAACGCAGCGATCGCTCGCTGGACGCAGGACAAAGACGCCTTTGAGATCATGGCGCGCTTGCAACAAGCCGGCGTCCCCTGTGGCGTCGTACAAACCGGCGAGGATCTAGCCAACGATCCGCAGCTAAAAGAACGGGGATTCATCGTCGCTGTGGAAAATCCCCGGCTTGGCCGCGTGGTGCTGCCGAACTTTCCTTTGCAATTTGCTAATGCAAGGTTGACGCGACGCTGGGAGTTTCCGGTGTTGGGCCGTGATACAGAAGCCGTCTTGCGCGACGTTGTTGGTTACACTCCCGAAACTATCAGACAGCTCGGGGATGACGGAGTGTTGGAGTGATGGAGTGACGGGGGAAGATTAAGATGGGGGTGAATAGGATTCACGTGGTTGTCCCTACTATTCACCCCTCTTTCATTCTCCATCGGAGACTGTGTCGCAGTGTCATTCCGTTCAGAATGACATACATGGGGTTCTCGCGATTACGACACAGTCTATCGAGCGGGAGAAGAAGATGGATTCGAAAAAACACATGAAGAGGTGCGCGGTGCAAATCAGCCTCCTAACGATCATTGTTGTCTCGACTTTCGTTTCATCCGCCGCCGCGCAAACCAAATCTGTGGCCGATCTCGCCAACTACCGTGGCGCCGATCGAGAAGAAATGCTCAAGGGCGGCGCGAGAAAAGAAGGAAAGCTCGTTTGGTACACCACTCTGACCGCGCATCGCGACATCGCCAATGTCTTTGAGGCGAAATATCCCGGCCTCAAGGTGGAGACCTATCGAACCGGTTCCACCGACCTCCTGAGGAGAATTTTGACCGAAGCGCAGTCGCGTCGCAATCTCGCGGACCTTGTCGAAACCACGCCGCCGACGCTGATGGTGATGCGCGACAGCAAACTTCTCATGCCGTACTTCTCACCTTACTTGAGCACCTATCCGGCGGACTCAAAAGAAGAGGCCGACAGGGAGAAAGTATTCTGGACCACGGATCGCGAGTCGATGATCAGCCTCGGTTACAATAAAAATATGATCCGTGCTGCTGAGGTTCCTAAAAATTTTGCCGATCTAGCCAAGCCGGAAAACAAAGACAAGGTTGCCTTGAGCGGGGATGCCACGGGTGTCCGTATGATCGGCGCCATGATTCTGGCTAAAGGCGAAGAGTACGTCAAACAACTCAAGGCGCTGGACATAAAGGTGCACATGATTTCCGGCGGCGCGATCCACGAGCTTCTAGCTGCGGGTGAGATGCCGATGTCGCTTTCGATCTTTCGAAATCATGTGCTGCTGGGACAAAGCAGGGGCGCGCCGACGGAGTGGGTCCCTCTGGATTTAGTTCCTACGAATGCCGGCGGTGTTGCGCTGCCGGCGGCCAGCAACCATCCCCATGCGGCGCTGTTATTCGCGGATTTTCTCATTAGTCCGGAAGGACAAAAGATCTTCGAAGAAAAGTTTCGCTTTGCAACATCGACCAAGAACTATGGCTTTAAGCGCTGGTATCCGGAGAAGGGCCTCACCCTCGATCGGTACGAAAAAGCCGAAGAGCGATGGCAGAAGCTGCTGCGGGAGATCACGCGGAAATAGTTGCTTGGTTTGAGCATCGCCATCGCAGGTTCTGGTCTTGCCAGCCCAAAATTTTTCTTCGCTAGCTTCTAATCGAACTACTTAACCTCGGTCGCCGTAGTTCCAATTGACAGGATTTTTCCGGCGGGGTACAGGTTGGTGTGAGTTCGATAAGCGATCATGGAATTGGGGATGTAAAGTAAAAGGAGGAAATCATGGCACAATATCAAACGCTTCTGGTCAACAAAGACAATGGCGTGACGACGATTACGTTGAATCGCCCGGAAAAGCGCAATGCAATGAGCCCACAGCTCCATCGCGAAATGTACGATGTGCTGACGGACCTGCGCTACGATAACGAGACCCGAGTCATCGTGATTACTGGAGCGGGCGAAAGCTTCTGCGCCGGTCAGGATCTCAAACAGTATTTTTTAGAGATGGACTCGCAGCCCGAGCGCGTGCGCGACGAGGTGAGAGAGAAATCGCGCCAATGGCGCAATGAAATGATCCGCAAACTGCCGCAACCGGTCATCGCTAAGATCAACGGCTGGGTGTTTGGCGGAGGATTCACGATCGTGAGCGGCTGCGATATTGCGATCGCCGCCGACGACGTGCGCTTCGGTCTTTCGGAGGTCAACTTTGGCCATTTCCCCGGGGGCGAAGTTACGATCGTTTTAACAGAGCATCTGCAGCCGAAGCACGGGCTTTACTACGCGCTCACGGGGCAAACAATGACCGCTAAAGAAGCCGAGCGCATTGGTCTCATCACGAAAGCGGTCCCGCGAGCTGATCTGGAAAAAGAGGTTCAGGAATTAGCCAACTGCCTGATGGAAAAGAGTCCGCATGCGCTGAAGGCGGTCAAGGAGGCTTGGTATTACACCTTCTATTCCGATCCGGAAGTCGCCTATGAAATCTCGAATCTCATCTCCGATCGAACCAAACTTGAGCAAGGCGGTAGACCGGGGCTACAGCAGTTCGTCAAAAAGGAATATCGGCCGGGTCTCGGCGCGTTCAAGTGGGAAGAGAAGAAGGAATAGGCGCTGGGGGACCACCATGGATTTTAATTTGCCCGAAGAGCTGCAGATGCTAAAAGACACGGTGCGGAAGTTTGTCGATAACGAGCTGATTCCCATCGAAATGCACAGCCAGGAGAACAACGAGCTGAAGCCTGAGATCCGCGAGCGGCTGGAGAAGAAAACCAAAGAGATGGGACTCTGGATGTTCGACGTGCCCGAGGAGTACGGCGGTGGAGGACTGGGGAGCTTAGCGCAGGTGCTGGTATGGGAGCAGATGTGTCGCACGATCGCGTTGCCGTCGCGTGGACGAGGAATCTTCGGCCCGGAAATCCGGCCGATTCTTTACGCGCTGAACGATGATCAAAAAAAGCGGTTTCTCGATCCCATCCTCCGGGGAGAGAAGGAGCTTTGCTTCATGCAGACCGAACCCGACGCGGGCTCCGACCCGGGATCGATGAAAACGCGCGCGGTGCGCCAGGGTGATTATTACATTGTCAACGGCACCAAGCGTTTCATCACTGGCGCTGATAAAGCCGATTTCGGACAGCTCATGGCGGTAACCGATCCTGCCAAGGGGTCGCATGGCGGGATTTCTTGCTTCATGGTCGATATGAAGTCGCCTGGTCTAAAGATCACGGCGAAGTACAAGACGATGATGGGCGAAGAGCCCTGCGAGATTGTCTTCGACGATCTCAAGGTGCCGGTGGCGAACCTCGTCGGTAAAGACGGCGAGGGCTTCAAACTTGCGCAAAAATGGCTCGGGATCGGAAGGCTGAAACACGGCGCGCGCGCGTTGGGAGTCGCCGAGCGGTGCATCGAGATGGGCTCGCGTTACGCTAAACAGCGAGTGACGTTCGGCAAACCGCTTTCCGAACGCCAGGGGATAACGTTTAAGCTGGCCGATTCCTACGTCGAGCTACACGCAGCGCGTTTGATGGTTTACCAGGCCGCATGGAAAAACGATCAGAACGAAGACATCCGCACCGAAG
>WNGL01010299.1_pt1 | contig 18920 bp, 21 predicted proteins | sample 5400591 | NCBI WGS metagenome assembly WNGL01 (sample SAMN13153377, study PRJNA577476) | soil metagenome | isolation source: 80 cm soil or saprolite under Garry oak tree replicate 1 | place: USA:California | collected 2016-06-15 | reverse complement strand
CCCAAGTTCCGTGCGCAGAGCAGTGGTTAACAGTTGGCGCAAGCCAACTGATTCCGTTTGGAAGAGTATCTTCGATTGCGCAGCTTGGCCGTTGCTTGCAGCTCAGAAAGCGAGCAACCAGTGAAAAAGACACGGGACGGTAATCTGCAAGCGCGGGACGCGAAGCCCAAGCGGCGGAGACGAAACCAAGGGATGTGCTTGGAAGATTGGCCGGTGTTAGAGCCGAATGCAGCCGGGATCGACGTTGGCGCACGCGAAATGTTTGTAGCCGTACCTCCAGGGCGGGACGAGAATCCCGTGCGGGTGTTCGCCACCTTCACTGAAGATCTGGAGCGCTTAACCGATTGGCTCGAGCAGTGTGGGGTAACCACGGTGGCGCTGGAATCCACTGGGGTGTATTGGATTCCACTGTTCGAGATTCTCGAACAACGAGGCATCCGTCCGTGTTTGGTGAATGCCCGCCACATGAAGAACGTACCCGGACGGCGCACCGACTGGCACGAGTGCCAATGGTTACAGTTCCTGCACTCCGTGGGATTACTGCGGGCTGCTTTTCGGCCTGGACAGGACATCTGCGCCGTGCGGACGGTGCTGCGGCACCGGAACGAATTGGTCTCGGCGGCCAGCCAACACGTGCTGCACATGCACAAGGCGCTGACGCAAATGAACCTGCAAATCCACCATGTCATCAGTGACATTACCGGGTTGACGGGCCGTGCCATTGTGGACGCCATCCTGGCTGGACAACGGGACGGCGCAGAGCTCGCCAAGCTGCGGGATCCACACATCAGAGCCGACATCGACACCATCCGAAAATCACTGGAGGGCAACTGGCGGCCTGAGCATTTGTTTACCCTCCGTCAATCGCGAGACCTGTACCGCATCTATCAGCAACAGATCGTGAACTGCGATCTGGAAATCGAGAAGATGCTGCAGGAGTTTGAGCCCCGCACCGACCCCACGGAAAGACCGTTGCCACCCGACCGAAAACGAAATCGAGCCGGCAGCAAAAGGAGAAAGAAGAACGGCCACCCCCATCCCGAGTTCGATCTGCGTACCGAAACCTATAAACTCTTCGGAGTAGATGTCACTCAAATTCCAGGCTTAGAGGAAAACGCGTTGCCATTGTTCAGTGAGGTCGGCCGCGACATGTCGAACTGGCCCACCGCAGCACACTTTGTTTCCTGGCTTGCACTCTGTCCAGACAACGACATCAGCGGCGGGAAACTGTTGTGGAGGGGAACCCGAAAGGTCAAAAACCGGGCCGGCCATTTATTCCGCTTGGCAGCCTTTTCCCTCCATCATAGCCTCACACCCTTAGGCAATTACTTGCGGCGAATGAAAGCCAAACTGGGCCCCAAAGCTGCCACCATGGCAACCGCCCACAAGATCGCAGTGATCTTTTACACCATGGTCAAAAACCAAGTCGAATATGACGAGACCCTGTGGGCCGCCAGAGACGCCCACAGGGAGAAAAGGTTGCAGGCAAAACTCAAACGGCAAGCCAAACAACTGGGCTACGAACTGGTCCCCATCGAACTCAACGCCGCATAACCATCCGATTCAACCTGCGAGAGTTCCTTGGAAGGGTCGTACGACCGTCCTATAGGGCTTGGCTGGAAGCATGGCAGTTCACTTCCGAGATGGGCAGAATCGTCGTCGCGTTCAAAACCATCGTGGTCAACAGTAGTGAGATAACAGCTCACGACCCAAATGCAATACTGTACCTCCCAACAATGGAGTTTGACCTCAAGGCCCCTGATTGGGACTTAACCATAATGGATGGGAAGCGATATCAGCGATTTGTTGGCTCCGTTGGCAAGTTGTGGTATCCAGGCCACGCCAACTCCATAATGTTCGAGGGTGCAAGGCCCCGCGTCGATCCGCAGAATCCAGTCGCTCCTTCGACCAGAATCTTCCTGCGACTCTTCGATCACTTTGGCTTAGCATTCACGGCGGAGTATGAGCTCCAGCTTCCAAGCCTCTCAATGAATTTGATAGAAGGGATATCGGAGAGGCGTCCTTCCCAGCTTAATCCTTAGCGGTATCCGAAGTCGCTCACGAACACTCAAGTGAACTTTCGGCTCGCACCGAACAACTCTTCTTATCGTGCCCTCACTGACCATTTTCTTGTGCAAACAGGTCAAACCTGCACAGATTGTGCCTGCGGAGTGAAAGTTTGAAATGCTTATCCACAAATCGTGTGGAAAACGTGACGTGTCTTGGAAGCCGACTTCTGAAATTCAGGTAGGAGAATTTAGGGGGAGGTGGGTGAACTTGGACTTCTCGACCGGAGCGCCCGAAATAGTAAAGGCTGTGACATTGGTTATGCACTAGCCACCAACTCCTGCGAGGGAGCTAACAGCGTGGATGCATGCACCGTCACAGCCCTTGATGCGATCACTGCTTTCGCAGTTCCAAACCCCAACTGCTCCTCGCAGAATCAGTCGGTTTTTTCGGGTCTGGTTGCTCTCCGGGTTGCCCTGGTTAGCAGATCACCCAGCCTACTTTGGACTGGCAAAGTTTTAATTAAGCCAACCCTTTCAGCCGTCGACGTGTGCAAACTTAAATAGTTGCTTCATCGATGTCAACGCTTCTTTTCGTCGCTTATTCAAATATCTGTGGACGTAAGTGTGGAAAACAGGAGCGAATCTCACCACATCGGCAACAGCATGTAAGAGAACCAATTCAACGTCTTGACGACAGAAGATACGTCACGCATTGTTGTTCCAGCACACATCCCAACACACATCACCATGTCGAATCTTGTTGCGTACGTCGATGGCGGGTCTCTCGGGAATCCAGGTCCTGCCGGCATTGGGGTGGTGATCGACGGTTCGGCAGACGGAACGATCAAGATCAACAAATCGATCGGGCATCACGACAACAATGTTGCGGAGTATGCTGCCCTTCTCGAAGCGTTGCAATTCGCTGTAGAGCTTGGTGCCAGAGCACTCCATGTGTTTTCCGATTCCGAAGTCGTGGTCAAGCAGATGAAGGGGGAATACACCTGTCGCAGTTCGCGACTCTATTCTCTGCATTGGACCTGCCGAAAATTGGCCCGTTCGCTCGACTTCTCCATATCGCACATTCCTCGTGAAGACAACGTTGAAGCCAACCGGCTCGCCAATTCCGCCGTCCGAAAAAGAATTCGATAGTCGTGAAACGGGACACGGATTCGCGCGCTGTGGCGTGTAACTCACTTATTGTGCCGCGGGTTTCCACCCCATTCATACCACCTATCTGCATCCTTATTATTATTCGTTTTATTATTCGTTTTTAGGCAAAAAAGTGGCTTTCAGTGACCTTGCGATGCGGATCATCGCTTGCACGCTGCGTTCGACATCGTCGTCGGTGGTTGCCCACGAGGAGACTGAAATTCGCATCGCGTTCGATTACGCTGCCGCCGCAACTCTGGAACCTGCTGACACTCTTGGTGCCTAATCAACAGAACAAAGTTCGCGGGAGACCTGCAAGAGCGGCATTTTTTGCCGTTCCAAAGCTGGGAGTAGACACCGAATGCGCAAGAAATTGTTGGTGCTCCTTGGGGTCGCCTTGCTGCTGTTCCTGTTTTTGGGGGCAGTAAACAACCTTCTTAGCTCATGGTTGGTTCCTATGATCGGGGACAGTATGGACTGGCGTAGCAGATGGTTCATGGGGAGGCACGGCATCGATTGCGGGGAAGTGAAAGTCCACGGCGACCCAACAACCGCTACCAACTGTGTATTAAAAGCTGATTCTCAAGGAAGACCATTCCGAGTGCGCAACGACATTATGGGGTACGACTCAGCCGTCGCGGGCGGGATTGTTCTGACGCCTAGAGGAGAGTTCTACGGACTCAGCTTCAACGGTGACCCAGCCGGACAGGGCGGTACGTCGCTGTTTCGCCAGCATGTCACGACGACTCCTTGTCCGCATCCCGTACATTTGTGGGTCAACCCTAAAGGTCGAATCAATTGCTTTCAGCAGCAGCTTTCGCCGCCAGCAGGCATCACCGCCCCTAATTTCGAGCCTTATTAGTCGATTTTGGTGTCAGTTGTATACGGAGTTCGTTATGACTTGGCATCGCAGAGTTTGGCTCAGCATCGTCGCTCTGGTCGTAACTGCTGCACTCGCCCAGAATTCCCTCCCCCCAAAAGAAACCGAGACCTGCACGGATGATGACTATGCAATTGCCGCCGCTGCGCTCGCTGACCTGTTCGAAAAGCAAAATCCAGACAAAATACTTTTGCTCGACCAAACATCCATCGGCTTCCCACCGGGAATGGCGGCAATAACTCAATTTGGAGGGAAAGCTCAGGCTTTGCTCAAGGATGTTCCCAAAGACGCAAAGGACGAATTCGATTCCCGCAACAAGACTCGCGCAAAAGTCGAGCCGGACAACATTAAGGGTTCCTTTGAAGTTATTTTGCTGACCGATGATGAATCGAAGAAATTAGTTGAAGGCGGTGGATGGGAACCACTTCACAAGAAATATCCGAAAGCTCCGGGCATAACCCTCGTTTCCCGTCCCGGCTTGAATGCGGAGCGCACCCGCGCTTTGCTTTACATCGGCACTTCCTGTGACATGCTCTGCGGAGAAGGTGTTTTCTTCCTGCTCGGCAAAGATGGCGGGCAATGGAAGGTTCTCCATAAAGAGACAATTTGGGTTTCATGAAGAGATGAAACGCGTTCGAATCACGGTCGGGATGCTCGCTTTTGTTGCATTGTTTGCGGGAGTTGCAACGTGCGAAGACCAGCCCCAAACGGTCACGGTTTGCGAGCTTAAGAGTGACCCAGCGGCATACAACCACAAACTTGTGGAAGTCACCGGGTTCGTATCGCACGCTTTCGAAGACTTCACGATATTCGACCCTACCTGCCCTTCATGGCCGGGAGTGTGGCTTGAGTATGGTGGGAAGGCGAAGTCAGGAACAATGTACTGCTGTGGCGTTACTGCCGACAGGCACCGCCCGAAGGAACTCAAGGTCGAGGACATCGCGATACCGCTTACGGACGACGAACAATTCCGCCAGTTTGACAAGCTCATCCAGCCGCCGTTCCGCTCTGGTATGCACGGCTCCATTGTGCATGCGACGTTGGTGGGTCGTTTTTTCTCCGGGCGGCTTATCGAGTATCCGAAGGGAAGCTCGTGGGGCGGTTACGGACACATGGGTTGCTGTACTTTGCTCGCCATTCAGGGAATCAAATCAGTTGATGTCCAGAATCGCGATGACCTCGATTATGGTGCGGGATTCGACCAGCCTGATATCGGCAAAGTTGGGTGTGGTTACCAGTTCTTGACGCCCATTGATTCGACAACAAACTGGATTAAAGCTCAGCAGGAAGCTGACTTAGGTCAGCGGGATTGGATCTTCGATGACCCGCAGCGAGTCGCATCCGCAGCCATTGCCCGGTTCGCGAACGCGGATGCTGGCTCTATTGCACTGGCGGAAAAGCGGAGGGGGCAAGGACGACATGTATATGAATGGAAGCCAGCCGATCAGCACGAGACCTACATGGTCGTCGTCAGCCGTCCTTACCTGCTCGCTTTCTATGCCCACGACCCCAAGCGGGTAACGTGGGTGGTAGCCGCTGCGTATGTTTCCTCCTGCAGAAAAGAGAACGCAGTCACACGGCTCAAATAAGCGAAAGTCATGCTAAACTCTACTCACCTCACAAGGAGGCACACCATGAAATATCAAGACGAACTCGCCAATCAGTCCTCCTTTCACGCGCAGCAGTAAGCGTCGTAAGGGATACCCCTCCGAAAAACAAGTAAAGCGCGGTCACAGGGTCGTGCATAGAGACAAGGAGCTTCTAGAAAAGCTCGGTCGCAATGACCTCTGTCCCTGCGGCTCCGGACTCCGCTTTCAAGAAGTGCTGTATGCGGTCGGGCTGCTATGACGGCAGTCGCCGCAACCACTTCTTTCCGCGAATAGAAACAGCAATCGCCAAGGGATTTGGTGCCCTTGGGCATGGGTATTGCTATGTATTTGAGATTTGTTGTCGCCCAAATCGATGAGGATTCTGAGCGTGCGCTTGGAGTGTTTCATGCTGTGAGATACCTGCGTGATGCCGGAGAACTCCATCCGTTCGAGGAAGAACAGCATGATATGGTTCGTTGGTGGTTCAACGAAAATCTGGAACGTCCAACCCGCTTTACGGCGGCGAAGGCTCCGTTCTATCGAAAGAGGAATCGGGCGCTCTCTTGGTTCAAGGACACGGCCGCTGAGCATCTGGCGTACATGCGTGAGTTGGTCGCAATTCTGGAGAACCATGGAATCCACGTGCGAACGCTGAAAGTCAAGCGCGTCGGCTATGTTGTGTATGAAGATGAGTACCAACTCGTGGCTGAGCCCTTCGCTGATATGAATTGCTAATTGAAAGGAACCTCTCGTGACCCGCACCGAACAACTCATGTCGGCCGTGCGGCAAGCTCAGTTTCCTCACCCGGACAGCCTCATCCACCTGTTCGTGGGCGGCAGCGAACTGCACGGCGCGAAGGTGAAGAACACCGACGACTTGGATATCTACGGCATCTACCTAGAGCCGCCAGAACTTGTGCTCGGGTTGGACAAGCAGGACTTCTATGTCTGGAGTACCGCTGGCGATGAACGCCGGAATGGCCCAGATGACATCGATGTGTGCCTCTACTCGTTGAGGAAGTGGGCGGGTCTCGCGGCAAAGGGTAATCCGACCGCTCTGCATTTCCTGTTTTCGCAAAACTATGCACCACAGCCGGAACCATGGGAGGAGATTCTGAAGCACCGGAATGTGTTTCTCTCCCGCCAAGCATCCACTCAATTCGGTGGTTTCGCTGAGGCACAGCTTCGCCGTTTACAGGGAATCGGTGCTGGGAAGAAGGGACAACGGCACGAGCTAATCGGTGCTCATGGCTACGACATCAAGGCTGGAATGCACGTAATTCGGCTGCTGAAAGAAGGCATCGAACTGATGCGCTCGTGCACAATCACTCTGCCTCGTCCTGAAAAGGATTTGCTGATTACGATTCGTACCGGGAACTACGGCTCGCTTGACCGGGTGCTCAATCTGGCGAACACGCTCTTCACGGAACTGGAGAAGGCTGAAACCGAGAGCGTGCTGCCGGAGAAAGTGGACAGAAGCAAAATCTCAGCGGTCGTGAGCGATACCTACCTGCGGTTTTGGAACGGGGCTCAAATACCATGACGACTCTCTTCCGCCCGGTAGGGATTCACGAGCTTGCGTTGCTATGGGACTCAGGAATGCGAGAGTTCCCGCCGCGCTTCACCCATCAGCCAATCTTCTACCCTGTGGCGAACATCGAGTACGCAGCCCAGATAGCACGAGATTGGAACACGAAAGATGAAGCCTCCGGGTTTGCCGGGTACGTGATGCAGTTCGCAGTGCCTCACTCATTTCTCGCGGGCTTCGAGCCGCACACGGTTGGGTCAGCTATGCATATCGAATATTGGATTCCAGCCGAACGCCTTCATGAGTTCAATGCTTCACTCCAAGGGAGAATAAGTCTCACATCGGGGTTCTTCGGTTCAAGCTTTAAGGGTTGCGTGTCGGACAGATTCGGGCTCAAGGGAAAGGATGCTATCGAGCAGTTTGTTTGTATGGCTAAGACGTGGGATTACAGCCGAATGGATTTCGTGTGCGAGGTCTCGACGAATCGCAAGGCCGTCTATATGAATTTCCTGTTCTGGTTGAACTTCGATTTCAGTACCCAAGACATCGATGCTCAACAAAGGGACACAACCATTGCCCACATCCGGGAAGCGTGGGATTTCAATCAGATTGAAATCCCTCTCCCGGCATGCAGTTGAACTCAGCCTATTGACTTGGCATCCCCACCTCCCTCGTTCCTTGTGCGCAGCAGCCAGACCAACAATGCCAACAGTATCGCGGGAACCCAAATCCATACCAGTTCGGTCTGGAGCACGGCGTATCCACGTCCACTGAAGAATCGATGAATCGAAATCGGTGAAACGCGGATAGGCCTCCACGGCAGGAAATAGCGCGTTTTGTCGAAGGGCGAAAAGAACGCCACGCCGAGCCCGCCGTTGGTCATTGCATCAAGGAAGCCGTGGCTCGCGGTCGCTAGAAACAAGTACCCGAACAGGGCGAGTCGCCCAATTCCCAAGGCATCACGGCGGAACAGGATTATTGCGGTCGCGCCGGAAAGTATCGCGGCAAAGAGGAGCGAGTGCGTGAAGCCACGATGGCCCCAGAAGTCGCCGTAGTGGATGCCGAACCGGAACCCTATCACGTCAATGTCCGGCAGAACCGAGCACAGCGCACCAGCAACCCAAACGCGCTTCGGAATCTGCGGTCGGTAGAAGCAGGTTCCGATGCTCAATGCTGCGACCGCGTGTGAGAATGCGGATGCCATTTCCGTACTTCAAGGGCGCCACATGCCAGCAAGTGGCTGGAACCATGAACCCCCTCGAAGATACCGTGAAATAGGTCATTCGGGCTGCCGAAGATTTTTACTCGGCTGCGGGCAGTCCGGCTCCCCACACGGGAGTCGTTACGGCGATCTTCTCGAATTTCGTGACTATCGCCTTGGACTGAGGAATTGCGTTTTTCACGGCAGGCAGCGACAACGAGGCGGTGTGGCTGGCTTCACTGTCCCAGACCTCGGTCACCCAAAGAGCGTTTGGGTCTGACGAATCTTCGGCAACCACGTAGCTCAAGCATCCCGGCATATTGGCTGCGCTCACTTTTAAGATGGCGACCATCTTTTGCCGCGTGCCGGGTACAACCGTTAGCTTCACGATCAATCCGTACATCCGCTGCTCCCCGTGTGACAAGAGTATCCTTGTATCCGTTCCATTCGTGGTTGACCGATGGCGTCCAAGCTAATTATGGTACGCGTCATCTCTGCTGTCGTAATGCTCGTAGTTTTGCACGGCACAGCGCATGCTGGCTCGGATATAGTTCCGCCTCGCCCTATCTACCACCCAAACCCCGAGTATTCCGAAGCAGCGCGAAAAGCAAATGTGCAAGGCACGTGTGTCCTCCGTGTCGAAGTGGGCACCGATGGCGCAGTCCACGACGTTCGCGTAGAACGCTCGTTGGGAATGGGCTTGGACGAGAAGGCCATCGAAGCAGTTCGAAGTTGGAGATTCGAACCAGCCCTTAAAAGCGGAACCCCCGTTGCGGACAAAATCACTGTCGAGGTGACCTTTCGGATGGGTACTGATGCTGATGTTCGACAAAAACTTTTAAATGCGCTGCCTCCTCCGGTCGAGTTCCCCATTTCGACCACTGTCGAGTCGTGTCCAGATTCTTCGCCGCACGGACAGACCGAGCCCCTTAACCCAGAAGTCAGGATTTCGGATGTGGTGTTTGATGGGACACTTGAAATCCCTGCTGAGGAGCAGAACCAGATTGCTGCGGCAATCAAACAGCGTGAATACCGGGGTTCAGCGGACAGCGTTACCGATGAAGCACTTGAGTTAGTGCGCGAGGCATGGCAAGACCGGGGCTACTTCAAGGTGCAGGTTACTGGAGAGTCCAAGATTATCAGCAGTAATCCGGTGAGCAGTCGTATTGCATTGAATGCACATATCGACGAGCACGAACAGTGTCGGCTCGGAGAGATTACCTTCCGGGGTAACAAAACCATCAGCAACAATCGTGCTCTGAGAGACCTATTTCCTATCAAAGATGGTGAGATTGCCAACCGACAGAATATCGCTCAGGGTTTGGAGAGCCTCAGAAAAGCATACATGGTGCAGGGTTTCATTAACGTCACATTTGTTCCAGAGCCACGCTTTGACGATGACGGACAACTTGTATCCTTCGACATCGATGTGGACGAGGGAAAGCAGTTTTTTGTGAGCAGCATCAATCTCATCGGAGAAAATGCGGAGACCCTCAAGGACGCTAGCAAAGATTTGTTCCTGAAGGTCGGGCAGCTTTACAACCAGAATTTGATTAATCTGTTCTTAACGAAGCATCCGGCGAGAGCAGATGAGTCCCATACCATGCTGCACCTCAACGAGAAGAAAGGCACGGCTGACCTCACTTTCGATCTTCGGCACTGCCGAGCACAGTAAGCATGGTGCCTCGTGACTACCGCCATTTTGGTTCTCGCCATTCCCGCCGCAGCCGTCCTCGCGATGCGGTTCCGCAAGCGATGGCTGGCAAAGTTCAACATCCTCGTGACGAACCGAATCACGGGGCTGTTCGCAGGCTGGCTCCCCGGCTTCGGCATCCTCACTCACGTGGGCCGCAAATCAGGAAAGGTCTACCGCACACCGATAAATGTGTTTCGGGTGCCGAACGGGTTCATCATCGCTCTGACGTACAGCAGCCATAGCGAGTGGGTGAAGAATGTCCTCGCGGCAGGCGGTTGCGACCTCAAGACAGTTGGCACGAAATATAAGCTTTCATCGGGGAAGGTCGTGCATGACCCATCACGTCAGAGGTTCCCGATTCCAGTGCGGCTTGTGCTGAGGCTCGTGGGAGCCGACGAGTACATGGAGCTTTCCAACAAACAACCATTGCACGACGAGGATGAGCTTCCAGCACGGGTTATCGAAAGGAATGAAACATGAGGGCCGCATGCTATGAGAAGCAAGGTGCTGCTCAGGATGTCCCTGATCGTGGGTAAGATGCAAGACCCACAGCCCCAAGCAGGCGGGGTTCGAATTCGCATCGCTTTTTCCGGTATAAATCCGGGCGATGTCAAGAAACGCGAGGACGCATTTGGGCTAGGGATGCCGTATCCGCGTGTAGGGTATGGTGTTATGGTGCTCAATCCTACCGTCCTTTCGGAACCGCCGCCGAGTACACCGTCGTTCTTGTCAGACAGGTCATTCAAGTCCCCGAGAGCGTGCCGCTGGAGCAGGGTGCATGTCTCGGCATTCCCGGCATCACCGCTCATCGCGTTGTTCATGTCGCAGGTTCAGTCGCAGGACGAACCGTCCTAGTACAAGGCGGGGCCGGGGCGGTCGGAATGTGTGCCGTTCAACTCGCGCATCGAGCGGGAGCCCGAGTCATCGCTACCAACAGCCCTGCTTCAATTTCGATCGTCATTACGACTCAGTCCTTCCCGACTGAGTTATTAACTCCTGCACAATTTCTAGCTTCAGGCCCGTGACGGAACTGGCATACGTAGCTGCCTCAAGAGCAGCCTTTTGTGGGTTCAACTCCTACCGGGCCTACCAGAATTCTGTCGTTCTTTGACAATTCACGGAGAGTGGGCCGGACGGTAAGGCACTTGTCTGCTAAGCAAGGGTTCTCGCAAGAGGCTAACGGGTTCGACTCCCGTACTCTCCGCCAGCGGAAGGTACTGCTGAATGGCCGGCAACTGGTCCTGAAAACCAGGGCATCGTGATGAGCGATGGGCGTTCGATTCGTCTACCTTCCGCCAAGTTTGCACAGGTGCGTGAGCCCGGCCGAAACGGACCGGCTGTAACCCGGTCTCCCCGTGTGGGACGCGGAGGTTCAAATCCTCCCCTGTGCACCAAGTGCCAGCGTGTGCGAATTGGAATAGCAGCCTGTCTTAGAAACAGGTGTTTGAGAGTTCGAATCTCTCCGCTGGCACCAGATTTTCTCCGTAAGCCATTCTGTGGATTAAATGACTAAATGGTGGCCTCGTGCTAAACCCACCTCTGGCAATAATTTGAACGCCGAAATCGCGCCGTAAGAGGCAGCAAATCCCTGGTTGGACTTAATCCGCGTTTGAATCAGCGACTCCTTTATTCATCATCATCTGGCTGAGGCATGCCGTAAAAGTACGGCATCCGTCCAGTACGCGGGCGGCTCTGTGCTGCCAGCTCTGCCTGGGCGTAACGCTGTTTATTTTCGCGTACGCCAGTCGCGGCTTCTAGGAAGTACTCTGTCGCATTTCGCACCTCGGCTCCCGAAGCTCGGCCGAAAGCATAGAGCCCCTTGGCATCCTCAACCAGTCGTTTGATATCGGCACCCGTAAAGCCCTCGGTGGCTGAAATCACGCGAGCAAGATCGCAGTTCGAAAGCTCCGCAGTAATCCCGCGCAAGTGATTTTCGAGAATTCGTTTCCGCGCCTCTGCGTCGGGTAGTTTCATTTCGAGCCACAGCTCGACTCGACCGCTTCTCACCAGAGCTGGCGGCAAATGCTGCAAGTTCATGGCGGTCATCATTACGCACACGCGAGCGGTGCCTTCGCTTTCGAGGCCGTCAAGCATGGTCAACAAATATCGGTACAAGCCGCGTTCCTCCCCGTCTTCGAAGATCGCGTCAGCATCATCAATGAAAATCACGGATGGAGAATTGTCCTTCGCTGTCTCGAAAACTTTATGGATACGTCCATAGAAGTTGTTTGTTCCTGCAATGAAGGTGCCGTCGATCAGAAAGAACTTCCCCCTTAACCGATGCGCGAGTGCGCGCCCAATGGTCGTCTTGCCAGAACCAGGCGGACCGTACAGTAGAACGCCACGCTTGGGACGCAACCCGAGTTCTGCGGTTAAGGAGTCATTTGTGAGCGGAAGAACAATATGAATCTCCAGGCTGCGCACAACATCGTCGACGCCTTGCAGGTCATGAAGATCAACTTCCTGCACTTCGTCCAAATCAACATTACTCGCCAATCATTGCGACCGGAGGTATTCGATGAACTGATCAGTGGAGAAGGGGCCAGACGGCTGCAGCCAGTCGCAGGCGGCACGAATCTGGTGGGCATTTAACTTTGGCGCGAAACGATAAATCTTCGCGGCATCGAGATTGGCGGCGCGCTCGCCGCCAAGGAAAATTCCGAGCAGAGCTGCGTAGTCCGCAACGGAGTACTTTCCGATAGAAGCGCTGAAGCTACGAGTCGCAAATGTCTGTGCAATCGGGCCATCCGTGGAGACGAGCAATTTTTTCTTTTCGCGCAGTGCAGCATCACTGAGCTCGAGCAGGGCTGTCTCCACATATTGCCCGCGAGGATAGAAATGACAACTCGAAGTTGCATCGTGGATCAGATCGATATCATCCACGAATACAATTTGATTCTCCTTCAACGATCCGATCACCGCTGAATACAGAGTCTCTTCTAGAGAGAGCGGATGCCGGGCAGCCGAAGTCTCGATGAAGTCTTTTCCGGTTACGAAACCGCCGCCCATTTCCGCGTGAAGTTTGCGCAGAACGGTTGTGCGGCCTCGTCCAGATGGGCTGCTGAGTAGCATGAGACTGCCGGCGCTTGAGGCGTATTTCAGCACTTGGAAAGCGGATTCTTGAGCTGGAATGAGCTGGATCATAAGAAATTTTGTGCTCTCAATTTGCAATATTCAAAGTCAAAGTGGAGGCAGGTCCCCCTGCATCAGGTAAAGCGTTAGTGATAGGGCAGGCAGCTTTCGCCTGCCCTATCCGGTTTAGTTCACCCATCCTGTCTGCTCCAGCGCGCGAATGTACTCGATGACCGACTCGGACCAGCCATCAATGTGCGTCCACTTGCCATAGCCGACACCGTTCTTGTAGCTGGCCACATTGATCACGTAGCCCTTGCCGTTTGGCGCGGGCACTGTGTCATGCGCCTGCTCGTCGGTGATCACGATCAAGCGGTCGTACTTCTCCTTGCGGTTCAGTTCCTCGACCGCCTTCCCGAGATACGTCCCGTTGTGCCGCTGAGACGCGTCAATGGCATCGCGCAAAGCGAAACCACGACGCGCCGGCACTTCGACGAGATTGTCGGAGAAAGAGAATACGGCAACCTTCCCTCCGATCTCGCGCAGAAGCACCGCGAGCCCGTAAGCTGCATCTGTCCGCTGCATCTCCGAACGCCGAGACAGCGGCGCGGTCATCGAGCCGGAAACGTCGACCAGCACGATGGTCTTGCCCGACAGCTTTTCGGAAACCGCTACGGACTTCAGCATTGCCTGCTCGAGTGCCTCCTCCCACTGTGGAGCGTAACGCGCCGCAGCCAGGAAGCGGAACGGGAGCACACGTGCCGTGCTCATCTCGCGAAGCGCATTGAGCACAAGAGACTCGTCCACGCCGGCCTCACGCATGTTGCGCAGGTTACGAAGCAGAGCCAGCGCACCCAGCTTCTGCTCGCGAAGCAGGCGCTCCCAGGCCTCGCCCTTATTGGCGCCAGATGAGAGGGCAACCTCCCAGGTATCTGGCGTGGTCAGGCGTCCCCAGATGAGCCGCTTCCACACTGCTGCCTGGTCCTCATCACGCGGCTTTGCGTGGCAGAGGAAGAGCACGTCCCGCAACTTGATGGGCCCGCCGCGATCGTACTTGGCGAGCTGGTACTCATCAAACTTCGGAAACGCCGCTGCCAGTCCCTTCTTGACCTGGCCCGAGAGCGGTACACGCCCGTCCTTCCAGTAGATGGCGACAAACTCGGCGAGCTCGTCGGCACGCTGGATGACACGCGCAAGCGTCTCCGAAACCGGCGCACGGTGAGTCTTTTGGCGCGCCATCTCGCGGACAAGCAGGAGCGGTGCATGACGCAGCTTCATCTGCTCACGAGCCTCGACGGCAAGCGCGGCCACCTTCTCGGCCGCGACCTTCGGTACTAGCTCGGCGATGCGACCGGCGATCTCGACTCCGTCTTCGTAGAACTGGCTCTCCCAGAGCAGGCACGCGAGCACCGAACGCCGCAGCTGCAACTCGCTCGAAATGTGCCGAGCGGCTGCGCCCTCGTGCGTGCGAGGTCCGAAGTTGAGATTGAGTGTGTTGAGTCTGGCCATTTTTTGTCGCTCCTTTCTTAACATTCGCCGGGGAATTTGGCGACGACAGTAATTTCCGATGCTCTACCGCTGAGCTACATGACCGCAGCCATGGCAGGAGTCGAACCTGCGACCGTCGGATTACGAAGTAACCCTCGTCTTCACCACCGGCAAAACTCGTCCTACATCTCATCGCCGGGGTATAAGCGATGCGGTACCGGCATTGCTGCCCGCCGCAGACCGAAGTCCTACGGCCCGAAGTAACCGCGATCTATCGCCACCGGCGAAACTCTATTCCATACTTGCGATCAAGTCTTCCTCTTCCGAACGATTGCTGAAACCCACTCCGGAGAATCCCAGCTTCTTCCGCACGGGCTCAGTCGGGATGATCAGTGCGATCTTCTCCATCTGGTTACGTGTCGGCAGTGTGCGGTTCATATAGTCCGTGTAATCGCGGACGCGAAACGGCACCTTGCGCATTGGACCAAACATGCAGAAGATCGCTTCCTGGCTCTCACGGAACCCTTTTTGGGCGTGCGCCCAGTAGCAGGTCCGGCAGAGCGATTGGCCATCACCTGGTCTCGCGATCTCAATGAGCTTGCTCTCGTCCATATGACTTTGCCCTAACTGTGATGAGCGCCGTACTAACTTCTGCCCCACACGGCTGTCCTGTCCACACAAGCAATTAGCCGGGGAACAAGCGACAACGGAACATTAGGTGTCCTTCCCTTTAGACCACGCGGGCACAAAGTCCCGCGGCAGGACTCGAACCTGCATCTCCCGCGTTCGAGGCGAAGTAACCGTGGTCTTCACCACCGGCCAAAACTGCTATTTCAAAAACTCGCCGGGGAACCGACGAGAAGAGCCGACTCGGGGCGCGATTTCTTCTGGTACTTTGTGGTTCGAGGCTACGCCTCTGTCCCAGAAGCTCTGATCCCCGGCAGGGCCGCCGCCCTGCGCGTCGATTCGTTTGGCGCGAAGTATCTCTCCTCTTTCACCACCGGCGAAACTAACTGATGCCTAGTCCAAAAAAGCCACATTGCGCATGGCATGTGAAAGATTCTCGGTATTGCTAAGAACCTCGTGCCAGCCATCCAGCACGACAGTCTTGTGGTCGCGATGACGAACACGGCCGCGTACATACACTTTCGGGTTGCGTCGCATCACTCGCCAATTCCAGCGACTCCGTTCGCCACCCGAAAGAGCCCGATATTGCTCATCCGTCAGGCCGTTCTGTGCGCCGGGGCTGACATAAACCGTCTCCCCACCAAAGCGATAAAGCTCCTCGCAGACGTGGGGTCTTCCTCCTCCGCGCGCTATCAGTTCGTTGCGCAGAACGAGAAACTTCTCCACTTGGGCATCCGGCGCTGGTACAAAAAACCACTCCCCCTGTCGAATGCGCGCTGCGTTGCTGCGGCGGTCGCGATACTTCGCCCGAAGTCCACGCTCGCTGCTTTGGACGAGATCGGGCTTGAGAGCTTGCTTAGCATCTCGAACGCGACTCACCGGCGCAGTTTCCGGAATGCCGGCAACAAACCAGTGGCGCTCATCATGGCCAAGCAGGAAACGGTGCTTCTCAGCACCACTGCGGCTCAGCAGCAGCAAGTGACGGTCGATCGGTTGAACATCCAGAACCACCAATTCAGTTGTGGACGCCGGCGCACGAGAAATCTGGAAGTATTCTCCGTGCTGGTCTCGACGCACATCGAGCGCCAGGTCCTCAGAAGCAATCCCGCCCGAGAACCTACTCCTCCTATTCACTTGGGCAAATTCAACTCGCGCTCCCATTCTTGCGAAAGCGCGTTCCAACACATTCATATTTCGTCCAATCTAAGGGCCATTGCCCGGCTTCTGGAGGGCTGGACAATAAAAGTACAGCCACACCAGCACTGCAAATTTAATGGTCAGGGAACATGCGGTTACGGCAGGGCTTTCGCCCAAGAGGATTCGAACCTCACAGCCCGAAGGCTGTTTCTACCAGAGAAGTATCCGTCACCAATCACCACTGACCGAGTAAGTCAGGCTGGGGGAATGAGCGGCAGCGGTGTAGTCGATTTGCAGTCGAAGGAACCGCGACCTGCGCCACCCAGCTAAGTTTTTGAATTGTGCGGAAAGAGCGCCGAAGATCGGTTAGCGCGACCGGAGCGACGCCCTATAGCAACTCAGTCGAGTTATCGGCTGATGTTGCCCGCTTAGCGTTTTGTCATTAAATTCCACCAATTTGGGCGTCCTTTCGTAAGAAGATGATTGAAGATGCCATGACTTCAAATTTTTTGCAATAGAAAAAATGTAGGCTTGCAAAATAATTTTGAGTTACTACACCTAATTACCGACATCAATTAATACAGATCACGTACTCACTACTGATAACTGCTATTAGTGGAGCATGCATTCCCTCATGGAGCCTCGGACGCTGCAGCAAGTCCACGACAAATATGGTCCGGGTGGCAGGAGTTGAACCTGCGTGGACATGTGCCCAAGACATGTGGGTGGTCGCTACCCTACACCCGGATTATGGGAGAGGCCGTTTTGGCCTTCTCCCGTTTAGCCCTTGACGCAGACCACCTGGCGCAACGTGTGCACCACGTCGACCAGATCGCGTTGCGCTTCCATCACCGCGTCGATGGACTTGTACGCCATCGGCGTTTCGTCGATGACGTCCGCGTCCTTACGGCACTCGACGCCCGCTGTCGCCTTGGCGTGGTCATCCAAGGTAAAGCGGCGCTTCGCTTCTGTACGTGACATGGCCCGTCCGGCTCCATGGCTACAGCTCATGAAGCTCTCCGGATTGCCCTTGCCGCGCACGATGTACGAGCGCGCTCCCATGCTGCCGGGAATGATTCCCATGTCACCTTCACGAGCGCGTACCGCGCCCTTGCGGGTGATGAGCACGTTCTCGCCGTAGTGGTGCTCCCAGGTCACATAGTTGTGATGGCAGCTCACGACTTCCACATTGGCTTCGAACGCGGGGACTTCTCCCGAGCCCTGGACCGCCGCGATCAGGTTGCGCATCATCAGCTCGCGGTTGGCCAGCGCGTAATCCTGCGCCCAGTGCACTGCGCCGACATAGTCGTCGAAGTGCTCCGTCCCTTGCGGCAGGTACGCGAGGTCCTTATCCGGTAGATTGATCATCCACTGGCGCATGTCGTTCTTCGCCAGCTCGATGAAGAACGTACCGAAGCGATTGCCCACTCCTCGCGATCCCGAATGCAACAGAAACCAGACGTTCTCGTGTTCATCGAGGCACACCTCGATGAAGTGGTTCCCGGTGCCAAGCGTCCCCAGGTGATTGACCCGCTGCACATGGTTCAGCTTGGGATACTTCTCGACGACTGCCGCGTAGGCCGGTTCCATCTTCGCCCACACCTCCAGGTGATGCGCCGGTGCCTCCGACCACGCGCCGCGGTCGTTCTTGCCGCCGTTGTCGGTACGCCCGTGCGGCACCGCCGTCTCAATCGCGGTACGGATGCCGTGCAGGTTGTCGGGCAGATGATTGGCGTGCAGAGAAGTCTGCACCGCCATCATGCCGCAACCGATGTCCACACCGACTGCCGCCGGAATAATCGCGCCGCGAGTCGGGATCACGCTGCCCACAGTCGCGCCGATGCCCCAATGCACGTCCGGCATAGCGGCTACCCACTTGTAGATGAACGGCAGCTGAGCAACATTCAGCAACTGCTGGCGCGCTGCGTCCTCGAGAGGCACGCCCTTCGTCCACGCCTTGATAGGCGCGCCCTTGTCAGGCTTCAAAACGTTGTAAGTTGTCTCTGTCATCGTCTTTCCCTTCTTACATCCAACACTCGCCGTCACAAATCTGGTGGCTCGGCACGGAATTGAACCGTATCCACTGGCTTTTCAGACCAGCACTCTGCCGTCGAGTTCCCGAGCCAAACCTGGTGGACGGTGCGAGACTTGAACTCGCATTTCACGGTTGCAGGCCGTGGGTAATCCCCTTATACGAACCGCCCATTTGGGGCGAGATGAGAGAATCGAACTCTCGTAAACTGGATCCACAATCCAGCGCCTAAGCCATTCGGCCAATCCCGCCATCGAATTTGGAGCTGCTGGCTGGATTCCCACCAGCATCGACCTGCTTACAAGGCAGGTGCCTTTGTATGTCGGCCACAGCAGCAAACTTTTTGGAGCTGGCACGCAGCCTCGAACTGCGGTCGGGCGCTTACCATGCGCCTGCTCTTCCCGTTGAGCTATACCAGCGGAGCTGGCGCGGCGATTCGAACGCCGATCACGGACTTACGAGGCCCGCGCTCTTCCCACTGAGCTACACCAGCACACCTTCTTCAAACATCT